>Ga0157378_10002096_pt1 | contig 17799 bp, 13 predicted proteins | sample M65metaG_FD_115309 | JGI IMG/M metagenome (GOLD analysis project Ga0157378, IMG submission 115309) | Miscanthus rhizosphere microbial communities from Kellogg Biological Station, Michigan, USA - M6-5 metaG | ecosystem: Host-associated > Plants > Roots > Rhizosphere > Soil | place: USA: Michigan...
CCCCAGGTCGGGGTAAAAGTGGACAACGCCAAGGCAATGACCCAGCAGATCCAACTGAGCAGCCTGTACGAGACCGTGCAGACATTTATGGGCGGTGCGCTGGTTAACTATTTCAATCGTTTCGGCCTGCAATGGCAGGTATATGTCCAGGCCGATGGTGACTTCCGGAACAAGGCCGAAAATGTAGGCAAGTTCTTCGTCAGGAACGCCTCGGGAGGAATGGTTCCGCTGAGTACGCTGACTACGACCTATCCGCGCAACGGCGCCGAGTTCATGATGCGCTACAACCTGTTCAACTGCGTGCAGATTAATGCCGCTGCAGCGCCCGGCTACAGCTCGGCACAAGCAATGGCAGCACTGGAAGATGTCTTTCACAAGTCGATGCCGAGCCAGATGGGTTTCGACTACATGGGCATGTCGTACCAGGAGCAAAAGGCTGCGCAGGGCATTTCAGCCGGAGCCATCTTTGGGCTGGCCTTCTTCGTGGTTTTCCTCATTATGGCAGCGCAGTATGAGAGCTGGACCCTGCCCTTCAGCGTACTGCTGGGAGTTCCGATTGCCGTTTTCGGCGCCTTCGCGACACTCTTCGTTCGACGACTCGACAATGATGTGTATGCCCAGATTGGCCTGGTCATGCTGATTGGACTGTCGGCCAAGAATGCCATCTTGATTGTCGAATTTGCCAAGGCAGAGTACGAGAAAGGCAAATCCCCGATGGACGCCGCGCTGATTGGAGCCAAACTGCGATTGCGACCCATTCTAATGACGGCATTCGCTTTCATTCTTGGTTGCGTACCACTGTGGACGGCTTCCGGTGCTGGCGCAATCTCGCGTCAGGTTCTGGGAACCGTGGTCATCGGCGGAATGATGGCAGCCTCGGTGCTGGCTATCTTTTTCATTCCGGTCAGCTACGACGTCGTAGAGCGGTTCGGAATATGGGCGTCGGGAAAGAAGAAACATCCACAAGAAATGGAAATCAGGCCGCTCCAGGGAGCCGCCGATGACTAATAAGGCGGTCCTTCGCGGCTTTGTGACCGGATGTAGTGGACCGGCCAGCGCACCGGGTGAAGAAGGAGTCTCGCCATTGCCAGCGCCAACCATTCTGACAACGGAAGGGAACTGGCCATGACCAGCAGGCATTGGGTCGTAGTGCTCGCGTTTCTCATGCTGACTGGATGCAAGGTAGGCCCCAAGTACCAGCGTCCGCCGGCAACAGTTCCCGATGGCTACCGGGGCCTCGCGCCAGACGCTAGCCAGCAGACTGCGGCCTCGCTCGGAGATGAAAAATGGTGGACGGTCTTTCAGGACCAGCAATTGCAGGAACTGATCCGGGAGGCACTCGCCCACAACTATGATGTGCGCATAGCCGCAGCGCGCGTGCTTCAAGCACAGGCCGTGGTGGGCATCACTCACGCCGACCAGTTTCCGACCATCGCCGGGGGCGCATCGGCCAACAACCAGCGCTTTCCGAGGACGCCAACGACATCTGAGTTCGAAACAAGTCCCATCGCAGTCAACCTTTCATTGTTCTGGGAATTAGATTTCTGGGGCAAGTTCCGCAGAGCGACTGAAGCGGCACGAGCCAACCTGCTCGCCACGGAGTGGGGCCAAAAGGCCGTGATATCGACCCTGGTCAGCAATGTAGCTTCGGCGTACTTCCTGTTGCTGGAACTGGATTCAGAAATGAACATCTCCAGGAACACACTCGCTTCACGAAAAGAATCGTTGCGCCTGGTGGAAATACGCGCCAGGGGAGGCACGACCTCCCTGATGGACGTTCGACAATCTGAGCAATTGGTTTACACGGCTGCCGCGTCCATTCCCGATCTCGAACGGCGGATTGAGCAACAGGAGAATTTCATAAGCATTCTTCTGGGCAAGAATCCTGCAGCTGTAATCCGGGGAAAGCCATTGGCGGAGAATGTGGTGTTGCCGACGGTTCCTCTCGGGTTGCCGTCGTCTCTGCTGGACCGGCGTCCCGATATTCAGCAAGTGGAGCAACAATTAGTCGCAGCTAATGCCCAGATCGGTGTGGCGAAGGCAGCCTATTTTCCCCAGATCACACTTACCGGTCTCGGAGGCTACCAGAGCAATGCTCTCACGGACTTGTTCACTGGACCGGCTGGTTTGTGGAGTTTTGGGGGTCAGCTGGCTCAACCCATTTTCACGGGCGGAAAGATCCGCTCCAATGTGAGGCTTACCGAAGCGCAGAAACAGGAAGCAGTTCTTGTCTACCAGCAATCCATCCAACAGGCCTTCCGCGAAGTTTCGGACTCGCTGGTGGCATACCGCAAGAATCAGGAGTTCCGGGCACAGCAGCAATTGCTCAGTGAAGCGGCACAGGATGCCACGCGGCTCTCGACCGTTCGTTACCAGGGTGGGGTCACGAGTTACCTCGAAGTCCTGGACAGCGATACGCGTTATTTCGATGCCCAAATCGGTTTGGCGCAAGCAGAACTTAACGAACGACTGGCTCTCGTCCAACTCTACAATGCGCTGGGTGGTGGGTGGCAGCAGTAGGGAAGTGCGTGACCACCATGCCCGAGAACCTGATCAAGTCTTCAAGACGCCAGCTCGAACCGATGGAAAGGATCTCTGAGGTTCTGTTCGGGTTGATCATGGTTCTTACATACACGTGCTCATTCAGTGTTGCAGGGGCAGGCCAGGAAGAAGTACGCACGATGCTGGTCGGAGCATTGGGCTGTAATTTGGCTTGGGGCTTTATTGATGCTGTCTTCTATCTGATGGGAAGTTTCAGCGTGTTCGGTCAAGGCATCCTGAAGCTAAAAGCATTGCGACAGGTTGCCAACCCTTCCGAGGCGTACCAGATCATTGCCGACGCACTGCCCCCTTTACTGGTGTCAGTCCTGTCAACAGAAGACTTTGAACATATGCGCCAGGAGTTGAATCGTCTACCGAATCTGCCGTCACGTCCACGACTTCAGAAAGATGATTGGCTTGGCGCCATCGGAGTGTTCCTGATCGTAGTAGTGGCGACGTTCCCGGTGGTAATCCCATTCGCTCTGATCAGTGAACCCCGGCATGCCTTACGAGTCTCGAATGGGATTGCGATTGCGATGCTGTTCCTGACTGGATATGCATTTGGGCGCCATGCCGGACATCGTCCGTGGGGGATGGGCCTTGCGATGGTGCTCCTCGGCGGCGTCATGGTCGCAATCACAATTGCCCTGGGAGGATGACAGCCACGCAATCTCTGGCGATTCTCGCTGTGGCAATTCTCCTGAGCGGCCCAGTCTGGGCACAGACCACCAGCGGCGCGCCAGCCAGTTCCACCGAATCACCTCCCGACCAGTGGGCGTACTCCTTCAACATCTTTGGATATATCGTGCCGCGTGACCGATCTTATGCTTCTCCGACATTTGACGCGGATCGCGGACGGGTTCATTTCGGAGCGAGGTACAACTACGAGGATCAGGAGACCGGGTCCCTGTGGGTTGGCTACAACTTCAGCGCTGGTGACAAACTCGCCCTGGAGGTTACTCCAATGATCGGCGGCGTCTTTGGGAACACGACGGGGGTTGCTCCTGGATATAAGGCATCACTCGCCTGGAAGCGGGTTGAACTATCTACGGAAGGCGAATATGTATTCGATACGAAAGATCGCACTGGCAATTTCTTCTATAGCTGGATGGAACTGAGCTATTCCCCGTTGGAGTGGTTTCGTGTGGGTCTGGCAGCGCAGCGGACAAAGGCATACCACACCGACCTCGACATTCAGCGTGGACTGTTGATCGGCTTCTCGCACAAGAGGATGGACTTCACAACTTACGTATTCAATGCCGGCTGGACTGATCCGACTGTAGTCTTGTCGCTCGGGTTCAGGTTTTGAGTGCGCGGACAAGCGAGATGTCTTTCTCGAGGCCTTAGTGCATTCGTGGACTGGTTCTGACTTGGCGAAGCAACAGACTTATCGCCACCACCGAACATAAAGTTCCAGCTGGATAACTGTCAGTTCTGGCAGTAGCGGCTGCAGGGTCCAGCTCCTAACGTGTTTGGTGCAGGAGATGAGGGATATCCGGCGCCTCGACGATGAGTGTCGACCGATTCACCAACGTACTTCCGGAAATCACACTCATCGAAATGATGGTGACAATCGGCTTAGGCGTGACGTTTTCTGATGTGTTACGCGTAAGCAGAAACTATGGGCGGGTCACTCGCGCTCTACTGGCAAACTGCACTGTTGTCCCTGCGGCGGCCCTTGACCCACTCCTTCTATTTCATGCCAGCCCAATGATCGCCGTCGGATTTCTTGGCGCTGCGGTTTGCCCCTCACTCTGGGGGCAGCAACCGCCTATGCATTGTTTCAGATGATTGTCATCGCGTTAGTTGCTTTAGCGTGGCGCCGACTTACGCCGGCCGGGATCGATTTAGTGAGGATGGGGGCTGCATGAACAAGGATGTTGCCATTACTTACCCGGCGCGGTACGGAGAGACCTCATGGAGTCCTACCGGCCAGCAATACCGGCCTCAGTCTTCGGCCGAGGAAGGCGAGCACGGCGCCCGGCGATCGGCGAACCGGCTGCAGAGTAATGACATTCATCAGGTTACCGCGTCAGGAACGAAGCAATCTGCCAAAAAGAGACAGACCTTCAAGGCCGAGTCAATTCGATGAACACAAGAAGTGTAACCAGTCCAAAGAGCCCAAAGAGCACAAGAACCGCAACGGTGACGCCAATCCCTATGGCGCCGGACGATATTTCCAGGTTGCTGCAGCAATATGGCTGCGGTCCGATTCAATTCTCCGGAACCGACAACTCGCTCTATGAGCGCCACCTTCTTTTTGACAACGTCATGGATCTCAGCGTAGCCGATGCCCGAGCGCGCTTTGAGGCGTTTGCTCACTCCGTTCGTGACATCCTTTCGCAGCGATGGATTCGTACCGAAAACACGTACGAACGCGAGAATCCGAAGCGAGTGTACTACCTCTCCATGGAGTTTCTTATTGGCCGCTCACTGGCCAACAACGTTACCAATCTGTTGCTTGATCCGGTGGCAAAGCAAGCGATTCAGCAAAAGAACATAGACTGGCTCGCTCTCCTGGAACAGGAGCCCGATGCAGGCTTGGGAAACGGGGGACTTGGACGCCTGGCCGCCTGTTTCCTCGACTCATTGGCGACCATGCAGTTGCCAGCTATGGGCTATGGTCTGCGCTATGAGTACGGCATCTTTAAGCAAACCATTCAGGACGGATGGCAACACGAGGAGGCAGACAATTGGCTCCGTCGTGCCGACCCCTGGGAAGTGATTCGCCCGCAAGAAAAGGTTCAAATCAATCTCAATTGTTCGTTTGAGATACACGGCGGAAGCTTGCGCGGAATTCCGAATCGTCCTTCGATTTTGATTGGTATTCCTTTTGACAGGCCAATCGTTGGTTACGGCGGCAAGACCATCAACACATTACGACTCTGGGGTGCCGCTGCTCCTGATTACTTTGACTTTCAGGAATTCAGTAGCGGCGACTTTGTCGCCGCGCTGGCAGAGACACTTGCCGCCGAGTCCATTACCCGGGTGCTGTATCCCGACGACTCTACCAGCATGGGGAAGGCACTTCGCTTCGTGCAGCAGTATTTCCTGGTCGCCGCTTCGCTGGCTGACCTGCTGCGGCGATTCCGGCGCGCCAACAACGATTGGCGCATGCTCCCGGAAAAGGTTGCTATTCAACTCAATGACACACATCCAGCGCTGGCTGTCCCCGAATTGATGCGAATTCTGCTTGATGAAGCGCATCTTGGTTGGGAGGAGGCCTGGGATCTTACACAAAAAACGTTGGCCTATACCAACCACACTCTTCTGCCCGAGGCTCTGGAGAAGTGGCCGTTGGCCTGGTTCGAAACCATGCTACCAAGACACTTGGAAATCATTCTGGAGATTGATCGGCGCCTTCTCGAGGAAGCTCGTAGCCGTTTTTCCGGACAGGAGGAGCGGGTTAGAAGAATAAGTCTGGTGGAGGAAGGAGTGCAGCCCCAAATCCGGATGGCGAACCTGGCAGTCGTTGCTTCGCACAGCACCAATGGGGTCGCCGCGATCCACTCCCAGTTATTGCGTACGACCACAATGAAAGATCTCTCCGAAATGTTTCCCGAACGGTTTAACAACAAGACTAACGGCGTGACCCCACGACGCTGGTTGCTGCTGGCGAACGGCGGCCTGGTGTCGGTTATCAAAGATGCCATCGGGGAGTCTTGGATCACCGATCTTGGCCAACTCCGTCACCTGGAGGCTTTCGCTGATGACAAGACCTTCCGTGAGAGGTTTCGCAAGGCCAAGTACGACGCCAAGGTACAGTTTGCCAATTGGCTCAAATTCACCTCAGGGCTTTCGGTCGACCCGGAAACCATGTTCGATTGCCAAGTCAAACGCATTCACGAATACAAAAGGCAACTGCTGAATGCACTGCGCATAGTCGTGCTTTATAACCGGTTGCGTGGCAACCCGGATATGGACATGGTTCCCACAACTTTTCTCTTTGCAGGCAAGGCTGCCCCTGCGTACCGCTTCGCCAAGCTCATCATCAAGTTCATCAACAACGTTGCCGGAACGCTCGACGGGGACCCCGCCGTGCGAGGACGGCTCAAGGTTCTTTTTCTCCCCGAGTACTGCGTTTCGCTGGCAGAGAAGCTGATACCAGCCTGCGACTTATCCAACCAGATATCGACCGCCGGCTATGAGGCCAGTGGCACCAGCAACATGAAGTTCATGATGAACGGCGCGCTCACCATCGGTACCAGAGATGGCGCGACCATCGAGATGGCAGAAGAGGCTGGCGAGGAGAACCTTTTTCTCTTCGGTTTGACGGCAGATCAAGTCGCCAACAGCCGCGGATGGTACAGCCCTTACTGGCACTACGAGAACGAACCTGAGACCCGGGCCGCGCTGGACCTGATCTTCTCTAACCACTTCAGCCGCCACGAACCCGGGCTGTTCGACCCGTTGCGCGAAACCCTTTTGACCGGTGGCGACCATTACATGCATTTGGCGGACCTGACCTCCTACCTCGATGCGCACCAAAGGGCGGTGGAACTGTATTCCGATGCCGATGCTTGGACGCGAACCGCCATTCTGAATGTGGCAGGGTCTGGAAAATTCTCCAGTGACCGTACGATTGCGGAGTATGCATCTGAAATCTGGAAAGTGAAACCATGTCCGGTGTCGTAGAAACCCGGTCAGAAACTACGTCGTCGGTTTGGGGGGGAACTTAGCTGCATAACGAGACCGCCAGCTGAGTGAACACTTCAGGAGAGTTGCGGCGACGAAAGCGGGGAGCGCATATGGCAGCACACCCACAGGCTGGCATCAGGCGGCCGGTATGGAAAGCTCTTGAAATCCATTACAAGAGGGTCCGGGATCTACATCTCCGGGATCTCTTTGCCAATGATCCGACCCGTGGGGAACGTATGGTCGCCCAGGGAGCAGGCTTATACCTGGACTACTCGAAGAACCGGATTACCGACCACACCCTCAAACTCCTTACACAACTTGCGGAGGAGTCAGGTTTGCAGACACGAATCGATGCCATGTTCCGGGGAGAAAAAATCAACAACACTGAAGGGAGGGCAGTCTTGCACGTGGCGCTGCGTGCTCCAATCGGCGCATCTATCTTCGTTGATTCCGAAAACGTGATTCCGCGGGTGCACGCGGTACTCGACAAGATGAGTCACTTTTGTGCCCGTGTCCGCAGCGGCGAATGGAAAGGCCACACCGGCAAGCCCATTCGCAACGTCGTCAACATCGGTATCGGCGGCTCCGATCTGGGACCTGTGATGGCATATGAGGCGCTGAAGTACTACAGCGATCGGTCAATGAAATTCCGTTTCGTCTCCAACGTTGACGGCAGCGACTTCGTGGAAGCGGTTCGTGATCTGGAGCCGCCCGAGACCCTGTTCATCGTTTCCTCGAAAACTTTCACCACGCTGGAAACAATGACCAATGCCCACGCCGCTCGTGACTGGCTTCTTGCCGGTTTGGCAGGCGACCAGAACTCGGTTTCGAAGCACTTTGTGGCGGTTTCAACCAATGCGGCAGAAGTGGCGAAGTTTGGCATCGATACCGCAAACTTGTTCGAGACTTGGGACTGGGTCGGCGGACGCTACTCCATGGCTTCGGCGGTTGGCCTGTCTACGATGCTTGCGATAGGTTCGGAGAATTTTCGCGCCATGCTAGGTGGTTTCCGCCAGATGGACACACACTTCATGACCACGCCCTTCGAACGCAACCTCCCGGTACTGATGGGCCTGCTTGCCGTCTGGTACAACAACTATTTCGGCGCCCAGACTGTTGCGGTTTTGCCGTATGACCGGTATCTGAACCGATTCACGGCGTACCTGCAACAGTTGACGATGGAGAGCAATGGCAAGCACGTCACACTCATTGGAACTGAGGTCACACATGCAACCAGTCCGGTCTACTGGGGCGAGGCAGGCACAAACGGTCAGCACTCGTTTTACCAGCTGATTCATCAGGGAACGAGGCTCATACCTTGTGACTTTATCGCTTTCGAACAGCCGCTCAATCCGCTGGGGCACCAGCACGACATCCTCCTCGCCAATGTCTTCGCGCAGTCTGAGGCCTTAGCTTTCGGCAAGACCCAGGAGCAGGTCAAGGCCGAAGGCACCTCGGACTGGCTTGTGCCGCATCGCGTCTTCGAAGGAAACAGACCGTCGAACACCATCCTGGCTGAGCGGCTGACGCCTAGCACCCTTGGCAAACTCGTGGCCCTATACGAAGCCGCCGTTTTCACTCAGGGGGTGATTTGGAACATTAATTCGTTCGACCAGTGGGGCGTCGAGTTGGGCAAGGCGCTGGCGCAAAAGATCGTCCCCGAACTGGAAAGTATAGAAGAACCCAATCTCGAGCACGACACCTCTACCAACGCTCTAATCCGCCGTTGTCGGCGAGTAAGGGAAAAGCAATTGAGCAAGGAGTTGAGTCATGCACGTCGCTCTTGAGAACGAAACCGATACCCTCGAGCTCGCGAGATCGCCCGAAATAGAGCAGGAAGCCGTCAGCAAAACGGCCGGTCAAAGCTCTCCACTTGGCGCCACGGTGAGAGCCAATGGCGTCAACTTCAGTGTGTACTCCCGCAACGCCTCAAGCATCGAGTTGTTGTTCTTTGAGCGGAAGGACGACGGCAAGCCGGAGCGAGTCATTGCCATCGATCCCGTCACCAACCGTACTTACCACTACTGGCATGTATTCGTACCGGAAGCTCTGGCGGGGCAGATCTATGCCTATCGCGTCCAGGGAGCATTCGATCCAGCCTCGGGACTGCGATTTGATCCCGATAAGGTACTGCTGGACCCATACGGCCGCGGCGTTGTTGTTCCCCGAAACTACAGTCGTGGCGCGGCTCGTCAAGAAGGAGACAACGCAGCCACAGCCATGAAGAGCGTTGTTGTCGATCCGCACACCTACGATTGGGAAGGGGACGTGCCGCTGGCGAGACCATCCTCACGGACGGTCGTGTACGAAATGCATGTCCGAGGTTTCACTCGACACGCGAGCTCCGGCATCGCAGAGAATCTGCGCGGCACGTATGCGGGCTTGATCGAAAAGATCCCATATCTTCGCGATCTCGGCATCACCGCTGTCGAACTGCTCCCCGTTTTCCAGTTCGACCCTCAGGACTGCCCAGCCGGACTCGTCAACTACTGGGGTTACGCGCCGGTCTCGTTTTTCGCACCGCATCAGGCGTACAGCTCAAAGCAGGATCCGCTTGGCCCGATCAACGAATTTCGCGACATGGTGAAAGCCCTGCATCGCGCGGGCATAGAAGTGATTCTCGATGTTGTCTTCAACCACACAGCCGAAGGCGGACACGACGGACCGACTTTGAGTTTCCGCGGTTTTGACAACGCCGCCTACTACACACTGGAACAGGACCTCTCGAAGTATGCCAACTACAGCGGGTGTGGCAACACGCTTAATTCCAATCATCCCATTGTCCGCCGGATGATCATCGACAGCCTGCGCTATTGGGTCGGCGAGATGCATGTTGACGGCTTCCGCTTCGACCTGGCTTCGATCCTCTCGCGCGATTCGTCCGGACACACTATGTCGACGCCACCCGTACTGTGGGATATCGAGTCTGACCCAATGCTCGCGGGTACAAAGCTCATCGCTGAAGCCTGGGATGCTGCTGGCCTTTACCAGGTGGGGAGTTTCATCGGTGACAGTTGGAAAGAATGGAACGGACGATTTCGCGACGATGTCCGAAGCTTCTTCCGAGGCGAGCAGGGGGTGGTCACACGCTTTGCCGACCGGATACTCGGAAGCCCCGAGATCTATACGCACAAGCAACGCGAGATGGAACAGAGTATTAACTTTGTGACCTGCCATGACGGCTTTAGCCTGAACGACCTTGTCTCCTACGATCAAAAGCACAATGAGCTAAACCTCGAAAACAACCGCGACGGCAGCGATGACAACCGAAGCTGGAACTGCGGGCTGGAGGGCCCAACTGATGATCCAGCAGTCGAGCACCTGAGGAATCAACAGGTAAAGAACTTTTTCACGATAACCATGCTTTCACTGGGCATGCCGATGATTCTCATGGGAGACGAGATGCGGCGTACCCAGGGTGGCAACAACAACGCCTATTGCTACGACAACGCCAACAACTGGATGGACTGGGGCCTTCTGGTGAAACACGCCGATATACATCGCTTCGTAAAACTCCTTATTGCGCGGCGTCTGCTGCGCGGCGTAGAGGCAGAACAACAGCGAAAAAGCCTAGATCAGATGCTCCGTGAAGCGCGCAAGGCCTGGCACGGTGTGAAGCTCGAGCAACCGGACTGGAGTGACTGGTCGCACAGCCTGGCGCTGGAAGCGGAACTTAAAAAGCAGAAATTGCTTTTCTATCTAATGACGAATGCGTATTGGGACGCTCTCGACTTCGAATTACCGCCAACCGATGATCGCGGTGGAGATCCATGGCACTGTTGGATCAATACCGCTCTCAAGTCGCCTCTGGACATCGTCGAATGGCAAAAGGCACCTGCCATTTCAGGCGACAAATACCGGGTGGAGGCGCGATCTGTAGCCATGCTTTTCCGCAACCTTGGCACCTGATTATTCCCAATAGAGATGGCCCAAGAACAAATCAAGTCGCCCGCGTTCCAGAACGCCGCGTTGCAGAGCGAACGCCTCCGCATCCTTGGCGTGCTGGGTTTCATGACCATCCTCGTCATCGTGACTGCTGTCCGCGTATTTGTTATTCATACGGTTGAGGCTGCTTCCTGGGCGTGGACTTTTTTCCTGGTTGCCCTCGTTATGGCTTATGAGTTGTGGATGCTGCGCAAGGTAGGTCTTGCCTTGAAGTCCAGCATCTTTCTTGGACCGCGATTCTGGATCCTGAGCACGATCCTGGAGACATCGATCCCGGCACTAGCGATCGCCTTCCTTACCAGCGCTCGGGTTGAGACCGCGTACCGCCCTCTGGCCACCCCAGCGGTGCTCGTTTTCTTTATCCTTATTATATTGTCCACCCTGAGGTTGAACCCTGGTATCTGCGTACTCTCCGGTGCCGTCGCAGCTATTTCCTATATTTGTGCGGCTTTGTACCTCGGTTGGCGCCCTCCTATTCCAGGTGTGCCAGCTCCCGTGACGCAAACTAGCGTCAGCCTTTATGCAATAACGCTGCTTCTGGGGGGATTGGTCGCAGGCGCTGTTGCGAGAGAGATCCGTAAGCATGTCCAGTCAGCTCTTCGTGAGGCAGAAACCAAGCAAAAGCTGGAGGCTGTCCAGCACGACCTGGAAGTAGCGCGTTCCATCCAACAGTCACTTCTTCCCCAAGGACGGCCTCAAATCGCGGGCTTCGATATTGCAGGTTGGAACCATCCGGCCGATGATACCGGGGGCGATTACTTTGACTGGACGACCCTCCCCAATGGAAGAGTGATTGTCAGTCTCGCCGATGTCACCGGGCACGGTATTGGGCCTGCGCTGCTCGCCGCCGTGTGCCACGCCTATGCGCGGTCCAATTTCAGCATCGCACAGAACCTACCGGCTGCTTTCGAACACATCAATCAGGAGCTAGGCGCTGATCTCACTACCGGCCGCTTCGTCACATTCGTTGCCGCCGTCTGTTGTCCTGGGTGTCCGGAGGTGGAGATGCTCTCCGCCGGACACGGTCCCCTCTTTCTTTATTCACGTCCAGAGGATCGGTTCACGACGATGAATGCGCACGCGCTTCCTTTTGGTATTTGTCCCGGGTTCCAATCCGACCCCCCGGCGCATCTCCGGCTTCATGCGGGTGACTTGATACTACTGGCCACGGACGGATTCTTTGAATGGGAGAACGATCGGGGCGAACAATTCGGAGTGCCAAGAATTGAGGGAGTAATGCGAGCCTCACGAGACTTGGCTGCCTCAGAGATCATTTCGCAGCTGTACGACGCGGTTATCGGGTTCTCCAATGGAACCAAGCAGCAGGATGACCTGACAGCGGTGGTCATCAAAGGTTTATAGACGAGGAGATGCTTGACGCAAGGCGGCGGAGAGCGATGCCGTGGGATGATGCTTTGTCGATGGTCCTTGCTCTCCTGTGTCGTCCTTTCCTGGACTCATAGCCTGGCTCAGGACCTGGCTCCACGAGCCTACATCATCACCCCTATCCATACGAATGCTGTCACCCTGGCCTACTCATTCTCCACAGGCAACCTTATCTTGGATGGTGCAGCCCCAATTACCGACGCAACGGCGAAAATCAGTACGCCGATCTTGACTTTGTTTCACACTCTGAATTTCTTCGGACGCTCGGCGAACTTGACGGCTTCGCTGCCCTACGGAGTAGCGAACTTCCGAGGCACGGTGGCTGAGGCTGAGGCCATGGCCTACCGCTCGGGCTTGCTGGATTCCTCGTTTCGTTTCTCAGTGAATCTGAAGGGCGGGCCGGCGATGGACCAGCGAGACTTCGTTAAATGGCGGCAAAAGACCCTATTGGGCGTGAGCATCAGGGTGGTGGCTCCGACTGGGCAATACGATTCAGCCAAACTAATCAATTATGGTTCCAACCGCTGGGCCTTCAAGCCGGAAGTCGGCCTGTCGCAGCGCAGGGGGCATTGGGTGGTGGACACCTACGCAGCGTGGTGGTTTTTCACCGCCAACCATGATTTCTTTTCCCCGAACCCGGCTTCCCCGAGCAACACCCGAACAGAGAGCCCTGTTTTCGCTTTCGAAGGGCACTTGAGTTACGACGTTAAGGCTCGGCTCTGGGCTTCTCTCGACGGGAATTTCTGGGCCGGTGGCCGTACCAGCTTGAATGGTGTTGAGAACTCCCGTACTGCGCAGCGGAATTCGCGCCTGGGAGGCACAGTGTCTATTCCGGTGAGCCAGCGCAACGCATTGAAACTCAGCTACAGCCGTGGCGCTTACATCCGGTTCGGCGGGAACTACGACACTGTGTCTGTGGCGTGGCAGTACTCCTGGCAGGGCAGGCCGAACTAGGACACGGAATTGCGTTCTTATAACAAATGAGCGGTGACAAGAGGCTCATGGAGTGGCATTGCCTGGAGCCACCAGCTTTGCAGGAACAACATATGAGGATGATAAGAGATTTTCCACTTCTCGTTTTCGTGTTGTCTCTCGTCGTATTGTGGCTCTCGGCGCAGATCGGTGTTTTCTGTCGCAATAGATCACGCCCACTGGAAGAAGTTGAGCGGACAGACTTAGCTACTGTACTGACCGCTACCCTGACCTTGCTCGGTCTTATCATCGCGTTCAGCTTTTCCATGGCCGTCAGCCGGTACGATCAGCGAAAAAACTACGAGGCGGAGGAGGCCAACGCGATCGGGACCGAGCGCGTCCGTGCGGCTTTGCTACCCGCCGCCCACACGGAAAGAGTGCGAGAGCTCCTGAGACAGTACTTACACCAGCGTGTCTTGTTCTATGAATCTCGCGATGAACGCCAGCTGGAAGAGATCGACAAGGATACTGCCGCGCTCGAAGTCGAGCTGTGGTCCACCGTGCAGGCCGCAGCTGCAGCGCAGCCCAACCCAGTCATGGCCCTCGTGGCTCAAGGAATGAACGACGTTTTGAATACCAGGGGATACACGCAGGCTGCGTGGTGGAATCGCATCACCCGGGCGGCGTGGTGTCTGATGGTCGCCATCGCAATCTTTTGCAACCTGTTGATCGGCTATGGCGCGCATCGGAAGGGGATCATCCTTTTCCTGGTCTTGCCGCTGGCCCTGTCTACCTCGTTCTTTCTCATATCCGACATAGACAGCCCGCGTGGAGGCGTGATTCGCGTGCGTCCGCAAAATCTGGAAAGCCTCGCTCAGTCGCTGAACGGGCAATAGCTGGACTCAATGAATCGCAAAAGGAGCAGGTCTCATGGAACCTCCCATTTCCGCGTTACTTTACGCTGTGCTGCTGTTTTTTGGCATGCTGATCCTGCTGGAAGCCGGCCGTCGTTTTGGTATCAGGCGTCGGCCGAAAGAGTCAGAAGGTGAGCGGGGCAGCCTGGGTACGGTCGAGGGCGCGGTTTTCGCCCTGTTTGGGTTGATGGTGGCATTCACGTTCTCGGGAGCGGCAACGCGGTTCAACGAGAAGAGGATGTTGATCGCTGAGGAAGTTAATGCTATCGAAACTGCGTATCTGCGGTTGCATCTGGTGCCCCAGGAGTCACAATCCGCATTGCAAGATTTGTTTCGTCAGTACTTGGACTCTCGATTGGAGACCTACCGCAAGCTGCCAAATATGAAGGCAGCCAAGCCGGAAATAACCAAATCCAAGAAGCTCCAGGAAGAGATTTGGATGGAAGCAGTGGCCGCCACACTACTCCCGAAGTCTCATCCCGACGCGGGCAAGCTACTGCTTCCCGCGCTCAACAACATGATCGACATTACGACCACGCGCGCGATGGCACTGCAAACCCACCCCCCGAGAATCATCTATGCGCTTTTGTTCGGTCTGGGTCTTATCTGCTCCTTGCTTGCCGGTTATCGGATGTCAAGCGCTCAACACCGTAGTTGGCTTCACATCTTCGGCTTCACGGTCATAACGGTCATCATCGTCTACGTCATGCTCGACGCTGAGTACCCGCGCGCAGGTCTGATCCGTCTCGAGAACGCCGATCAACTTCTGGTCGACCTGCGTGATGGCATGAAGTGATTTGAACCAAAACGGAAATTCCAGATTATGCTGGCAGAGTTTCGATCGTGCTCACTGCGGCGACTGCAGTGCCTCGTCACTCTGCATCTGCTTCACCACAACTTTTACCAGTCCGTTGATCGCTTTTTGTACGTTGGACGGATTGAAAGTGTCAGTGACGCCGGTCCAGACGAGTTCTCCCTCCTGCGAAGAGATCACATAGAGGTTAGTCTCGATGCGTACCTTCTTTTCTTCACGCAGGTAGTCGGGCGAGTAGACTACGGGGTATACCGCACCATAGTATCCGTAAAACGTGTTGTAGTAGGGGAAGGGAGCAACGTAGGCGCCGCCTGGGATATATGTGACTGTATTTTCGACCTTGATCAGGCGCGACACTACAACCGCATCAATCTGGTTCTCGCGGACCTGCGTCTTGAGGTAATTCAGGTCAAACTGCGTACCCTCGGGTCTCAGCAAAATGCTGTTGCCGGGAATCGTCTCCACCCCGGTGGCCACAAGCTGTTCCGCGAGCGCGTCTTCGAAGTTAGCCCGAACTCCTGTTTTGTCGCTCAGCCCCAGCGCCAGCACCCGGTGGAATTTCCTGGCGACGTAGTTGGGGTTCTTCCAACTCATAACCAGCTTGCTGGACTTGGCGGTAGCCAAAGGGACTGCCAGGAGAACGATGACAATGGTCAGAATTGTTCGGTTCAAGCAAAACCTCGACTCTTTAGTCGCGAGTAACACAACGCTTCCCGATCGCTCGGGTTCTCCTAGATGCCGATCTTCTCACCGATGACTTCACCCGACACGACGATTTCAACGCGGCGGTTCTTTTGTCTACCCGCGGCGGTGTTGTTATCAGCAACCGGCTCGGACTTGCCAAAACCTTGCGCGGTTACACTATCCTGAGGCAATCCTTGTTCAGTCAGGTAGCCGCGCACCGCATCGGCACGATCCTGGGAGAGCTTCCGGTTCAGTTCGTCGCTTCCGGTGCTGTCCGTGTAGCCTTCGATGGCGAGCTTTAATCCCGGGTGTGCCAGGACAATACCTGAAAGTTTAGCCAGCTTTTCGCGTGCTTCGGAACGCAGGTCGAATTTGCCGGTGTCAAACAACACATCCCCCATGTTGACCACCAGTCCGCGAGGCGTGTCACGGGTCTCCAGAATGCGGTTGAACTGTTCCAGCAACTGGGCACGCAGTGCTTCCGCTGCCTTGCGAACTCGCTCGGCTTCAGCCTTCGCAGCCTGTTCCTGGGCCTGCAAAGCTCCTTCCTTGGCTGCGGCCAGCTCAGCCTGGCGTTGAGCCTCGGCATCGGATTTGCGCTTGGCCTCAGCTGCTTCCACCGCCGCTTTGTCTTCGGCTTCGGTCCTGGCCTTCGCTGCGGCATCCTCACGCTCCTTCGCAATTCGCTCTTCTTCCTGGCGCTGCACCGCCAATGCCCGTGCATCCTCTGAGAATTGTGCAGTTTGCCGAGCCGTCGAAATGACCGTGTTCTTATCGGCTTTGGCGGCGAGGGAATTTTCTAGCATTTTTAGACTGGCCTCCGCCTTGGAGTAGATCTCGGGAGCGTATTGGTCCGCTCCCCGCGACTTTGCGATATCCACAGCGTTGCGCGCTTCGTACACCTCCAACGGAACATGTGGATCTGGCGTGAGAGCCAGGGGGTTTCCCATCTTCTCGTATTGTCCCCGCTTCATGAGCTTGTACTGACTAACCGGGAAAATCTTTCCTTTTGTATCCTTTCGAGTCTCGCTCTGAAGGACTACCATTTCACTCGGCACGCGGACGGCAAAATATGGTTCGGCTGTGACAATCAACGAGAATGTTTGTCCCGGCGTTGTCGCACCCAGTTTGCCCTCCCCATTCTTGGAGAGGAGAATTTCGCCAGTATTACCAGTGCGTCCTTCTGGTGTAACCACCCAGAGCACATAGGTCAAAAATTCCGCACCGAGCTGTGACGGCGGCGTCATGTCTTTCAACTCGACCTCAACGTTCGTCCTCCCAGCCTTAGATTTAGCCTCGACTTTGGCCACACCACTGGCGCGAGGCATAAGCTCCGTGCCCTTCAGATCGACTTTCGTGCTACCTCCGCCAACCTTGTAGCCGACGGCACTGACGGTTTTGGTGATGACGCTGGAGGGAGGTACTTCCTGATCTGCTTGAGTTGCCGCGCTGCCGGAGAATCCCGATAACCAACACAGCAAGACGACAAAGGTTCTCATCTGTCCAGTGGGTGACTTCATGGCGCTACGCTTTCAATCTAACGTCCTGTGAAACAAGCCTCAGCCCTGCGGTTGCACGACCCATTTCTTTGTACCGGGTATGCTCTGAAGATTCCAAGGCACAGAGCGTATTGCGTCGCAAACAAATGCCGACAGGCGAGCATCTTCTTTCTTATGATCGAGCGTTGCAGCCTGGAAATAAACTGGCAAGAATGACAGTCTGCTGGTCAGGTTAGCTTGAGGGCGTCGCCGGTATTTGATTAATCCACCGGCGCACGATCCTGTTCGTGAATGTCCGAGACAAAGCATAGGGGATCGTGATGAGGACCGGACCGAGCAACAACGCCGCCCCGGGGTGGATTTCGCGAAAGATGAGATATTGCGATACGACATCGGCAAGAATGGCTATCGCTACCAGGTCGCGGATGGATGCGAACATATGTCGCAACAGTCCCGACCGGTGGAC
>Ga0157378_10002100_pt1 | contig 17766 bp, 14 predicted proteins | sample M65metaG_FD_115309 | JGI IMG/M metagenome (GOLD analysis project Ga0157378, IMG submission 115309) | Miscanthus rhizosphere microbial communities from Kellogg Biological Station, Michigan, USA - M6-5 metaG | ecosystem: Host-associated > Plants > Roots > Rhizosphere > Soil | place: USA: Michigan...
ACGATGCGATCGTTCACCTCGATGCGCCCCGCATACTGCTTCGCGACGTCGTACGCTGCCTCGAGAAAGATCCCGGTCAGCGCCTTCAGCACGTTCGCCTAGTGGACGATCGTCACCTTCTTGCGCTCGTGCTTCACCGCGTAGTCGAACGCGAACTCGGCGATGCGCCGCGAGCCCGCGCGCGTGTTCACCCCCGACGACACCGCCGCAGCGCGCGGGTCGCCGGCGATGGGAATGTAGTGCTCGAACCCGACGTAGAGCCCTTCGAGGTTTTCGCGCACGAGGACGAGGTCGATCTCGTCGAAGCGCCCGCCGGGGACGATCGTGCGCGCGGGGCGCAGGTTGGCGTAGAGCTGGAACGCCTCGCGCAGCCTCACGTTGACCGAGCGGAAGCCGCCGCCGACGGGCGTGGTCAGCGGCCCTTTGAGCGCGAGCTTCGTGCGGCGAATGCTGTCGAGGAGGGCGGCGGGCAGCGGGTCGCCGCTCTTGTCGACGGCGGCCATTCCGCCCGCCTGCGTGTCCCACGCGAACGGCGCGCCGAGCGCGGCGAGAATCTGGACCACCGCGTCGGTGATCTCCGGGCCGATGCCGTCGCCCGGAATGAGCGTGGCGGGAATCGGGGTGTCGCGCGTGGCGTGGGACATGACAGGCGTTCTCCGCTGAACGCCGGATTCTAGCCGCTGCGACACCCGGCGTGACCGCCTTCAGCGACGTTCGTCCGCCCGCGCGTCGGGACCTTGATCTGAGTCATGCGACGGCGGCCGCGCGCGCTCAGTCGGTGAGCACGATATTGCGTTCCTTCGCCACCTTGCTCCACTTGGCGATGTCGTCGCGCATGTATTGGCCGAACTGCGCCGGCGTCATCGGCATCGGCTCGAGCGCCTCGCTTGACAAGCGCTCGCGGAACGCGGGGTCGGCGAGCGCGGCGTTGATCGCCGTGTTGAGCGTCGCGACGATCGCCGGCGGCAGGTTCGCCGGGCCGACGATGCCGTACCACTGCACGCCGTCGAAGCCCTTGTAGCCCAGCTCCTCGAACGTCGGCGTATCCGGAAGCAGCGGATGCCGCTTCGTACCGGTGACGGCGAGCGGCCGCATCTTACCCGCCTTGATGTGCGGCAGCGCCGCGGCGAGGCCGGGAAAGAGCGCCTGCGTCTGCCCGCCGAGGATATCGGTGATCGCCGGCCCGATGCCGCGATACGCGACGTGCTGAAGGTCGAGGTCGCTCGCCACCTTGAGCTGTTCCATCGCGAGGTGTGTCAGCGTGCCGTTGCCCGACGATCCGTACGACAGCTTGCCGGGATTCGCCTTCGCGTAGGCGATGAACTCGGCGAGCGACTTCACCGGCAGCGACGGCGGGACGACCAGCACGTTGGGCGTGCCGCCGACCATCGCGATCGGCGTGAAGTCCTTCACCGCGTCGTACGGCAGCTTGCGCACGGCAGGATTGGTGCCGTGCGTGCCGACGTAACCCACCATGAGCGTGTAGCCGTCCGGCGCGGCGCGCGCGGTGGCCTGCGAGCCGACGATGCCGCCGCCGCCGCTCTGGTTCTCCACGACCACCGGCTGGCCGAGTGCCGCGGTGATCCGCTCGCCCACCGAGCGCGCCACCAGGTCCACGCCGCCGCCCGGCTGCACCGGAGCGATGATCTTGATGGGCTTGGCCGGGTACGCGACCTGGGCCGTCGCCTGCCACGGAACAGGCAGGACGCAGGCGGCGAGCGCTGCGGCAATCCACCGGACGTAGTGCTGGGTCGACATCGGTTCTCCTAGGGAAAGCGCTCTCGTGGCGGCGCCGGGCAACGGAAACCACGCGCGCGGAAATGTTAGTTGACGCAGGGCGGTTGTCAACCGTCGATCCGCTTGCGCGGCGTCGTCGAAAGCGCATCATTCGCCCGGTGATGTTCTTCGGGTCCGCCGGATGACCGTGCGTTGCGCCGCGATGCTGCTCGCCCTCGTCGCGGGGCTGCTGCCGCCTGCGGCGCGCCCCGCGTCGGCGCCCGAGAGCGTGGCGCCCAGCGTGTACACGCCGGTGGATGTCGCCGACGAGATCATGCAGCTCGCGCGGGTCGGTCCGGGCGATTACGTCGTCGACCTCGGGTCGGGCGACGGCCGGCTCGTCATCGTCGCGGTCGTGAAGTACAAGGCGCGCGGAGGCTTCGGCGTCGACATCAACCCGATGATGATCACCCTGTCGAACCAGAACGCCGCGAGGGCGGGCGTCGAGGACCGCGTGCGCTTCTACGAGCGTGATCTGTTCACGACGGACGTCAGCGAGGCCACGGTCGTGACGGTGTACCTCTTGCCCAGCATCATGGGGAAGGTCGAGAAGAAACTGCTCGCCGAGATGCAGCCCGGCGCGCGCGTCGTCGTGCACGACTTTCCGTTTCCCTCGTGGAAGCCCGACAAGGTGATCGCCGTCGACTCGCTTGACAAGATCGCCACCACGGGCTTCGCCTTCACCCAGCTCTATCTTTACACCGTTCCGCCCAGGCGGCCATGAGGTGACGCGAGCCATCGCCTGAGCTGCGCGTAGGCTTTCCTGCTGCTCAGCAAGTCGAGATGGCCGGTCCCGCGTACGACGTACTGCCGGGACGCGTCGAAGCGCAATGCGAGCCGCGGGTCCGCGTGACGCCCCAGCGCGCTCGACAGCGGCACGAGACCGTCACCGAGGCGGGCGCCGCCAGGAACTTCCGTGCTCGTCGCAAGCGTCGCGGCGATCGCGTAGCACGCCACGCCCTCCGGCAGCGACACCGCGCTGCGGCGATCGCCGGTGTGCGCGAAACGATCGCGCCCCGGGCCGTCCTGATCGATGAGGCGTCCAAAGCGCAGATCGGTGATGCCCGCGCTGCGGATCTTGCCGAGACGCGCCAGCGGGGCGGAGTAGCGACTCGCGCCCAGCAGCACGTCGACGCCGTTGCCGGCACGTTCGAGGGGAGCGCCGTGGTGCGGCGTGCCCAGGAAGACGAGCCGGTCGAGCCGCGCGGGCCACGCGTGCCCGGCCAATGCGCCGTAGTAAAAGGCGCTGCGGGCCACGAGCCCGCCCATGCTGTGCCCGATCAACACGATCTCCGTGAGCGGCACCGGCCAATCACGGACCAACGCTTCGAGCTGCTCGGCGAAGGCACGCCCGTTCGAGCAGACATGCAGCCCGCTGTTGTAGCGCAGGTACACCGCGGTATACCCGAGATCGCGCTCGAGCCCGGCGCCGTGATCGTGCCGCTTGCGCGTCCACTGCAGATCGTTCATGCATAGGCCGTGCACCAGCACCGCCAGTTTGCCGCTGGCGTGAGGGAGCGCGGCTGCGAGTGCCGTGCGTCCGCCCGGCAGCGCGACGCCTTTTCGGCGCAGGGACGGCCTGATCGCCAGCGGGTTGTCGGACGCTTCGAGATAATCGCCGAGCAGCCCGTTCAGCGCCGCGAGGACCGACTCGCGCCCGGACCACGCGCCGCGCTTGTCCAGCAGCGGCGCGACGTGGTCGAGCAGCGGATCGAGCGCCCGACCGGCGAGGTGTACTACGCTATGGATGCTCCGATAGACCAGGCGCGTGATGCCGATGGTGCGGTCGCGTTCCGGCCGACCGACGATACGCGGGATGATCGCGATGTGATGATGCATCGCTTCGACGAGGTCTACGACGCCGGAAACGCCGGCGACGGCCAACTGACGGGCGCCGCGGAGATCGGCGGCAACCGATCGCGCCGTGGCGAGCTCGTCCGTATCGTTCGTCGACGTCAATCGAAACTCCAAGCCTGATCGCGCAGCGCCGCATACCGCCGCGCCACGCCCTGAACGAGTGGCCGCAACCGCGCGATCGCGGACCCCGACCAGGCCCGCGTTTGCCTGTCGCGATGGGCGCCATCATACTTGACGCTCTTCGTGCCGGGCGCGCGACACGATTGGCGCGCCCGACATCGCGGGGAATACAAACCCGTCCGCTCGGGTAAACACCCCACGAGCGCCGCACGAAATGACCGTTCGCCGAATCGAAGCCGCCGCAGCATGAAGAAGACGATCGCCGCCCTCATCGTGGCTGCGGTGACCGCGGCGTGCTCGCCGTCCCCGCCGCGGCCTGCCGAGCAGCCGGGCGAGGTGCCGGCGGAGTTTCCCGCGGCCTACTACCAGGCCGCCGCGGCACGCGGCGCTGCGGTCTTTCGCATCGACACCGCGCGCTCGTTGGTCATCCTCGAGGTTCGTCGAGCAGGGTCGCTTGCGCGCCTCGGTCACGACCACGTCGTCGCGAGTCATGACGTGCACGGCTCGATCGCTCCGCAAGCGGGCGTTGCGGACCTCTATGTTCCGCTGGCCCTGCTGGTCGTGGACGAGTCGCCGTTGCGCGCGGAGGCGGGGTTCGACACGCAGCCGTCCGCCGACGACGTCGCCGGCACGCGCCGGAACATGATGACGCGGGTTCTCGACGTGGAGCGCTATCCGTACGCAGTCGTCGCGGTCAAGGGAGTGCCGTCAGGCGTTGCCGATCCCGTCGCGGACGTCAGCCTTACGTTGCACGGTGTCACGCGCTCGATGCAAATTCCGCTTCACGTGCAAACCGGACGCGACGAAATCAGCGTTTCGGGCGGCCTCGTCATCGCGCAAACGGACTTCGGCATGACGCCGTTGTCCATCCTGGGCGGTGCAATTCAGGTGGCAGACGACGTTCGCCTGCACCTGGAGATTCACGCCCGCCGCTGAACAGGCGGCAATGCGCACCGTCAGCCGCCACCCTGCTGTTCGTTGGGCGGGCGGCCACGTCCCTGAGGACCATGCTGCTGCTGCTCGGCGTGCTGCTGTGCTTGCTGCTGGGCTCGCTGTGCCTGCTCGGCCTGGTGTTGCTGCGCCTGTTGCTGAGCGCGTTGCGCCTGCTGTGCCTGACGCTGCTGCGCTCGTTGTGCCTGCTGCGCCTGACGCTGCTGCGCCTGTTGCTGCGCACGCTGGGCTTGCTCAGCCTGACGCTGCTGCGCCTGCTGCTGCGAACGCTGCACCTGCTCCGCGTGCTGTTGCGCATGTTGCGCGTTGTCGGCTTCGCGCTGCGCTCGCTGCTGAGCACGCGACGATACACCTGCCGCGTTCGGCCCGCGGCCTCGTTCTCCCGGCGACGCCGCGGTCGCCCATCGCCGTCCCGCTCTATGTCCTTCGCGTTCCCGTGCGCTACTACCGCAGGCCCCCGCCCTATTTCCACGGCTGGGTGGCGAGTGCGCCGCCGCGCTGGGATCAGCATTGGGGGCCTTCCTGGGAAGAGCGCCGGCATGGCTGGGACCGCTGGGATCGGAGCTCGCCCCCGCCGGTCGCGGGCAGGTGGCCGCCGCTCCGCGGGGACCGGTCGCCTCGCCTGCGGCGACGGCCCAGGTGCAGCCTCCCCTGTCGCGCGAGCGCGAACGTAGAGCCGGCACGGCGGATTCCAATCGGCGGGTTCCCGACCGCGTAGGACAAAGCCGGGGCGCGTTTGGGGAGCGGGTCCTATAACGTACGCGAGCAACGCACGGCAGAATGCCCACCCGTTCACACGACAGGAGTCGTCCAGTGAAGCTCAAACTTGCCACCGCCTGCCTCGTCATCGGCACCGCGCTTGCGCCGGTCGCGTTCGCGGCGGATTCGGACACGGACCGCAACAAGCCGGCGACGTTCGTCAAGGACTCGATGATCACGACCAAGATCAAGACCAAGCTCGCGGCGGAGAACCCGGCGAGCATGGCCGACATCAAGGTCGATACCGACAAGGACGGCGTCGTGTGGATGAGCGGGACGGCGAAGTCCCAGCAAGATGTGGACAAGGCGGTCTCGATCGCCCGCGGCACCGAAGGCGTCAAGAGCGTCAAGAACGACGTCAAGGTCCAGAAATAGTTGAGCGACCGCGCCGGCGCATGAGCGCCATCGCAACTTTAATTTCGCGTCACCCAAGGGGAAGTTCGATGAATCGCGTCGTCTATATCGTAGGCCTGGTGGTCATCGTCATCGCAATCCTGAGTTTCTTCGGTCTGCGCTAGACAGCCACGGCGCTTTGCACCCGGCGCATCTCGCCAATTGGCGTGAGCTAGTGGATAACGTCGTCCGCGCGCATCAGCAGCGGTTGGGGGATCACCAAGCCGAGTGACCTGGCCGTCTTTTGATTGATGGTCAGCTCGAAGCGCGAGGGTTGTTCAACGGGCAGCTCGGCAGGCGGCGCGCCGCGGAGGATCTTGTCGACGTACGTCGCGGCCCGCCGGTACAAGTCCTCCAGTCTCGGACCGTAGCTCATCAGCAGGCCGGCCTCCGCATACTGGTTCGCGTTCGAGATCGTCGGCAGGCGATGCTTGATCGCTGCTCGCGCAATCGACTCCCTCAGCAGGTACGTCAACGGGCTGACAACGATCAGGAGCGCCTCGACGCGTTTGCTCACCAGCAGCGAAAACGCGCCGTCGAGATCGTCCGCGCTTTGCATGTCGGCGACCTCGAGCGCAACGCCGATCTGTCGCGACGCGGTGTCCAGTTCCGCGAATTCCACCTGCGCCCGTGTCTGCCCCAGCACGCCTACGCGTGAGAGCTTGGGGACGACCTCCTTCAATATCGTGAGGTATTTGCTCCAAAGCTCGCGGCCCGCGTCGGCGCTCAATCCGGTCACGTTGCCGCCAGGACGCGCAAGGCTCGTGACGAACCCGGCCTGTACGGGGTCGGCGGTGAAGACCATCACAATTGGGATCGACGTGGTTGCCTGACGGGCAGCCGCAACATGAATGCTCGAGCCGGTGACGATCACGTCCACCCGCAGCCGCACCAGCTCGGCGGCGATCGCCGGCAGCCGATCCATTTGGCCGTCCGCAAAGCGGCGCTCGAAGTTGACGTTGCGTCCTTCGACGTACCCGAGATCGCGCATCCCGTCATTGAAGGCATTGAACAGCGAGGCAACGGACTCGCCTGACGCGCCGAGGAAGAACCCGATGCGGTATATCTTAGGGGCGGGCTGTGCTTCGGCGATCGGCCGCGCGAGGACCAGACTGCCCGCGAATGCCCCGACGAATGTGCGCCGATTGATCATCGATTCGTCCTCCCCCGAGACCGAACTCCGCCCATGGTACGCCGCCAACGAGCGTACCCCGACGCTTCGGCGTATCGGCCGCTAGCGAGCTGCTGCGTGCACCGAGAAGCACGCAGCAGGCCGCATCCAAGCGGCCTGATCACCTTCGAAGCGACGAAGGGCCGCTGACGTGCGGGTTGCCCGCCTCGTAGAAGCGCAGCAGACGTGTCGTTTCCTTCGAGATTCCGATCCGCGGCGACGTCGCGATGCGCCCAGGGGGCCGTACCTCGGAGCCGAGCCACAGCGCACCGCGCGAGCACAGGTCGATGCCGTCGAAGCGACGGTCGATGGCCATCGATTCGGTCAGGCGACCGGGGCCGCGCGCCAGCTCGGTCAGGCGATGCACGCGTCGGCGCGCTTCCATGATCGCCACGCCTTCGAGCGGTTCCAGCGCGCGCAGGAGCACGCCGGCGCCAATGCCGGGCCGCTCGCCCGACACGTTCACGCAGAAATGCATCCCGTAGATGAAGTAGACGTACGCGTGGCCGCGGCGCAGGAACAGCGAGCGGTTGCGATTCGTTTCGCCGACGTAGGCGTGGCCGCTGGCGTCGCCGGGAACGTAGGCCTCGGTCTCGACGATCCGCCCGCTCGTGCGGCCCTCCGGGCCATCGCTCACGAGCGTCTTCCCGATGAGGAAGCGCGCGAGGTCCGCGGTATCGACCGGAAGATCGGCGCGCTTGAGTCGTCGCATGAGGTCAGAAGGGATTCTATCGCTTGAATGATGCGGCGCCGCGAGCGTGTCGGCACGTGACAGATCGCCCACGTTCGACGCACGTACGAAGCGGGGAAGGGCACGCCTTCCCCGCTGGTGGCCGGTCGACCCTGTCGCGACGAAACGCCGCGAACCCGTTCACCCGGAGCGCGGCATTACGGCGCGGCCGTCGAGTCGTACAGCGGACCCTGATCGACGCAGCTCCGGTTCCTGCCCTGGTCCTTCGGCACGCAGACCGTCACCTTGCCGTTGCACTCGCCACCTTTGCGGTCCCTGGCCGCGAACGCGATGTGATACACGCGGCCGTCGCCCGTGCCCGAACGTTCGGCACGCACGCTGGCGGCGCCGGTGCCGACACCGACCGCGTCCGGCGCCGCGTCGCCGTCGCCCAAGCCGTTCACCGCCTCGTCCTGCCGCACGCCCGTGACGATGACGTCGACCGCATCGCCGTCGGGATCGGTGACGCCGGTGATGCCGACGGGCACCAGCACGTGATTCGGCGGCCACAGCATCTCCACCGACGGCTTGGCGACGCCGCACGCCGGCGCCCGATTGCTCGATCCTTGCCCGATGACCGCGGTCGTGAAGCTGTGCGTGCCGACCGACGTCGGCGAATCGTACTGGCCGTCGTTGATCACCAGCACCACACCGTACGTGCCCGGATCGCGGAACGCGTGGCTCGGCGTGACGCCGGTCGCCGTGCTGCCGTCCTCGAAGTACCACGTGTACGTCAGCGGCTTGCCTTCGGGATCGAAGCTCTTGCTCCCGTCGAACGCGATCGGGCTGCCGGCGACGCCCACGTACGGCCCACCGACGTTCGCGTGCGGGGGCTCGTTGCCAAGCGACGGACACGGCACCGTGACGGCCGTGTCGACGCCACCGTCGTCCGGCGCGCTGACGCGGTACGCCCCGGCGACCCAGCTCGGGCGAATCGGAAGCTTCACCGACGTCGAGAAGTCGAGCGGCGACAGCATTGAGAACAATCGGATCCCCGCGGCCTCGTCGGACAGGTCCGCACTCGCCGGACCGCCGAACGCAAGGCGCACCGTGTTCGACGGATGCTTCGAGCGCACGCTCGGAAGCGCGCCGCCCGCGAGGTTCCAGCCGCCGGCGGCGGCAACGAGCGGTTGCGGCTCGACGGCGAGCGTGACGACGTCGCCGGGGGAGCCGCATGCGGGGGTCTTCGTCAACGCCGGCGGTCCGAGCTGCGGCAGCACCTGGACAACGGTGGTCGCGGGCGTCGACTCGGTGCCGTCGGCACCGACGACCAGCTTCGCCGTGTAGAGGCCGGGCGCCGCATAGGCATGCGCCATCGGCGATCCGGCGGGCGCGGACGCGAGCGGCGTCCCGTCGCCGAAGTCCCAGCGCGCCGTCAGCGCGCGACCGGCCGGGTCGAGCGACCCGCGCGCGTCGAAGGTGATGAACGCGGCCCGCGCGGCGCTCGTGGCCCATCCGATGTACGGCCCCGACGCATCGGCCATGGGCGTCCCGCCGCCGGCGGCGGCGTCGCCGTCGCGCACGAAGACGTCTTCCTGGCCGTTCGCATCGTTCGCGATCAGGTCGCTCGCGTCCGACACGAAGGCGACGAAGCGGCCGTTCGCGCTCACCGCCATGCGCGTCTCGTCGTTGGTGAAGAGCGCTTCGCCGCTGGCGCCGTTGCCGGACACGCCGCTTGTATTAACGCTGACGAGCTCGGTGTTGGCCGTCTGGCGGTCGCGGATGAAGACGTCGTCGCGCACGCCGTTGCCGTCGTTGAGAACCAGCGTCGAGGCTTGCGAACGGAACACGACGTAGCGGCCGTCGGCGCTGACGACCGGGTCGCGCGAGCACGCGGACGGGCTCACCGGCAACGCGCACTTGACCTCGGCGCCCGCACCCGAGAGGCTCACGCGCTCGGTGGTTCCGGCGGCTCGATCGCGCACGAAGACGTCCGCCATGCCATTGTTGTCGCCGGCGACGAGGTTGCTCGCGAGCGAGGCGAATGCAACGACGCGTCCGTCGGCGCTGATCGACGGCTGACTGGCGTCGCTGTTGCCCGCAGCGCCGCTGCTCGACACGCTGGCGAGCTCGGTCGTCCGTGCCTGGCGATCGCGCACGAAGACGCGGTTCGTCCCGACGAAGAGGCCGGGCGTCAGGTCGGCAACCGACGCGAATGCGACATAGCGTCCGTCGCCGCTGATGCCCAGCCGGTCGGCGAACCGCGTCTGCGCGCCCGCGGCGGATTCCGCGCCCGTCGACGTCACGCTGCTGCGCTCCGTCGTGCGGGCGACGCGATCGCGGACGAACACGTCGGCCACGCCGTTCGTGTCTCCGGCGACGAGGTTCGCGTGGTCGGAGTAGAACGCGACGAAGCGTCCGTCGGCGCTCAGCGCCGGGCGGACGCTGCCGCAGGCGTTGCTCGCGCACATGCCGCCTTCGCCGGCGCTCGACACGTCGGCGCGCTCGACCGCGCCCGTCTGGAGGTCGTGCACGGCAATCGTCGCGAGCGACGTTCCCGCGTCGTCGACGAAGCACGTGTACGCGATGAAGCGTCCGTCGGCGCTCATGTCCGGCGTGCGGCTCTGCGTGCAGAACGGCGCGCTGATCGGCGTCGTCGTGCCCGTCTGCCGGTCGCGCACGAACACGTGCGGCGGACCGGCCAGCGGTCCTCCGAGGTTGGTCGCATACGACTCGAACGCGACGTACCGTCCGTCGGCGCTCATCGCCGGCGAGAAGGCGCCGAAGGCGCCGCCGGCCGGTTCCGCGCCGCCGGTCGCGACGCTCACGCGCTCGGTCGACCCGCCCGCCGACGGCGCGTCGAAGACCGAGACCGCGACGCTGTCGCTCGCGGTGGCGCCGCTGTCGTCGGTGACCGTGAGCCTGACCGTATAGACGCCGCGCGTCGCATAGGCGTGCGTCGTCGCGACGCCGGTCGCGGTGGCCCCGTCCCCGAAGTCCCATGCGTACGCGACGATGGTTCCGTCGACGTCGAACGAGCGCCCCGCGTCGAAGGCGACCGGCGCATTCACGGCGGCGAGACGATCGCCGCCGGCGCCCGCCTCGGGCGCGAAGTTGTCGCCCAGCGCGAAGAACGACGGCCCGTTCCTGTCGTATTCGATCTGGTACTTCACGACCTGGCCCTTGGTGATCATGCCGGTGATGCCCTGGTCCACGGTCAGGTCGTTGCCGGCGTTGCGCGCTCGCACGCTCAGCGTGTACGGACCGTCGCCGGTGCCGATCATCTGGAACCGGTAGCGGCCGTCGATCGGCCGGTGGATCGTGACGAGGCGGCCGGCGCCGAGCGGCGGCTCGGTGCCGTACGGATCGGTCCACACCGGCTGCAGCATGTACGACGCGTTCGGAAGCTCGGCGATCGTCGCGCCGGTCTGCATGTCCCAGCCGACGCGCCGGCCGAGCGGATCGACGACGAGCGTCTCCACCGGCGACTTCGTCGACGCGGAGATGAGCGGCGCCATGTCGAAGTACTTGCTGGTCTGCTCGGGAATGAGCGCGCCGACGACGAGCGCATGCCAGTTGGCGCCGTAGAGCAAACGCATCGACTTCGGCGAGGCGGAGCCCGGCTTGCCCTGCCATGCGGGGTCCAGGATCAGGTACGACGACGAGTCGGCGTCCCATCCGACCACGACGACCGGATGGAACGTGTTCGGCTCGGGCTGCAGATACAGGATCGACGGCTGGTCGTTGTTCAGGTTCTGGTCGACCGCGGCGCGCGCGCCGGGCCAGGGCATCGGGTTGAGGAAGAGGCCGTCGACCTGGTCGTTGCCGTCGTTGCCGATCGTGAAGAACGCGGCGTACAGCGCGTTGTAGTCCATGATCACCGTTCTCGCCCGGCTCGCCTGGTAGCCGTTCGAGCGCTTGAGCGCGAAGTGGATGTAGTCGGGCGTGATGGCGAGCAGCGGGTCCGTGCCCGGCGCCTTGAACCGGATGTAGAACTTGTAGCGGGGGGTGGTCGCGACCATCGCGACCGCGGTGAGCAGCGATCCCATCCGCCCCATGCTCACGTCCTCGTGCGCGCCGACGTAGAACAGGCCCCACGTGGGGTCCGACTGCGAATAGAACAGCAGGTTGATCGGGGGTCCCGGATTCGGGTCGGCCTTCGCCGGCGGCGCGAGGCCGCCCCACCCGATGGCTGCGACGAGCAGCGCGAGCGGCCACAGGCGTCGCCGCCGACGCCGGCGGGGGGCGGGGGCGGGGGCGAGCAGGGTTGCGGGGGAACGGACGTAAGCGGATTCCATGTCGAACCTCCTCGATTGGACGAGGCCCGACGATCGCGCGCGCAGTCGCGCGGCACATGAGAACGCGCTACCTAATTTGCCGCCGGACGCTACCTATTTTTTGAGGAGGCCGTGCGTCGCCGCGGCGGCGACCGCGGCCTCGCGCGTGGAGACCGACAGCTTGTCGAACAGCGAGGCGACGTGGTTGTCCACGGTGCGCACGGAGCGGAAGAGGCGCGCCGCGATCGCGGCGTTCGAGAGTCCCTCGGCAAGCAGCGCGAGCACCTCGAACTCGCGCGCGGTGAGGTTGAAGGCATTCGCGCGCGTCGCGGTGCGCGGGCCGCGCGGCACGCTGCGCATGCCGCGCTCGCGCATCCGTTGGCGCAGGCGCCCCGCTGCGGGCCGCGCGCCGAGCGCGTCGAAGCACTCGAGCGCACGGACGAGCGCATCGTCGTCGTCCGCCTCCGCGAGCGCGCGGGCGGCTTCGTAGGGACAGCCGAGCGCCTCCCACGCCGCGGCCGCTTCGAGCGCCCGGCCTTCGATCTGGAGTCGATAGGGTGCGGCGGCGATCGCGGGCGCCGCGTCGAGCGTGCCTGCCTTCCACTGCCAGTAGGCGAGCTCGCCGACGAACCACGCATGCCCGTTGTCGAGCGCCGCGGCAAACTGCGCGCGCGCTTCGCTTCGCGCGGCGCCGATGTCGCCGGCGAGCCACGCCGCCTCGGCGCGCGCGGCGCGCACCGTCGCGATCCGCTGCATGTTCTCCGACGGTGACGCGAGCGCGAGCGCCTCGTCGAGGACGTCCATCGCGCCGGCGTCGCCGCGGCGGGCGCGCAGCCGCCCCAGGGCGCGCAGCGCCACCGCGCGGCTCACCGCGACGGTTTCGGGCGCGCGCAGCAGGCCCTGCGCGGTCCTCGCGGCAGCATCCCACTGTCCGCGGTGGAGCTGCGTGATCGCCTGGCATGCGCGCATCAGCGACCGGATGAACCCGATGTCGCGCTCGGTGGTGTACGCGATGCCCGGCTCGAGAAAGCTCTCGGCGCTGGTGAAATCGTGCACTTCGGTAAAGGCGTAGACGAGGTTCGCGTAGGCGAGCGCGGCGTACTGCGGCCAATTGCCCACCAGTGCCAGCGAAAGGCTCCTCTCCAGGTGCGCGCGTCCGCGCGCCGTGTCTCCCGCGATGATCAGCGACGCGCCCATGCCGTTGTGCGCCACCACCGCCGCTTCGGGCGCGTCGGTCTGCGCAGCCAGCGCAATCGCTTTCTCTCCCCAGGCCAGCGCCGCTGCGTGGTCCCGCCGTAGCATCAGCCCCGTGCATCGTCGCGCATACGCCCTCGCCAGCGCGGCGCAGCGGGGCAGGCGCTCGAGCAGCGCGATCGCCTCGTCGACCGCCGCGTCGGACTGGCGATCGAGCGTGAGCCCGGTAAGCGGCCCGGTCATCCGCATCCTCGTATCCGCCTCGAGCAGCGTCTCCCCGAGCGACCGCCAGATCGCGCAAGCCTGTTCGTACGCGGCGAGCGCCGCTTTGTGATCGCCGATCAGGTACGCCTGGCTCGCCCACTGGTCGAGCAGCAGGGCCCGCTCGCGGGGGGGCAGCGCATCGGCGTGGCGCAGCGCGGTGACGAGGTGCGCCGCGGCCTCGCGGTGCGCGCCGACGTTCGACGCCGCGCGCGCCGCCGCCGGCGCGAACTCCAGCACCGCCGCGCGATCCTCGCCCGCCTCCGCGTGGTGCGCGAGGCGCGCGAGCAGATTCGGCGTCACATCGCGCGCGCGAAGCGTCGCGAGCACGCGGCGATCGAGCTCGCGTCGCTTGAGCGGCGCCAACGCGCCCAGCACGGCAAGCCGCGCGAGCTCGTGCCGAAACGCGTACTGACCGCGCGTGATCTGCAGCATGCCGCTCGATACGCACTCGTCGAGCGCGTGGGCCGCGCTCGGTGCGCATGCCTCGATCAGCCAGGGCTCCATTCCGCCGGGGGACAGCGAGGCAACGTCGAGCGCTTCGCGCGCCGAGGCCGACAGTCGGCCCGCGCGCGCGAGGACCGCGTCGCGCACCGTCGCCGGCACCGCCTCGCCGGCGGCGGCCAGCACCTCGGTCAGGTAGAACGGATTACCGCCGGTGGTCGCATGAAGCGCGCGCGCGTCGGGCGTCCGCGCCACCTTGCGGATGAGCGCGGCCACGCCCGCCTCCGACAGCGGCTCGAGCCGCACCCGCAGCGTGGTGCCGTGTGGCAGCTCGCTCACGACGGCGCGCAGGCGCTGCTTCGCGTCGAGCTCGTCGTCGCGGTAGGTCAGGATGACGAGCACCGCCGCGCCGCCGATGCGACGCCCGACGAACTTGACGAGGTCGAGCGTCGCCTCGTCCGCCCAATGCACGTCCTCGAACACGACGATCGCCGGTCGCATGCGCTGCTGCAACGTGGCGAGGAACAGCGTGAACAGGTGATGGCGGTCGCGATCCGCGTCGAGCGCTTCGAGGAGCTTGCCCTGCGCCTGCAGCGCGATGTCGCGCAGCGGCCCGAGCGGGCGCGGAGTATAGAGCGCATCGCAGGCGCCCCACAGGACGTCGGCCTCGTCGCGCCGATCGCTCGTGAACGCCGAGACGAGGGCGCTCTTGCCGACGCCGGATTCGCCGGTGACGAGCACGGTGCGACCCTGGCCGCTCGCGGCGCTGGCGAGGCCGGCGGCGAGCGTCGCGACCGCGCGGTCGCGTTCGACGAGGTCCATTCCCCAACAGGCCTGTCGCTCGAAGCGGGACAGCATCTTGCCCGCCCGCGAATCGGACGGCAAGTGCGTGTGCGGATCAGCAGACGCCGATTTCGTTGCCGTCTGATTGACACTGGTGGTCGGGGCGAAGTGATTCGAACACTCGACCCCCTGCACCCCATGCCGTGGCTCGGCGAGCGATCGTTTTGATTCGCAATGAAAATCTCCAGCGCTCCCTAACAATTCGAAGGCGTCACAGAGCGGCGAAGCCGAGGCCCCGAGCCCGGCTGGAAGGGTTAAAGTAATGTTGCGCGCGGCTCTCGGGGAAGGCGCATGGCGTTTCATCAAACCACGATACTCATCGTTGATGACAATGCTGACACTCGCCAGGTAGTGGGCGAAGTTGCGCGACTAGCCGGCTTCGCCGTTCGGGTGGCGATAGACGGCGTCGAAGCGTTGAAGGTTGTGAGGACAGACGACGAGGTTGATGCCGTGGTCTGGGACTGGTTCATGCCGGGCCTGGACGACATCCTGCAAGCCGGCGCCGTTCCTCTTATCAAGCCTTTCACCGCCGAGGCATTCGAGCTAGCCGTGCGCGACGCCATTGACGCGCGGGAAAACGGTACCTGACCCTGTCCGCGCGCGGCCCGACGGATGGCATCGGCTACAGCGACGACGTCTGGTAAGGCTGTCGACGGAACCCCAGCGCCTCCTCCCGCGAGTAGTTCGAACTCTTGATCTTCACCCAAATCGGTTGCAAAACTTCGTGCCTAAGGTGCTTCACTCTTCGGTGCAACCGTTACCTCACTTACGCGCCCATGCAATAGTGATCTCGCTAAATCGGATAGGAACGATGATGAGGAATGAACCGACCGTGAGGACCGCATTTTCAGTATCCATGAGAGGGGTCGCCATTCTTGCCGCCTCCACGGCTCTCCTTACTGGTGTTGCCGTGGCCCAGACGCAGCAGAAAGACGCGGTCAAGGCCGCAGGGTTGCCGAGCGTCGCCGAGACCAAGGCCATCGCCGAGGAAGGCTTCATCTACGGCCTACCGCTCGTGATGAACTATGCGGTGATGTACGAGTACGCCGTGGACAGGAAGTCCACCCAGTTCAAGGCTCCTTTCAATCAGATCAACAATCTGCACCGCGTCGCGACCTATAAGGACACGGCGATCATTACGCCGAACAGCGACACACCCTACTCGATACTTTGGCTGGATTTGCGCGCGGAGCCGATGGTCATCTCCGTGCCGGCGGTCTCTCGGAACCGGTACTACTCGGTGCAGTTGACCGACGGTAACACCTACAACTATGGCTATATCGGCACCCGTGCGACGGGGAGCGAGGCCGGCAGTTACCTCGTGGTCGGCCCGGACTGGAAGGGCGAGAAGCCCCCGGGCATCAAGAAAGTGTTCACTTCGACGACGCCCTTCTCGATCAGCGTATTCCGCACGCAGCTCTTTAATCCGGGCGACATTGGTAGTGTCGAAAAGGTACAGGCCGGTTACAAGGTTCAACCGCTTTCCGCATTCCAGAAGAAGCCCGCGCCACCGGCCGCGCCGAAGATCGAGTTCCTCCCGGCAAGCACCCCGGGCATCAAGGCGAATTACTTCGAGTATCTGGACGCCGCACTCCAATTCGTACCGCCGACTCCAGAGGACAAGGAGATTCGCGCCAAGCTTGCCAGCATCGGTGTCGGAGCAGGCAAGACGATTGCGTTCAAGGATCTATCGCCGGAACACAAGACTGCGGTTCTAGAAGGCATGAAGGCAGGCGACGAAAAGGTGGACAAGTTCCTTGCCAGCGGCGTGAAAAACGTGAATGGCTGGAACATTGGATCGTTCTTCGGGGACCGTGATTTCTACAAGGCCGATTGGTTGAAGCGCGCCGGCGCAGCCAAAGGTGGAATCTACGGGAACGATGCGGTGGAAGCCGTTTATCCGTTTACCCGTACCGATTCCAAGAGCGAACCGATCGACACCAGCAAGCACAACTACACGATCACCTTCCCCGCTGGCGAGCTTCCGCCCGTGAATTCTTTTTGGTCGGTGACGATGTATGACGGCAAAAGCCAGCTTCTTATCAAGAATCCCATTGATCGCTATCTCATCAACTCGCCAATGCTGAGTAGCATGAAGAAGAATGCAGACGGTTCGATCACGCTCTATGTCCAGAAGGATTCGCCCGGCAAGGCGAAGGAAGCGAACTGGTTGCCTGCGCCCGATGGCACGGTGTACCTCGTAATGCGCCTGTACTGGCCCAAGGATTCACCGCCGTCGATCCTGCCGCCTGGCGAGGGAACGTGGAAGCCCCCTGGGATAATGGCTTCCAAATAGCGCAGCAACCGCGCCGTATCGCTTAGCCGGGCAGCGTACGCTGGTGTGCTCGTCCGTCCGCGTGCGACGCCGTGACAGCCCGCGCGGTTGAACGACCGCCGCACGAGCGTCGCGTGCATCAGGTCTTCGTGGCCAATACCGGCCGGAGTCACGGGGTTATCACTGGCTAGGGCCGCAGCAACGCGCGCGGCGCGCTAACCGGTGGTTGCTCGTGCTGATTGCTGCACGCGGTGCTATTAGGCCAGTTTCTTGCGGGAAGCAATTTCCTTTTCAGGCGCGATCACGAGATCAACGACGAGCGGTTCGGGCGTGACTAAGCTCGCGATGGTGCAGGTCACTCGGTAAGTGCCCGGGGCATCTGTAGAGAGGGGAGCGACCAAGAGGGAAAGCGCCTCGACATCGAGGCCCAACTCCTCTTTTAGCCGGTGAACAACTGCGGCAGCTTGATAGGCAAGCGTCCGGTTGAGGATTGCCTCGGCCTTTGCAATCATCTCGATTTCCGCCCCAATTTGCTCCACCGGTCGATTCTTCATGTTGCCTCCAGACGGTTGAGTGGAGGAGTACCCAGACACCGGAAAAGCCGTACCGCTGCGTCGATGCGATCTTCGTGTCGAGCTCGCGCGCACCAAGTCACGTAGCGGCGCAGGAACAGTCGCGCGAGCCATCGCTCGCTTTCGTCAAGCTCTGGCGTAACGTCGGGCGCCGGCTCCTCGATGCGCATGAGGTCGGCGTGCGGGACAATAGGGAACGGGCG
>Ga0157378_10002102_pt1 | contig 17746 bp, 18 predicted proteins | sample M65metaG_FD_115309 | JGI IMG/M metagenome (GOLD analysis project Ga0157378, IMG submission 115309) | Miscanthus rhizosphere microbial communities from Kellogg Biological Station, Michigan, USA - M6-5 metaG | ecosystem: Host-associated > Plants > Roots > Rhizosphere > Soil | place: USA: Michigan...
CTTGCAGAGGCTCGGGCTCGACAACTAGCAAGGTAGGGCGCGGCATGTAAACTTTGATGTCATGTTGCGCAACTCCTTCAGCCCAGAAAACACAAGAAGTTGGAACAAACGGTGTCTTCGGCTTTGGTCTTTTGATCCGCTTGTGGTGCGAATCTACCTTTAATCGGACGTACCCGCCCCACGCGCTTCCAGCTTAGTAATTTGTTCTCGAATGTTTTTCTTCAAAGCGGCAACTTCGGAGTCATCATTGGTGGTCATTCGAAGGGAATTCAAGTGCGCGAGGCTTTCGCGAAGGCTGCGCAAGAGCTCGCGAGTGACAAATTTTTGAATGGAAACCCCGATTTCTCTAGCAATAGTGACAGATCACCGCAGCCGTTACCATACCGTGAAGCCCGTATGTCGGTTCGTACGAAGCAAGGCAGGCGATTGTAGGAGCATCGTTCGTAACGAACACACCCATTCCCATGTATATACCGTCCGGTACACAGTATCGCTTCATCCTGAGTGTTGATAAATCGCGATAACGCTCAAAACTCCCGAAAAAGGCGAATAGAAAGCGCAAAGTTGAGAGAACGCCTGATTTCAATAATTGAGCAAGCCCATATCGCCGGTCACAAAACTACGGAGGCGTCGCCCGTTGCCGCTTCCTCTGCTTTACGGCGTGACAGTGAGAGTCAGGATAGCGGTCTGGCTGGTTCCACCCGTGACGCCCGCCGTCACCGTGACTGTGCTCGTGCTGGCTGGAGTGCCAGTGTTGCTGCCGACACCACTGCCTCCTCCTCCGCTGCCGCACGAGGTCAGCGCCAGAGTCAATGCCAACAGCACAAACAGCCCTAGCAGACGCAGGCCGCGCCGGGTACGCTTGCCACGCGCCGCGCTCACAAGCCCCAGCACCGGCAGCAGCAAAGCATAGGCCGCTTGCGGACCGAACCCCGTGCTCCGCAGCGTCGCTGATGTGGGAGCGCTGGTCGTTATAGTCAGCGTCGTCGTGGTCGGCTGACTACCACTCGGCGTCACCGTCTGCGGACTGAAGCTGCAATTCGCCTTCGCTGGCAGGCCACTGCACGCGAAGCTGACCGTCGAGCCGAACCCGTTCTCCGGCGTGACTGTTAACGTCGCCGTCGCGCCCTGTCCGGCCTTGATCGTCAGCGAACTGGGGCTCGCCGATACCGTGAAACCAGGCAGAGCCGGGGACAACTTGAAAACCGAGCCCCAATCAATGCCGTTAGCACCGCCGAACTCGGTGGTTCCGTAGAGGTTGCCGGAGGCGTCTTGGATCACACCCGCCATGGGCACGGCACCGTCAGTGCAGTTGCTGCCGCCTTGCGAACAAAAACTGTACAGCACGGTCTCTGTGTAGCCGTTCCCGTTTGGCGAAAGCTTGAAGACCGTCCCGCTGGCACACCCCGCACACAACCAGGAAAGTCCGGTACCGCCGTTTGAGGTCGTCCCGTAGAGGTTGCCGGAAGCATCTTCGATTAGTCCTGCATCGGGACTGGCGCCGTCGGTGTAGTCGAAGCTATGCAGTACGGTCTCTGTGTAGCCATTCCCGCTTGGCGAAAGCTCGAACACCGTACCGCAACCGGGAGTATCACAACTATTGACGCCGCCCGCGGATGTCGTCCCATAGAGATTACCGGAAGCATCTTCGATCAAACCAGCACCATATGGATATGAGCCATCCGTGCAGTTGGTGCCACCTTGCGAACAAAAGCTGTACAGCACGGTCTCTGTGTATCCGCTCCCGTTTGGCGAGAGTTTGAAGACCGTGCCGCAAGGAGTCCCAACGCAATCGGGAGCGCCAGTGCCGCCAAGGACGGTTGTCCCGTAGAGGTTGCCAGAAGCGTCCTCGATCAGCGTGGCATTGGGAGCAGCGCCGTCCGTGCAGAATGCTGTGGAACTGGGGGGGCAAAAGTTGTAAAGCACAGTGTAGTTGTAGCCGCCGCCGCTCGGCGCAAGCATGAAAACCGTGCCATAAGCATAAACTCCATTGACCAAGGTAAGGCCGGTGCCGCCCAAGTTGGTTGTTCCATAGAGGTTGCCGGAAGCGTCTTCGATCAGGCCAGCATAAGGGTTAACGCCGTCAGTGCAGGCGGCGCTACCCTGGGATTGAGAGCAGAAGTTGTACAGCACGCTCTCGGTGTAACGGTTACCACTTGGAGTAAGCTTGAAGACCGTGCCTCCGCCATTGGCACCGCCGTTGTAGGTCGTCCCGAAGAAGTTACCGGAAGTGTCTTCGATCACGCCAGCATAAGGGTTGGCGCCGTCCGTGCAGTTGGTTTGGGAGCAGAAGTTGTAAAGCACGGTCTTGGTGTAGCCGCTGCCACTCGGTGTAAGCTTGAATACCGTGCCGTAACCGCAAGATCCCGTATTACAATCGGAACCATTGGTGCTGCCTCCCCCCTTGGTCGTTCCATAGAGGTTGCCGGAAGCGTCTTCGATCAGGCCAGCAGAAGGCTGGATTCCATCAGTACAGTAAACACCGCCTTGCGAGCAGAAGTTGTACAGCACGCTCTCGGTATCCAAATTGGACGAGGTCTGCGCGCTGGCCGCCCGGCGCGGACGGTGGAGCCGTCCTGGCCCCGGCGGCCCGTTGGCCACAGGGAGCGCGCCAGCGCCCTGCGGGCCACGCCGCCAGGACGGCGCTGCGGCGCCACCAGTTTGCTCCTGCGCTGGAGCGGACAGAGCACCCACGAGCAGCATTGCCAACGCCACGACGAAAACGCTCCGAAGCGAACATCTGGCGGCTGCCGTCAGGTGCTGTGAGTGCCTCGCCACGTTTAACAGCTCGTCGTGGGGCATACTGTGCGGAACTGCTCGTCGAAATCCATATTAAGCACGAATATTAGGGTATTGACGCTGGCCCGACAAGCTCTTTGTTGAGGCTAGTTGTTGTTAAATCGGCATGGACCTGGTTGGTGCGTAGTAGCTCCGCCAAATTGCGGGCATCTACCCGATCGTTCTGGTTGCCATCTCTCATCAGCGCATTCTTGCGCGGATCGCAGACCACCAGCCGGTCGACGTGCGGCTTCAGCAGATCGTGTAACCAGGCGGCCATGGTTCCTTCCTCGAAGGTCACCGCCAGAGTTCCACGCAGTCCTTGAATGAACTCCAGAATCGTCGCGGCCTTGGTTTCCAGTATGCACTCCATGAGCAGCTTGCCCTGGGCATTCATCACGGCTACGGAAATGGTGGCGGTATGCACGTCCATGCCGATATACTTCTCTTGATTCATGAGGCGCTCCTGTTCGGTAGGTTGTTGTGTTCCAACGACTCACAACTTACCGCAAAAGTGGGCGCCTTTTGATATTGCGTGAAATCGTCGAACGATTTCTCTTTGGATTCCCACCGTCGCATCTATTACGCAATGGCACAGCTTGCCGAAACAGGCCAGCCGATTGATGAGCTGACTCTCAGCAATTTGCTGTCAGCGAACCGACAACTGGAGTCGGTAGGTGGGGTTGCATATATCAGCGCACTGACACAAAACGTGGATGCTGGACTCGCCCGAGTTACGAACGTTGAGCACTATGCCGATCTCGTTCTTGACAAATCTCGCCGGCGTCAAGCGAGAGCAGCCGCAACGTGTCTAATACATGCGACCGAGGACCAAACTGTTTCAACAAGCGAGTGCCTGCAGAGTGTTCAGGAATCACTTTTGCGGATTGAGGCTGCGTGCGGGAAGGCGACTGCACAGCACACGAAACAATTCATGCCAGACGTACTTGCGGAATTGCAAAAGCAGGCTGCCAATCGAGGTCGAGCCGGGTTGTCAACTGGACTTGACTCTCTTGATCTCGCGACCGGTGGAATCCGTCCAGGTGAACTGTGGACGATCGGCGCGCTTCCAGGAAAAGGAAAAACGGCTTTGGGTGTGCAGGTACTGCTTGCGAATGGTGCTGCTGGCGTGCCGACCGTCGCATTTTCTCTAGAGATGCAAGTGCTCGAAATCGGGAAGAGGTTCCTCGCGGCAAAGTCTTCTTTGCCTGCCATGCAGATCCGGAACCCACAGAGCATTCGCGCGGAGCGCTGGAGCGAACTGTTTGAGACGGGTGTAAAGATTGCCGAATGGCCAATTTATGTAGATGACAGGTCCTCTCTGACGATTCAAGAACTGCTCGCCAGCGCACGTCTCTACATCCGACGCCACGGAGTGAAGTTAATCGTTGTGGACTACCTTCGGCTTGTCGACTCGCCAGGCCGCGACTTGCGTGAGCGAGTAGGGCGCGTCGCGGATGCACTTCGCCAGTTGACGAAGAGAGAGCAGGTAAGCGTGATTCTTTTGTCCCAGCTCAGACGTCCAGAACGCGGAATAAACTCAAAGCCATCGATGCTGGATTTGAAAGAAAGTGGCGACATCGAGGCTCACAGCCATGTAGTGTTGCTGCCCTTTCTTCCTGTCGGCAAGGATGGGAAGCCCACTCCCGAAAAACAGGTGCTAATCATTGGCAAGAACCGCAATGGCAGCATCGGATCGCTACCTGTGATATTCGACGAAAATCGCCTGCAATTCTCCGAAAGGACCTCTTAAGCGGGAATTCCTGCTCTGTCGGGAACAAGTTGTTGCAGGGCTGACAGAACGCTTCGAGCAAGTGCGAGTTGTGATCGCAGTGGGGCTAACAGAGGAATGCTAATGGCGACACACACCATGATGGAACTGGGATATCAGCCGCAAACCTACGAATACCTCGACTGCAAGGAACTGGCAGGACGATGGAACCTGCCGGAGTCTTGGATCCGCGAGCAAGTCCGGTCGCGAACTGACGATCCCATTCCGCATGTGCGATTTGGCAAATACGTTCGGTTTCGCTGGGGAAGCCCTGAGCTTGGAGAGTGGGCTGTCCGGCGTATTATTGGTGGCAACAACAGGAAAGCAGGGCGGATTCTCGGAAAAGGACAGCAATGAAGAGAACCCGCTATCAGAAAGGATATTTGTACAAAAAAGGCAATCTCTGGATGTTGCGGTACTACGACAACCAGGAATTGCCTGATGGAACGATTACGCGAGTGCAGAAGGCGCAAAAATTGGTGGAGGCCGTCGGCGAATACCGTACCAAGTCAGCAGTTCGCAAGCTGGCTGAGGAAATCCTTGCGCCGGTGAATGACAGCAGAACCAATCCAACCAGTGTGATGTCGCTCGAGCGTTTTGTGGAAGGCCACTACCTGCCTTTTGTGGAGACCCACAAGCGCATCAGCACGTATCATGGCTATCGCAACCTGTGGAAGCGCTACCTTGAGAAACATGGGCAAGTCGCAGTTCGTGATTTTACGACCTCGGATGCGGAACATGTTTTAGAGTGCATTGCCCACGAAAACGATTTGACCATCACCACCCTGCAACACATCAAGGCGTTTTTGTCTGGGGTGTTCCGCTATGCAAAGCGCAAAGGTGTGATCCGCCCCGACAATCCGGTGCGCGATGCAGTTCTGCCCAAAGCGAAGCCGGCGGAAGACACCTACGCTTACTCGCTTGAGGAGATCACAAAGACGTTAACCATTCTCCCAGAGCCCGCGGCGACGATTGTGGCAGCAGCTGCTTTTACCGGAGTGCGTAAGGGCGAACTGAGAGGCTTTCGTTGGGAAGACTACGACGGCGAGGAGATTCGCATTTCGCAGTCGTACTGGCGAGGCCACCGCCAGGAGCCCAAGACTCGGAAGAGCCGGGCACCTGTGCCGGTTATCGCACAGCTCAAGGCGCGCTTCGATCTGCACCGTAACCTGTCGGGAAACCCGAGTAGTGGGCTGCTGTTCCAAAGCGTGCAAGGGAATCCAATTAATCTGGATGCCTTGGCACGAGATGTCATTCGGCCCGCAATGGAAAAGCACGGACTTCAATGGCACGGCTGGCATGCATTTCGCCGCGGCCTTGCCACAAAACTGCACCGACTCGGCGTGGCGGACGAAATTATTCAACGAATACTGCGCCACGGGGTGCTCGCCGTTACCCAGAACTGCTACATCAAAACGTCGGACGCACAGGCACTAGCCGCCATGCGTTCGCTGGAAAATGCACCTAATATGCACCTCAACAGCCCGAAACGGCTACAGGTGAACTAGAAAAATGGAATTGCCCGAACAGCAAGTGCTTATGTGGAAGGAATTTGCAAGAACTGGCGGAGAGAGAGGGATTCGAACCCTCGATACAGGTTTTAGCCCGTATAACGGTTTAGCAAACCGCCGCCTTCAGCCTCTCGGCCATCTCTCCTCTATGACTTGCGGACTGGCTATTGTGCGATTACCTTCCTGCTATTGTATACGATCGTAAAGTCCAGAATACGAGGGATGGCTAGTCGACTTGCTGTCGGTGCCTCGCCCCCTTCGCGATTCCTCCCTGGTTCTGAGCCCGAGGCTGCAGCTAAACCCCTGACGGACGTCCGGGACAGTGGAAAATGTCACGTTAGTTCCGCTGAACAGCCTCAAGGCTCCCAAGGATTGTGCACACCGACTCCCATACGATCGAAGTCGGCAACATTCCTGGTCGCAACAGTCAGGCCATGCACTAGCGCTGTGGCTGCGATGAGAGCATCGCGATCGGAGCGAGGGTTAGGCACGTGTAGCATCGCGCAGCGCTGGGCAACGTCCGTATCAATCGCTAAGATACGACCGGAGAATGTAGGCAACACGTGCCTGTCCATCCAGGCACGAAGAATCCTGCCTTGCTGTTGGTCGCGCCTTTCGATCAGAAGGATTCCGATCTCTAGTTCCAGTACTGAAATTGCGGAGATATAGAGGCTCCCCGCTGGTAAGGGGTGGGCCCACCTTCTGACGTTTTGATCGGCCTTTTTCGCTTTTCTTAGCTCAGAAACTACGTTGGTGTCGAGGATGTACATTTAGGTCAAGTCCGCTGATTCGTGTAGACTGCCCCGCAGGCGTGGCGGCTCGAATTCAACCTCAGCGGCACTAGGCATCGCCAATAAGTCTGCCACGCTCTTCTGCCCTCCGGTAATCCTTTCATACTCCTGCACGGTAAGCAGGACATGGGATGGACGGCCTCGATCCGTGATAAAAACGGGGCCTCGTTTTGCGGCTCTCTTCGCCCTGCTGGTATCCTGATTAAAGTCCCGACTCGACAATTTTGTGATGGCCACCGCGGTCCCCTTAATGTAGCAACGTAGCTACATTATAGCACAATTCCTGAAAGCAGCTCCGAAAAAATCAAACCAATCTTTTTCTATGTCAGCGGGACTAAACGTCGCGAATTCGGTTATTGTGTTTTTCTTTTGTGTGCAGCCACCCGAGGTGACCGAATGAAGGCCGGAAATGTGCGGAGAAGCGTTGTAAGTCGGTGAAGGTATATCAGGGCAACGAACAGGAGAGATTTAGCAAACCGCCGCTTTCAGCCACTCGGCCATGTCTCCTCAATAACGTGCGAGCCGGTCATTGTGCGATTACAGCCCACAATAGACCGCCATAGAGCTCAATAGCGGCATCAATCCAGAGTTGCTCTGTTAGCACAGCCCCGCGACAAAAATTCTTGAATCGAACAATACATGTATATACATCTATTGTTGCTATGAACCAACTTCCCAATCTTCCCTGCATGTGCAGCAGCGTACGGCGGGCCGCTCGAGCGCTGACACAGCTCTATGAGCTGGCGCTCCGGCCCCTCGGCTTGCGTTCGACGCAGTTCACCATCCTGCAAGTGCTATTGCGAGCGGGAGAGGTATCGCAGGGCCAGTTGGGCAAGATGCTCGCAATGGACAGCACCACCCTCACCCGCACTCTGGACATCATGCTGCGCCAAGGATGGGTGGCCGAACGCCGTGGCGAAGACCGCCGTCAGCGATGGCTACGTATAGCGAAGGCTGGCCGGGCAGAACTCGGCCGCGCCTTGCCGGTTTGGGAGAAGGTTCAAGCGCAACTTAACCGTGAGCTGGGAGAGCAATCCTGGAAGCAGCTCTTCCAGCTCGCCGACCAATTAGCTGTGCTCGCGATCAACGCTCGCGACTAACCACGAGAAATAAGGAGGAACTATGACCGCTTACGGAAAAATCACCGTTGGGCTGATCGCAGCCTGGTTTGTATTCGCACTTTCAGCTTCGGCCCTGCATGTCTTTGTTAACCCATCGCAGCAGATCGCACTCTCCGTTGCCCTGGCGGCCGGAATACCGTTGATCGTCTTCTTTGCCTGGCTGGCAGCCTCGCAGAACCTTCGGAAGTTTGCGCTGTCCCTGAATCCTCGGGTTCTGACATCCTGGCAAACAGTCAGGCTTCTCGGCGTCGTCTTCGTGATACTCGAAGGCATGCAACTGTTGCCGGCGCGCTTTGCGCTTTCGGCCGGATACGGGGACATCTTCATCGGTGCGACGGCCTGGTTCGCCGCCACGAGGCTGGCCAAACCGGCGAACCGCGCGCTGTTTATCCTGTGGCAGACGCTCGGCATCTTCGATCTGGTATCAGCGGTTGCGCTCGGCATCACCGCGCAATTCGTTCACAGTCCCGGACCGTCAATGTATCTGATGACTGTGCTGCCTCTGAGCCTGATCCCGACGTTCTTAGTGCCTCTGTTCATGATGTTTCACGTGATCTCGATTGCGCAGGCGAGTCAGTGGCGCGAGCCTGCGCCTGCTTCGCAGGGCGCAAAAAGATCCGGGAGGATCGGAAGTGCCGCTGCCTGAGTGGGTGTTGCTGTCTCATTTGCGTGGCAGGTGCTGCTCCATCTAGCATCTTCACTTCACCGCGAAAGCATCGGCTACGCAAAGAGGGACGGGTCCGTGGGCGCTTGCCTTGTCTGTAAATTCGAGTACAAGCTCCCCTCGAGCAGATCAAACCAATTTTTCCACAGTCGACAGGCGGTCTTCGCAAGCGAATAAAAAGCGAATATAATACTCTGAGCCGGGCAAAATGGCTAGGCAATCCGGTGCAGAGGTGAAAATGGCGGGGAAGCTTTTGCAATTTCCGGTGGGTAAGCCTGAGCTCTTCTCCCGAGAGATCAATTGTGAAGTTCTCAGAAGCAGTGAAGTCAATCAGGTTTTGTACGCCGCCATCCGTGCTCTGCCATACGTACAGAATTCGCGTTTACGTGAGGAACTAAGAAGCGCGCTATGCGATCTTCTGATTCGGCAGAACGGCGCCGCATGAGTTGTCGTAGCCAGGATGTATGACTGACGATTAACCGGGCGTGTTCCCCGATCGTAGCTTCGATGGTGCAGCACCAACGGCAGCGTGAGCGGCACGATCACCATCATCGATGATGGCGCCCCCCATGTGTGTTCACTACGGCAGGCAATGCAGTGCAACCATGCCGTGCTGGTGTAGGCCTGAAGTGAGTGTTTTCAGGTGGCTCGACCCTCGTCGGCTATTCCTGTCGATGATTTTGCCCGGCGCAAGCCTGTTTCTTCCGAGTGCGGTATCCTTCCAGAGACCCGGAAATGCTGTCAAAAGGGTTGCCGCGGTAGCCGGCACGTTTCCCCTCCGAGGAGATGACGTCATGAAGAAAATTCTTGTGATGTTTTTGGTCATAACGCCTGCCATCGGCGCGGCACAGCAATCCAAGAGTCCGGTTGCCGATGTGCTGCGCCAGATGTTGAACGGGCGCGAGAAGAGTACGGTTGCAGCCTTTGAACTGATGCCAGCTGACAAGTTCAACTACAAGCCAACACCCGAGCAGATGACATTCGGTCATCTCGCCGCACATATCGCAGACGGCAACTACTTCTTCTGCTCGAACACGGCCGACGTACCCCGGCCCAAGGTGGAAGAATTAAAGGGCGAGGAGGGCAAAGATAAGTTAGTAGCAGCGGTGAAAGCTTCGTTTGTATTCTGCCGCGAGGCCTTGGCAAAAGCGGATGACGCGAAATTGGGCGAAAACATTCAATGGTTCGACGGCAAGCCGCGTTCGCGTGCGTGGGCTGCATTGGGCCTCGCCAGCAGTTGGGCAGACCACTACGGAATGGCGGCGATTTACCTGCGCCTCAACGGGCTGCTGCCGCCGACAGCGCAACCCGAACCCAAGAAGTGAGCCCCCAAAGAGAGACCGGCTTGGAAGGAGTGGAGTTTGTCGGAATCGATCACGTGCAACTCGCTATGCCCGCGGGGCAGGAGGCGATTGCACGTTCCTTCTTCACAGGCCCCTTGGGCATGCACGAGGTTTTAAAGCCTCCTGAGCTAGCCAAGCGCGGCGGATGCTGGTTTCAGAGCGGCACGGTTCAGATTCATCTCGGCGTAGAAACCGACTTTCACCCGGCAAAAAAGGCGCATCCGGCGTTACTGTGCCGGGACTACACCGCATTAATCGAAAAACTCACCCGCGCGGGAGTCGCCTGTGAGGAGGTCAACGATATTCCCGGTGTTCGCCGCTGCCACATTCACGATCCCTTCGGAAACCGCATTGAACTGTTGAGTGCCGATTAGAAATTACAGTGTTGCTCCTCGAATCCGGACTCAGTAGCATGGAGGTAAGCTCGCTGAAGAAGATTCGGGACGCTCAGCCACCAGCATGAGAACTGCGACCTACTCTTTTTAATCGAAGGGAACAGTGCATCCAACAAGGCGTAATTCTTATCTCAAAATCTGCCTTTCTTTGATGTTCTCAACCTTGCTGCTTCTGCCGATTGCGGCGGAGGCACAGGGGGCTACCCAAAGCGTTGCTTTCGATCTTGTAGGGCCGAAGGTGGATGTGCGAGTGCAGCGTTCCGGCGAGACGCTCCCCATTGCACAAGTCCCCAACCTCGAAGCCGGAGACCGACTCTGGATCCATCCCGATCTCCCTGAAAGCCAGTCGGTCCGCTACGTGATGATTGTGGCTTTCCTTCGTGGCGCAACCAATCCTCCCCCGGATTCCTGGTTCACGCGCGTCGACACCTGGCTCAAAAATGTGCACCAGGAAGGTGTCTACGTCAATGTTCCCGAAGAAGCTGAAGAGGTAGTCATGTTTCTGGCTCCGGACACGGGTGGCGCATTTTCTACCCTGCGAGCCACTGTGCGCGCGAAGCCGGGAGCATTTGTCCGTGCGGTGCAGGACTTGCAGCAGGCCAGCCTGGATCGATTGCGCCTGGAAGCTTATCTCGACGCGGTACGAGAAAGCTCGTCGGATCCGGATCAGCTAAAAATGCGCACCACACTGCTTGCGCGCAGCCTCAGCATCAAACTGGACCAGCAGTGTTTTGATAAGCCGAGTGCGCAGCAGGTGCCCTGCCTGACGCAACATACCGATCAGCTTGTGCTCGATGACCAGCACAGTCAGACCATGGTTGCGACCTTGACCACGGGCGCTCCGACCGATTTGATCGCCAACATCAGCTCGACACCCACGGCTCGGAGTGGCTATTACAGCCCATACATCGGGGCGGTTGTCGATCTGGCACGCATTCTTGGTACGGCGCACACGGCGCAGTTTCAATACATTCCGGCTCTAGCATTGCCAAAGGATGATGAACTGAAGCTTCGCCTGAACAATCCACCTTCGTTTCGCAACCCAAAATCGGTGATGGTGGTCGCCTTGCCGCCCATTCGCGCCGCGGTCGCTCCGCCGCTTCGGGCTCTCGAGGCCACGCAGGTCTACTGCGCCAACCAGCCGGAACTGGTTCTCCCCGCCGATGGCGCACCGCTGATCTTCGCGACTGATCTGGGGCGCAAATTTGTGCTGCACATTGAGAACAAGTCCGGTGGCGGCTTCGATCTTCCCGCTGAACCCGACGCAGCTCGAGGCGGATTTGTGATCGATGCCCAGCAATCGCATTTCCAGCCTTGGGATGGGGAAGTGACAGGTACAATCCGCGGCATATGGGGATTCCGTGGATTTGAAGGGCCGCACTACCGTCTTCGAGCTGCCCGCAGCGCGCAATGGGTTGTAGCTTCAAAGGATGCCAGTGCGCTCATCGTTGGCCGCGAGGACACGCTCCACATTCAATCCACCGACACCTGCTGTGTGCGCGAAGTGGTGCTGCATGACAGTAACGCCAAAGATGTGAAGCTGCCATGGAAGGTTTCCAAAGCCGATGAGCTGGAGATCAAAGTCCCACTGCAGAATGCAGTCGCCGGGTCGCTGAAGATGTTCATCCAAAAATTCGGACTGCGTGATTCCGATGAGATTTCTCTGCACACCTATTCCGAAGCCGGCCGGCTTGATTCGCTGATGATTTATTCGGGCGACCCTGATGCAGTGCTGCGGGGCACGCGGCTTGATCAAGTCGCATCCCTCGAATTCGAAGGCTTGACCTACCGGCCCGCAGGCCTTACCCGCGCCAATCAGGAGGACGAGCTCAAGCTCAGCACGCAGGATGGTTCTGTCAAGACCAAATTCCAGGCAGGGCAGAGCGGGGTTGCACGAGTCACTCTGAATGACAGCCGCACGCTCGATCTGAGGGTCGCAGTTTCTCCGCCGCGCCCGAGACTGATCCTGTTGAATAAGAGCGTGCAGATCGAAAACACCGATCCGCCTCCGATGATCCATCTTGGCAATCCGGACGAACTCCCGCAAGACGGACGACTGAGCTTTTCGCTGAAAGCCCAGGTTCCAGAAACCTTAGCTCCGGGCACGAAGGTGGAAGTGGCGACCGGCGATGAGTCTTTCCATGTTTTGCTCACGGTAAAAGATGGCAACATGACCCTCCAGGACTCCAAGACTGTCTTCGCCGTGCTCGATCCCATGAAGCTGCTCGGTCCCTCAGCGTTTGGACCGCTGAAGTTTCGGGCGGTGAGCGCCGAGGGGGTAGACGGTGATTGGCAGCCGTTGGTGAACCTTGTGCGAATGCCGGAACTGAAGTCGATTCACTGTACGCCTTCATCCAGGACCAACGAGAAACGCGCATCCCCAGAGAAGCCGGAACTTCCCGAGATCCAATGCACGTTGATCGGTGACAAGCTCTTCTTGATTGACGCAATCAGCGCCGATCCTGACTTCACCAGCCCGGTGACTGTGCCAGACGGCTTCATTCAAGCCTCCTTGAGCCTCTCTGTCCCGCGGGGGAAAGAGCTCTATATCAAACTGCGAGATGACCCGACGACAGTGGACACGCTCGTGATGCCTAGCATTGGCCTTGAGTAGCCCATTTGCCAATTCTGCTCACAGGTCTGAAACTATTTGCTTATGGCTGTCGCGCTTAGCTTGGAAGGTAGGGCCGCTCTTGTCACTGGTGGTTCTCGCGGCATCGGGGCAGCGATTGTACGCATGTTCGTGAATGCTGGCGCCCGGGTTCTATTCAACTACGAAAAGGCAAAAGAACAAGCGGAACAGCTATGCCAGGAATGCGGCCCCTCCAACTGCGCCGCAGAAGCCAAGTCCCTCGTCGGTCCTGAGGCCGCTGGGGAATTGGTCGCAGCGTGTGTAAGAAAGTTCGGCCGCCTCGATATTCTGGTCGCCAATCATGGTATCTGGCCGCCCGAGGACGCACCCATCGACGAAATGACTGACCAGCAGTGGGGAAAAACCGTTGCCATCAATCTCGACTCCGTCTTCGGGCTGGTGAAGCACTCAGTGGCGGCGATGAAAAAGACGGCTACGAAAGCTTCCCCGGCCAACGTTGTGCTGATCAGTTCAACCGCCGGTCAACGCGGTGAGGCCTTTCACTGCGACTACGCAGCCACGAAGGGGGCTCTCATCAGCATGGTGAAGGGCCTGTCAACCGAACTTGCGCGGCATCACATTTATGTAAATTGTGTTGCCCCAGGCTGGGTTGATACCGACATGGCGCGTCCGGCCATGGACGATCCGCCGACCGCAAAGAAGGTTCTTTCGACGATCCCGTTGGGCAGGATCGGGACGCCGGAAGAGATTGCGGGTCCGGTCTTGTTTCTGTGTACTCCTCTGGCGGGTTTTGTGACGGGCGAGATTTTCAACGTGAATGGCGGGGCCGTGCTGGTGGGTTGAGGGAAAGCAGCCGGCTCCAAACTAGGCGCGTCTAATCATGAAGAGAAAGAGAATGAGAAATGTGATTGCGTTTCTGTTGCTGGCCACGCTTTCGGTGGCTCAAGAGCCCACTGGCAGCGATGCGCCCCCGCAGCCGAATCCCGGGTCGCCGTCGAACACGGCCGGGCAGACGACAGACCAAGACAACGCTCAAAAAGCCAGGCGAATTATCGAGGAGGGGATTCAGGCGCTCGGCGGGCAGGCTTATTTGACCTGGCGCACCCAATCCTCCCAGGGCCGCAGCTACAGCTTCCACCACGGCGAGGCCAATAGCCTGGGGACACTTTTCTGGCGCTTCCGGCAGTATCCCGACAAAGATCGTCTCGAGCTCACCAAGAAACGAGACGTATTTGAGATCTTCAATGGCGACAAGGGCTTTGAGGTTACCTATCGGGGTGTCCGCAATCTCGAAGACAAGGAAGAACTGCAGCCCTACATGCGTCGTCGCCATTACGCTCTCGATGGCGTCCTGCGGGAGTGGATCCACCAGCCCGGCGTGGCGCTCTTTTATGAAGGACAAACCGTCGCCGCCCAGAAGCAGACCGAGCAGATCACGGTCATGAACGCAAAGAACGAGGCCGTGACCATCAACTTTGACATCAACACTCACCTTCCGGTGCGCAAGAGCTTCAGCTGGCGCGATCCTACAGATAAAGAACGCAACGTCGAAGAGGAAATCTATGACAACTATCGCAACGTCCAGGGGATCATCACGCCCTTCGACGTCACTCGCACCTACAATGGCGAGATGTCCTCTCAATCTTTCCTCACCGCGGCCAGCTACAACGAAGAATTGAAGCCGGAACTGTTTGACGCGCATGCTTCAGCCGCCAGGAAAAAGTAGCTCCTCTCCTCGATCACGAAGGGATTGCGATCCTGGTAACTCTTTGGATACGGGTCGCTAACCTCGATAGATGTAAGCCCTTGATAATAAAAACATTATTTAACCGGCGAGCGCCGGCCGAGGATCGATGTGTGTTTTTTTTGCCACAGTCAGGCTTGTGAGAGAAAGCGTATTCTAAACGGTCTCTTTGATCCACGAACAAACAATCCGTGGCGGGGTTGAGTGCAGCGGGGTAGGCTTGCACTCAGGAGCTCCTGTTCATCTCCGCATCCTGCCCGCACCTTCCGGTACGGGAATTGTGTTTCGGCGTACCGATCTGGATGGCTTCGAAGTCGAGGCGGTCAGCCGCAACGTTGCTCGTGTCAGCTACGCCACAAGCTTGATGAAGAGAGGCGTTCTGATCTCCACAACCGAGCACGTGCTGTCGGCATTTGTGGGCATGGGCATCGACAACGCTATCGTTGAATTGGATAACCTCGAACTCCCCATTCTCGATGGCAGCGCTCAACCGTTTGTCGAGCTGATTCGATGCGCTGGCATACGGAAGCAGCGCCGCCCGCGAACCTTTCTAAAAGTCCTACGGCCGCTCGAATTGCGGGAAGGGAACAAGTTTATCGGCTTGTATCCCGCAGATCACTATTCGGTGTCCTATACCATCGACTTTCCCCATCGGCTGATCGGCCGCGAAAGCCGGACGCTGGAACTGACCAACGGCCACTACATCGCGGAAATCGCCTCCGCCCGCACCTTCGGCTTTCTGCATGAAGCCGAGGTCATGCGTCAGCAAGGTCTGATCCGGGGTGCCTCGGAACAGAACGCGATCGTCCTTACCCGCGATGGACTGGTAAATCCGCCGTTACGTTATCCCGACGAGTTCGTGCGGCACAAGATTTTGGACTTGATTGGAGATTTGGCACTGATTGGGCGGAGAATTCTGGCCAATGTGGTTGCCGATCGTGCCGGCCACGCCATGCATACCGCGCTCGTTTCCCGCTTATTGCGCGATCAGGCGTCGTGGGAAGAGGTGACTCTGGCAGAGCAGAAGGACGATGACGCTACCACGCTTGTCGACCCCGAGCACCCTTCCGTACCCCTACAGTAGAGAGAATTCTACGCGTCAGAAGAGGAGGCTTCCGCCTTTTCCCGGTGCAGCTTTTGAATTTCTGCACGGGTAAGCTCGGCCAGCAGCCGGGCGTGGGATTTGGCTGATTCCTGCTGTTCGCGGGAAAGAGACGCCACCCGCATCTCGAGCAAAGGCGCATCCTGCTCGATCATCCGCAAAAGACGTCTTGCACGGTCGATTCTCAGATCAATGGGGAGCTGGTTCATCCCTCAAGGGTGGCGAACCGCAAAAATGCGCGCAAGTTTCAACCTGGGTTCCTGTATGCTCTCTACGAATCAGGGTTCCAATCGCCTCATCTAAGCAAATAGACGGAAAATCAGGTAAGTGCACAAGATCGTCTATCTTTCCCTCGGGTCGAACCTGGGTGACCGGGCGGCAAACCTCCGCCTTGCGCTCGAAAAGCTGTCTGAATTGGGAACGGTGCAAGCCGTCTCCGCGTTCTATGAAACCGAGCCGGTAGGACTCAGCTCGCAGCCTTGGTTCCTAAACTGTGCCGCTAAGCTCGATACCGAGAAGATGCCCCGGCAGCTGATTTCCGGAATTTTGAACCTCGAGCAGGCAATGGGCCGCCAGCGCAAACAGAAAAATGGCCCCCGCATTATCGATATCGACATCCTGCTCTTCGGTACATCGGTGATCGACACCCACTCGCTCACAGTGCCACACCCTCGGCTTCATGAGCGGCGTTTCGTCCTCGAACCTCTAACCGAAATCGCGCCCGAAGTTCGCCACCCGGTCTTCAAGCGCAGCATCCGTGAGCTCCGCGAGGCGCTCCCTCCAGGGCAAACCGTGCGCCGCTTGGGTGAGCCGACCTGAGTGTCACGGGGTTTAGGCCGCGATTGCGAATCCTGCTAGGGAACGATAATGCTGGAGCGGCCGGGCGCAGCGAGGCTCGCAGCCTCTTCGGGGAATTGTCGGAACAAGAACTCAACAAACAATTTCGACTTCGGACGTCCTGAGGTTCTGCTCATTCCCATTCTCAAAAGAAACACCAGAGCTCGCAGCACGTCCGCGTCGCGCAACTTGGTGTAGCCGAGATGCGTCTGTTCCGCCTCGCGGTATTCTTTCACCATCTGCTGAATCTCCCCAGCAATAGCCTGTTGCGTCAGGCTGGCAGCGGGCGATTCGTAATGCAGGCCGGAACTAGCAAGGGTTTCGTAGCTTCTTGCCAGAGAAGTGAGGGCGCCGATCAGGTCCGCGTCGTGAACTCCGCGTTCCAGGCGAGCGCTTTTAGCTAATGCGTAGCTGAGGCCGAGAAGCAAATGCTCCTCTTCATAGGGAAACCGGCCGCCGATCTCGACCTTCGGAAACAGCGCCGCTTCATCGAAGTCCTCGACCGAACGCGGCTTTTCATGGGCATGTGCCTGTTGCAGGTAGACGCATTCCCCCGGGCAATCGAGCGTTACCTCGCGCTGTTCCCCGCAACATTGCGGGCATATGCGCCCGTGGACAGCAGGACAAAAGCGCTTTTCCTTCCGTTTTTCGCAGATGGCGCAGGACAAGCAGCCCTCCTCAGCCATTATGGCATGCGGGAAACGTCGCTGGTGGTGGGCTATTGGCGCCGGTCTCCGCTCACGGGCTTCGGGAGCAACTCTGATTCCGGGTTGCGAGGGAGGAGTTCCGGGCGCTCTCGCCCGGCTTGATCTGGCGTTCACTCAAGCCAAGCTCAAAGAGCTAAAACCCCCAATCTTTGGAGCCGATCTTGATGTCCAACGCTTCCTACCCGCGTCTTTTATGGCTCTTTTTGGTACCTCCTAGCCAAAACCCGCATAAATATTGGGTTTGGTGCTTCTTTTCCACAGGCGAGGGGATTAATATAACTCCCGCGATCTCGCAGAATATCTTTACGTAAAAGGAGAGGATTCATGGCAGCAGGTATGACCAAGACCCAACTCGTTCGTCACCTGGCAGAGAAGGTGGGAGCGAACAA
>Ga0157378_10002103_pt1 | contig 17744 bp, 13 predicted proteins | sample M65metaG_FD_115309 | JGI IMG/M metagenome (GOLD analysis project Ga0157378, IMG submission 115309) | Miscanthus rhizosphere microbial communities from Kellogg Biological Station, Michigan, USA - M6-5 metaG | ecosystem: Host-associated > Plants > Roots > Rhizosphere > Soil | place: USA: Michigan...
ATTGTGTTGTCGAGCGCGCTGCCGCCGGTACGACATTTGGCTGTAAAACCAGGAATCGGTTCGATATGACAACCTGTGAAAGCAAGGCTGATGCTGCCTGTTGCGCCGCCCGCCGAGATGGTGCCGGAAATGTCTGCGGATGAGCATGTGATGATTGGCTCGCCTTCCGCGGTGAGGCTGCCGGCCCCCGCGGTCCCCGAGAAGCTGGTGACTCCTTCGAGATGGATTTCCTGCGCCGAGGCGGCTGCCGGCAGCGCGAACATCGCGACGCTGGCCACCGCAAGGGCGAGCAGCATGATCTTCTTGGTCATGGTGGATACCTTTCTTTCGATTTAGGGGCAGGCAGAGGGCCGCCCAAGTGCATCCTTGAAAGGACTAGTCAGCCCGCGATTGACGGGCAAGAACACCCGGTTTCTTTGTCGCGGCGACAGCATCTGACGGGATAGCGGGTCGAGAATCTCCTGCAATTGTCCAATTTGCCAGGGGAAGCGCTCGCAAACTTGTACGTCTCAGGACTTCTCTGCATTGGCCTTTATGAACCAGCAGGCTGTACATCGGCCGTGTGCTCCCGGACGTCAAGGAGATCCGGTTCGCAGGGTTCGGCGCAAAGAAAAAGCGCGGGACCGAAGTCCCGCGCTTCTGCTTCATGTGCTGGAGCTCAACTACCTATGTGCAGTTGAGTTTGCCAGTGGTCGCTGAGTTGGTGGTGCCGGTCGAGACGAGCCCAGCGTTTTTAGGCGCGTTTTCACCTGTCTTCGAGGTGAGGGTGAAGGTCGACCCTGTGTACGACGTGTGTTCCTGAGCGGAACCCGTTGCATTGAATTTCGTCGTCAGTGATTTACTTTCGGTGCCACAAGCCGGGCTGGTGATTGTCCCGATGATGTTGCCACCGGTGATCGTGTTGGTGATGCCAGCGCAAACGATCGTGGTTGCTACAGGTGTAACAAGGATGCCGGGCTTGCCGGAGCTGATTGTGATGAAGTGGAACGATCCACTCGATTTAATTGTGTTGTCGAGCGGGCTGCCGGTGGTACGGCATTTAGCTGTGAAGCCAAACACGGTGGTGTGACAGCCTGTGAAATCGAGTTCGATGGTGCCTGTTGTTCCGCCTGCCGAGACGGTGCCGGAAACGTCTGCGGATTCGCATGTAATGGTCGGCTCGCCTTCAGCTGCAAGGCTGCCGGCCCCCGCCGTACCCGAGAAGCTGGTCACTCCTTCGAGGTGAATTTCCTGCGCCGAGGCGGCTGCCGGCAGCGCGAACATCGCGACGCTGGCCACCGCAAGGGCGAGCAGCATGATCTTCTTGGTCATGTAGATACCTTTCTATTGGCTTTCCGGTGGAAGGACCGGAGCCCGTCCCACCGGGCTTTCGGAGGATCGGCGTCGGCAGTCAAATGCGGCGTCGGTCCCTGCCCAAAGCAATAGTGGAAAGGTGCTGAGCAATCAATTAAAAACCCGGATGTTCTCAAGGAGTGGTTTGTTTGGTGTGAAGAGTTCGCCTGTTTACCCCTGCATTGGACGAGAAACTAAGGATTTGCACTCGCAAATCGGTGCCCGTCGCATGGCCTACACCGGAGTTTGTTAATGCGCCTCGTAGAGCTTCCGGACGTGGCCGAAGATCTCCGTTGCGACCTCGAGCTGGCGCTCACGGCTCGGCTTCTGCTCGATGGCGAACTCAAGGGGCTCGTCGAAGCAGACGGTCGTCTTCGGGAAGCGCAGCCGCTTCCACTGACGCGCCCGCTCCGAGCCTTTGATCGCCACGGGGACTATCGGCACTCCCGTTTCGAGGGCGATGCGGCCGATGCCAGGTTTGGGTTGACCCAGCTTCTGAGACCGAGAGCGCCCGCCCTCGGCGTAGACGAGGAGCATCTCGCCCTGGCCGAGCAGCTGGCGGACGGTCTCGAAGGCCTCCTCGTCGTGGTGGCCGCGGCGGACGGGAAAGACGCCGCCGTGCTTGTAGATGTAGGTGAGCACGGGCGGACCGAATAGCTGAGATTTCGCCATGAAGCGGATCTTCCGGCGCAGGTAGACGCCGACGAAGAAGTGGTCCATCTGGCTGAAGTGGTTGGGGGCGAGGACCAGCGGGCCCGTCTTCGGGACGTTCTCGAGGCCGATCGCTCGCACGCGCCAGAGCAGCAGGGTCGGCAGGGTGAGGACTATGCGGGCGAGGGTGTAGGTCCAGCCGACGCCTTTGCGGGCCGACTCATGGAACTGCTGGAAGTACTCGGCGGGGCGCGGGTCCTTGTAGACCTGCGGCATCATCTCGCCCATTCGCGCGAGCGCTCCAATGCTCGGTGCCAGTCGCCCAGAAGCTCTTCCCACTGTGCCGCCTCCAGCCGCGGCTCATAGCGGGCGGCCTCGCGCCACATCTCGCCCACCTGCTCGATAGTCCAGACGCCGGTCGCGATCCCGGCCAGGTAGGCGGCGCCGAGGGCGGTCGTCTCTGCGATCTCCGGCACGGACACAGATACACCGAGAACGTCGGCTTGGAACTGCATCAGCCAGCGGTTGACCGTGGCGCCGCCGTCGGCTCGCAGCAGCTCCAGCCGCTCGCCGCAGGCCGCCTCCTGCCCCCGCACCGCGTCGACGGTCTCGTAGGCGATCGCCTCCAGCGCCGCCCGCGCCAGGTGGGCGCGGCCGCTGCCGCGGGTGAGGCCGACGATCGTCCCCCTCGCGTAGGGGTCCCAATGGGGCGAGCCGAGCCCGGTCAGCGCCGGCACGAAGTAGACGCCGTCGTTGCTCTCCAGGGAGGCGGCGAGGGCTTCCGTCTCTCCAGCCTCGGCGATGATGCCGAGCCCGTCGCGCAGCCACTGCACCGCCGCGCCGGTGACGAAGATCGAGGCCTCGAGGGCGTAGGTCACTTGGTCCTCGAGACCCCACGCCACCGTCGCCAGCAGCCCGTCCGGAACCGGGGGTGGCTCGGGGCCGCTGTTGAGGAGGACGAAGCTGCCGGTCCCGTAGGTGTTCTTCGCCATCCCCGGCCGATGGCAGGCCTGGCCGAAGAGGGCCGCCTGCTGGTCGCCCGCTACCCCCGCAACGGCCACCTCGCCACCGAACTCGCTGGTGGTGCCGAAGACGCCGGAGGACGGGCGCGCCTGCGGCAGCCGACCGGGGTCGACCCCAAGCAGCTCGCAGATCTCCACGTCCCACTCGAGCTTGCGGATGTCGAACAGCATCGTCCGTGAAGCGTTCGTGTAGTCGGTCAGGTGCTGGCCGGTGAGCTTGAAGAGGAGCCAGGAGTCAACGGTGCCGAAGACCGCCCGCTCGGCGCCCTCGACGTTTCGAAGCAGCCACTCGATCTTGGTCCCCGAAAAGTAGGGGTCGATGGTCAGCCCGGTGCGCTCGCGGACGAGCGGCTCGTGCCCCGCCGCGCGCAGCTCCTCACAGCGGCCGGCGGTGCGGCGGTCCTGCCAGACGAGGGCGCCGTGGATCGGTTCGCCGCTCTCGGGATCCCAGGCGACGACGGTCTCGCGCTGGTTGGTTATCCCGATCGCCTCGAGCTCGGCTCCCGCGATCCCGGCGTCGTCGATCGCCTCCACGGCGACCCGCCGCGTCACCTCCCAGATCTCGTTCGCGTCGTGCTCGACCCAGCCCGGCTGCGGGAAGAGCTGCTGGAACTCGGAGTAGGCGCGGCCGGCGATCGCCCCCTCGGAGTCGAAGACCAGGCAGGTGGTGCCAGTCGTCCCCTGGTCGATCGCGAGGATCACTGGGCGCCCGCGCCCTTATCGCCGGACCGTGCAGGAGCGGATCAAGGTGGAGGCAAGTTTACGGCCGTCGGCGAAGGTCATGCCGACGCGGACGAAGGGGAAGACGCCGAGGTTGGTGCCGGCAGGGGCGCCGCAAGCGGCGCTGAGGTAGCTGTGCTTGCGGCCGCGGTAGACGAAGTCCCGCCGCAGGTTGAGGACGATCCGCTTCAGGTAGCCGTTGCGGTTGAGCGCTTTCGGCAGAGCGGCGGTGAGGACCGTCCCGAAGGTGCCGCTCGTCCTGCGGATGTGGAAGACGAAGATGCGGCTGTTGGGGAATGGCTTCCTGCCGTAGACGTGGGCGAGGATCGCCCGTTCGCCGCCGATGACAGTGTTGAAGGCGAGGATCCTTCCCTGCAGCGGGAAGGTGTCCTGTTCGGGAAAGGTGACGCCAGCCAGGTAGCGACCGGCCCCGACCAGGGCCGGGCCGCAGGTCGCCAGGGCCCGCGCCGAGGTCGCGGCTTCGATCTCACTGCGCCGGCAGATGGGTAGGCCGCGGGTGTCGATCCGGCCGCCGCGGTTGATCTCGATCGAGATCCAGCGCAGCGCCGGCGGCCGTTCGCCGGAGAGGGTGCGCACGGTTCCGTCGATCCGGACCCTGATCGGGGCGTTGGCGTGCCGGGGCAGGTTCGTCGGCGAGATGCCGCCGGCAAACTTGACGAAGAGGTTGCCTCGCTCGACCAGCTCGGCGTTTGCGAGTGAGGCTCCCAGCACCAGCCCGGTCGCGAGCACCGCGAACGCCACCGTCCGTCTTCGTCGTCGCCTCGGCATCACGTCACCTTAAGAGGAGGGCCGCCTGGGCGACCGGCGCGCGAGGAAGACCCGGACGAAGTCGCGCAGCTGCAGCGCCCGGTGGGCGAAGCCGCGAACGCTCTTCCCGGTCGCCCGGTGCTCGAGGTCGACCTCGTACTCACCCAAGCGGTAGCCGGCGCGGACGGCGTCAACCGTCATCCCGATCTCCATTCCGTAGCCGGCGGCGAAGGGGAGCGCGGTCCTGAGGACCTGGACCCGCATCGCTCGCTGGCCGGAGATCGGAGCGGTCGTCTCCTGGCCGCAGAGGCGCCGGATCGCCCAGCGGGCGAAGCCGAGGGCGAAGCCGAAGCCGCCGCCGACCCGGCGGCTGAAGGTGGCGACGGCGAGATCGCATTCGCCGAGGCGCACCGCCTCGACCAGCGGCGCCAGGCGCCCGGCCGAGGCGCCGAGGTCGCCGTCGCAGAGGAGGACGAGGGTGGGGGGGTCGTCGACGCTCAGCGCCGCCTCAGCCGCGGCGGACACGTTCGCGCCCTTCCTATGGGGGCGCCCGCGGCTGACCACCTCGGCCCCTGCCGCCATCGCCACCTCCGCGGTTCCGTCCTCGGAGGCGTCATCGGCGACCCAGACGCGCCCGCGCGGAAATGCGTTGCGCAGCGCCCGCACGGTGTCGCCGATCCGGTCGGCCTCGTTGCGGGCGGCGACGATCGCCGCCAGCCCGTGCTCGCCCCCTGCTGCCCGCTCGGGTCCCATCGTCGGGTTATTGTCCCTGGCCATGGCAGACATCGAGGCACACATCACCGGCAACGTCTGGAAAATCGAGGTCGCGGTAGGCGACGAGGTCTCCGACGGCGACACGGTCGTCATCCTCGAGTCGATGAAGATGGAGATCCCGGTCGAGTCCGAAGACGACGGCGTCGTCAAGGAGATTCGCTGCGAGGAGGGCCAGAGCGTCAGCGAAGGCGATGTCCTCGTGGTGCTGGAGTAGCAGGTGGAGGCGCGGCTCGCGGGCGGCAAGCTCTTCCTCGACCAGCCGGCGGAGGCGGTCGCGCGGCTGACGATCGCCAACCCCAAGCGGCGGAACGCTCTCGACCACGAGATCCTCGACGCGATCGCCGAGGTCCTGCCGCAGCTGAACCAGGGGATCGAGAACCGTTGCGTGCTCATAACGGGGGCGCCTCCGCTCTTCTCCGCCGGATACGACATCGCCGGGATTCCCGAAGCCAGCTTCGAGCGCGATGCCGAGGCGCTCGTCGCCCACCCCTTCCACGCGGCGATGGAGGCGATCGCCCGCCATCCCTGGCCAACGGTCGCCGCGATCAACGGCCACTGCCTCGGCGGCGGCCTGGAGCTGGCGATCACTTGCGACCTGCGGATCTGCGCCGCTGGCGCAAAATTGGGGATGCCGCCCGCGAAGCTGGGGCTGATCTATGGCCATACCGGCCTGCGAAAGTTCCTCGACACGATCGGCCTCGCTTACACGAAGGAGCTCTTCCTCACCGGGCGGAACGTTGGTGCCGCGCGAGCTGAGCGTATCGGGCTTGTCCACCGGGCTGTACCTGATGTCGAGCTTGAGGGTTATGCGATCGAGTGGGCCGCGGCGATCGCCGCTAACGCCCCGCTTTCGATGCGCGGCAACAAGCACGCGATCGACCTCCTGCAGGCGAACCCCGAGCTGACCGAGCAGCAGGAGGCGGGCTTGGTGGCCCTACGAGAATCCTGCTTCTCCTCGGAGGACTTCCGCGAGGGGATCCGGGCCTTCGCCGAGAAGCGAGATCCGCAGTGGACCGGTAGGTGAGCGCGAAGGCACGGAAGGCCCTCGCCGCCGCCGACCCGACGATGGGCGGGCTGATCGAGCGCGTGGGCAGAATCGACCTGAAGACGAGGCTGAAGCGGCGAGGCGAGGAGCGGCCGCCCAACGCCTATGGAGCGCTGCTTCGGGCGATCGTCGGCCAGCAGCTTTCGACCAAAGCGGCGCGGACGATCTACCTGCGGGTCGTCGACCGCTTCGGCGGCACCACTCCGAGCCCTGAGCAGCTCCTCGAGGCGCCCGAAGAGGACCTGCGTGCCTGCGGGCTCTCCGGCCGCAAGGCCGAATACGTGCGGGACCTCGCCGCCCATGTCCTCAGCGGAGAGCTGCAGCTGGGCCGGATGGAGGAGCTCGGTGACGAAGAGGTGATCGGGGAGATCGTCGCCGTGCGCGGGCTCGGCCGCTGGACGGCGGAGATGTTCCTGCTCTTCCACCTCGAACGACCCGATGTCCTCTCAGGCGGCGACCTCGGGATCCGCAAGGCGGTGCAGATCGAGTACGGGCTCGAGCAGATGCCGCCGCCCGCAAAGGTGATCGAGATCGGTCAGGCTTGGCGGCCCCACCGCAGCCTCGCCTCGCTCTACCTCTGGGAGTCGCTGGCGGCCCCGCCCTCTTGAGGTCACGTTTTCTGGTTTGCACTAGGCGCAGATATACACGCTCGAAGTTGTGTTTTCGTGATTTTTGCAGGGATTACGTGCCGCCTAGAGTTCGTGGTTGGGACGCCCCTTTCCTAATCATGTACAGAGAAGTTCCCACCTGGTAAGAGTGTGCCCTAGGTGGCCGGGGTTTGCCACCCATGGGAGATCACTCAAAGCTGCAGGAGGGGGAGCAACATGGCGCTAGGTCGAGCTGACCGGCCGTTTGGACGACTGGTAGTGGGAGCTTGCATCTCATTCGCATTGCTGGTGCTTTGCGCTCCCAGCATGGCCGCCGCGGAAGGTGGCGACTACCTCGAATCCTTCGGACCGGATGGCACGGCCGGCAGCGAATTCGATCGACCCGCCGGGCTCGCAGTGGATCAGGAATCGGGGGCGGTGTACGTCTTCGACAGCGAAGCCGAAGTCCTCTACAAGTTCGACGAAGAAGGCAACCCGCTCGACTGGGGCGGGTCGGCGGGGTACATCTCTGGAAACGAACTGACTGGTGTCCTGCCTAACCCAGCAGACCCAAACCGCGGCGAGGTCGCGGTCGACCCCGAAACCCATGTCGTCTACGTGACCAGCGCCAACAAGGTCCTGGCCTTCGAGGCGAACGGAGAACCCCATAACTTCACTGGCGGTCCCGATGAAGGGACCAACGAACTCTCAGGCGCTACCGAACTTTATGGGGTGACGGTCGACAAATTTGGAGCCATATACACGAGTGACCTGGCAGATAAAAAAGTACGAATTTACGGCCGCTCAGGGATCCCGATCACCGAGTTCGAACCTGTGGGCAATCTTCTCTCTCCTATCAAACCTGCGGCAATGGCGGTTGCACCTGATGGAACCTTGTATATCACCGGATTCCTCGAAGCCGTATATGCGTTTGAGCCCTCCAAGTTTCCCGTCACGAGCGAAACTACCTATGGGCTTGGCCAGCCGCTTCAGGCGGCGAGCCAGACCGTGCTGTCTGAATCGGTAGCTGTAGACCCGAAAACGGAATATGTCTATATAAACGAAAATTGCAGCCCAGGACAGTGTCAGTCGCCATCGGCTTCGCGAATCTCCGTGTATGACGCCGGCGGGCAGCTCGTCACGCTCATCGGAGTTGAAGAACCAGGGGAACCGGGAGAAATAGTTGGAGCAGCCCCCGGGATTGGCCTGAACGGAGAAAAAGGAACCCTCTATGCGGCAGTACGAGGAGAAGCCGGGGGGCCGTCTCAAGTCTTTGTCTACGAATCCATCCAATTCCCCGTGGACTCGCCCACTGTGTCCGGCCCGTCGATTACGCAGATTACCTCCACCACCGCCGAACTACGAGCGCGGATCAATCCCAACACCCTTGAGACGACCTACTGGTTCGAATACGGAACCGTCGACTGCGAAGAGATGCCAGGCTCGTGCGCCAAAGTTCCGGCTACCCCTGCGTCGATTGGATCGGGGCACGTACCGGTCCTGGTCACGGCTTCGCTGAGCGGGCTCACCCCTGGCACCCGTTACTTCGTTCAGGTCGTCGCGGAAAACGGCTTCGAACCCAGCGAAGAACCCATTGTCCGATCGAGATCCTTTACGGCCCAGACTGCCAGCTTCGACTCGCAGCTGGGCGACGGTCGAGTCTGGGAACTCGTCACCCCGGCGCGCAAGTTCGGGGGCGTGATGACCAACGGCCCCCTCGTGCAGGCCGACCCCGACGGAACCGGCATCGCATTCAACACCCGCGGGTCGATCGTGGAAGACCCTGAAGGCAACCGCGCTCTGGAAACTTCGGCCACCCTTGCGCGAAGGAGCGGCGCGGGATGGAGCATAAGCGACCTGGTCCCCCCTCACACCGAAGCAGGTGGCCTGGGGTTCGGCCCGGAATTCAAAATGTTTAGTACCGACCTGGGGAAGGCTCTCCTCGAGCCGCGAGACGACACGCCCCTTTCTCCGGAAGCCTCCGAACGAGGCCCGTACCTGCGGACCAACACCGAGCCGCCGTCGTACCGGCCGCTCGTGACGACCAAAGAACCCTTTGCGAACGTGCCACCCGGCACCGTGTTCGGCGGCGAAGCGACGGGAGAACGTAACCCTGTGGCGATCAGCGGGGCCGACCCCTCGCTGACGCACGTCGTCATCTCCTCGAAAGCCGCCTTGATTCCCGGTGCGGAGAGCCGCAGCCTCTACCTCTGGAGCGACGGGACGATCGCTCCGGTCAGCGAGTTGCCGGCGAGCGAAGGCGGGGAAATCGTATTTGGGCAGCTCGGGTCAGGGGCGGGTTCTGTCCGCAATGCCGTCTCGGACGACGGCTCGCGCGTCTTCTGGTCGCGGGGCAACATCCTGGTCCCCAACCTCTCTTGGTCAGCCCTCTACCTGCGCGACACCGTCGCCGAAGAAACTTTCCGTCTCGACGAACCGGCCGAAGGGGCAAGCGAAGAAGGGGAACGCCATCCGGCCTTCATGTTCGCCAGCACCGATGGCTCGGTCGTCTTCTTCACCGACTCCCAGCAGCTGACTGAAGACGCTAGCCCCAGCGGCCGCGATCTCTACCGCTGCGAAATCGGCGAAATCGAAGGCGGATCATTGGGCTGCGCCAACCTGGAAGACCTGAGTGTGCCGCTTATCGCAGGGGAAAGCGGCGAAGCCGATGAGCTCGCCGTCGGCACCAGCGAAGATGGCAGCTCTGTCTACTTCATCGCCCGTGGGGTCCTTGACCTCGAAGAAAACGAAGAGGGCGAAGAAGCCGAATCGGGCGCTCCGAATCTCTACGTCTGGGAGGAAGGCTTCGGGGTTCGGTTCATCGCACCGTTGTCTGAGGGAGACGCTGCGGACTGGGGCTCCAGGCCTCCGAACGAATTCGGTCAGGCCTCCCGCGCCGCCGGTAACAGCTCCCCGGACGGTCGCTACCTGGCCTTCATGTCCCAGGAAAACCTCGCTGGGGCGGAAACCGCCGACCCCAACACCGGGGAACCAGTGGAGCAAGCCTTCCTCTATGACTCCGAAGAAGAACAGCTTCTCTGCCTCTCCTGCAACCCCAGCGGCGCTACCGACCCAGGGCACCTGATTGCCGAAAACGCCAGCGAAGGCGGCGTCATCTTCCCCGACCGCCAGCAGCTCTGGTCTGGGCGACTGGTCGGGGCGACGCTTCCGGAGCCCACCGAAGGGGAACCTAACATCGGCTACGCGCTGTACTGGTCCCGCGGCGTGCTCGACAACGGGCGTGCCTACTTCAACTCGACCTCGCCGCTGGTAAACGGCGACTCCAACGGCACCTGGGACGTCTACCAGTACGAGCCTTTCGGCGTCGGAGACTGCGAACCCTCGGCCGGGAGCAGGATGGTCACGACGACGGAGGCGGGCTGCGTGTCGCTGATGTCGGCCGGGACCGACTCTCTGCCCTCGGTGTTCCTCGACGCCAGCGCCAGCGGCGACGATGTCTTCCTCGCCTCCTTCGGGCGCCTTTCGGCCCTCGACACTGACACTGATGTCGACGTGTACGACGCTCGCGTAGACGGTGTGGAAGCGGTAGTCGAGCAGCGCCCGGAATGCGGTGGAGAAGCCTGTCAGCCCAAGGGGCTCCCGCCTGGCGAATCACCCCCTAACAGCTCTTCCTTCAACGGCGCTGGCAACGTCAAGCAGAAGCCTCAGAAGCACTGCAGGAAGGGGCAGAGGAAGGTGAAGCGCCACGGCAAGACCAAGTGCGTCAAAGCCAAGAAGCATAAGAAGCAAAAGAAGAGCACTCAGAACGGAAGGGGGGTCTGACATGAGGCGGTCACTCAGCACCCAGCACTCGCCCTCACGTCAGATCAAGGAGAGCCCAAGAATGTCCAGACGCTTCGCAATGCCTTTCGCGGTTCTTGTCATCGCGCTCTTTGCCGCCGCGGCGATGCCCCTCGCCGCCTCTGGAGCCTCCCCTTGGTGGCAGGTCCTGGACGGCAGCCGCCCGAGCAACCTCTGGGAACCCACCGACAGCGTCCAGGAAATCAAAACCGCAAAAGCCGACGTCTCCGGGGAAGAAGTGCTCATCGCCGAAGTGGAAGTGGGCAAAGAAAAGGTCGGCTGCATGGCGGCTGGCAACTACGCTCCCGCCGGCGGTCTGCCGGCCAGCTTCCTGTGCGCGTTTCTCGGCCTTACGCCGATCGAAACCGCCGTGGACCTGGAAGCTGTGCTGGAAGGGCCCTACGGCGCCGGCAAAGTCCAGGTCAGCGGCGGGCCGACGGGCGGGGAACCGTTCATCGTCACCGTCGAAGGCCGCTCTGTTCCCAGCATTCGGGTTTCCCCCCTTCGCCCCCCAGGGCTCCCGCCGCTCGGCAGCGCCTCCACCGCCGTTCTCTCGGTCGGCGGCAGCGGGCGCCTGGTCGTCACCGTTACCAACCTCGGAAACGAAGCGGTCGACGCCAGTGCAGAACCGGTGAGGATCGTCGACGACCTCCCCGAGGGCGTGATTGCCACCGGAGTGGAAGCCTTTGCGGGAGCAAAAGACGACAACGGCCCCGTGGAATGCGAAGTCGAAACGGGCGGAACCCGGGTTTCCTGTGAATGGACCGGTGACGAATTACCTTCCTATGAATCGATCGAAATCGAAATCCCGGTCAATCTGACCGGTGAACCACCGGTTGAGGGTGCGCCCGGAACGATCACTGTCTCAGGAGGAGGGGTGGAAGAAAAGTCCGCTTCTCAGGCGATCAACGTGACGCCCGAAAAAGTCCCCTTCGGCGTCGAGCACTTCTCGACCATCGCGGAAGAAGAAGGCGGAAAAGAAGCAACGCAGGCCGGCAGGCATCCCTTCCAGTACACCACCACGATCCAGTTCAACTCCGGTCAGTTTCAGCCGGGCGCGGACGGCGTGGGCCGCTTGGGCAGCTCGGTGGAACAGCCGGCCCAGCCGCGGAACTTCCGCTTCACCTTGCCGGCTGGCATCGTGGGCAATACGCGGTCGGTACCGCAATGCCCGCTTTCTGATTTCTACGACGGCAGCCGCTTCCTGACCAACCAGTGTCCCGATGACACTGCTGTCGGCGTCGCGGCAACGACCCTCGTGGAAAAATCCACTATTGGTTTCACCCGACTGGCTGCGCCCCTTTTCAACCTGACGCCTGACAACGGCGAGCCGGTAAGGCTCGGGCTGACTGCGGGCGGTGTATCCGTCGTGATTGACACCGAAGTCGATCCCGACAACGAATACCGGGTCATCGGCACGGTTAGGAACACCACCCAGCTGGCCCAGATCCTCTCCAGCACGGTGACGATCTGGGGCACTCCCGGCGACCCCGCCCACAACGGCCAGCGGGGGTGGTTCTGCGGCTACCACTTTGGAGAACCCCTCGGGGTCTGCGACAACCCCCCGGGCGCGAACGAAAATGCCTTCCTCCGGCTCCCAGTCAACTGCAGCAACCCGTTGACTGCAGGGGTGGAGGTAGAACCCTGGAACACGCCGCTGGGAAGCGTGGTCGCCAGCGACACCTTCACCACTCCGGCGCTCGTGGGCTGCGCCCAGGTTCCCTTCGAACCGAGCATCTCCGCTGCGCCCACCAATAAACATGCCGGCGCTCCCAGCGGGCTTGACGTCGAATTGAGCATGCCCAACAAAGGCTTGCTGTCCAAAGACGCGATAGCCGAAGCTCAGGCAAAGAAGGTCGAAGTCACCCTGCCCGAAGGCGTGACGCTCAATCCTTCCCAGGCTGAAGGGCTGGCGGCGTGCTCGCCGGCCCAGCTAGCCGCGGAGACGGCGAGTTCGGCCCCCGGCGCCGGATGCCCGGAGGCGGCCAAGGTCGGCAGCGTCCAGGTGAAGACGCCGATCCTGGAAGAGGAATTGAATGGGTCGGTTTACGTGGCCACCCCGTTCGACAACCCCTTCGGCTCGCTCGTGGCTCTCTACGTCGTCGTGAAGAGCCCAGAGCGGGGCGTCATCGTCAAGCAGGCCGGTAAGGTCACGCTGAACCCGACGACTGGGAGGCTGGTCAGCACCTTCGACAACCTGCCGCAGGTGCCGTTCGAAACCTTCAAGCTCCATTTCAACGAAGGAAACCGGGCGCCGCTGGTGATGCCCCAGCAGTGTGGGAGCTACGAGATGGTCACCAGGTTCACTCCCTGGTCGGCCGAAGACCCCGACAACCCGACCCCGGCGGAGGTTGTGACCAAGACGAGCTCGTTCTCGATCGACCAGGGCTGCCCGAGCGGCGCGCCCGGGTTCAGCCCGGACTTCGTCGCCGGTACCGACAGCAACTCGGCCGGCAGCTACTCGCCGTTCAAGGTCCGGCTCACCCGGAACGACGACGAACAGGAGTTCAGCCGCTTCTCGGTGAAGCTGCCGAAAGGCGTGATCGGGAAGCTGGCTGGGATCCCCTTCTGCTCCGACGCCACGATCGACGCGGCGCGGGGGCGGACCGGTCCGAACGGCGGCCAGGAAGAGCTCAACAACCCCAGCTGCCCGAGCGCTTCGCAGATTGGGCGGACCCTCGCCGGAGCCGGCGTCGGGCCCGAACTGACCTACGTGCCCGGCAAGGTCTACATGGCCGGCCCGTACAAGGGGGCGAAACTCTCGATCGTCGCGATCACGCCCGCCAAGGTCGGCCCGTTCGACCTCGGCACGATCGTGATCCGGCAGGCGCTGCGGATCAATCCGACCACGGCTGAAGTCACCTCAGACGGCTCCACCTCGGACCCGATCCCGCACATCTTGCAGGGGGTCGTCGTTCACGCCCGCGACATCCGGGTCTTCATCGACCGGGACAACTTCATCCTCAACCCGACCAGCTGCGAAAAGATGACTGCGGCTGCGACGGTGGTCTCGGGCGCCGGTGCGACGGCAGACGTCAGCTCACCCTTCCAGGCGGCCGACTGCGCCAGCCTCGGCTTCAAGCCGAACCTCTCGATTCAGCTGATCGGCGGGACGACGCGCACGGCGACGCCGCGCCTGAAGGCGGTCCTGACCGCCCGCAAGGGCGACGCCAACATCGGCCGGGCGCAGGTGACCCTGCCACCGTCGGAGTTCCTCGAACAGAACCACATCCGCACCGTCTGCACGCGGGTCCAGTTCAACGCCGGCGGCGGTAACGGGGAACAGTGCCCGAAGGCCTCGATCTACGGCAAGGCGAAGGCGATCTCACCGCTGCTCGACGAACCGGTGAGCGGCCCGGTGTTCCTGCGGTCCTCGGACCACGAACTGCCGGACATGGTGGCGGCGCTGCACTCGCCCAAGGTCGACATCAACCTCGTCGGCCGGATCGACTCGACCAAACAGGGCGGTATCCGCAGCACCTTCGAAGGCGTCCCGGACGCCCCGGTCAGCAAGTTCATCCTGCAGATGCAGGGTGGCAAGAAGGGGCTGATTGTCAACAGCGAAGACATCTGCAAAGCCAAGCATCGGGCAATCGCGGCCTTTAAGGGCCAGAACGGCAAGCGCCACGAATTCAACCCCGTCGTAAAGACCAAGTGCGGCGGGAAGAAGAAGGGGAAGGGCGGCAAGGGGAAGTAAGCCCTGCCGTCCTGTAGGGGCGCCTGCGGGCGCCCCTACAGCCCCATCGTCTTCCCGAGGATCTCCTTCATGATCTCGTCGGTGCCGCCGCCGATCGGGCCGAGGCGGGCGTCGCGGACGGCGCGCTCGATGCCGTACTCGCGCATGTAGCCGTAACCGCCGTGGATTTGGAGGGACTGGTCGGCGATCTCGAGGACGGCGCGCTGGGTCATCAGCTTCGCCATCGAGACCTCCTGGATGCAGTCGTGGCCTTCGTGGAAGAGACGGAGGGCGTTGTAAGTGAGGGCGCGGGAGGCTTCGGCTTTCGTCGCCATCTCGGCGACGTGGTGGCGGATCGCCTGAAACTTGCCGATCGGGCGGCCGAAGGCTTCGCGGTCGCCGGCGTAGGCGACGGTGGTCTCGATCAGACGCTGCATGGCGCCGACGGCGCCGATCGCCATCAGCAGCCGCTCCCAGGCGAAGTTGGCCATGATCAGCTTGAAGCCGCCGTTCTCCTCGCCAAGCAGGTTCTCGGCCGGCACCTCAACGTCGGCGAAGGAGATTTCGCCGGTGTCGGAGGAGTGCCAGCCCATCTTCTCCAGCTTGCGGCTGACCTCGTAGCCGGGCATGTCGCGCTCGAGGACAAGGAAGGAGATGCCGCCGTGGCCGCCCTCCTCCTTCGTCCTGCAGGCGCAGACGAGGAAGTCGGCGCGGACGCCGTTGGTGATGAAGGTCTTGGCGCCGTTGACGATGTAGGTGTCACCGTGGCGCTTGGCGGTGGTGGCGAGGGAGGCGACGTCGGAGCCGGCGCCGGGCTCGGTGATCCCGAGGGCGCCGATCTTCTCGCCGGCGATCCCAGCGGGTAGCCACCGCTGCTTCTGCTCCTCGGTCCCGAACTTGAAGATCGGCGGCATCGCGATCGAGGTATGGGCGTTGAGCCCGGCGGCGACGCCGCCCGAGCCGCCCGAGCGCGCCAGCTCTTCCACCCATACAGCGTCATGAAGATGGGTGCCGCCCTGGCCGCCCAGCTCCTCGGGGAACTTCAGCCCGAGGAAGCCGAGCTCCGCGCAGCGGGTGAACAGCTCCCGCGGGAACTCCCGCGCCGCCTCCCACTCGTCGACGTGCGGCGCGATCTCCTTCCCCACGAAGCGGCGGACCGTCTCCCGCAGCTCCTCGTGCTCCTCGCCGAACGGCGGCAGAGTGGCGCGAGCGCCGCTGTCCTTGACGACGCTCACGCCTGCCCCCTCTGACTAGAGACCGTAGCTGCGGCCGATCACGTCGAGCATAACCTCATCGGTGCCGGCGCCGATGCGGTTTAGACGGACGTCGCGGTAGGCGCGCTCGATCTCGTACTCCTTCATGTAGCCGTAGCCGCCGAGGATCTGGACGCACTCGTCGGCGACCTCGCAGGCGATCCGTGAGGCGTAGAGCTTGGCCATCGTGATCTCGCGCACCGGGTACTCGCCGTTGCCGAAGCGCCAGGCGGTCGAGTAGGTGAACTGTTTCGCCGCTTCGATCTTCGTCGCCATCTCGGCGAACTTGTGGCGGATCGCCTGGAACTTGCCGATCGGGCGGCCGAAGGCTTCGCGCTCCTTCGCGTACTCGAGCGTCTTTTCCATCATCCGCTCGGCCCCCGCGTGGCAGCCGGCGGCGGCGACCAGGCGCTCGCCCTGGAGCTCCCAGGCGATGTGGTAGAAGCCCTTGCCGACCTCGCCGAGGACGGCGTCGGCGGGCACGCGGACGTCTTCGAAGGCGAGTTCGCCGGTGTCGGAGGCGTGCATCCCCATCTTCTCCAGCTCCTTGGAGACGGTGAAGCCGGGGACCTTCTCGCCGTTCTCATCCTTCAGGTCGACGACGAAGAGGGTGATGCCGGCGTGGCGCTCGCTCGGGTCGGTCTTGGCGACGAGGACGATGAAGTCGGCCCGGGTGCCGTTGGTGATGAAAGTCTTGGAGCCGTTGATCACGTATTCGTCGCCGTCGCGGATCGCGCTGGTGCGGATCCCGGCGACGTCGGAGCCGGCGCCCGGCTCGGTGATCCCGAGGCAGGCGACCTTGTCGCCCTTCAGCCCCGGTTCCAGGTACTTGCGCTTCTGCTTTTCGGTGCCGAGCAGGTGGACGGGGGGGAGGGCCATGTCGGTCTGGACCGCGAAGCCCATGTTGGTGCCGCCGGAGCCGGAGTAGCTCATGCACTCAGCGCGGACCAGCGAGTAGAAGTAGTCGCCGCCCTGGCCGCCGTACTCCTCCGGGAAGCAGAGGCCGAGGAAGCCGAGCTCTCCGGCGCGCTTCATCGCCGAGGTGGGCCAATAGGTGTCCTCCCACTCGTTGCGGTGTGGCCAGAGCTCCTTCTTCACCCAGGCCTGCATCGACTCGCGCAGGTCTTCGTGCTCCTGGCTGAAGATGAAGTGCTTGCGCCCGGACTCGAAGTCGGGCTTGATCACGCTGGAGCCGTTGGTCGTCGCGGTCGCCACTGTCTCTCTCCCTCTAGTTAGTTCCCGAAAAAGGCAAGTGGACAGTAGCACTTCCCACTTCCAGCGATGCTATGGTCCCGGCAGATGACCCAGGGAGATTGGAAGGGCGAGAAGGTCGCCTACGAGGTGGCCGATGGCGTCGCCACGGTGACGCTGAACGACCCGGAGAAGCGCAACATGCTCTCCGGCCAGATGCTCACCGAGCTGGTCGAGGCGATGAAGCTGGCCAAAGCCTCCGAGGACGTGCGCGCGGTCGTCCTCACCGGTGCCGGTGACAAGGCGTTTTGCTCAGGTGCAGACCTGGGTGGCTTCGCTGCTGAGGTTTCGCTCATCCACAAACACTTTGCATCTGATCTTTTCCTTGAGTTTTTTCGGCTGATGCCGCGCCTCGGCAAGCCTTCGCTTTGTGCTGCAAACGGGCACGTTCTGGCCGGCGGCATGGGGCTGGCGCTCTCCTGTGACCTCGTGATCGCCAAGGAGGGCGCCACCTTCGGCACGCCGGAGATCAACGTCGGCGCCTTCCCCTACATGATCATGTCGATCATCTACCGCAACGTCCCGCGGAAGAAGGTCAACGAGATGATGCTGCTGGGCGAGCGGCTCTCGGCCGAGCAGGCGGTCGAGTACGGGCTCGCCAACAAGGTGGTCCCGACCGCGGGGTTTAACGCCGCGGTCGCCGAGTGGGCGACCAAGCTCGCCTCGAAGAGCCCGGTGCTGATGCGGCTCGGGCACGACGCGATGTACCGCCAGCAGGACATGGCGCTCGACGACGCCCTCGAGTTCCTGCGCTCGCAGCTCTCGCTCACCTTCACCACCGAGGACATCGTCGAGGGGGTCACCGCCTTCTTCGAGAAACGCGACCCGCAGTGGAAAGGACGCTAGTGGCGACCGAGGAGAAAT
>Ga0157378_10002106_pt1 | contig 17735 bp, 13 predicted proteins | sample M65metaG_FD_115309 | JGI IMG/M metagenome (GOLD analysis project Ga0157378, IMG submission 115309) | Miscanthus rhizosphere microbial communities from Kellogg Biological Station, Michigan, USA - M6-5 metaG | ecosystem: Host-associated > Plants > Roots > Rhizosphere > Soil | place: USA: Michigan...
ATAATACTTCCCACGTTCTTCGCTGCTCAGCGGTGGCAATACGCATTCGTACGCTATCACTGCGCTCTCGATCAACGTCGCATGCACCCATTTCAGCGCGGGAATGTGCAGCGCCTCGTAGCGGGAGCCCTTTTCGTATCCGGCAACCGTCTCGGGCACCTCGCCCGTGATCCTGGTATGCATCTGGTACAAAGACCTTGCCGAGGTAAACGCCTGCTCTGCCGTCCCGAAGATCATCGTAAATACAACGCGAAATGTGTTGTGAAAGCGCGCGATTGGCTTCGCCAGCAGAGAAGAGTGCTGATCCAGCGCCGCCGCCACCCACGGATGTGCAAGCTGAAGCAGAGCTGCCCGTCCTGCTCCCAGAAACACCGCCGATTCGCGACTCATTCGCCAACTAGCCGAGTCCTGTCCGAAGATGCCCTCAATAGGCCTCCGCACATGCGCCGCCGCAGCGGCGATGTGCCTGTCCAGATCCGCTCTCGTCGCTTCTGTGGTGCCACTTACGCTGTGCGCCTGTTCCATTTGAAGATCCCTTGCAACTTCTCTCCGGATGGTCGGATGAGATGGGAAGCCCCGCTCGCCGCCTTTTTTGTCGACCGGAAGGGTTGATCGCTCCGCGATGGCTCCGCTACCTTCAATACGGAGACGCTTGCTTGAAAGTCTATCTGGTTGACGGTACCTACGAGTTGTTCCGCCACTACTTCGCGGTGCCCAAGGCGCGCGATGCCCAGGGCAGGGAAGTAGGCGCCGTCCGCGGCGTTCTCGCATCCATGCTGGCAATGATGCGCGAAGGCGTGACGCATATCGCAGTCGCCACCGACCACGTCATCGAATCTTTCCGCAACGACCTGTGGGCCGGGTACAAAACCGGAGAGGGCGTCGAGCCCGACCTGTTATCGCAGTTCCCGATCCTTGAGGAAGTCCTTGCGGCTGCCGGCCTCGTTGTCTGGCCGATGATCGAATTCGAAGCCGATGATGCCTTGGCCTCCGGCGCTGCTCTCGCATCCGCTGACAAGCGCGTTGAACAGATCGTCATCTGTACACCCGACAAGGACCTCGCACAGTCTGTCAGCGGCACCCGCGTGGTTCAGTTGGTCCGCCGAACGGGGGCTATTCTCGACGAAGCCGCGGTAATTGCCAAGTTTGGTGTTCCGCCCGCATCGATCCCTGACTACCTCGCACTCGTCGGCGACTCAGCGGATGGCTATCCCGGCCTGCCCGGCTGGGGAGCGAAGTCCTCCGCCACGGTCCTCGCCAAATTCGGCCACATCGAGTCGATCCCCGCCTCGATCCGCGACTGGCACGTGAACGTCACCAACGCCGCAACCCTCGCCGACACACTCGAGCGCGATCGCAAGAAAGCGCTCCTGTTCCGCACTCTCGCGACGCTCAAAACCGACATCCCCCTCTTCAAGAACGTCGATGAACTTCGCTGGAGCGGTCCCACCCCCGCCTTCGAGGCCATCGGCCGCCTACTCGACGAGGCCGTCACGGAAAAGAAACAGAAACCCGGATCGCGCTCGCCCCGCCCCCGCCAGCCCGCTGGCTAGCTTCCACAACAACTCCTTCGGTTCACAACCGCGTTTGAACCGCGGCACTTCGGGCAAGCCAGGCTCTCTGCTTGACTTGCAGGAAAGTTCTGGGTCAGAATCGATCCGGTTCTGCTCGACCTCACTTCTTTGCGAATCCGCGCAAGTGAAAGTGCCCCAGAGCGCTGCCTCTCCTCCCACCGGAGAACCAGTCGTCTTCGTCGCGCGTTCAGGATCCGCCAGCCATCTCTTCGTACGCGCACAGGGAGGACCTCGTGAAAAAACCTCTGACTTCCGGCGCCATATTTGTGGCGGCTTGCCTCATCGCAGCATCTCTGCAGCCGTGCCTCAGCCAGGCGGTGGCATATGTCTACGTCGCAAATGCGTCTGAGATCTCCGGGTACTCGGCAGCCGCTGATGGCCGCCTGACCGCAATTCCCAACATGCCAGTTGCGGCCAGAGTCAGTCACCTCTCCACAACCAGCAAGACCGTCTTTGGCCCGGGCACTGACAACAAGAACATCTACTCGTTCAACATCGGGAGCAACGGAGCTCTCACTGCAGGGCCCGTCACCAACGTCCAGCAGTACAACACGAATGGCTGCCCAGGCACTCTGGGACCGACCCAGGTAGATTTCAGAGGCTTGTATCTGTATAGCCTTGTCATCGGAATCGATTGCGGCAGCGGAATTGGCACGCACGTCTTCGACATTGGAAGCGGCGGCAGTCTGAACCACTACAACGCGTGGTATACGCAGATTCCGCATTCCGGGCCTCCAACTCCCATCCGTCTATTGGGAACGGGCAACTTTGCCTTCCTGACCGGCTGCTCGCATAACGGCACTCAATACACACCGACAACGCTGATCTACAACACTGTCGCGCCTTTTCCCGGCGGCCTTTATCCATTTGGTACTTATACGCAAGCGCCGGAGCCCAGCGATCCCGAGGACTTCTTCTGCCCGTCGAGGCTGGCCCCCGATCCTTCAAACCATCTGGCCTTTGCTTTCCGCAAGTTCTACCCGAGCATCGGGAAGCTCTCGACGCCGTACTTCCTCGCGAGCTACACAGTAGACACGCAAGGTCGTTTGTCCACGCAAAGCAACTACATCAACATGCCCGCCGCCAGCATCGGAACCTTGAGCGACATGAGCATCTCTCCGGGCGGCAATCTTCTGGTAGTCACAGGCTCGTATGGATTCGAGCTCTTTCGCTTCAACGGCGGTAGCCCGATCACGAAGATCACGCATCTCATGGCGTCAGATCCGGTAGTGAAGTCGGGCTGGGACAAGGCCGGCCATCTCTTCGTGCTGACCAATTCCTCTCTCTTTGTCTACAACGCGACAACCTCCGGGGTGCAACTCGCTCCCGGAGCTCCCTACCCAGTGTCAGGCGACAAACCCTATAGCATGATCGTGCGTTCGCTGACCAACTAGACTGGGATCGTGGATGAACCGTGCGGAAGCTTCGCGAAGCTTCCGCGACTTCTCCCGGCCTCCACTTTCACCCCTTCAATCGCTCCGGCCACTCCGGCACCACCGCATCCACACGCCGTCGCTTCTGCCGAAAACTGATTTCACAATATGGTATCGGCATGCCTCACTGTGTCTCGCATCACAGCCGCTAAACGCCTCAAAGCAGAGACTCCTCGTAGCGGTTATTCCTCCGCAGATCGCACCCTTGCGAAACCACTCAAGTGGTTAGCCATGAACTAGTTCTTATGCTTTCCAGGGCGGCTGCGGATTGGCGAGTCTTCATAATGGCGCGCAACTCGAAATCAGCGGTTTCGCCGCAAGAGGCATAGCGAATGAGTGATAAGAAAATGGTCATTTTAGATGGGAACGAGGCTGCGGCTTCCGTTGCCTATCGTCTCTCCGAAGTCGTCGCAATCTACCCGATCACCCCCTCGTCGCCCATGGCCGAGTGGGCCGATCAGTGGCGCTCCGAAGGGAAGAAAAACATATGGGGTGCTCTTCCGGTCGTTGAAGAGTTGCAGAGTGAAGGCGGCGCCGCTGGTGCGCTTCACGGAGCACTGCAGGCGGGAGCATTCGCCACTACGTTTACGGCTTCCCAAGGCCTGCTGCTCATGATTCCCAACATGTACAAGATCGCCGGAGAACTGACGCCGGCCACGATGCACGTTACGGCGCGCACCCTCGCGACCCATGCCCTTTCCATCTTCGGTGATCACTCCGACGTGATGGCGTGCCGCTCAACCGGTTGGGCGATGCTTGCCTCCAATTCCGTGCAGGAGGCCCACGATCTCGCCTTGGTCGCGCAGATTGCCACTCTCGAATCCCGCATTCCCTTTATTCATTTCTTCGATGGTTTCCGCACCTCGCACGAAGTCGGCAAGATCTACCCCATCGGCGACGAAACCATCCGCGCTTTGCTAGACGACAAATTCATCATCCAGTTCCGTCAGAACGCGCTCAGCTCCGATCATCCAGTCCTCCGCGGATCCGCGCAAAACCCGGATGTCTTCTTCCAGGCTCGTGAGGCTTGCACTCCGTTCCATGAGGCTGTCCCCGGCATCGTCCAGCAAGTGATGAACCGGTTCGCCGCCGAGACCGGACGCGCCTATCACCTTTTCGACTACTACGGCGCTGCCGATGCCGAACGCGTGATCATCGTGATGGGCTCCGGCGCGGAAGCTGCCGAAGAAGCAGTCGACCTCCTCACGAAACAGGGCGAGAAGATCGGCTTGCTCAAGGTTCGCCTTTATCGTCCCTTTGACGCCTCTGCCTTCATTGCCGCGCTGCCGTCGACCGTCAAGTCGATTGCTGTTCTCGATCGCTGCAAGGAACCGGGTGCTGCCGGCGAACCGCTCTACCAGGACGTTGTCACGGTTCTCGCCGAGCATGCGGACAAGCTGCCCTTCGCCGCCATGCCTGCCATTATCGGTGGCCGTTACGGACTCTCCTCCAAGGAGTTCACGCCGGCCATGGTCAAGGGCATCTTCGACGAGCTCACAAAGGCTGCACCGAAAAAGCACTTCACCATCGGCATCGAGGACGACATTTCGCACTCGAGCCTCAGCTACGATCCGAATTTCTCCACCGAAGATCCGCGAACCGTTCGCGCACTCTTCTACGGACTTGGCTCCGATGGCACAGTCGGCGCCAACAAGAACTCAATCAAGATCATCGGCGACCAGACCGACAATTTTGCGCAAGGCTACTTCGTCTATGACTCGAAGAAGTCCGGCTCGATGACAACATCGCATCTGCGCTTCGGGCCCAACCCGATCCGGTCAACGTATCTGATCACCCGCGCCAGCTTCATCGCCTCCCACAACTTCAGTTTCCTCGAGAAGATCAACGTTCTCGAAGCGGCAATGCCCGGCGCAGTCTTCCTGCTCAACTCGCCCTACCCCGCCGACCAGGTCTGGGCCACGCTACCCAAGTCAACCCAGCAGGAGATGATCCGCAAGAAGATCGAGTTCTACGTAATTGATGGATACCAGGTAGCTCGCGATGCAGGCATGGGCACTCGCATTAACACCATCATGCAGACCTGCTTCTTCGCCATTAGCGGCGTGTTGCCGCGTGAAGAAGCCATCGAGCAGATCAAGAAGGCCATCAAGAAGACCTACGGAAAGCGCGGCGAAGCAGTCGTCAACAAAAACTTCGCCGCCGTCGACGCAGCACTTGCTCACTTGCACAAAGTTGAGTTGCCGGCCGCACCGTCATCCGAGTTCGATTTGATTCCTTCCATCTCGCCTGCAGCTCCGGAATTCGTTCGCAATGTCCTCGGCGAAATTGCCGCGGGCCGAGGCGATCAGCTTCCCGTCAGTGCTCTACCCGCCGGCGGCACCTTCCCGACCGGCACAGCGCAATGGGAGAAGCGCAACATCGCGCAATTCATCCCGGTGTGGGACAAGGATCTCTGCATACAGTGCGGCAAATGCGTCATGGTCTGCCCGCACGCCGTGATTCGCGCCAAGGTGTACTCGCCCGAACTCGGCGATAAGGCTCCCGCAGCCTTCAAGTGGGCCAAGCCAAAGTGGAAGGGAATGGAAGCCGATCGCTACACGCTCCAGGTTGCGCCGGAAGATTGCACCGGATGCGCTGTCTGCGTCGACGTCTGCCCGGTCAAGAGCAAGAGCGACGCCAGCCACAAAGCCATCAACATGGAGCCGCAACCTGCGCTTCGTGAGGCAGAGCGCGAAAACTGGGACTACTTCCTGAACCTGCCCGAAGTAGATCGCACCAGGCTTTCACACTCGCAGGTGAAGGACCTCCAACTCCTCCAGCCGCTCTTCGAGTTCTCAGGCGCATGCGCGGGCTGCGGCGAAACACCCTACATCAAGTTGCTAACGCAGCTCTTCGGCGATCGTCTCTATGTCGCAAACGCCACGGGCTGCTCCTCCATCTACGGCGGGAACCTTCCTACAACTCCCTACAGCCAGAACGGCGCCGGGCGCGGACCGACATGGGCCAACTCGCTCTTCGAGGACAACGCTGAATTCGGTTTCGGCATGCGAACTGCCCTTGACCAGCAGAAAATCTTCGCCGAGACGCTTGTCACGCGCCTTACATCGGCAATCGGCCCCGAGCTGGCCGCTGAAATCGTGCACGCCTCTCAGAAGACCGAGCCCGAAATCGATGCGCAGCGCGAGAGGGTGAGAATCCTCAAGGCCAAGCTTGCCGGCATCGATTCATCGGATGCCCGCAACCTTCTCGCAATTGCCGACACTCTCGTTCGCAAGAGCGTGTGGATCCTGGGCGGTGATGGCTGGGCATTCGACATCGGCTTCGGCGGACTCGATCACGTCCTCGGCTCTGGCAAGAACGTTAACGTCCTCGTCCTGGACACCGAGGTCTACTCCAACACAGGCGGGCAATCCTCCAAGGCCACCCCGCGCGGTGCGGTTGCGAAGTTTGCCGCCAGCGGAAAGATGGTCAGTCGCAAGGACCTGGCAATGGAAGCGGTCAGCTACGGCTCTGTCTATGTTGCCCAGGTTGCTCTCGGCGGCAACGACAGCCACGTGATCAAGGCCTTCCAGGAAGCGGAAGCCCATGAAGGGCCATCCATCATCATCGCTTACTCAAGCTGTATCGCCCACGGCTACGACCTGGTGCACGGACTCGAGCAGCAAAAACTCGCAGTGCAGTCCGGCTATTGGCCGCTGATGCGTTACAACCCGGCGTTGCGCCTCGAAGGGAAGAACCCTTTCCAACTCGACTCGCGCGCGCCCTCGATCCGGCTCAAGGACTATGCCTATCGCGAAGCACGCTACACCATGCTCGCGCGCAGCAATCCCGAACTGGCCGCGGAACTTTTGAAAGAAGCGCAGGACGACGTCGAGCGCCAGTGGCGCGTCTACTCCGCGCGGGCCGGCATGCCCGGCCGCGGCGAGACGCCTCACATTGCGCCCGCAGAAAAACCTGACGAGAAACTGGCAGCCCCGCCTGCCGGAGGATCAAAATGATCGATGTATCCACGAAGTACCTGGGTCTCAAGCTCAACGGGCCCATCGTCGTTTCCTCTACTCCGCTGTCGGAGTCGATCGAGAATGTGCGCCGGATGGAAGATGCCGGCGCATCGGCGATCGTGCTGACCTCGCTCTTCGAAGAACAGCTCGCTCTCGAGTCCCGCGCTCTCGACGAAGATCTCTCCCGCGGCACCGAGTCCTTCGCCGAGTCGCTCGGCTATCTGCCCGATCTGAACGACTATCGCATGTCCCACGAGATCTATCTCGATCACATCCGTCGCTGCAAAGAAGCAGTCAACATCCCTATCTTTGCCAGTCTCAACGGCGTGACCACTGGTGGCTGGGTGCGTTTTGCGCAGGAATCAGAAGAGGCCGGCGCCGATGCCATCGAACTCAACACCTTCGCCCTCGCTACAGATCGCAGCCAGACCGCGGTTGAATTGGAAACGCAGCTTCTTGAACTCGTCACCAGCGTCTGTGAAGCGGTCAAAATCCCGGTCGCGGTGAAGCTATCGCAGAACTTTACGAGTTTGCCGCATCTAGCAGCAAAATTGGAAGATGCGGGAGCGGCAGGCATTGTGCTTTTCAATCGCTTCTACCAGCCCGATTTCGATATCGAAGGCCTGGAAGTTCGTCCCACCCTGCACTTCTCCACTCCCTCAGAATTGCTCCCGCGCCTTCACTGGGCTGCGATTCTCTTTGGCCACCTCAACATCGACATTGCCATCACCGGCGGTGTCCATTCTGCCGAAGATGTCATCAAGAGCACAATGGCCGGAGGCAACGTTGCCATGATGTGCTCAGCACTCCACATTCACGGCGTCGACCACATCGGCCGCGTCCTGGCGGACCTGCAATATTGGCTCGAGAAGCGCGAGTTCTCATCGCTGTCTCAAACTCGCGGGTGTCTAAGCCGGCGCTCGGTTCCAGATGTTTCGCCCTTCGATCGCGGCAACTACATCAAGACTCTCAGCTCCTATAGTCTCCGGCAGACTGTGGCGGCATTCTGAAAAACTGACGGCGTTCTCCTGGGGAACCGGCGGCGACTGCACATGTTCTGCAGTCGCCGTCGGTGTTTAGACCTCGCTAGTAGTACCCCGAACGCTCAACGCTTCGGTGCGAAATATCCGTGACGGGCTTGTACGTCCAGGTCCTTCCTGTTTACTTCTACCTTCAGTTTGTGGAAAGTGCCGTTCGTCTTCAGGTCTTTGAGCGGAATCGAGAGCAGATAGACGTACTCAGGCGCGGCGGCAAGACGTTTCAATCCGGCTACCAGGTCGTTATTGTTGTGAAAGAAGTTTCCTCCGGTTCCGAATGCCAACTCGGACATAGCGTTTTCGCTCGCCTGCATGCTTGCCAGGTGATCGGACGAAGTCGCCCCCATGGTCTGGCTAATTGTGGCACTCTGGCCCTCGCTGGCATCTGCATTCCCGACATAGAGCCCGCGCACATCAAGCGCGTTGATCACCACGTTGGCGGCTGCGGCTTGATCCAGGATTTGCGATTTGAATGCCATGTCCTCCGGCGCGAGAGACAGGAACCCCGGCGACAGCAGGATGATGATTCGCTGACCGTCGAGCTTCCTCATGGCGTGAACTACGGTTTCCATCTGCGCAAGCGTTTGATGTGAATCCTGCTCCCCCTGCGCGAGAGCCCGGGTCGCCGCCGACATAGCCATTCGCTGGAACGGATCGGCCGAATCGTTCACAACGCCCGAAATACTACTTGATGTTTCTGAGTTCTGAAACATTAGTAGATGGCTGCACTTCTTTGTCTTCAGGACAGCGACCAGAAATTCTGTCGCATCATGCTGCCGGATGATCTTGTCAGCGGCATAGTAATCGATATCCGGGCAGTCTTCCTTTACGTGCTGAGATGCCGCATGAATGCTCAGCTTGCTGACTGCGGCTTTGAGCGCTGCCCGATCCTGAGTGATGCCGGAATTCGCGCCGCTCAGCGAGACCACCGCCGCATAGTCGCTGCTCGCAAGCGGCTCATCGAGCATGTGCAAGGCAGCTTTTTGCGCGAGCGCGAGACCCGCTGGATCAACATGCCGGTCATCGAAGAGCAAAATCATGAATCTGCGAGCGAAGGGAGATTGTGCCCCACTCTGTTGCACATCAGGCGGTGTCGCAGCCGGCGCATCACCATGGTCAGAGCCGGGAGTGGGTGCGGATGTGGGTCCTGACGTGAACACGGTGAAATTCCGTATGTCCCTTGCTTTTCCCTGGTCGAAGACTCTGAAGTCTTGTTTCGTCAGATTGCCGACAGCATGTCCCTGCTTGTCGCGAACCACGGCAGGGATGAGCAGCTCCTGCGCCTCAACTCGCAACCGGGGTGTTTCGTCGATCCCGGCAGGAGATGGTGTGGGCGTAGAAGCAGCACTCGGCTGCGTCACAGATTGCGATGGGGGCATCTCTGGAGCCGGCTGTGCGGCTGCCTGTGGGGCTGCCGCAACCGCATTCTCCGTCACCGTCGCCTCCGCGTTCGACACAGAATTGCTCGCAGGTGGCTGCGCTTGCTGGGGCGCAAGTGGCGGAGGCGGAACTGGCGGAGGCCCATCGGACTTCGGTTCACTCACTGAGGAGGACTTTTCTGCCTCCAGATGATCAACTGCCGCTGCACCTTGCTCAGGTGTCGTCCCGGCAGCAGATGCAGCCCTTTCTTGAGTTCCTGCATTCGCCGGCGACGGCACTTCTGCGCCAGCCACCTCGGTGAGTATCCGAGACGTCGAAGAGAACAGATGATAATCGGTAAAGGTATTTTCGTTCACCCACTCTGTAGGCGAGCCGGATATCGTACTGTTCACCGACGGCGGAGCTTCTGAAAGTGCGAGGCTGCGCAGCGGGCAGATCAGCGTCTTGTTCGCGATCTGCACCGGGCCGTACTCCACCAGGATCCCCCCACGATCGAACCGGGGATTGCCCTTCAGATCCGCTACCAGCGTTAGGCGCCTGATCGTGCCAGTCGCAGGATCGATCCAAAGGGAGCCCTGGTAGCCCGGTTTGCTGCGCATCATCCGGCTCGAGGACGTTATTGTCCCCATGTCTTTGGCCCGTTGTCCCGCCATTCGGACCGACTCGCCGGCATGAAACTCCTCAACGGAGGTGTCGACCTCAAAATGCGACGCGCTCTTTGGCACTTCGTAGTGGAAGACCGCCAGCGTTTCCGTGGGTGTTGATTCCCAATGGCTCCAGTTCATCTTTCCCCGGACTGAATCGCCAAGGATGATCAGCAGCGCAGACCCAAACTCGCCCCATGTGGTCAGCCCGCTGCTTGCGATGCTTCCTGACGCGCCGCTTGCCTGACCCGACCTCTCTCTACTGACCGAAACCTCCGACTTGCCCGAACCGATCAGGTGCATTCCGGCTCGTTGCGGATACGCTCCCCGTACTACTTCCTGCGGGCTGTCGTCGAAGCTGTATGTCGTGCGCGTGGCCAGCAGGTTGGGGAGTTGCGGAAGGGTCTCAACCGCAAATTTGTGCGCCAACTCCAGGAGGTGTTGCTGAACTTCTGCGTCCGGTGGTGGAGTCGCTGGCAGTTCACTCGCAGGCAGATCGAGAAAAGCCGACCGGTCCGCCAGCAAAAACAATGCAGTGGCGGTGCGCGAATCGCCTGCGAATGGCTGCTGCAGCCGCTTCAGCGCTTCCTGCGTGAGCCTTTCTGACAACTCAATAGCCGCGATGTGCTTCGCGATGTCTATGTCCGACTTATGCGCAGCTCGATCCGAGGTCAACATCTGCTCAAGCTGAGCAACACTAACCGTCTTCGCTGCCCACGCGGGGATCGCAGCAAGGCCCAGAACCAGTGTGAACACGAACCATCTGAGCGCAAGACCCACTCTGCACACTCCTCAACCGGCGCAACTCAAGCATACCCTTGAGCCGTTATCGGCGTGAATGCGGAGAAGAGGAGAATGTTTCGCTTTGGCGTGCTGTTACTGCTCTTGGCGGTCGGCGCCCGCATCTCCGGCTCTGCATTGACGCCCGCCTTAGCGGCGGGCTTCTATCGTTTGCGCTGATTCACCTTCTCCGCCAGCCACTGCTTCCAGCTATCGGGTAATGCGTTCAGGCCGAGTGCCCGGTCGATCAGAAGCAGATCCTCGGCGTTGTAACTCTTCGCAATGTAAAGCCGCGTGATCGCTGAAACAGGAATGGACTCCGGTTCGCGATTGAGCAAGGTGATTTCGTCGTTGGCCCCAACCTCACCCTCGCGACTCACGGCCAGGTAAAAGCCCGTCCGTCTGCTGGCAAGGAATCGCTTGACCATGTCATCCATTCCGAATCGGATGCCGAGCTTGTAGCAGGGAAGCCGCGGCTGAGTGACGACAACCTCCGCTGAACCGATCGAGAACGTGTCGCCAACATGAACAGACTCGTCCAGCCCTTCGACGGTGAAGTTCTCCCCGAACGAACCCATCGGCAGAGATCTTCCAGGAAGTTCTGCTTGCCAGTAGTCGTAATGCGAAATCGGATAGCAGTAGACTGACTTGTATTCGCCGCCATGAACCGTCAGGTCAGACTGCCGATCGCCGTCAAGGTTCAACTTCCGAAGCCCAATGCGGCCCTCCACGGGTTCCTTGTAGATCGAAGTTGTCACGGTGTGCCCGTGCCAGTCGACCTCCCGAGGCAATCCGCAGCTCACGCAAATCACTTTCATCATTGGCTCTCCAACCGATAGTAGCGTGAAATGCCTTTACGCCGGAAAACTCGGCTTCGGCAGACAATGAGCCAGCGTTCCCAGGGGATCTAAAACGAAAAGCCCTTCACCGATCGGTACTCTTCGTCTGCTCTGCGATCGAGAGATTCTCGGCTTTAATCTCGAGTCGCAGCCGGTTGTACGCACTCATATAGATGTTCGCAATCCAGACCAGCGCAAACTCCGAGATCACGAAACCACGCCAGCCTGTGTAGAGCATCTGGAACTGGGTCAGAAGTAAAAACAGCGCCGTTACATAATGACTGAAGCAGTACTCGCACGTGAACAGGTAGAAGAACTTCCGCTGGTAGAGCCGCCCGCAGTTCTGGCTCTTGTCCTTGCAGAATTCGCGCGGTTCCCGGAAGATTTCCTCATGGGTAATCGTCCATGAGACGCAGGAGATGGCGAGCCCAAGGAGTAAAAGCGTGCTGAATTGGTGGGAGAGTGGCTGTTCGAGAAACTCTGGATGCACCTGTGTTTCACTCCTGGCTCTCTGGGGAGGTGTGCGCTTGCGCCGCTATGGCCATCGGGGTTAGATGCAGGATGGGCGATCCTGGATCAACTGTCAGAACCAACCCAACGGCAGGTGTCGGCCCAAACGCGATCGAGTCCGAAGCTGGCTCTGATCGCTGCCGTATTATTCGTATGACTCTCACTCGAGGCCACCAATGATCCCGAAACCACTTGCTGCAGTACTCGCCGCCGCCATCACACTGTGTGCCGCGTCTTCCGCGCAGACGCCCACACACTATGAACCGACACTCGAGTCACTCGACCAGCATCCGCTTCCTCAGTGGTATGCCGGAGCCAAGGTCGGCATCTTCATCCACTGGGGCCTCTACTCTGTACCCGGCTGGGCGCCGGTCAGTCATGCGGATCACGACTTCTCTTCGGCCGACTACATCAAGTACAACCCCTACGCGGAGTGGTACCTCAACGTCCTCCGCATCCCCGGTTCGCCGACCGCGCAGTACCACAAACAGCACTTCGGTGATGCGGGGTACTATGATTTCGCGCCGGCTTTCAATCGCGAATCGAAGAAGTGGAATCCGGATAAGATGGCAGCCGTCTTCAAGGACGCGGGCGCGCGTTATGTCGTGCTGACCACCAAGCACCACGAGGGCTTCACGCTCTGGCCCAGCACGACGCCCAATCCAACTCCGAGCCTCAAGCCGAATCAACTTCATGCGGAGCGCGACATCGTCGGCGATCTGACGAGCGCGGTTCAGAAGCAGGGCATGAAGATGGGCCTCTACTACTCTGGTGGATACGACTGGACCTTCAACACCGGTCCGATTGAAACAGAAAAGGACTACCAGTCCGTTAAGCCCGAGAGCAAAGCGTATGGTGATTACGCCTTCGCCCAGATTCACGAGTTGATCGACCGCTACAAGCCCGCGGTTCTCTGGAACGACATCGACTGGCCGAAAACCGGCAACGCTCTCCAAGTTGAGGCCGACTACTACAACGCCCTGCCCGACGGCGTCATCGACGACCGCTTCGGTATCAAGCACTCTGACTTCACCTCGCCTGAATACGAAAAGAAGGACCAGATCAGCGAGAAGAAATGGGAAGAGTGCCGTGGGCTTGGCCGCTCCTTCGGCTACAACCGCGCCGAAGGCGAGAAGGAAACCATCGCTCCTGGAGAACTTATCTCCCTGCTTGTCGACATCGTCAGCAAAAACGGCAATCTCCTGCTTGATGTGGGTCCCGAAGCCGACGGCACCATCCCGCCCATCCAAATGGATCGTCTGAAAGCTCTTGGCGCCTGGCTCAAGCAAAATGGCGAAGCCATCTACGACACCGTGCCGTGGAAGGAAGCCGTTGGCAAGAGCGCTGAAGGAGATGATCTTCGCTTTACACGGAAAGGCGACGATCTCTATGTAACTGTTTTGGGCAAACCGAAAGGCCAGACCCTCACAATCTCCGATCTCCAGGCGAAGTCCGGAGTGAAAATCACGCAGCTTGGCGGGAACGACGAACTCGGCTCAACCGAACAGAGTGGCGGAACTCGCATTGCTCTGAAAGGAACTCCGAAGGGGGACTACGCTTACTCGTTCAAACTTGCCGGGTACGCGCGCTAACCTTTCGACGGAGAATTAAGCAGGCGCTGCACTGAGTCCTCCAGCACTCCCTGGGCTTCTGGCAGCGCCTTCTTAACGGCTTCACTCAGTTCTTCACCCAGCTCGATGCTTCCGGCTCCAATCGTCAGCAGACAGGCGCTGCGGGGCTGCTTTCCATACAGATCTTGAGCTACGCTGAGCAGTTCCGCAGCGCTGAGATGGTGCGTAACCAGACCTGGCTTCAATGGAGCCGAGCCAAGTTCACGCAACATAATTTGACCCGGAGCTTGATCCAGCGAGCAATCCACAAAGATCACTGCCTCGGCTGCGGCGACCTCTTCCGCCATCTCCGGAGTCCATTGGTGATCGCACAGTATGCGCACCCGCGGATCATCGCGCCACCGCTCTTCCGCCCAGGAGGCAAGAAACGGCCCGATGCCATCATCCTCACGCAGCGTATTGCCGCAGGCAAGAATGAGACATCGGGCCGCAAAGGTCATATTGCAATCGTACTCAGCGTACAACCCGGTCGACAACTTCTCCGTCCGCGGACAGCAATGTCATCGCAAGAGGCATCTGTCCGAAAGCATGGGTCGAGCAACTCAGGCAGGGATCGAACGTGCGGATCACTGCCTCCACGCGGTTCAGCGCGCCTTCTGTAAACTTTCCGTCCTTCACGTAACATCTCGCCGCTTGAAGAACGCCCTTGTTCATCGCGTTGTTGTTATGACCGGTGGCGACAACCAGGTTGGCCCAGATGATCTTGCCGTCGTCGTCCACTTTGTAGTGGTGGTTCAGCGTTCCGCGGGGCGCTTCGATCTGTCCTGCGCCTTCCGGCCTGTTCACGCCTGCGGTAGCCCGCACATGCTTGTCAAGGATCAGGGGATCGGCAAGGAGACGTTCGATCTTTTCGATTCCGTGCATCACTTCAACGAGGCGAGCATGGTGATAGAAGAACGAGCTCTCGATTGGCCCGGTCGCAATCTGTTTGAACTCTGCCAGTTCCTCGTCTGCCTTCGGAGTGCCCATCTTCTTCACGATGTTCAACCGTGCCAGAGGCCCAACGCGATAGCTGCCTTCCGGATACCCCATGGGCTTGTAGTAGACGAACTTGGTGTAGCTGTAAGGCTCAACAGCTTCTCCGATCACTTCTGTGAAGCGCTGGGCCGTAATCCCGTCGTCGATGATCTCGCCTTTCGGCCCGATCAGCCGCAGCGCGCCATCAGTAAACTCGATGGACTCGTCTTCATTGACCAGGCCCAGGTAGCTTGAAGGGAAGTTTGCGAACACTGAAATTTCCTGCTGGAACTTGTCCGCGATTTGCTTGTAGGCCGCAAGTGCCATGCCAATGTTCGCATAAGCTTCCGGCATCATCGCCAGCATCTCATCGCGTTTGGCACCGCTCAACGGTTCAGCCACTCCACCCGGAATCACCCAGCCGGTGTGGATTCGCTTCGTACCAAGCAGTTCGATGATGTGCTGCCCGAACCGCCGCAGGGCAATCCCCGCCCGCCCCAGTTCGGGTCGTGCCGCCGCAACCCCAAAGATGTGCCGGCGTGCCGGATCGGATTCCATCCCCAGCAGCAGATCTGGCGACGACAAGTGGAAGAAGCTCAGGGCATGCGACTGCACCATCTGTGCGAGATTCAGAATGCGCCGCAACTGCGCGGCGGTATGTGGAATACGCACCGACATAATCGCCTCGCAGGCCTGCGCCGAAGCCAGCAGGTGCGATACGGGGCAGATGCCGCAGATGCGCGCAGTCAAGGATGGCATCTCATAGAACGGCCGGCCCTCTGAAAACTTCTCAAACCCGCGCACCTGGGTCACATGGAAATGGGCATCCTCGACCTCGCCCTGCGCGTTCAGCTGAATCGTAATTTTGCCGTGTCCTTCGAGCCGCGTTACGGGATCGATGGTTATCGTTTGGCTCATGTCAGGCTCCAAAGCGGGTGAGCGCTGGAATATCCAGCGGCTCGCCGGTAATGAGCGCCGTCAGCGCTGTATGAAACGTCTGGGCAGAGGGCGGGCAACCTGGCAAAAAGACGTCAACCCTTACAAATTCGTGAATAGGCTTCACCGTCTTCAGCAGTTTCGGCACAACCACGCACGGAATCTGCGGCTGGATCGTCGCGTTCTCAATGTATGCCCTGTTTAGAATGGCCTCTGGCCCTATCGGATTACGCATCGATGGCACGTTGCCCGTGATGGCGCAATCGCCCATCGCGATCAGCATTTTTGAATGCGCGCGGATCTTCTTGATCTTCTTCTCGTCATCAACTGATGCCACCGCGCCCTCAACCAGCACGATGTCAACGTTGTCCGGGAATTCCTTCGTATCGACTACCGGACTGTAGACCACATCGACGTGCTCAGCCAGTTCAAGGAGCCGTTCATCCATGTCCAGGAAAGACATGTGGCATCCGGAACACCCGTCCAGCCATGCCGTTGCCAGCCTAAGTTTGCTGCTCATCGCGCCTCCCTCATCAGGTTCAGGTACGGCAGGAAGTCGGGGTACTTGGGATGATCGGAGCCGATCTTGCTCTTATCAAACAGCGCCCCAGTCGGGCACACCTGAACGCACTTGCCGCAGCGAGTGCAGCTCGATTTACCCCAGTCTTCGTGCAGGTCCGTAATGACCATCGAATCGATTCCGCGCCCCATCACGTCCCACACATGCGCACCCTCGATTTCTCCGCAGACCCGTACGCACCGCGTGCAGAGGATGCAGCGATTGTGGTCTACGGTAAAGCGCTCATGAGATGCGTCAACCGGCAGATCCGGATTCCGATACGGCAGGCGCACATGCGTCAACCCCTGGTCCTGTGCCATCGCCTGCAGTTCGCAGTGTCCATTCGACACGCAAACCGCACAAACATGATTGCGCTCTGCGAACAGCAGTTCCAGGATGTTGTGCCGATGCCGCTGCAGCCGCTCGGTATTGGTGCTGACCACCATGCCTTCTGAAACGGTCGCGACACATGCCGGCAACAGCTTGTTGCTGCCCTTGATTTCCACCAGGCACAACCGGCACGCACCAACGTTGCTCAATCCCTCAAGATGGCAGAGGGTCGGGATGTTGATGTCGTTCTCGCGCGCTACATCCAGAATGGTCTGGCCACGGCGAGCGCTCACTTCCTGCCCGTCGATGATCAGTGTTTTGACTTCAAACGGAGCCTCGGTCATGCCAACACCTCCACGGTCGCCGGTTCAGCGGCAGTCACTCCGGCCATGTTGCAGACGCCCGCCGGGCAGCGCTTGTGCACAATGTGTTCGAGGTACTCGTTCTTGAAATACTTCAACGTGCTCAGGACTGGATTCGGCGCCGTCTGTCCGAGCCCGCAAAGGCTCGTCTCCTTTACCGTGTCGCATAGTTCGATCAGCAACTCCAGGTCGTCCATCGTCCCTGTGCCTTCGCAGAACCGCGTCAGCAGTGTGTACATCTGGGCGGTTCCTGCCCGGCAGGGAATGCACTTGCCGCACGATTCTGTCATGCAGAACTCGACGAAGAACCGGGCCACGTTTACCATGCACGACGTATCGTCCATGACGATCATGCCGCCGGATCCCATGATCGAGCCCGCCGCCATCAGCGCGTCGTAACTGACGCCCAGCCCCATCATGTTTGCCGGAATGCATCCGCCCGATGGCCCGCCGGTCTGGATCGCTTTCAGCTTGTGCCCGCCCGGAACGCCTCCGCCAATGACATCGATGATTTCCCAGAGCTTGATGCCCAGTGGAACCTCGATCAGGCCGGTGTTCTTTATGCGGCCGGTAAGGGCAAAGACCTTTGTCCCCTTCGAACGCTCCGAACCCATGTTGTAGAACCATTTGCCGCCGTTGCGCACGATTGGCGCGATGTTGGCATAGGTTTCCACGTTGTTGATCAGCGTTGGCTTGCCCCAGAGTCCGCTCACTGCCGGATACGGTGGCCGCGGCTTTGGCGTGCCGCGCCGTCCCTCGATCGATGCCAGCAGAGCTGTTTCCTCACCGCATACGAACGCC
>Ga0157378_10002107_pt1 | contig 17725 bp, 11 predicted proteins | sample M65metaG_FD_115309 | JGI IMG/M metagenome (GOLD analysis project Ga0157378, IMG submission 115309) | Miscanthus rhizosphere microbial communities from Kellogg Biological Station, Michigan, USA - M6-5 metaG | ecosystem: Host-associated > Plants > Roots > Rhizosphere > Soil | place: USA: Michigan...
GAATCGTGCCCGCAGGTTGCAACGATTTTATGCGCTACAACTCAACCACCTGGGCGCTGTGGATGTCCTCGCTCGCTCGAATTTCGGCGAGGAGATCGTCGCCGGGTGCGGTGTCGAGATTGAGCACCGTGAGAGCCCGGCCGCCAGCCTGGTTTCGGCTCAGCGACATGGTCGCGATGTTGACCCCGTGCGCGCCTAACAATGTCCCGATCCGGCCGACCATTCCCGGCCGATCGGTGTTTTCCAAAACGAGCACCACCCCGTGCGGCCGCGCTTCGACCGGCCGGTTGTTGATGCTCACAATCCGCGGTGTGGCGCCGAAAAAGGCCCCAGCGACCGAGAGGGTTTTGCCTTCCGCTTCGGCCGTCAGCTCGAGCAAATCGGTGTAGTCGCCGGGCGCGCTCAGGCGCGATTCGGTGACCCGGATGCCTAACGTTTCCGCAAAGGCCGGGGCGTTGACTTCATTCACGTCGTCGCCGCCGGCGAGATGAAGGAATCCCTTCAAAATCGAGCGCGTGATCGCAGTGGTATCGACTTCATTCACTTTCCCGCTGTAATTGATGTGCAGCGTCTCGACCCGCTTCGGTGCGACCTGCGAGAGGAAACGGCCGAGCTTTTCGCCAAAACGCAGGTGCGGCCCGACAATCGCGAGCGTCTTGGCGTCGAGGTTTGGCATGTTGATCGCATTTCGGATCGTGCCTTCGAGGAGCGCGGCGCGAATCGCTTGGGCGATTTCGATCCCGACGCTTTCTTGGGCTTCGATCGTCGAGGCGCCGAGATGCGGAGTGAGAATCAGGTTCGGGATCCCGCGCAACGGTGAATCCGCCGGGAGCGGTTCGGTCTCGAAGACATCGAGCGCAGCCGCCGCGACCTGGCCGTTGCCTAACGACTCGACGAGCGCGGCTTCATCAATCAAGCCGCCCCGGGCGCAATTGATCAGGCGGACGCCCCGTTTGGTTTTCGTTAGGCGCTCCGCGCTCAGAAGGTGATGCGTCTCTGGGGTGAGCGGCGTTTGCACTGTAATGAAGTCAGCCAGCGGGAGGAGCTCATCCAGCTCCTCAATCAGCTCGACCTGGAGCGAGCGCGCCCGGCTGGAAGAAAGGTAGGGATCGTAAGCCAGCACTCGCATCCCGAAGGCGATCGCGCGCCGGCTAAGCTCCGAACCGATCCGGCCCATGCCGATGATGCCTAACGTTTTATTGTAAAGCTCCGTCCCTTCGAATTGTTTCCGGTCCCATTTGCCAGATTGCAGGTTGGCGTGAGCCTGCGGGATCTTGCGCGCCACCGAAAGAAGCAGCGAGAAGGCGTGCTCTGCAGTCGAGATGGTGTTGCCGCCGGGGGTATTCATCACGATCACGCCCCGGCGGGTCGCAGCTTCGAGATCGACATTATCCACGCCTACGCCCGCGCGACCGATGACCCGCAACTTCGCCGCCGCCTGCAAAATCGGCACGGTCACTTTGGTCTGGCTGCGCACCACGAGGCCGCTGAACTCCGGGATCAACTGCACCAGTTCCGCTTCGCGTTGCCCGGTACGCACCGTGACCTCGAGCGCATCGCCGGCTTCGAGCTCGTCGATTCCGCGCTGCGAAATGGAGTCGGCGATGAGAATTTTCGGTCGCATTGGTCGTCTCGGTCCCATTCGTCTCATGGGACAGATGGGACTTATGAGATCTATTTAACCAAAGATCACCAGTCGAATCGAATCGGGGAGATGCTGCGCGATCTGGGTCGCGACGCTCCCGCGGAGGAGGTCGGCGAGGGTGCGGCGTTGTGAGGCGCCGAGGATGATGTAATCCACGCCTAACGTCGCCGCGAGATCGAGAATGGTGGAGGAAGCGTCCTCGCTCACGGCAAAGACCGGTTGCACACAGACTCCTCGCGCCTCGCCTTCTTTGAGCATGAGCGACATGATCGCGGCCGCTTGCCCATCATCCTGCCATTTCGCCTTTCCCAGGACCGCCGGAGCGCCGGAGAAATAAACCGCGATCTCTTTTACGTAGACGACGCACAGGACAGCCTTGCGCAACTGCGCCTCCTCCAGGGCAAAATTCAAGACCGGATTAATCCCGCGCGCCGCGACCATGATTTTCTGCCCTTCCTGCAACCGCGGCTGCATCGTTTCGGGCAAATCCGGAGCGACCATCTCGGCGACTTCCCTGGTCATCGTGATCGTCTTCAAACCCGAGAGCTTGTGCGAATAGGCCCGCAAGGAAAGCCCGATCCCCAGCACGCAGATGGCAAAGAAGAGCGCGTCGGGTTTTGTCTTGGCGATGGTAAGCTCGACTGCAGCGAGGATGAGAAATGTGACTCCCATCAGCAACCGCTGCCACCAGGCGAGACCGAGCCGCTTGTTAAAGGTGCAGGAGCCGAGATTGACCGCGATCGCACCCACCACGCCAATCGCATAGAGTCCGGCCAAGGCTTCGAAATTGCGTGTGACCGCCAGGACCAGAATCGGAATGGCGACCGCGATCGCGAGCGGAAACTTCGGCACGCCGTGGCGATTGAGACGGGCGAGTTGTTTCGGCATCTCGCCATCCTGCGCCATCATGTAAATCACACCGATCAATGCCACCACCGCGGTGTTAACCGCACTGACAAGGAGGAGGCCAAAGACGAGACCGATGGCGAAACCGAATGCCTCACCAAACCATTGCGCCACCGCGAGCGAGCCGTAGTGCTCGCCGAGAAAGCGCAACATGTCTTCCGAGTGCTGAGTCAGTTCCGGGGTGAAGTATTTCGGCATCGAAAGCATTGCCCAGCCCAGCATCGCCGTCCCGACCACGACCTCGATCGCGACCGGAATGATGGCTTTGGCCGCCGTGCGCGTAACCTTGGGATGACTGGCCGTTGCGCCTGGATCCAGCTTCATCACGCCGGTGATATTGGCGACTGCCTCGACGCCGCTCAGCGCGAGAATTACTCCGACGAATTGCGTCCAGACGACCGCGAGATTGGCGTGTCGGGGCTCGAGGTGGGCCGTAGTCAGGTGAGGCCCGCTCAACCCGACAATCGCGATCACGGCTAACACCGCCGGGATCGCGAGATAGATCGAGACACTGCCGCTGTGTCGCGGCCCGAGATAATTGATTACTCCCACCACGATCACGAGTCCCATCGTCGCGACTCGGGCGTATTGTGGCGGGACGCCGAAATAGCTCACCGCCGCCCACCCGCTCAGCGCCGCGGTGACAATAAAATTCGCAACCAGAAGCAGCGCGCCCGCTGATGCGAGAAAGCGGCTCTGTTCCCGGGCCGCCGAGTAAACGCCGCCCCCATCGGGAAAATGCGCGCAGATGATGATATAGTTGAACCCGACCACCGCGGTCAGAGCGCAGACCGCAAGGATGAGCGGAAAGGAAGCGAAGCCGGCCGCGACAAAAGCGAGGCCGATGACATAAGCCTTGCTCGTTCCCCAGTCGCCGTAGAGCAAAGCAGCGGCGCGTTTCCAATCGACGTTGCGGGGACGATGCACGCCAGGAGCTTCAACAAGAGGTGCGGCCATGAGTGATCGGCGTGGGAGTTATCGGTGCATCAAATCGATCGGCAAGCAGATTCTCGCCCGGCACCGAAGCGACCGCGCGGAAAATTTCTCCCGCTCCGAAATTAATTCGGAAACACCCTCGCCGCTGCCTACGCTTGCATCATCGGCGCGGTCTACTTCTCTTTTGCTTAATGGCTAGGCGAGAGCGGTGATCTGTTCTCAGGCGGCTGCTTCAGGGGGTAGCTGCATTGGCTTGTCGATCGGCAACCGAATTGTGAATCGCGCGCCACCTCCGGCTCGATTCTGCGCTGTAATGATTCCGCCATGGGCTTCCACCAACTGGCGCGCGATGGAAAGGCCGAGCCCCAAACCGCCTGGCGGTTTGCCCGCGCCGCGATAGAACTTCTCGAAAACTCTTGCTTCTTCGCCGGGACGCAAGCCGGCGCCGTGATCCGCCACCGTAAAGACTATCGAATGCTCTTCGATTCGAACCGCGGCTTCAATCGGTTCGTTAGGCGGACTATAGATCGCCGCGTTGGTCAGGATCGCCGTCAGCGCCTGCACCATAAGGCGGGCATCGATCGAAATGTGCGGCAGGGGGTCGCTGATCTTGAGCTGGACCGGATGATCCTCAAACGCGACTTGGTGCAATGCCTCGCGCATGATTTCACCCGGATCGCACCACTCGCGCACCGGCTGGAGCAAACCCGATTCGAGGCGAGTGGCATCGAGCAGGTTTTCCACTGTATTCGTTAGGCGGCGGGTTGCCTGAAGTAGCTCGGCGCGATCGGGCGCGGGCTGTTGCAGAATCGCCGAGATGGCAGCGAGCGGGGTCTTCAGTTCATGGGAGACGCAATCAAACAGCGTTTTCTGGAACTTCTGCGACTGGGCGGCGAGTTGGGCGGCGCGATTCTCCTGCAAGGCGCGCTCCTTGTGCAGGAAAAGGGCGAGCTGCGCCACGAAGCCGTCGAGTAGTTCGCGTTGTTCGAACGAGAGCGGACCGCGCAACCGGACCGCGAGAACACCTTCGGCGCGATCCGCGGCTACCAGCGGCAGATGAAGAGCGCTCGATTCGGGCAGGGTGTCGGTCGTCAAGCCGGCCGGCTGCTTTTTCTGGAAGGCCCAGGCCGCCACGCTCTCCTCCTTCTCGTTAGGCATGAAGGTGCTGGCCGGATGCGGCTCGAGGCCATTCTCTCCCGGAAGATAAATCGCGCTCTCTGCCTGAAACATTTCGCGAACCAACTGCACGACCGCGGCGAGCGCCTCGCTCAGGTCGGGACTGGCGGCGAGGGCGCGCGCCAATCGATAGAGCGCAGTGGCGCGAGCCTCACGGCGACGTTCGACTTCTTCGCGCTCGCGCAGTTGCGTGGCGAGGTGGCCGATCACGAGCGCAACCACGAAATAAACCCCGAACATCATGAAGTCCGGCAATTGGCTGATGTAGAAAGTGTAGCGCGGCGGAATGAAGAGAAAGTTCCAAAGCAAGGCGCTGAGCGCGGCCAGAAAGAGAGTCGGGCCACGATGCATTCGCAGGCCGCCGATCGTGACCGCGAGTAGATAGACGAGCGCGATCGCCCAGTAACCGGTGTAAGCAAAAATGCCTAACGAGAGTAAGGTGACGGCCAGAGTCACGCCCGCCGCAATGACATACTCCCTCCACTGCAGACGGGCGGGAGGCCGAACGCGCGGCGCGGGCCGGTCGTCCGTCCGAATTAATTGGATGTCAATCTCGCCGCTGTGCCGGAGGAGCCAGTCGACCGGAGAGGTCTGCCGGAAAGGCCAGCGCTGCCTCACCGGTTTGCCGAGCACAAACTGCGTCACGTTATGTTGGTGGGCGATGCGAAGCAGCGTCTCGCCGACTTGCGTGCCCGGCATGGAAACCACCTCGGCCCCAAGTTGACGGGCGAGCGCCAGATCGCGATTCAACTGCGCCTGCTCCTGCTCATCCAGTGCAACGCCGGTGTCGACGTTGGCGACGATCCACGAAGCATCCATCGAGGCTGCTCGCCGTCGGGTATAACGAATCAGCTTCTCGGAGGTCGCCCCGCCCCGCACCGCGACGAGCAGCCGTTCGCCGCTTTTCCACGGACCGGGAATCCGCTCTTCCTGCATGATGTCGCGCAGATCGCGATCGACATGCTCGGCCACAATCCGAAGCGCCATTTCTCGCAAGGCCGTGAGATTGCTCTCACGAAAGAAGTTTTCCGCCGCGGTCGCTGCCCGCTCGCCGAGATAGACTTTGCCTTCTGCGAGTCGGGCTCGCAGTTGTTCCGGCGTCAGGTCGATGAGGACGAGCTCGTTTGTCAGGTCGAGGAGGGAATCCGGGACGGTTTCCCTAACGAGTATACCTGTGATCTGATGGACGGTGTCGCGCCGGCTTTCAATGTGCTGGACGTTAACGGTGGTGAAAACGTCAATCCCGGCCTCGAGTAACTCGAGCACGTCCTGATAACGTTTCGGATGGCGTGAGCCGGGAGCATTGGTGTGCGCCAATTCATCGACCACCGCGATCTGCGGATGCCAAAGCAGGATGGCCTCCAAATCCATTTCGCTGAATTTGGTCCCTCGATATTCCAGCTCTGCGCGCGGCACAATCGGCAGTCCCTCGAGCAAAGCTTCCGTCTCGGCGCGCCCGTGGGTTTCGACAATACCTATCACGACCTCGCGGCCTTCTTTCTGCGCCTCCCGCGCGGCTTGCAACATGGCGTAGGTCTTGCCTACGCCCGGGCTCATGCCGAAGAACACTTTCAGCTTTCCGTGCGTGGATTGCTTCTCCTCGCGTTTGAGGTTGGCGAGAAGTTGATCGGGATTCGGCCGATCGGGCTCGTCCTTAGTTCGTTGCGCAGGCATATCGCGCGATCCAACCGCTACTATGGCAGCCTGAGCCTTCGCTCACAAGGCCGCGGTAGGCGACGACCAAGAAAGAGTAAGAAACTGATAAAGCAATCTACTCAAAGGTCCTAGCGAGTGCTGGCAATGGCATCGAGCGCCAGATTCAGCATGAGAACGTTGACCCCGGGATCACCCAACACACCTAAATCTTGACCCGCGGTGTTTTTCTGAACGAGTTCGCGCACCTTCTCTTCGCTCACGCCGCGTGCCTTGGCGACACGAGGGACTTGGAGCGACGCGTTAGCGACACTGATGTGTGGGTCAAGACCACTGCCGGATGTCGTGACAGCGTCCGCCGGAACAGAAGCCGTCGCCGCCAAGCCATTCTCTTGTCGGTAACTGTCGATCCGGGCTTTCACCGCGTCTCTGAGCTTTTGCGAAGTGGGACCGAGATTGCTGCCACCCGAGCTAGTGGCATCGTAACCATTTCCAGCAGCAGATGGTCTTGGATGAAAGTATTGTGGGCCGGTGAATCCCTGGGCCAGTAACTTAGAGCCACGAACAGTGCCATCGCGGCCGTAGATCAAGCTGCCGTTAGCCTTGCCGTGGAATAGTCCCTGGCCAATCCCATAGACAACAAGTGGATAGATTCCGCAGCAGACGACGGCGAGAACAAGGGTCGAGACGATCGCCCCGCGGATTTCAGAAAAGAACGCTTTCATATCAGGCCAACCGCAAAGCAGTGATGACAAGGTCGATGAGCTTGATTCCAATAAAAGGAACGATAACTCCGCCTAACCCGTAGATAAGCAGATTGCGCCGCAAGATCGCCAAAGCCCCGATCGGCTTGTAAGTCACACCGCGCAGCGCCAGCGGAATAAGCGCAATGATTATGAGCGCGTTGAAGATCACCGCGCTCAGGATCGCACTCGTGGGACTGTGCAGGTGCATGATATTGAGCGGAGCGATCGCCGGGAAAGTGGCCATTAACATCGCGGGGATGATGGCGAAGTATTTCGCCACGTCGTTTGCGATGCTGAAAGTCGTTAGGCTACCGCGGGTGATTAGCATTTGTTTCCCGATCTCCACGATATCGAGAAGCTTGGTCGGGTTTGAATCGAGATCGACCATGTTACCGGCTTCGCGTGCGGCCTGGGTGCCTGTGTTCATGGCTACTCCGACATCAGCCTGGGCGAGAGCGGGCGCGTCGTTGGTGCCATCACCAGTCATGGCGACGAGATGGCCGTTCGCTTGTTCCTCACGGATTCGCTTTAGCTTTTGTTCCGGCGTTGCCTGGGCCATGAAATCGCCCACGCCCGCCTCCGCCGCGATCGCAGCCGCGGTCAGCGGATTGTCACCCGTAATCATGATGGTGTTGATCCCCATCTTGCGCAGTTGGGCGAAACGTTCCTTAATCCCGCCTTTGACCACGTCTTTCAGTTCCACCACGCCGAGGGTCATCGCGTCAGAGGCGACCACGAGCGGAGTGGCGCCCCGGCGCGAAATCTCCTCCACCCTTTGCCTGACCAATTGCGGGAAAGTTCCGCCGGCCGACTCGACGAAGCTTTCCACGGCCTGGGCGGCGCCTTTGCGAATCCGCATCGTTGGTTGCGCGCCGTTCGCGTGCAGGTCAACGCCACTCATGCTGGTCTGCGCGGTGAACGGGACAAAGGTTGCCTCCAGCTCATGCATCTCGCGCGCACGCAGTCCGAACTTTTCCTTGGCCAGCACAACAATGCTCCGGCCTTCCGGCGTTTCGTCGGCGAGCGAGCTTAGCTGTGCCGAAGCGGCCAAATCTTTCTCATCGACGCTCGGCGCAGCGTGAAACGCGACGGCCATGCGATTGCCGAGTGTGATCGTGCCGGTCTTGTCGAGGAGGAGCACATCGACGTCACCCGCGGCCTCGACCGCGCGTCCGCTCATGGCCAGGACATTACGTTGCAAAACGCGGTCCATTCCCGCAATGCCGATGGCGCTGAGCAGACCGCCGATTGTGGTCGGAATCAGACAGACGAGTAAGGCAATCAGAACCGGGACGGAGAACACGACACCGGAGTAAATTCCAAACGGTCGCAGGGTGACGCAGACGAGGAGGAAGATAAAAGTCAGCGCGGCGAGTAGGATGGTGAGGGCGATCTCGTTAGGCGTTTTCTGCCGCTGCGCTCCCTCGACCAGCGCGATCATGCGATCGAGAAACCCGTGGCCTTTGTCCATTGTCACCCGAACGACGATGCGATCGCTCAGCACCCGTGTGCCCCCGGTGACCGCGCTGCGATCGCCACCGCTCTCGCGAATGACCGGAGCGGACTCTCCGGTAATGGCTGCTTCATCGACGCTTGCGATCCCTTCGATCACGTCGCCGTCGGCTGGAATCACGTCGCCGGTTTCACAGACGACCGTATCACCCTTCTGCAAATCGGTTGCTGGAACTTTCTCTTCGCGGCCGTTGGTTAGGCGGCGGGCCATGGTGGTCGTGCGCATGCGACGCAGCGCGGCGGCCTGCGCTCTGCCGCGACCTTCCGCCATGGCTTCGGCAAAGTTGGCGAAGAGGACCGTGAACCAGAGCCAGATCGCAAGTTGCAATACGAAACCGCGTAGCGCCGGTTCGGCGGTAAAGACAGCTACACTCGTTAGGGCAGCGCCGATCATGGTCACAAACATGACCGGGTTTCGAATCATCAAACGGGGGTTGAGTTTCTTGAATGATTCGACAATCGCCGGGCCGACAATCTTCCAATCAAAAAGAGAACTGGTTTGTTGCTTCATTTAAAACAGTTTTCCCTGAAGGTTAAGGAAGTGTTCGACGATCGGACCGAGAGTGAGGCCCGGAAGAAAGTTGAGCGCACCGACAAGCAGGATTGTGCCTAACAAAAGAACGAGAAAGGTGCCGCCGGAAACGGGAAACGTTCCCACGCTTGGCGGCGCGATCTTCTTTTGCGCGAGCGAACCGGCCAGGGCCATGATCGGAATGATCATGAGAAATCGGCCGAACAACATGTCGAGACCGAGCGTGATGTTGTACCAGGCTGTATTAGCGTTGAGTCCGGCAAACGCGCTACCATTGTTGCCGGCGCCAGAACTGAAGGCGTAAAGAATTTCGCTTAGCCCGTGTGGTCCACTGTTGTTCAAACCGGCCAGCCCCCACTTAGCCACGGCGGCCCAGGCGGCGAACCCAAGAATCGAAATCGCGAGAATGAGCAACGAAAGCATTGCCATCTTCACGTCGTAGGCTTCGATTTTCTTGCCGAGGTATTCCGGCGTGCGGCCAACCATCAGGCCAGCGATGAACACTGCGAGCACGACAAAGACCAGCATCCCGTAAAGACCCGCGCCGACGCCACCGACAATAATTTCGCCAAGCTGAATGTTGAACAATGGGACGAAACCGCCGAGCGCAGTGAATGAGTCGTGCATCGCATTCACCGCTCCGCACGATGCGTCAGTCGTGACCGTGGCAAAGAGCGCGGAATTAAAGATTCCAAAGCGCACTTCCTTGCCTTCCATGTTACCGTCGGCGGCGGATATACCGAGTTGTTGATGAATAGGATTGCCGACGGCTTCGGAATGCCAGGCGAGTAGAACGCCACCAATGAACAAGACCATCATCGCGGCCCAAACCGTCCAGCCGTGTTTCTGGTTCTTCACCATCCGGCCGAGGTAGTAAGTCAACCCGCTGCCGATCGAGAAGATCGATAGCATCTGAATAAAGTTTGAAAGCGGCGTTGGGTTTTCGAATGGATGCGCGGCATTGGCGTTGACATAGCCGCCGCCGTTGGTGCCGAGCATCTTGATTGCGACCTGCGACGCCATCGGGCCCTGCACGATGTTTTGTTCTGTCACCGCGGGCGCATTCTCCACCTTCATCGGCTCGACCAGGGTCGCCTTCGTATACGGCTTAAAGTTTTGAATCATGCCCTGGGAAATGAGAAAGACCGCGAAGACAACGCAGATCGGAAGCAGCAAATAGTAAGTCACGCGCACGAGGTCGACCCAGAAGTTTCCGATTGTTTTCGCAGAATGTCGGGCGATTCCCCTCACGAGTGCGGCCGCGATAGCAATGCCGGTGGCAGCAGAGACGAAGTTATGAAACGCCAACCCCACCATTTGAGAGAAATACGACATCGTGCTTTCGCCGCCGTAGCTTTGCCAATTGGTATTGGTCGTGAAACTGACCGCGGTATTGAAAGCGAGATGCTCACCCACTGGTCCGACCTTTTGCGGATTCAGCGGCAGGATGTGCTGCAAGCGCAGGATGGCGTAGGTAAACAGACACCCGACCAGGCTGAACATCAGCATGGCGAAGGTGTATTGCTTCCAATCGTGTTCTTTGCCCGGGTCGACGCCCATCAGGCGGTAGGTCAGCCGTTCAAGTGGACGGAGCACTGGATCGAACCAGGTGCGCCCATTCGCGTCGAGGACGCGCAACAGGTACAGTCCCACGGGTTTCGTGATCAGCGCAAGCATGACCACGAAGAGCGCGAACTGAATCCAGCCGGAGGTTTGCATGGCTCGTTAGCTAGAACTTTTCCGGATGAATCATCGCCACAAAGAGATAGATGAAGAGAAGAAGGGCGATAAAGCTGACCACGATGATTTCCATGTCCGGTTCCTCTAAAGCTTGTCGCAGAAGCGCACATAAAGGGCGCTCGCTACGAAAAACAGAACAATCATTCCGCCGAAGATGAAATCATTCATACTGCGAAAAATCTGGCTTATTGAATTTGGAGACTACTGACACAGCTAGTTATTACTTGCGTTTGTTTGTTGTCATACCAGTTTCTCAAGTTTTCGCGGGATGACATTTCAGAATAAGTGGTACGGCGAGCGAGGCAGCAACAGCAGATGGTTCGCAACAGGACTCTACGTCAGCAGAATTCAAGGACGCCAATTAAATTATATACCGGAGTGATTAAAGTTCCGTTAACGAAACTCTCGGTAGTTACCGGTAGTCACCTCGTTGCCGAAAATCCACGCCGAGCTAACGACTCATTAAGCTCTCGGAGGCTGTCTTCACATTGAGCGGCAAGCTTCCGCTTCTGCCCAAGGGCCAGGGCAAGTGAGCGGACGTTTGAGTTGCGGCGGGACAGGGCAATGATCTGTTGGTTGCACTGCACGAAGCGATCCAGTGTGGCTTCTGCCGCAGCGACTTTCGTCTTCGTATCAGCTCGCGTCAGGGCTGCCAAGCTCTGCAGAGCGCTGCGCGCATCAGCTTCGGCCGCGGTCATCTCTTGCTCCAGGCGAGTCATGACATCGTCCAACGGACTGGCGATGTGCGGTGCCTGTAAAGCTTGAATCTGACGCAGGGCGGCAAGAGCACGGAAGCAGAGAGCCTGGACCTGGCAGGAGTTTTCAGAAACGCCTTGTGCAACGCCCTCGAGGGCGACGCGAAAATCGTCGGCGGCCTGCTGGGCGGGACCGAAAGAAAGTCGCTGTGCCTTGAGGTTCGTGCTCGCGACTGCGAGCTCAAGAATGTTGCGATCAAGCGTGCGATAGGTGGCGAGTTGTTGTTCGAAGCGATCAAGAAGGTCCTTCTCGCCAGAGAACATCAGGCTGGCGAGAAGAGGCCGGAGTGCCTCCGCGTCCCTTTGCACGGCCAGCATCTTTTGCTCGGTTTCTCGTGCGAACTGCGCCGAGGCCTCGTTGGTATCGGCCATCACCGCGAGATTTGTGGCATCGGAAGCCTGTGTGAACTCGACCTGTAACCGCGCAGCAATCTGCCGTGCGTTCGACATGCGCTCCAGAACCGAGCCTGGATTCCTGTAGCAGCTGGCGACTGCGATCGTCACAACCAGCGCGGTCACTGCGGTAACGAAACAGTGTAGCCTGGCGAAAAATCTCGACGAAGGTGGATTCACACCAAGTGACCTGACGGCAGTTAGCCACGGTTGACGCGCAGGCTATTTGCTTCTGAATGGCCGTGGATTTTGGATAAACCAGGTCCACTGCGGCGCCGTCCATCCTTCAGGTTTCTCCGGAGAACTGGATTGTTCGCGTTTCGGTGGCGGCGGCGGGCTCGACCTTTGCCTAGGTGTCGCGATCCTAGGCTGAGTGTTCCGCTTTCGTTCCATGTGATCTTGCTCTTTCGCGACCAGAGCGAGCATAGTTTGCATGACCAAATCTGGTCCGGAACAGGAAGCGACCGTTAATTAAAATGCGGGTGCGAAACGCTAAAAGTTCGTTAACGAGAAAAGGCAGACTTAGCCAGCGCTTCTGGACCTACAGTCCTTCCGTCGAGAGCCGATAGCCGATACCGACTTCCGTCTTGATCAGACTCGGTGCCTCTGCGTTTGGCTCGAGCTTTTTGCGCAGGTGGGTGACATAGACGCGAAGATATTGCGCCTGACTCTCGGCTTTTTCTCCCCAAACGGTCCGAAGAAGTTGGCGATGAGTTACGACCTTGCCGGCATTCTGCACCAGTACGCGCAGGAGCGAATACTCGGTCGGCGTCAATTTCACCTCCACGCCGTTGAGCCTTACCTGGCGGGCGGCGAAATCGACACAGAGCGGGCCGGAATTGAAAACCGGCTCCCCGGTCTCCGTAAGCGAACGACGTTGCGCGGCCCGCACCCGGGCGAGCAATTCCGCGGTGTCGAATGGCTTGGTGACGTAATCATCTGCGCCGGCGTCGAGTGCGCCGACCTTTTCATCGGGCTCGTCCCGCACGGAAAGGATAAGGACCGGAACGTCGGACCATTCTCTAAGGCGACGCAAGACCTTGACGCCTTCCATGTCGGGTAAGCCAAGATCGAGCAGAACGATGTCGGGGCGTCGGTAGGCAATCTCCTCGAGGCCGGCTCGGCCGGTCTCGGCTTCGAAGACCTGATGATCGGCTCCCTCCAGCGCGAGTCGAAGAAGCCGGCGAATCTGTTTTTCGTCGTCGATGATGAGGGCCACGCGATGCGCTTTCATGTCTCCGATTCGAGGCTGTTCGCCTCGGTCACTGTCACGGGCAGGCTGATGGTGAAACGCGCGCCGCCACCATCGCGATTCTCGGCGGTCAGGCTGCCGCCATGCGCTTCGACGAACCCACGAGCGATCGACAGCCCCAAGCCGAGGCCGCCGGGCTTGCGTCCATCGCCGCGATAAAATTTTTCGAAGACTTGTTCCATTGATTCCGGGTCGAGGCCGGGCCCGCGATCGCTCACCGAGATAATTAGCCGGTCTTCCTGGTATTCGCTGTCGATTTCAATCGGCGATCGGGAAGACGCATGGCTGATGGCGTTGGCGATAAGTTTCGCTACCGCTTGCTCGATCAAGGTGTGATCGACGAAGGCGAGCGGAATGCTTTCCGGGACGTCGAGTTTTACTTCGCGGCCGTTGAGCGATTCGCGCTCGATCTCGATCGCCGACTCGAGCAACTCGCGCAGGTCGCACCACTCCTGTTTTGGCCTAACGACCCCGCTTTCCAGCCGATTCATGTCGAGCAGATTGTTGACCACCCGGTTAAGGCGGCGCGAGCCGGCGTGAATTTCCCCCGCCAATTCCCGAAGAGCCTCGGCGTTTTGAACGTTAGGCGCGGAGCGCACCAGTTCCTGGCTGGCGGCGGCGATCGCGGCCAGCGGCGTCTTCAGTTCATGCGAAACGCAATCGAGTAAGGTCTTGCGCAGCCGCTCCGATTCCTGGGCGAGCTGCACCTGCGCGGCGAGGTGTTCGCGCGCTCTCAGTTGCGCGGTCAGGCTGCCAACGGTGAGCGCGACGATGAAGTAGGTGGCAAAGGTGAGCACGTCTTCGAACTTCTCGATGTGCAAGGTGAACAGCGGCGGGATGAAAAGAAAATTCCAGGAGAGCGCGCTCAGGGCTGCGGCCAGCAGGACCGGCCCACGACTCAAGACCATGCCTGCGAGGAGTACCCCAAGAAGAAAAATGAGCGAGATGGCAACGTAACTGATAAAAGGCGCTAGTACCCCGCAGGCGATCGTCAGCGCTGCCACACCGGCCACCGCTGCCAGATATTGCCGCAACGGCGCAAACTGCGGCCGGGGTGGCGAAGGATCTTCAACGGCTAAGTTTTCAGCCGGCATGGCAAGGCCACCGAAACTGGATTCTTCCAGCACGCAAGCATTCTACCGCATCCGAAATCAAGAGAAACGAAGCACCGTCCAATTTTAGTACCGTTTTAATTACTTCACGATTGCAGCTCCGCTTAAAGTCTTTTTTCAGAGTGGTGATCCGATGCCGGAGACATTAATTCTCGCTACGCCCGATACCCAGGCCATTTCTCAAGCACCTGGGAGTAGCGCCCCGGCTCATCGGCGACGCCTGGCCATACTCTGCCTGGCCAGCCTGGGCATTGTGTATGGCGACATCGGCACGAGCCCGCTCTATGCCTTGCGCGAATGTTTTTACGGCGAGCACGGCGTGCCGCCGACTCCGGCGAATGTGCTCGGTGTGCTTTCGCTCATCCTCTGGTCACTCATCCTCATTATCTCGATCAAATATTTGATTCTGATCCTGCGGGCGGATAATCGGGGCGAAGGCGGAATTCTCGCTCTCGCCACCCTGGTCAGCGAAGTCGTTAGGCGCGGCAAATTTGTTTTCCTTCTCGGGCTTTTTGGGGCGGCCTTGCTCTACGCCGACGGGATGATCACACCTGCGATTTCGGTTTTGAGTGCGGTCGAAGGATTGCATGTCGCGACCCCGCTCTTTGATCCCTATGTGGTCCCGGTGGCGGTCGCGATTCTGATCGCGCTTTTCTTTTTCCAATCCAAAGGCACCACGGGAGTGGGGAAAGTTTTTGGACCGGTTACCATTCTCTGGTTTCTCGCCATCAGCGCCCTCGGATGCCGCCAGATCCTGGAGGAACCCCGCGTCTTGACGGCGATTAACCCGCTCCATGGATTCCAATTTTTCGTCAACAACGGCTGGGACGGATTTGTTGTGCTGGGCGCGGTTTTTCTGGTCGTGACCGGCGGGGAAGCGCTTTACGCGGATATCGGCCATTTTGGGACGAAGCCGATCCGGCTCACCTGGTTCGCGGTTGTCTTGCCGGCGTTGGTCCTGAACTACTTTGGCCAGGGAGCGCTCCTGCTCACTCAACCCGGAGCTGCGGTAAACCCATTCTTTCGGCTCGCGCCTTCGTGGGCGCTCTATCCAATGGTCGTACTGGCGACCATGGCCGCCGTCATCGCTTCGCAGGCGATCATCAGCGGCGCCTTTTCCCTAACGATGCAGGCGATCCAGCTCGGATACAGCCCGCGGTTGAAAGTCCTCTACACTTCCGCCCGCATCATTGGGCAAATCTATGTGCCGGTGGTGAACTGGATTCTGATGTTTTGCTGCATCGGGCTGGTGCTTGGATTTCGCAGCTCGAGCCATCTCGCCGCTGCCTACGGAGTCGCGATCACCACGACGATGCTGATCACGACGGTGCTCTTCTATTTTGTGGCGCAACGGCGTTGGAAATGGCCGGCCGCGGTCGCGCTGCCGGTGGCGACATTTTTCATCTCGATCGATCTAGCCTTTTTTGGTGCCAACATGCTCAAGGTTACTCATGGCGGGTGGTTTCCGCTGCTTGCCTCGGGCGTGATCCTTTTCCTCATGCTTACCTGGAGGAAGGGCCGTCGGATCCTGCGCGAACATCTGGGCGACATTTGCATCCCGCTCGACGATCTGCTGCCCGATCTGAAAAGCCAGCGCATCCGGCGGGTGCCTGGAACGGCGGTTTACATGTCAGGGAATCGTTGCGGGACGCCGCTCGCCCTCCTGCACAATCTCAAGCACAACAAAGTGCTCCACGAACAGGTGGTTCTCCTCACCGTGCGGACAGAGGAAGTGCCCTACCTCGCGAACATGAAAGACCGGGTCGCGTTCGAGAAACTGGAGGAAGGTTTCTGGCGGGCCTGCGTCCATTTTGGTTTCATGGAAAAACCGGATGTGCCCGCGGCACTTACACTCGTTAGGCAAAAGGGACTGCGTTTCGACGAAATGCGAACGACTTATTTCATCGGGCGCGAAACCATTCTCGCGACACGCAAGCTCGGGCTTTCTCCATGGCGCGGCTCGCTCTTTGCCTGGATGACACGCAATGCAGGCGACGTGACTTCCTATTTTTGTCTTCCGCCTAACGGCGTCGTCGAGTTGGGTGCGCGCGTGGAAGTGTAGCTCAATTCTTCTTCGACTTGGCGGTTGATCCCATCTTCAGATGCGCCAACGCTTCGATCTCGGCGGTCTGCGGAAACATGTCGAATGGGGTCACGCTCTGGAGTTGGAAAACCGACGCAAGATCCGCCAAGTCGCGCGCCAGAGTGGGCGGGTTGCAGGAAACGTAGAGCAAGGTCGCGACTGGATGCGCACATAGTATCTCACGCACTTCTCTGCTCAGACCAATCGCGGGCGGATCGAGAATTACACTCGTTAGGTGCGGATCACGCTGGAGTAGCTGCTCGCGCAGGTGGGTGGCAATATCGCCTGCGATGTAAAGTTCCCGATCGCTCATTTCCGCTTGCGCGACGCGGATGCCATGAATGTCCCAGTCGATTCCGATAACCAGTTGTAGCCGGGCTCGCCCACTCCGGCTTTTGATCCCGCTAACATCGGCGTCGTTGCCACCAGCTACGAGGCGCTTCGCAAAGAAGCCGGCGCCGCAGTAGGCGTCGATCACGATGGTGTGACTCGACGGAATCAATTCCGCAATTACGTCCGCAAGATGGGCGGCAACGGCCTCGTTAGTCTGCGAAAAAATCCGCGGCCCGCGCCCGGCGCGCAACGTGTAATTCCCGTCGCGCGGACGTCGCGCGCGCAAGGCCGCGAGTTCGTCATTCACCTCCGGCATAGCGATTGGGCATCGCTCGACATCGATCAGCCGATGCGTGTCGTGGCGAAAGAATCCCACCACGCTGTCTGTGACATGAATCGTAATGCGATTGCGATATTCGTACTCGCGCGGAGACGGCACTATCGGCCGCAGAGGAGGTTCGCGGAATTTTCCGACGCGACGTAACGCCTGACCGACCTGGTGCGATTTCCAGTGGAGTTGATGCTCGTAAGTCATGTGCTGGTAAGCGCAGCCGCCGCAACGCTCGAAGTATGGACAGGGCGGCGAGACTCGCTCCGGCGAAGCCTTGAGCACTTCCACCACCTCAGCTTGGGCTAATGATTTCTTTTGCCTGACGATTCGAGCAGCCACCTGTTCGCCTGCAATGGTGAAAGGGACAAAGACCGCTTTCCCCTCGACGCGCCCGACGCCTTTGCCGCCAAAGGCAATGTCCTCAATAAGGAGTTCGACTTCGCGTTCCATCTTCCTCTACCTCTTCCTCTTCGTTCTCACAGGACCAACCAAGCGAGCAGAGCAAGAGGAAGCGGAAGGGGAAGAGCTTAACTAATGAATTCCGCCAGCGGCTCCAACTGCTCGATGTGGCTGCAGAAAATCTTGAATGCAGCCAGAATCGGCACGGCCATAATGACCCC
>Ga0157378_10002111_pt1 | contig 17712 bp, 11 predicted proteins | sample M65metaG_FD_115309 | JGI IMG/M metagenome (GOLD analysis project Ga0157378, IMG submission 115309) | Miscanthus rhizosphere microbial communities from Kellogg Biological Station, Michigan, USA - M6-5 metaG | ecosystem: Host-associated > Plants > Roots > Rhizosphere > Soil | place: USA: Michigan...
CTGGAGCAGTCTTACAGGAACGGAACCGCCACCTCGCCAGTCTTCACCTCGGCCACCAAACACTGGGACAGTATTTACGTCAGTACTTATTACAACTGGCAGCCCGGCACCTGGAAGGATGTCTACACGCGGGTCGGGACGTACAAGTTGAAGGCGTCCTCGCCCGATGATGCACTGGACACTCTCGCCAAGACCATCGTCGTTCCCCTGCTGGAAAAACTGTTGGCGGACGGCACCATTCACGAGTACGAAATTGATACCGAGGCAGTGCATACCCATGCGCCCGACACGTTTTCCATCATCTACATCGCAGCCAACGCAGAAGCGCTGGACAAGGTTGACGCTGCGGTTCGCGGTTTGATGAAGTCAAACCCGCTCGGTGGTCCGGCGTTCAGCTCCTGGACGGATGACCAGGGTCATCGCGATGAATTGATTCGCACCACGGCTACGTTCAAGTAGCCTTCCCCGTATGTCGCAGGAGCTTAAGCGCACAATGATGCGAGACTTAATTCGTGGCGCTGAAGCGCCACGCTTCGCGCATCGTTCCGCTATGCGGAACTGATGCTGGGCTCGGTATCACAGCTCGGTGATTGGGGACTGAGCGGGTGGACGAAGACACTCAGCAGGCACTCTTTAGATAAATCAGCAACAAATTAGCCCCAGCACGGAGCTGGGGCTAGAGTCTTCTATTTTCCCGCCTAGAATTCAAGCCTGAGGGCGAACTGCCCGACACGGTTGCCGCCGGCGTCACCGAGGCGAGAGGCCTGCACCTGTCCGAAAGTGCCGTGCGTCACACCGTTGCTGTCAGTAATACCCTCGCTCAGATTGTTGCGTGGATCATCGAAGTTTGGGTGGTTGGGGACATTGGTAAAGCTGCTCTCAAACTTCAACTTAAGCCTTTCCGTGAGCTGGAAATCCTTGCCGAGCCCCAAAGAAAGGTTAATTGTCCCGGGCCCGACCAGCGATCCTACGGCAGCATTGCCGAAGCGGCCAACGGGTGGGCCTGAGCAATTAAGCATGTTATTGGCCAGGTCTTGTCCTGGCTCACCGCCGGGACAGGCGAATACGTTCGGATTCCACCACTGGTCTCGGGTGTGCTGAACGCCGTTGGGATCGCCTGCAAGGTCAGGGCGGTTAAAGCCGAAGTTGGAGTTTCCTGTAGTGTCAGACTGCAGGAAAGGGGTATCGTACGGGCCGGACTGCACGAGAAGAATCGTGCTCAGCCGCCAGCCGCCGACGATCCCGTTTACCACCCCATGAGCATTGCCTAGAAGGGCGCGCCCCTTGCCCACGGGAAGCTCGTCTACCATGGTCGTGATCCAGCGGTGCTTGCGAGTGCCGCCGACATTCCCATAATCCCCTCGCAAGTTGTATTGGTTCATCGCATCGCCCGTAATCTCCCCGGAAAAGCCGGAGCGAGGCCACGATTCGTTGTCCGCTAGATTCTTGGCCCAAGTCCAGGTCGATTGAAAAGTAAGCCCATGGGAATACTTGTGGGTTACCTGGGTCTGCATCGACTCATAAGTGCTGAAGGCGCCGGCGCAACGGCACCTGATCCTATCCCAGGCTGGAAACGGTTTCGGATTGGGGTTGCCAGATGGGTCGGAAGAAGGAAGTCTCTGGTTAAGATTTGGGCTCCAGGTGAGCTGATTCTCCCGGCTGGCAATATAGGACATTCGCAGGGCGGTGTTGCCGTGGAGCACGCGTTCGACCGACAAGTTCCACTGGATGCTGTATGGGTCTCTCTTTTTCCGCTCATTCGCGGTGAGGAATGATTGCGTACCCAACAGGAGCAGGCGGGGATCTTGGACATCGGGGAACTGGAAAAATCCCGAGTCGCCAACCCCAACGTTTGAATAACTAGCCTGGAAGCCGTCATGGATACCTGCGACGGAGAAAAATACCGCTCCCAGAGTGGTCACGTCGTAGATGCCGATGCCTCCCCGGATTACCGTCTTATTGTCCGTAAATGGTCGATACGCAAAGCCGAAACGAGGTGCCCAGTTGCTGTAAGTCTCGCGCAATTGCTTCGGCCATCCCGCCTGCTTCGATGTCAGGAAGGGAGTGCAGGGAGAATTCGGGTCGGGCCCCGCATAGCCAGGAATGTCGTTCTGGTCGTTGCAGGCATTGATAGCCTGCGCCCACAAAGGCTGCGTGGCTGCCAGGGACCTGGGATCCGATGAGATGATCACGCGCCCTGTGCCCGCAACCGAAGGATCGAAGTTGGTGAGGTTAATGGGGTCGTATAAGGGGGGCATCCGCGAAATCCGAACGCCAAAATCCAACGTCAGCTTTTGAGTGGCCCTGAAGGTGTCGGAGGCGTACCCGTAGTAGTGAGTGGTCGTGCCATCGATATTCCTGGGCGGAGTATGGGTAACATAGGTGAAATAGGGAATGCCAAGCAGGAAATCGGCAAAGTTGTTCCCGGTGTTGCCAATGCCATTTCCGGTGTACTGGCCATTGAAGAAAAAGTCTCCGTAGTCGTCGGCAGCGGATGACCCGGAGTACCAGGCAGTGATCAGATGGAGCCTGCGCACATCGAAGCCAAACTTCAGGGTGTGCTTCCCTTTGGTCCAGCTCAGGTTCTCATTAATCTGGAAGTTGTTGTTTAGCTGGGGATCTGGCCGGGTGTGAACGATGGCGTCGATTCCGCCCCTAGGTTCAAAGACAAAGTCAGGAAAGCCGCCTGGAGGAAAGTTGGGTCCGAGATTATTGAGGCTCAGCTGTTGCATGAAGGCGGGTCCATCGAGCGGAAAGTCTCCGCCCAACTGGACGCGGCTGATTCCTCCCCGCAGCTCATTAATCAGGTTCGGGGTGATGGCATAGTTGTGCGCGAGCACGATCTGATTGTCATGCTCGAAATCTGTTTCAGCTGGGAGGAGCAGGATCGGTTGAAAGACGTTGACGGATCTCTGGTTCTTGTACGTCCAGCGGCCAAACACATTCTGTTTTGAATTGATGGTGTGGTCGATGCGGACATCGAACTGATCAGAAAGAATAGGGTTGGGGAAGTTTCGAGTATGGTTGTGGAGAGCAAAGTTTTCTGGGCCCCCCTGAATTGGCAGCGGATAATATTGGAGAATCGCTGGGGCTCGAGAATCGATGCGACCCGCGGGCACAATGTTGGCCTGCCCCGCAATGGGTAAACCGGTGACCGGATCAAAACCAAAGCCGTCGCGCACCTGGCAAGGCGGGTTGGGAAAGGTATCGCATCCAGGCGTAGCCACGGTTCGAGTGGTCGCGGGATCGTAAATCTCATTCGTGAAAACTGGCCGTGCCAGCGCGTCAAAACAAGGCTGATCACCGGTGTCTCCACAGGTCATGGATTGCCCGCCCAGGAAGCCGCTGAAATCCCCATCCCGCATGGCCTGGTTGGGTACGGTCTCCTGGAGGACGGTTTGAGTCCGATAGCGCATGCCTTCGTAATCGCCAAAGAAAAAGGTGCGATTCTTGAAGATTGGTCCGCCAAGGGAACCGCCAAATGTATTGGCACTCTTGGCGGGCTTAGTCACCTGGGGCACAGTGAAACGGGTAGCGTCCAGTGCCGCGTTCTGAAAATACTCAAATGCCGTCCCATGCAGGGCATTGGTGCCCGACTTGCTAGTAGTGGTAATATCCGCTACCCCGCCATACTCTGCGCCCCCCCCGACTCCCTGCACTTTCATTTCCGAGATGCTCTCGGCGGAAGGGAACATCTCCCTTTGAGGGCCGGAAGAGCGGATGCTGGATGTATTGATACCATCCATGGTGTATTCGACTTGATTGGTACCTGCTCCCTGGACGGATATGTTGCCACCCCCATCGCCGGTGACGCCTGGCAGAAAGGCCAACAGGTTATAAGGGCTGGTGCTGCCCGCCCCGCGATAATTTGCCGGGAGGCCCAGCACCTCTGTGCTGGTGACGCTGGCAGAAATGGCCTGAGACTCGGTGTTGATGAGTTCGGGTAGGGCTTCGACGGTCACTTTTTCTGAACCGCCGCCAACCGCCAATTTCAGATCGGTGCGCACGGTCTGGCGGGCCGTCAACCGGACGTCTCTTACGGTCAGCTCGCTAAAGCCCTGCGCTTGAACCGTGAGCGTGTAGATGCCTTCCTTCGTGTTCTCGACCTGGTAGTTGCCGTTGGCGTCGCTGGTTACATCGCGCGAGGTATTTTCGCCCTGGTTGGTGACCTTGATGGTGGCATTGGGGACCACCGCACCTGATGCATCGGTTACCGACCCCAGCAGGGTTCCGAAGGTGGTTTGTCCGAGACCGGGCGTAACCAGGCATACTGCGAGCAAGGCACAGCTCAAGGCGATGACGAAGGATTTCAGTTTCATTAAAAATCTCCGTTTTCCAGGCCGGATAACCCAAAATGGAACCGGTTACATACGGCAAATTGCGCGGAGCATATGCCACGGGCATGACAGGAGTCAAGACCAAAAAATCTGATCTGTTGGCTCCCGATGTAAACTGGCCCGGATGCGGCCCCAGCGAACAGTATTGATTTGGGCTATTTTGATGGCCGCAGCAATCGCTGCCATGACGGCTGCTGCCCCGGCGGGTTCGGCCTCGGCACGTCCCAATATTGTCCTGATCACTTTGGACACCACCCGCGCCGACCGCATGGGTTTCCTAGGTTCAAAGCAGGGCCTCACCCCAAATCTGGACGCCCTCGCGCGCCAGGGTACGGTCTTTTCCCGGGCTTACGCTCATGTGCCGTTAACCAGTCCCTCGCACGCCACCATGCTTACCGGAACCTACCCTCAGTTCAGCCACGTCAACTACATGGGGGACCCACTGGACAAGGTCTTGCCGTTCTTGCCGGACATTCTGCACAAGAATGGTTACCGCACTGGCGCCTTTGTGGGGGCGCTGGTACTCGATCCGCTAAAACTGGCCCCAGGATTTGAGCGCGGCTTCGATGTATATGACGCCGGCTACCATCGGAGGGGTCCTGGCGAAGACCACTACCAGAGTGTGGAACGGCGTGGGGAAGAGGTTATGAAGCGGGCAGTGGCTTGGCTAAATAAGCGTCCATCCGGACCATTCTTTCTTTGGGTTCATCTTTACGATCCCCATGATCCCTACGACGCACCCGAACCGTACAAGATGCGCTTCCCCAACAATCCTTACGACGGAGAGATTGCCTATACGGACGCGGTGGTGGGGAAGCTATTTTCCGCGTTGAAGGCGGGTGGAGCCTTCGACACATCCCTGATTGCCGTGATGGCTGACCACGGCGAGGCATTCGGAGAACACGGCGAAAACCATCACGGCATCTTTCTTTATGACGAAACTATTCACGTTCCAATGTTGTTCAAGTTACCTGGCCGGCAGCCGGCGGCGACAGTGGAGGCTCCGGTTGGGTTGGTCGATGTAACGCCTTCCATCCTGCAGGCGGTTCATTTGCCAGTTCCCGCGGCGGTGCAGGGCAAATCCCTGATGAAATTCATGGCATCTGGCACCCAAGCGGCATCGCAAAAGCAGATCGATTCGGACGCGCAGCGCCCGGTCTATGCAGAGAGCCGCTATGGTCACCTCTCATTTGGGTGGAGCACACTGAAGGCGTGGAGGACCGGGAAGTATCTTTATGTTGATGCGCCGGAGCGGGAGTTATACGACCTCTCGGCGGACTCAATGGCGATGCACAATATTGCGTCGGAATCAAAAGCTATCGCCGATACCATTTCTGCCCAAGTCGCGGCATTCTACAGTTCTACAAAAAGCGAAGCCACAGCCAAGAGAAGCTTAAATGCAGAGCAAAGCGAAAGCCTGCATGCTCTGGGCTACATGAGCTCCGATTCGGGGGCGGCCAGCGATCACGAGACTGAAAATGGGCCAGACCCCAAGCAGAAAATTGCCGTTGCCAATCTTCTATATGAAGCAATGGTGGATTTCGAAGATGAACGATTTGCGGAAGCCGCACCGGTGCTGGAACAGGTAGTAAGGCTGGAACCGAATACCCCCACTGCTTACCTGCAACTCGGCCGTTCCTATATTGCTTTGAAGGATTTCCAGAGGGCGATATCCCCTCTGCAGACCCTGGTGGAAAAAAAGCCAGATGAAGCTTTCGCGCGGTATGAATTAGGCTGTGCTTTAGTCAAGACCGGACGTTGGGATGAGGCGGCACCACAATTTGAAGCCGCCGCCTCACAGATGAAGACTTCGGTGATGATGCACTTCTACCTGGCCCTGGTGTATGACCGGACTTCGCGAAACGATGAGGCGATGACGGCCTTTCAGGATGCGCTCAAGCTTGATCCGAATCACTTTCCAGCCAACCTGTTCATGGGGCGAATGCTTGCCAGGCAACAGAAAGCAGCAATCGCGCTGCCTTATTTGCGCAAAGCGGTGAAGTTGCGTCCGGATGCAATTGACGCCCACCGTTTTCTTTCCGACGCCTACGCCCAGTTAGGCGAAGAGGCCGCAGCCAGCCGGGAGATGAATGAGGCGGAACGTCTCAGAGCGCAAGGCGCCTCTCGCCTTGGTACTGCTCCCGAGGATTCGGCCGACGCCCCTCGATGAGGTGCCTGTGGATTGTCCGAGAAACGCCCGGCATGATGATCGTCCTACACGCTTTACCGTAGATCTACACGATCCCTACACACGCTTTTCTTCAACCTTAGTATTGCCATCAATCTTTTATTTTCCGAGTTTGGAACAATTGCTAATTTCGTGTCGCAGAGTGTTCGTTTTGCAGTATTCTTTAATTCTTCCCTCCGGTGTGTCTGAGTTGCCTCGCAGTTTGTGATGAGTTGACTCCTCAGAACTGTATTCCATCTTCGATTGGTAACCACCCGTGACAAGGAGTTCGATGTGATCTCTCAAGCGAACATCTCACCCAACACCCCGATGGGGGCAAACCTGGTTAGCGGAGGCGGCGCCACGTTTCGAGTTTGGGCGCCGCTTGCTTCCGCCGTCTATATCAACGGTATCTTTAACGGAACGACGACAACCGGACAAGCGGACAAGCTCCTGTTTGAAAAAGACCGAAATGGATATTGGACCGGTTTTGTGGCTGAGGCAAAGGAAGGCGATCCTTATCATTTCTGGGTAGAGGGGCCGGGAGGCAGCGGCTACAAACGCGACCCCTATGCCCGAGAACTCGCGCCGGCCTCTGCGTTTCCAGACTGCAATTGCCTGATACGTTCGGCAGCGGGCTATCCCTGGCATGATTCCGCTTTTGTGATCCCTGACTTCAGCAACATGATCATCTATCAACTTCACATCGGAACTTTCAATCCGAGTGTTCCGGGCGCGGCTTCAACCTTTCTTGACGTGCTGGCAAAGATACCCTACCTAGTCGCGCTTGGAGTAAACGTGCTGCAACCATTGCCCGTGGACGAGGTGGAAACCGACCCATCCATGGGGTATGACGGGGCGGATCTGTTTTCACCCGACTTCCCTTACGTGGTGACAGACTCTGCAAGACTGAAGCTATATCTGGGCACTACTAATCGCTTGCTGGCCGCCAAAGGCTTTGGACCGATCGGTCTGGCGGACATTATGTCCGGGCCAGCTCAGCTGAAGACTCTCATCGATTTGTGCCACGTCTACGGTATCGCGGTAGCGCTGGACGTAGTGTATAACCACGCCGGCGGATTCACGGTTAAGGGCCAACTCGACGATAACTGCATCTATTACTGGGATCGCGCCAAGAACCTCGGAAACAATAATGACAGCTTGTACTTCACCGACCAGGACCGGGGCACTGGCGGATTGTCTTTCGCACTTTGGAAGAATGATGTCTGCCAATTTCTCATCAACAACGCGCTCTACTATATCGAGGAGTTTCATGCCGATGGCTTTCGCTATGACGAAATCAGTAGTTTGATTTCGATGAACTGCGATTCGGGATGGACCTTTTGCCGCAGCCTGACTGATACCCTTCGCTACGTCAAACCGCGGCTATTGCAAAATGCAGAGTTTTGGCCCGGGGAAGTCGGAAACTATCCTAAGTCTTTGACATCGATTCTGACCTCAACGAATGACGGCGGCGCGGGTTTCGATGTTGTGCAGCACGATGGATTGCGCGGGGCAATTCGCGGCGCGATACGGGCAGCGTCCTACGGGAGGAACTCAAGCGTAGACATCAGGGCGATCGCCGACAACCTTTACCCTCAAGGACTTCGTTACGGCTGGCAATCCGTACCCTGCGTGGAGAACCACGACATTGTAAAAGCAGGTGCAGAGCCTCGGCTTCCGGCGCTTGCCGACGGCGCCGACCATCGTTCGTGGTACGCGCGCAGCCGCCCGCGTTTTGCCATGGGACTATTGCTGACCGCTCCCGGAATTCCCCAGGTTTTCATGGGGCAGGAAATTCTTGAAGACAAGCAGTGGAGCAGTGATCCCAAGGCGTCGAATTTGATCTGGTGGGCCGGGGTGGATAGTGGAGCCGATCCTGCCATGGTCAATCATTTACGTTTTACGCAAGACCTGATCCGGTTAAGGTGGAGCTATCCCGCACTGCGAGGCGACAACGTCAATGCTTTTTATTGCGACAATCATGATCGTGTGATTGCTTTTCATCGCTGGCTGGAGACTGGAGAAGATGTGATTGTGGCCGCCACACTCTCCGAAAATACCTGGTACGACTATGCCATTGGGTTTCCGTTTGCGGGGTCTTGGCGGGAAGTATTCAACAGTGACGTGTACGACAATTGGGTCAACCCAGTAGTGGCGGGCAATGGCGGAGCGACTGCGGCTTTCGGCCCCCCGCTTCATGGTTTTTCAGCATCTGCGAACATAGTTATTCCCGCCAACGGCATCGTCGTGTTCGCCCGGGCTTGACTGCTGTTTGTTTGTGTCCGGGGAAGCACCGTTCATAGCCGCAAGCGTGACGATCGGCGCACTTTGTTGTAGAACTAAATATCGATCTGTTCGGATCGCAACTACCAAAGGGGCTCCCACATGGCAGACGAGAGAGAATCCAAAGAAATCTCACGCCGCAATTTCCTGAAACGCACCGCCATGGGCGGTGCGGGACTTGTTGTTGCCACCGACCTTCTGAATTCCGACCTGCTCGCCGGCGTCCCGAAGAGTATGGGTGCGACCATGATGGGTGTCCCGTTCGAGGCTCGGGAGCGGGTGCGTCTGGGGATTATCGGCGTCGGCGGGCGTGGTTCCAGCCTGCTGCGGGATCTGCTCGCAGTGGAAAACGTTGAGGTAAAGGCGATCTGCGACCTGGTTCCGGAGAAAGTTGCGAAAGCGCAGAAAGCAGTGACGGATGCGGGCCAGCCCCAGCCCACCGGCTTCAGCAAGGGCGAGGAAGATTTCAGGCATTTAACCCAGCTCGACCTCGACATCGTCTATATAGCCACGCCATGGAACTGGCACGTCCCTATGGCCGTCAGCGCAATGAAGAACGGCAAGCACGCTGCCGTCGAAGTTCCGGCCTGTACGACGCTGGAGGAATGCTGGGAGGTGGTCGATACGTCGGAGGCTACTCGCAAGCACTGCATCATTTTGGAAAATTGCTGCTACGGCGAAAGCGAGATGATGGTTCTGGGAATGGTGCAGGATGGGCTCTTTGGCGAGATTACGCATGGCGAGGCGGCATACCTCCATGACTTACGCAGCATTCTGACTTCGAGTGAGGGAGAAGGGTTGTGGCGGCGATTGTCACACATTGAGCACAATGGGAATCCATACCCCACGCATGGCCTTGGTCCGGTCGCGCACTACATGGATATTCATCGCGGCGACCGGTTCGATTACATGGTTTCCGTGAGCTCGCGTGAGGCTTCGCTGAGCGCGTATGTAAAGGCGAAGTTCCCGGACGGGGACCCGAAGCGGGCGGAGAAATACATTTGCGGGGACATGAATACGAGCATCATTAAGACCGTAAACGGCCGCACCATTCTTGTGCAGCATGATGTCGTCAACCCGCGACCTTACAGCCGATTGAACCTAATTGAGGGACCGAAGGGGATTTTTGCAGATTACCCGTCGCGGGTCTTTTTGGACGGACAGCAGGATGAGGAGTGGCAGAAGCTGGACGCATTCCGCGACAAGTATCAACATTCGCTATGGAAGAACAATGGCGAAATGGCCCGCAAAACCGGCGGCCATGGAGGAATGGATTTCATCATGAATTTCCGGCTTATGGATTGCCTCAAGCGAGGCTTACCACCGGATATTGATGTCTACGATGCCGCAGCATGGAGTTCGCCCACCCCGTTGAGCGAAACATCTGTAAAACAGAATGGGACTCCTCAAAAATTCCCCGATTTCACCCGTGGGAAGTGGAATGCGCGGCCCGGGGCAGGCGGGTTCGCTACCCAGGTGTGAGTCAAAAATCTTTACCACAGAGAACACAGAGGGTACAGAGAAAAGCGGATACAATCCTCTCTACGAATTGTGGCTAGCCTTAGGTCCCGTCATGACTAGAGCCGAGCAGCTTGAGAGTCTTTCAGTAGAATCAGCCGCGACTGAGCCTCCACGCAAGCCTGAAAAAACTGCCCGCCTGGTGTCGATGGACGCCTTCCGGGGAACCGTAATGACCCTTATGCTTGCGGAACAGATGCGCCTGCCTGAGGTGGCGCGCTCGTTCCCGAACAACCCGATATGGAATGTGATCGCCTATAACACGCAACATGTTGAGTGGCAGGGTTGTTCACTACATGATCTGATCCAACCGGCATTTTCTTTTCTGGTGGGCACGGCGTTGCCTTTTTCAATCGCGAGTCGAACGAGGAAGGGGCAAACCTTTCCACAGATGCTGGGTCATACCATCTGGCGCGCGTTTCTGCTTATCATACTGGGAATCTTTCTGCGTTCGCTGCGTTCGCCTCAAACCTACTTCACATTCGAGGACACGCTCACCCAGATCGGATTGGGATACGTCTTTCTGTTTATTCTGGGATTCACGCGGGTGCGAACGCAAGTCATCGTGCTGGCGCTGATACTGGTATGCTTTTGGGCGGCGTTCGCGATTTATCCTGCGCCGGGCCCACAATTCGACTACACCCGGGTGGGTGTTCCACAAGACTGGGGGCACAATTACACAGGCTTCCTGTCGCACTGGAACAAGAATTCCAATCTTTCGTGGGCGTTCGATGTCTGGTTCTTGAATCTATTTCCCCGGCAACAGCCTTTTGTTTTTAACGAGGGCGGTTGGTCGACGCTGAGTTTTATTCCGACGCTGGGCACCATGATCATGGGGTTGCTCGCGGGAGAGTGGCTCAAGGGCAAGGAATCCAAAGAGCGAAAACTCCGAGGGCTGGTCGTTGCCGGAGTCGCCCTGGTATCGCTCGGACTCGTGTGTCAGTGGGCGGGCATTTGTCCCATCGTCAAAAGGGTTTGGACATCGTCGTACACCTTGTACAGCGGAGGCTTGGTGGTTCTGCTCCTGGCTGGGTTCTATGCTTTGATCGAAGTAAAGGGATGGCGGCGGTGGGCATTTCCGCTGATAGTGGTCGGCATGAACTCGATTGCGATTTACGTGATGAGTTGGACTATGGAAGGTTTCCTCGGTCGCGCGATAGACCGGCACATTGGGAATGTTCTGGCGGCTATATCAAGACCTTCCCTGCAGCCTGCGCTCCATGGTTTTGCCGTCATGCTGGTGTTTTGGTTCATCTTGTTTTGGATGTACCGGCGGAAGATCTTTTTGAAAATTTGAGCCGGTCCACGACAGCTCCCCAATGTTGGTAAAACAATTCATGCAAATATTCTTGAAGCGAATATTATGCTGCCTGCCGTTTTTGGTCCTATTTCTGCTGACTGCCTGTAAGGACAAAGATTCCGTGGCAGTCCGCGATTGGCCTGTTTACGGCGGTACGCCTGAGAATAACCATTATTCGGCTCTTGACCAGATCAATCGATCGAATGTCAAGAACTTGCAAGTGGCGTGGAGTTACGACACCGGCGAACAAGGTGGACTTCAGACCAGCCCACTCATGGTAGGTGACGTTTTCTATGGCATCAGCCCCACGCAGAAAGTCTTTGCCCTAAATGCAGCGACCGGCAAAGAATTGTGGAAGTTCGATGCGGGAACGAAGGGCCTGCAGCCCGACCGGGGTCTTGCTTACTGGTCAAGCGGCAGCGACCACCGTATTTTTGTCGGAGTCATGAATTTCGTCTACGCGCTCGATGCGGCGACCGGCAAACCGATTCCTGCTTTTGGCAAAGATGGACGCATTGATCTCCAGGAAAACCTCGGGCGTGAGGCCCACTGGCAGTCCATCGCCCTTACTTCTCCGGGCATTGTTTACAAAGACCTCATCATTCTGGGTGGGCGCAATCCCGAAACACTTCCGGCACCCCCGGGAGATATTCGCGCTTACGACGTACGTAGCGGACAATTGCGATGGTCATTTCACACCATCCCTCATCCCGGCGAGTTCGGTTACGAAACCTGGCCCAAGGACGCGTGGAAGCAGAGTGGCGCCGCCAATAATTGGGCGGGGATGGCGCTCGACCGCGAACGTGGAATTGTTTTTGTTCCAACCGGGTCGGCTGCTTTTGACTTTTACGGTGGCGATAGGATCGGCGACGACCTCTTTGCTAATTGTCTGTTGGCGTTGAACGCTGAAACCGGGCAGAGAATCTGGCACTTCCAGGCGGTAAAGCATGACGTATGGGACCGAGATTTCCCCTCGCCACCGGTGTTGACGACGTTGCAGCGTGATGGAAAGCCAGTCGACGCCGTAGTACAGACCAGCAAGCAGGGCCTCCTCTATATTTTCGATCGCGTGACCGGAAAACCGCTTGTTCCCATCGAATATCTAAACTATCCGCCCGGCGTGCTTCCTGGAGAAGTGACATCAGTTCAGCAGGGATTGCCGACCTGGCCAGCTCCCTACGCGCGGCAGAAAATTACCGAAGATGAGTTGACGAACCGGACTCCTGAAGCACACCAGTGGGCTGTGAGCCAATTTCGCAAGATGCGGAACGAGGGGCAATTTGTTCCTTTTCAGGTAAAAAAAGAAACGCTGGTTTTACCCGGTTTCGATGGGGCTGCGGAATGGGGTGGCCCCGCGTTGGACCCTGAGACGAAGACAATTTATGTGAATTCCAATGAGATGGCCTGGACGGCCGCACTCTTCGAGGACAAGGGTTCACACGGAGCACAGGCGACTTACTTAAGCCAATGTAGCGTTTGCCACGGCGACAAAATGGCGGGATCTCCGCCTGCCATTCCGCAGTTGACCGGGATCGGCAACCGCTTGAGCCCTGCCGATATCACAACAACCATTCGCACGGGGAAGGGCCGCATGCCTGGATTCCCCAACCTCCGTGAAGATCAATTGACTGGGCTGGTGAATTTCCTGCTAACGGGGGAGAACACCGACGAGGCGAGTTCTGAGCCTCGGTCTACCAGTATGAAATATCGTTTAACCGGTTACCGCCGCTTTCTCGATCCGGATGGTTATCCGGCTATCGCTCCGCCATGGGGCACGCTGAATGCGATCGATCTAAACACCGGCCAATACAAATGGAAGATCAATCTGGGGGAATATCCCGAATTGGCCGCCAAGGGTATGAAGAACACCGGTTCGGAAAACTATGGTGGTCCGGTCGTGACCGCTGGCGGGCTGCTGTTCATTGGTGCGACAAACTACGACAAGAAATTCCGTGCCTTCGACAAGGCGACTGGCGAGCTTTTGTGGGAGACCACTCTGCCTTTCGCAGGTAACGCCACGCCCATCACCTACATGGCCGATGGCCGGCAATGTGTGGTGATCGCCGCGGGGGGAGGGAAAGATCCTAAATCAGGATCTGGCGGCGTCTACGTTGCTTTTGCGCTGCCGCGGCGCGGCGGAAACTAACACGACTTTTTCTCAGAGTTTGACAGATTGCCAAATTTTTGGACTGTTATTGCGCCAAAACCCCGCTGTAATTTTTTTGCATGAAGGATCTTTTGCTTATGAAATGGAACCGGCTTCTCGTGGTGTTTTTGGTTGTCTTCCGATTTTCCTTTGCCCAGGCCCAGCAGGCGCCACCTAATCCGCAGCCGGATGCGCGCTACAAGCTCGATATTCTGATCGTCGTCGGGCATCCGGACGACGATATTTCGGTGACGTCGTATGTTGCCAAGTTAATCGAGCAGCAACATAAGCGGGTCGGCGTGCTGTATGGTACGCGGGGAAATTCGGGTGGTAACGCGGCGGGCCCCGAGCAGGCAAAAGCCCTGGCCGACATTCGCGAGATGGAGGCGCGGCGCTCGCTGGCTTCGTATGGCGTTACGGATGCATGGTTCATGCACGGACCGGATACGCCGGGCGGGGATGTGTTGCACTCTCTGGAGGCCTGGGGACACGGGCAGGCACTAGAAGAAACGGTACGCTTGTTCCGCATCACCCGTCCCGATGTAATTGTCACCTGGATGCCGAACTACGTGGTCGGTGAAAATCACGACGATCACCAGGCGGCCAGTGTGATTGCCAATGAAGCTTTCGATATGGCGGGTAATCCACTTGCGTTTCCCGAGCAGGTCGAGGCTGCGCGCGACCACTCGACTATCGGCAACTATGGAGAAGGCCTTCGTCCCTGGCAGCCGAAGAAGATTTATTACTTTTCTGACACTACCCACTTCGATTTTTTTCAGGGGAATGGTCCGAAGTACGTGACCAGCGACATTTCGCCGTCGCGGAAAATTTCTTACGCCCGTATTGCGGCGGAAGCCTGGGGATTCTACAAGACGCAAAACGATTTCACCGAGCCGCAACTTAAAGAGTTTACGGAGATGCCGATATGGTTGATCTTCGGCAAGTCGCTGGTTGGGGGATCTGTAACCGGTGACGTGTTCGAAGGCATTACGGCGAGCCCGGTTGCGTACACCAAATCGAAAGGCTATGAGCCGCCACCCCCGTCCCTGGCTTTGGAATTGGGCGGACCGTGGGCCTTCTACAAATCTTTTTGGCAAGCCCACGGTATTGAACATCTGGCAAAGCTTTATGCTCCAGAGGCGCAGGTTGTCGCCGGCGAGAAGCTTTGGGTTCCGTTAATCATCCGCAACGACACCGACTCATCGCAGGAAGTTAGCCTGAGAGGAACCCTGCCATCCGGATGGACTGTGAAGCCGGACGCTACGCTCTACTCGGTGGGAGCGCATGATTCGTACGCGGTACAGTTGGTCATCACCGCTTCAACGACGGCTCAGAAGGATTCATGGCAGAAGCTGGTTTGGAATGGAGAAAGCGCGGGGCAGAGCATCGGTGCGGTAACGCTGCGGGTGAGCGTAGCCGGGAACGGACTGCCACAGTAGCCGGAGCTTCAAGACGATGCCGGCGATGCCGATGGCGAAGATGGTGCTCGAGGTTTTCTCCTCAGCACCACCGCAGAGATCAGGGTGACGATCAGCCCAATCGGGAAGGGCTCGATGAAGGTCATTGCCGCGTTGACGAACGGGTCACCGTAGAGTTCCTGGCCAAGGCGCACAAGATTGGTTTCATCCATCGCGATCTGAAGCCCGCCAACATCATGCTGACGAAAACGGGTGCGAAGTTGATGGATTTCGGTGTGGCCAAACATGCGCCTGCCGCCAGACTTCATTCCCAAGACCCCAAGCTGACCGGCGAGGGTACGATTTTCGGCACACTCCACTACATGGCCCGGAGCAACTAGAAGGAGGCGAAGCCGATGCGCGGTCCGACATCTTTTCCCTGGGAGAGGTGATCTACGAAATGGCGACGGGCGCTCCGGCTTTCAGCGGCAAGAGCCGAGCCAGCCTTATTGCTTCCATTCTGACCGCGGAACCAACGCCCATGGCCGCACTACAGCCGGTGACTCCGCCAGCCCTGGAACGAATTGTGAAGAAGTGCCTAGCTAAGGATCCAGACGATCGCTGGCAGAGTGCCAGTGATCTTGCAGCCGAGTTGCAGTGGATTGCGGAAGGCGGAACAGGTGCTGCTGAAATTTCGGTCGTAAAATCGGGTCGCCGCGAGCGCCTTTATGGAACCTTGGCGTTCATCTTCCTTATAGCAGCGATGGTAGGTGGGGTCTTCTACTGGAGCTCATTCCGGGCCCACGGATCCCGCGCTGGTTGCCGAGATTCCGCCGCCCCGCAATGTCCAGTTTAGGTTTTCAGGCGGTTTGGATTTCCAATCATTGGCGCTTGCTCCGGATGGCCACGCCGTGGCATTCGGTGGGTTGGATGACCGCGGGAAGATCATGCTTTGGGTTCGACCGCTGGATGCGGCAGAAGCCCATCCTCTGCTTGGAACTGAGGGGGCGGGAAACCTCTTTTGGTCACCGGACAGCCGGACCATCGGATTCTTTGCCGAAGGTAAATTGAAGACCATCGATGCTTCCGGCGGACCGACTGTAGTTCTAACCGATGCTCCTTACGACCTGGGAGGAAGCTGGCGCCAAGACGGCACCATTCTGTTTTCTGATTCCGTGAAGGGACTCTACAGGTTGACGGTTGGAGGGAAGATTCCGGCCATGGTCGTAGAGGCTGATGGTTCGAAAATTCGTATTTGCGCCCGCCCGCATTTTTTACCCGACGGACGCCACTTCATTTACTTCATTGGCAGTGACAATCCTGAGATGACAGGGACCTGGCTGACGTCTCTGGATGGAGGGCAAGGTAAGCTGCTGGTCAGCGGCGTAGCCGCAGACTACGCGTCGGGATTTTTGTTGTACGTTCGCGGCGACGTTCTGATGGCGCAAGCCATCGACCCGGCGTCAGGGAATTTAAAGGGGGATTCGCGGGTGCTGGTCGATCACGTTCTGATCGGCCCGGGCGGGGTACTATTCACGGTATCTGCAAACCGTCTGTTGTATCAAGCCGGCGGGCAGGTGAGAGACAGGCAATTAACCTGGTTTGACCGGAGTGGGCGCAATCTTGATGTCATTGGTGAAGCGGGAGATTATTTTGACGTAAGGCTCTCTCCTGACGAACAGCGGATGACGGTGAAGGCGGGGTCTCCCTTCAGCGACATTTGGGTGCAGGAACTGGCACATCCAGTGCATATGCGGCTGACCATCGATCCTGCTACCGACCACGGGATCATGGTCTGGTCGCCGGACGGAACCCGCATCGCGTACTCGGCGCTGTCGGGCAAGGCGCAGTTGGGAATTTACGAGAAGCGTTCCAACGGCGTAGGCTCCGAAGAATTGCTGCTTGCGGCGAATAACGCCGATGGTGGTGTGTTACCCACCAGCTGGTCTCCCGATGGAAAATTACTGCTTTTTTCTCACGGCACGATTCCACAGCCATCTGGGTTATGGATACTGCCGCTATCGGGCGACCACAAGCCTCGTCCCGTTCCAAATGCCCCGTCTAGCGCCGAGGGTGGCCAGTTTTCTCCCGACGGCAAGTGGATCGCATTCACCTCGCGCGAGTCCGGGACCGACGAGGTATACGTTATGCCGTTCGATAGTTCACTCAAGACCTCTCCGGCTTCCGAGAGCGGCAGCAAATGGCAGATCTCCACTCGTGCCGGCCGTTGTCCACGATGGCGGGGTGACGGTAAAGAAATCTATTGGCTCTCGCCAAGAGGGCAGATCATGGCGGCGCAAATTGAGTACAAAGATAGCGGGATTCAGGCATTGACGCCGGAAGCGGTCCTACAGGCGGGAATCGAGATGGTCATCTTTGAGCCCTACGATGTGACGCGCGACGGGAAGAAATTTGTGGTGAATACACTCAGAGACAGCGAGGGCGCACTTACGCTTATGGTCAACTGGACAGCCCGCCTGAATCAGTAATCCAACAACTTTTCATCAGTAGCCTCACGAGCAATCCACTTGGAGTTAGTGTTAAACTTTTCAGATTGTGCC
>Ga0157378_10002112_pt1 | contig 17710 bp, 12 predicted proteins | sample M65metaG_FD_115309 | JGI IMG/M metagenome (GOLD analysis project Ga0157378, IMG submission 115309) | Miscanthus rhizosphere microbial communities from Kellogg Biological Station, Michigan, USA - M6-5 metaG | ecosystem: Host-associated > Plants > Roots > Rhizosphere > Soil | place: USA: Michigan...
ACCATGATCGGGAACGAGCCCGTTTGTGTCGGCGTGCCGGAGAGGACTCCGCCGGCCGAGAGCGTCAGGCCCGCGGGAAGCGTGCTGGCGGTGGTGAAGGTCGCTCCGCCGATGGCGCCGCTCTGGGTGAAGGTCTGGCTGAATGGCGTGCCGGCGGTGCCGCTGTTGGTGGCCGGGTTGGTGACGGTGATGGTCTGGCAACCGATGACCAGCGTGTAGGTCGAGCCGGTGCCGGTGCAGCCGTTGCCGTCAGTCACCGTGACCACGATCGGGAACGACCCGGTCTGCGTCGGCGTGCCGGAAAGGACTCCGCCGGCCGAGAGCGTCAGACCGGTGGGAAGGGTGCTGGCGGTGGTGAAGGTCGCTCCGCCGATGGCGCCGCTCTGGGTGAAGGTCTGGCTGAAGGCAGTGCCGGCCGTGCCGGTAGTCGTAGCCGGGTTGGTGACGGTGATGGTCTGGCAGCCGATGACCAGCGTGTAGGTGGCGCCGTTGCCGGTGCAGCCGTTGGAGTCGGTGGCCCGGATCACCAGCGGGAACGAGCCGGTCTGCGTCGGCGTGCCGTCGAGGACGCCGGTGGCGGAATGGAAGGTCATCCCGGTGGGCAGCGTGCCGCTGAAGATCGAGAAGGTGACCGTGCCGAAGCCGCCCGCCTGCGTGAAGGTCTGGCTGAAGGGGGTGCCTGCCGTCCCAGTGGTGACGCCGGGATTGGTGACGGTGATGACCTGGCAGTTGATGGTCAGGTTGTACGTCGCGCCGACGCCGGTGCAGCCATTCGCGTCGGTGGCCTTGACCGTGATCGGGAAGGAGCCGGTCTGCGTCGGCGTGCCGGAGAGTGTGCCGTTGGCGGCCAGCGTGATGCCCGTCGGCAGCGTGCCGCTGTTGAGCGTGAAGGTCACCGCGCCGATGGTGTTGCCGGCGGTGAAGGTCTGGCTGAAGGCGGCGTTGACCGTGCCGGTGTTGGTGGCCGGGTTGTTGACGGTGATGACCTGGCAATTGATGGTCAGGGTGTAGGTCGCGCCGACGCCGGTGCAGCCGTTGGCGTCGGTGGCCTTGACCGTGATCGGGAAGGAACCGGTCTGCGTCGGCGTGCCGGAGAGGACGCCGGCCGACGACAGCGTGATGCCGGCCGGCAGCGACCCGCTGTTGAGCGAGAACGTCACCGGGGCGATGGCGTTGCCGGCGGTGAAAGTCTGGCTGAAGGCGGCGTTGACCGTGCCGGTGTTCGTGGCCGGATTATTGACGGTGATGACCTGGCAATTGATGGTCAGCGTATAGGTCGCGCCGATGCCGGTGCAGCCGTTGGCGTCGGTGGCCTTGACCGTGATCGGGAACGAGCCGGTCTGCGTCGGCGTGCCGGAGAGAACGCCGCCGCTGGACAGCGTGAGACCTGCCGGCAGCGTGCCGCTGTTGAGGGTGAAGGTCGCCGGTGCGATGACGTTGCCGGCGGTGAAGGTCTGGCTGAAGGCGGCGTTCACCGTGCCGGTGTTGGTGGCCGGATTGGTGACGCTGATGACCTGGCAGTTGATGGTCAGGTTGTAGGTCGGACCGTTGGCGGAGCAGCCGTTCGAATCGGTGGCCCGCACCACGATCGGGAAGCTGCCCTTCTGCGTCGGCGTGCCGGAGAGGACGCCGGTCGATGCGTTGAGCGTCAGTCCCGCCGGAAGCGTGCCGCTGGCCAGCGAGAAGGTGGTGGTGCCGATGCCGCCGGACTGCGTGAAGGTCTGGCTGAAGGCGGCGTTCACCGTGCCGGTGCTGGTGGCCGGGTTGGTGACGGTGATGGAGTTGCAGACGATGGTCAGGGTGTAGGTCGAGCCCGTTCCGCTGCATCCGCTGGAGTCGGTGGCGGTGACGGTGATCGGGAACGTGCCGCCCTGCGTCGGTGTGCCGCTGAGCGCGCCGGTGACGGTGTTGAAGGTCAGACCGTTCGGCAGTGCGCCGGTCTTCGACCAGGTGATCGGCGGGTTGCCGCCGCTCTGTGTGAAGGTCTGCGAGAAGGGCGTGCCCACCGTGCCGGTGTTGACGGCCGGATTGGTGACGGTGATGCCCGGGCAGGTGACCGTCAGCGTGAAGTTCTGGTCAGCCTGATGCGGCTTGTTCTTCTCGGCGTGGAAGACGATCGGGTAGATCCCTACCGTGCTCGCCGCCGGCGCCCCCGACAGCGTGCCGGTGCCGTCGCCGTTGTCATGGAAGGTCACGCCCAGCGGCAGCGCGCCGTCCTCACTCAAAGCCGGCGTGGGATTGCCGGTGACGGTGACCTGGAAGGTGTTGAACTGCCCGGCGATGAAGGTGACGTGATCGGCGCTGGTAAAGACGTACGGATGGAAGGCCGGCAGACCGATCGACACCGAGGCCAGGTTCGATTCCAGCGTGCCGTTGGTGACGCGGTAGCGGAAGTGATCCTCGAGCACATTCGAGCCGTCGTGAACGTAGGTGAATCCGCCGTTGGCGTTCAGCGTCAGCGTGCCGTGCTCCGGACCCTCGACCAAAAAGGCGCTGATCGGCAGGTGATTGGGATCGCTGTCGTTGGTCAGCACGCCGAGCGTGCTGACGGTGAGCGTGCTGCCGGGATTCGACAGCGGATAGCTGTCGTCCAGCGCCGTCGGTGCGGCGGGATTGGTCTGGATATGGAAGTCGAAATAGAGATCGGAAAGATCGGCGGACGCCGCGGCGTCCAGAAAGCGAAGCGCCGGCGATGCCGCGTCGCCGTAGGCGAGGACCGGCACGCCGTTCCAGTCGGGGTCGAGGCCGTCGAGATGAATGGCCCGCGGCGGCCCGCTGGTGGTGACCGCGTGACGGCGGCCCGGACGCACCGGGTAGAGGATGTCATCCCCGAAATCGGTGGTCATGGCGTCGGAGAGATTGCCCGACAGCACGTTGAAGGCGAGCCGCATCGTGCCGGTGTTCGTCATGGTCATGACGTTCGCGCCGACGTGCGTTTCGACGAAGAGAACTCCAGCCGGGGAAACGGTTACATTCCATCCGCCAGGGACCGGGATGGGAGAACCGAAGAAGCCGCCGCTGCAGACCTGACGGGTCACACCTGTCACCGTGCTCGTGCCGCCATTGACGGTGACGGCGGTGGTGAGTACCTGTTCGATGCCGCTCACGGGACCGTTCGCGGTTGCGAGCGTGCAGCCGGTGCCGCGGTTGGCGTCGGTGTCGAAGAACACCTGAACGTTGTAATTCGCTGCGTACGCACTGAGCGGAAGCGTCAGAGCAAAGGCGCAGACGATGAATCGAATGGCGTTTCGAAAGGAACTCATAGATTGTCCTTGACGTGATTTCGGGCGAAACATAGACAGCCGTCAGGGGTCAGCAGACGCTGCCACCGGACGGGGCGCGGTGAAATGGACGAGCGGAATGATAGCAGTTAAGTTCTAGCGCCCAAACATTTTTATTCAGTGAAGCGAGTGGGCGGGTCACCAAACGATCAGGCCCACAGTTTGCGTCACGAGATTCCGTTTTTCAAGGGTGGAGAAGGCTTTCCTCTCCCCGGGCGTTGCCGGATCCTCCCTCCGATGCGTTACATTGACGGCTGATTCCCATGCCAGACGTTCCCCATCCGCTCCAGCTGGTCGGCGGTGGCCGTGACGACAGCACTGCTGTCGAGAGGGAGTTGAACCGCCTGCGCGCCGAGATCGAGGCGCGCAACCGCCAGGAGACGGCCATCGCGGAGCTGGGGCAGGCGGCGCTGACCGGCGTCGATCCGATCATGCTCCTGGGCCAGGCCTGCGCGCTGGTGGAGCTGACGCTGGAGGTCGATCATGCCCGCGCGCTGGAGATCGCCGACGGGCGGGTCCGCGTCGCGGCGTCGATCGGCACGAATACGACGTTTCTCCATTGCGATCACGACGACGAAGAGAACGAGTCGATCGCGATGTACGTCTCGCTGGCCGGCGCGCCGGTGGTGTTCGATGACATCGAGCACGAGACGCGCTTCAAGTCGTCGCACCTGCGCAGTTTTCACGGGGTACGCGGCGGGGCCGGGCTGGTGATCCCGACCGCGTCGGGGATTTTCGGCGTGCTCCTCGCCTACTCCAGCCGCCAGCGCACCTTCTCCGACTACGAGATCGCTTTCCTGAAATCGACCGCCAGTCTCCTCGGCGAAGCGGTCGAGCGCGCGCACACGGAAGCGGCGCTGCGCAAGTCGGAGTCGCGGCTCAAACAGCTGATCGCGTCGACGCTCGATGCCGTCTTCAGCGTCGATCGCGCCGGCATCGTCATCGAATGGAACCCGGAGGCCGAGGCCATTTTCGGGATGCGCGCGCGTGAGGTGGTGGGGCAACCGCTGCCGCCGAAAATCGCCGAGCTCTTCGACGCCATCGGCACCGGCAACCTCACCAAATGCCGCATCGAGACCACGGCCCGGCGCGCGAACGGCGAAGAGTTCCCGGTCGAGCTGACCATCGAGCCGGTCGGCAGCGGCGCCGATCAGACCTTCACTGCATTTCTGCGCGATATCTCCGAGCGCAAGCGCGCGCAGTTGGAGCTGGAGAAACGCGAGCAGCGTTTCCGGGCGCTGGTGGAGAAGAGCTGGAGCGGCGTAGCTCTTCTCGACGGCGACATGGCCTTTAACTACAGCGGCGCATCGACCGAGCGGCTGCTCGGTTACGGCGAAGACGATCTGGTGGGCACGAGCTTTCTGGCCTACGTCCATCCGCGCGAGCGGGAGACGATGCGCGAGATGCTGGCGTCGCTGGCATCGGGAACATCGCAGGAGTCGCAGACCGAGCTCCGCTTCCGCCACAAGAACGGGATGTGGATCTGGCTGGAGGCCTTCGCCCAGAACATGCTGCACGACCCGAGCGTCGGCGCGATCGTTCTCAACTATCGCGACGTCACTCTGCGCAAAGCAACGGAGAAGCAGCTCGAGTATCAGGCCTATTACGACGCGCTGACCGGCCTCCCGAACCGGCTGCTGTTCCGCGACCGGGTCATGAATGCCATCGCCCAGGCCCGCCGCAATCACCGCGGCGTCGCGGTGATGTATCTCGATCTCGATCATTTCAAGCTGGTCAACGACAGCCTCGGGCACTCGCTGGGCGATGCCTTGCTGTCGGAGGTGGCCGGCCGGCTTCAGAGCTGCGTCCGCGCCTCGGACACGATCTCGCGCCTCGGCGGCGACGAGTTCACCATTCTTCTCATCGATACATCGAGCAGCGAGGCCATCGCCGGCGTGGCGCGCAAGATCCTGCAGTCGCTGGCCCATCCATTCCGCGTCGAGGGGCACGAGCTGTTCGTCACCGCCTCGATCGGCATCAGCATCTTCCCGGGCGATGGCGATGAGGTGGAAACGCTGCTCAAGTCCGCCGACAGCGCCATGTACCGGGCCAAGGAACTGGGACGCAATCAGGCGCAGATGTTCACCGCCAGCATGAACGAGCGCTACGGCCGGCGGCTGGCGCTGGAGCAGAGCCTGCACCACGCCCTCGAGCGCGACGAGCTGGTGGTTCACTACCAGCCGATCTTCGACCGCAATCGAAAAAAGATCGTCTCGCTGGAGGCGCTGGTTCGCTGGAGCCACCCGAAGCGGGGTCTGATTCCGCCGGCCGACTTCATCGGACTGGCGGAAGAGACAGGCCTCATCGTCCCGATCGGCGAGTGGGTGCTGCGCAGCGTCTGTCACGACCTGCGCAGCTGGCGGCACGCCGGCCTCCCGCCGATGCGCGTCGGGATCAACATCTCCGCGCCGCAGTTCCAGCAACTCAGCTTCGCCCGGGTGGTCGACGGCATCATGCGCGAGTACGCCTGCGATCCCACCGGAATCGAGTTCGAGATCACCGAGACCGTGGCCGTGCAGAACATCGAGACCACGATGAACGCGATGCGCGAGCTGAAAGAGATCGGCATCCGCATCGCCATCGACGACTTCGGCACCGGCCAGTCGTCGCTGGTCTATCTCAAACGATTCCCCATCGACACCGTGAAGATCGACCGCGCCTTCGTCCGCGAGGTGACGACGGACGAATCGGCCGCCGCCATCGTCTCCTACGTGATCAATCTCGCCCACACGCTGCGCCTCTCGGTCGTTGCCGAAGGCGTGGAGACCGAGGAGCAGTGGTCGTTTCTCAAGCTCAACGCCTGCGATCACATGCAGGGCTTCCTCTTCTGCCACCCTCTTCCGCCGGATGAAGCGGAGCTTTTCGTGCGGGCGGAGATGGGGAGATTCAACTCACGCGAGGTGCCGTTGGTTTAGTCGACGATGGAGCGCATACGGGGTTGGGATCCGGTATCCACTTCCACGTTGCCCGCATACGCATCGCGCAAGGGAGCACATTCCCATCAGGATCGGTCACATATGCGCAGAGGTCTCCCCCACGAGCGCTCGCTCAGAGGACTGATGAGTTGCGCGCCGGCATCGAGCAGTCGTGCGAGCATCGCCTCCACGTCGTCGCATTCGAAATAGAACTCCGTCGCCGTCACGCCCTCGATAGGTCGCTCGGACACGCGAGGTGCGTTGAAGTTCCCTACGGATCCATCGCTATGATAGACGCCGAACCGCAGATCACCCGAAGTCATCGCAGCAGATCGGGGAATCCACCGTCTGCGGCCACCCGAACGCGCGACGATAGAAATCGGTCGAGCGACGGAGGTCGCAGACGGCGAGAATCACGAGCGAGAGACGACGCACGCCGGAGAGGCTACACCACCGGCCACGCCGCGAGAGAAAGCCGGCCGACATCCGTGACCGTCAACTCGGAGGCAGTCAGATTCGCCGTGCGGCTGTCGTCTGCCTTCGGTGAGATGCTCACGCGGAGGTTCTTGATCTTTCCGTTCTCGAACGTAAACTGATGCGAGCCGGCGACGTCGAATCCCGCTCCTTCGGTCGTACCGATCGTCGTCCGCCACCCAGCCACGGCGCGGTTGCCGTTGGTACGGAGATGCGTCACGTCGGTGTTGACTATGCCGAGGGTCGCTTCACGTGTGCCCTTTGCGGCCGCTTTACCTTCGAGCCGGATCGGCATCTTCGACGATTGGAGGCGATTCTTGTACAGAGTCTGGATCGCTACGGCACCCTTGTACGTTGCCACCAGCGGCGGTGCGCCGACGAACTCGAACACGCCGTCCTGATCCCACATCTCCATGAGCTTCGGCACGGACGCTTCGTCGCCTGCGCGAAGATCGCGGATCAGGCTGAAGTACTGCTCGACCGGTTCCTTGTGATCATCCTTACGCGCTTCTTCTTTCATGACATTCTCCTTCGTGGTTTTTCGGGACGAGCCAGCAGCGCGGGTCCGTCTCGAGGTAATCACCCGTGTAGCCGAATGCGACACCACGGCATCCACCGCAGGCGTCGCGGAACGAGCACGTGCCGCACACACCTTTGAGTCGTGACCGATCTCTTAACGCGGCGAGCACTGGCGAGGAACGCCAGATCGTCTCGAACTCGTGCTCGCGCAGGTTCCCGGCGATCACCGGCAACATGACGCACGGCAGCACGTTGCCGCGCGCGTCGATACACCCCTGGCCGATCCCGGCCTGGCATCCGATGAATCCGGCGCCGCAGTCGAGCTTTTCGTCCAGCAGAACAAGCTGTGCGAGATGGGTGGAGAACTCGATCTCCGAGGCACGCTTGCGCCGGATGCACTCGAATTGCACCATGACCTCGCGCCATTCACCGGGTGTCAAGTCGAGCGTCTGATCCCCACGTCCAACAGGGACGAGACGGGACAGATTGAATCTCCGCACACCCCAACCAATGGCGACCTCGATGACGTCTTCGATCTCCGTCCAGTTCAGTCGATGCGCCGTGAAGCAGACGTGGGTGTGAATCCCTGCCGCGACGGACGTGGCAATCGCCGTGGCCGCGCGCCGATAGAGTCCGGGCCAGCGGCGCGCTCGATCATGCGTCGCTTCGATGCCATCAATGCTGATCTGCAGTCGGTCCACGCCGCAGTCGCGAAGCCGGTTCACCGTGGCGGGAGTGATGGTCGAGCCGTTCGAGCCGACGCCAATGCGGATGCCTTGCGCGGAGGCGTGCTCTATGACCTCGAAGATGTCTCTCCTTGTCAGCGGCTCGCCGCCAGACACCGCGACATCGAACACTCCCGCCGCCGCGAGCTGATCGAACATCTCCTTCGCCTCGGCTGTCGAGAGCTCGTCCGGCCACGGCTTTGCCGCATCTGAAGAGCAGTGGACGCAACGCGCGTTGCAGCCGTTCGTCGCCAGCCAAACCACGTGATAGGGGAACTCGGGCACGAAGCGAGGGCGATGACTCACGACCAGACCTCGACGACCGGACGTTCGGCGAGGCTCGAGAAAAACGATGCGATGGTTGAAATCAGCACGGGGCGGTCCGCCACCGGCTCGAGATCCATCACTGCGTCGCCGATCTCCGCCAGCGTACGGCTCCCGTCCACGAGCTTCAGCAGCGCAGCGGCCGCGTGCGGGACGAAATACATCTCGTCGGTGCGTACCTGAAACAGGAGCAGGCCGGCGGGATCGCGGCGGGTGATCACGTCTTTCGATAAGGTCAGGAGCGCGTCGGGGGCGATCACGTCAAGCCTCCCCGCCCGCCGGGGCAAACGGAACGACCCAGCACGACGGGTCGCCTCCCATCAATTGGCCCGTGAATGCCACCGACGTTGCACGGCAGCCACCGCAGGTCTGCTTGTGCTCGCATCCGCCACAGTTGCCGGATAGGAGCAAGTTCCGGTCGCGGATGGTGCGCAGCACCGGAGCGTTTTCCCATATCTCGGCAAATGATTGTTCGAGAAGATTGCCCGCGCCCTCCGAAATGAAGACGCACGGTGTCAGCGTGCCGTCGGCCATGAGACGCGCTGTCAGTTTCCCGGCACCGCATCCGGAATACCGGTCATGTTCTTCGGGCGGAACGAGAAGCGCGACACGGCAGTCATGCCAGATGATCTGCATCCGGCCTTCGTACTCGCGGCGCATCGCGATCCAATCGAGAACGGTTTCGCGGACGAGCTCCGCGGGAAGCGCAAGATCGGTCGAACCGCGTCCGGCCGGTACGTACTCCGACATGTTCACCGCACTCGCTCCCCGTTCGTAAGCCAGGCAGACCACCGCCCGGCCCTGAGCGTGATTGAGCAGCGTAGGCGTGAAACTCACAACCACTCGAATGCCGTGACCCACGAGCGCGTCGATTGCGCGCAGCGTGCGGTCGAAGAGGCCGGGGAATTGGCGAAAGTGGTCATGCGTCGCGGCATCGGAACCATCGAGACTGACCGTAACGCTACGGACGCCGCTCTCGACGAGCCGGGAGGCCGTTCGATCATTCACGACAGCGCCGTTCGATGCCACATTGACGACCAGCTCCCGGTCGGCCGCATGGCGCATCAGCTCATAGATGTCCGGACGGAGGAGCGGCTCACCGCCGGAAAAGGCGAGGATCAGCAGCCCCGCGTCGGCGAGCTCGTCGATGACGCGATGCGCCTGTGCCGTCGACAACTCATGCGGATGGCGCACTCCGGGTCCAGAAGCCGAGTAGCAATGCAGACATCGAGCATTGCACTGCAGTGTCACCTCCCATGCGAGGTAGAGAGGGGCGGCGAAACGAGGTCGAGCAATTGCGCTCATGGGCATTCCCTCCGGCGTTATTGCATCAATATGGGCCGGGGTTACCAACAAGCTGTGATTGCCAACTCTCTCTCATGACCAAAGACACGTGGCGGCGTGAGGTAAGTGATGCGAGTGCCGTCACGTCCACGGACCTGAGCGTCCGCGCCTAACGCGGTCGGTATTCACGCATCTGCGCGTAGAGCGGAGTGAGCGTCGCGATCTCGCACGACGTTTCGGTGAAGGCGTAGGTGGTCTCGAAGTCTTCGTAGCTGCGGGCACGCCACAGCCGGCCCGCGGGATCGATGACCAGCGAGTGACCGTGCCCTCCCCGGAAAATGGCGCTTCCGTCGACGCCGGTATGGAACGCACAGCTCCAGTCGCGCTCGCCCGGGTTCTCGCGCAGGAAATAGAGGATCTCGTGGATCAGTCGCGTAAAGAGGGCGACCCGCTCGGCGGGAGGTGCTTGCAGCGTCTCGGCGATGGCGCGGCGGAGCATTTCATCCGCCGGCGAAAACAGCACTCTCGATTGAAGCTCCGCGACTGCGGAAGGCTCCGGCAGTAGCGCTTCAGGCCGCATAGATCACGCGGCGCGTCGTCAGGATGTGGTGACGCCGGAATGGATTCCGGACGAGCTTCTTCTCGACGAGATCGACCTTTCGTCCGAAGATGACCTCGAGCTCTTCGCGCATCGTTTCCCAGAAGCTGCCCCACGGGCCGAGGTCGCGCTTCGGGTCCTCGAACGTGATCAGAACGTCGACGTCGCTGTCAGGGCGGAATTCGTCGGTCAGAATCGAGCCAAAGAGTGCGAACTCTTTGATCCGCCACTTCCGGCAGAACTCTTCGATGGCATCGCGGTCGAATTCGATCGCGAACGAACGATCACTCATACCAGCTCCATCATCACGTTCGAGGTCATTGTGACGCAAGAGTAGCCTGATTGCCTCCGAAGGCCAGCCCGGCGCTTGCTATCCTTCCCCGCCTATGCGCCGAATCGCTTTCGCCATCCTTCTCCTGGCCGCCTCTATCGCCAACGCCCAGCAGCGCGGCGACGAGGCCTTTCTCGATGACCTTGAGCGCGTGCGGACGTTCAACGCCGTCGCCATCGCTCCCGACGGCCGGCACATCGCCTGGTCGGTGCAGGGAATGGGCGTCTCGACCGCGACGACGGCTGGTCAGGATGTGCGCCTCCTTCCCGGCGACGGCGATGACCATTACGTGGCCTGGTCGCCCGACTCGACCTCGCTGGCCACCATCAGCGACGGCGGGAAGGATCAGCGACAGATCTTCGTCACGCACGTCGGCGGCTCGCCCGTTCGCGTAACCAGCGTGCACGGCTACCTGGCCGAGCCGCAGTGGTCGCCGGATGGAAAATCGATCGCCTTCCTCTTCATCGAGAACGCCAAACGCGCCGCCGGCCCGCTGGTGGCGATGTCGCGCGCAGTCGGTGCGATCGAAGAGCACATCGACGAGCAGCGCGTGGCCATCGTCGACGTAGCCACGAAGAAGTTGCGCATCGTCACGCCGGCCGACATGTACGTCTACCACTTCGATTGGTCGCCCGACGGCAGGCAGTTGGTGACCGAAGCCGCTCCCGGCTCCGGCGACAACAACTACTGGATCGCCAGGCTGCACGTGGTCGACGTCGATGCGGCCACGATGCATCCGATCTACACGCCGAAGCTGCAGATCGCCGAGCCGCGCTGGTCGCCGGACGGAAAATCGATCGCCTTCATCGAAGGGCTGATGAGCGACGAGGGCTCCACCGGCGGCGATCTGTTCGTCATCCCCGCCGGCGGCGGAGAGGCGCGCAATCTGACGCCGGAGCTCCGGGCGTCGGTCACATCGATCGCATGGACCGGAACCAGCCAGATCACCTTCGGCGAGAACGTAGCCGGCGAGTCGGCCATCGCCCGCGTCGATACCGGCAGTGCTTCCATCGAAACGCTCTGGCACGGACCGGCCTCCATCACCAGCCACGACGTCATCGGCGCGTCGATCGCCGCCGACGGCAAGACCTCGGCGGTGATCCTCAGCCGCTTCCGCAACGCGCCCGAGGTTTGGGCAGGACCGATCGGCGAATGGAGAAAGATCACCACTACCAATCGCGTCGACCCATCGTGGGGCGAGGCCAGTTCCATCCAGTGGAAGAGCGACGAGTACTCGGTGCAGGGCTGGCTTCTCGCACCGGCGAAAATCGAGGCGGGACGCAAATACCCGATGGTGGTCTGGATTCACGGCGGTCCCGCCTCAGCGTCGCTGGCCCGCTGGCCCGATCCGCGGGCCGCGCTTCTCTCGCGCCGCGGCTATTACGTTTTCTTCCCCAATCCGCGCGGCAGCTACGGCCAGGGCGAGGCCTTCACCCGCGCCAACGTGAAGGATTTCGGCTACGGCGATCTGCGCGACGTCATGACCGGCATCGACGCCGCGGCGGCGTCGAATCCAATCGATACCACGCGCCTCGGCGTCTGGGGCTGGAGCTACGGCGGCTTCATGACCATGTGGACGGTGACCCAGACCACGCGCTTCAAGGCCGCGGTCGCCGGCGCCGGAATCGCCAACTGGCAGAGCTACTACGGCGAGAACGACATCGACGCCTGGATGATCCCGTACTTCGGGGCTTCTGTTTACGACGATCCCGCGGTCTACGCGCGCAGCGCCCCGATCACCTTCATCAAGAACGTGAAGACGCCGACGCTGGTGCTCGTCGGCGAGCGCGACGGTGAGTGTCCCGCGCCTCAGTCGTTCGAGTTCTGGCACGCCCTGAAAACCCTCGGCGTGGAGACGCAGCTGGTCGTTTATCCCGATGAAGGACACCGCTTCGCGAAGAAAGAACACATCCACGATGTTGTCAGCCGCATGGTTGGATGGTTCGACGGACATTTGAAATGAAACGCATACTCCTTTTCCTGGCTCTCTTCACCACCCCGCTCCTCGGCGACACACTGACGTTCAAGGTCATCGGCATCGACTGCGCCTCCTGCGCGCCGCCGGTGAAGAAGGCGCTGGCCTCGGTGGCAGGCGTTTCGAACGTCAAGGTCGATACGAACGCGAAGACAGCGACCGTCGATGTCCCATCCGGATTCGACAAAGCCAAACTGCGCGACGCGCTCTCGAACGCCGGCTTCGATGCCTCGTTCCCCGGCGAGAAGCGCGGTGACATCGAGCCGTTGCCGGCGGACGTGGTGAAGTCGCTCGACATCGTCCGCTACGACGGCAAGTCGGCGCTCGACTTCAACAAGGTTCTCGCCGCCGGCAAGATCACGATCGTCGACTACTACGCCGATTGGTGCGGCCCCTGTAACGTGCTGGAGTCGCGCCTGGAGCGCTTCATGGTGGCGCATCCGAACCTGGCCCTCCGCCGCGCCGACATCGGCAAGTGGAACAACGCCGCCGCCGCGCAAGCCACGCACCTCGGCGCGGAAGCGCTGCCGTACATTCGCGTGTACGACGCGCACGGAAAGTTCGTGACCTCGGTGACCGGCGGAATGTGGGACGAGGTGCTGGCGGCGATCGAGAAGGCCAGCCGGTGAAACGCGTACTCTTCATCGTCGTTCTGGTTTTTCTCGCGCGCGCCGCACACGCCTGACCCGCCTGAGCGAATCCCAACCTCTCCGGCGGAGCGGGTCTGACCAACATCATCGGCGTCGATCACTGGCGCGTCACGCTCTCGGCGGCCGAGGGCACGTTTCTGACGTCGCATGTCGCGGAGTGTCCGGACGTGGCGCCCGAATGCGCGACCACATTCATCCCTCCGCACAAGCACGTGGTGTCGATCGGACTGACGCATCTCGAGTTGAACGCCAGCTACGGCCTCGGGCACGGCGCGCAGATGACGTTGCGCATGCCGTACGACGTGAAGGCGATGCGCGTGCGCTACACCACGCTCACCGGCGAACCGTTCGTGCCGCCATACGGAGACATTCATCACCGCACCGAGACGCTCCGCGGCATCTCCGATCCATCGCTCGGCATCGACTGGTCGCCGGGGAAGGACTGGCAGTTCGGCCTCGGGACGACGCTCCCGATCGGCCACATCGTCCCCGATCCCATCGTCCTCGGGCGCGAGGGGAAGACGCATGAGCACATCCAGTTCGGCAGCGGCACGTTCGAGCCGCGCCTGGCCGCGCAGTGGACGCACGGTGGATTCTTTGCGCGCGTCGAGGGGAAGTTGAGCGTGTATGAGAACCGGAACGGCTACCGCGCGCCGGCGACGTTCGTCTGGTCGTTCGGCCCTAATTTCCGCGCCGGCCGCGTCTCGATCACTCCGACGCTCGACGGCCAGTACCAGACCCTCGGGCGCTGGAGCGGCGTGGTCGACGAAGGCAGCGGTTTCGAAGACGGCGGCGCACGGCTGATGATCTCCATGCCGTTTCGCGGGCTGGTCGTATCGCCCTCGGTCTATCACCAGCTCTGGTCGCACGGCTTCGACGAGCAATCGTTCAAGCAGAAGACGACATGGTCGCTGTCGGTGACGCGGGTCTTCTGAACGGCATTTCTCACAGTCCGCTTGAGTCTTTTGCCACGCCCTCTTATCGAGAGTCCTTCTCCCCCCGCGGTTTTTGCGGGGGAGAAGGTGGCGAAGCCGGATGAGGGGGGCGTATACCCGGTACGTGCGATCGACCGACACGCGCAAATACCGTGCGCGTGAAAACGCCCCCTCATCCGCCTGTCGGCACCTTCTCCCCCCGCAAAAACCGCGGGGGGAGAAGGGCTCTCGGTGCAAGGGTGCCTGGCCCTTCACGCAACATGTGAGAAATGACGGCTGAACATCAGCAACGTTTCTACCGTACTATCGAACGCGATGACGACGACACGCACGGACCCCTATCCCGCGCTCCTCCTCGGTGGTGGCGTGCTGGCGCTGCTCGCCGCATTCGTCATCCGCACGCAAGCCTTCTTCGCGCATCCGGACGTACTGGCGTGGGCGTTCACCTTCGATCTGACGATCTCGCTGCCGCTGCTCTGGTGGTTTTTCGCCGTGCGGACGGGCCGCGCCAGCGCGGTGACGCTCGTTCCGCTCTTCGTGATCGCGGTCGGCGTCGCGGCGCGGATCATTCCGGCCGCGCAGCACTCGTTTGTCGATCAGCTTCGCTACATTGCCGCGCCGCTCGATCTGGTCACTATCGCCCTGGTCGTCCGCCGCGTGGCGCGCATTCGCAAGGTCGATGGCGGCGGCGATCCGATCGCGCGCATCGAGCGGGCCTGTGCGGAAATCTTCGGCGACGGCCGTGTCGCACGCATCGTCGCCTTCGAGATCTCGATCCTCTACCTCGCCTTCGCCGGCTGGCGCAAACGCGCGCCGGACGGATTCACCGTGCACCAGCGCAGCGGATGGGGAACGGTGGTCGGCGTGTTCATCTTTCTGATCGGCGTCGAATCGGTTGGCGCGCATCTGGTCGTTCAGATGTGGAGCGTGAAGGCGGCCTGGATCGTCACCACGCTCGACCTCTACGGCGTCTTCTGGCTCCTCGGCGATTTTCAGGCGTTGCGCCTGCGGCCGACGCGGATCGAGGGCGATTCACTCATTCTCAACTACGGTCTTCGCTGGCGGGCGGAGATTCCGCTGTCCGCCATCGCCGCGATCGAGCCGGTGCGCGGCGAGGCGGATTGGAAACGCAAGGGCGTGCTGAAGATGGCGATGCTCGACGAGCCTCGCCTCCTCATTCGCTTCGCGACGCCGCAAACGATGCACGGCATCGCCGGGATCACGCGGGCGTTCGACGCCATCGCTATCCTGGCCGACGATGACGCCGGTTTCGCCGATGCATTGCGGGCCGCTACGCCCGCATCGTGTCCGGCCGCCACGTCTTGATACTCTTCTTGATGTCGTTGCGGGTCTTGAGCTCGCCGCTGAGAACCGAGCGCGTCAAACCGCTCAGTTCCTTTTCATCGCCGCAGAAACGAAGCGCGATCAACTGGCCGCTGGTGAGCTCGCCGACGCGGCTGCGCAGATCATCCGGAAGGCAACGCTGCAGACGAAGCGTCTCTTCGAGCTTGATCAGGCGATCCTGAACCGCCAGCACCATGATCCGCGAGGCGAAGGCGACGCAGAGCAGCGCAACCGCTACGACGACCTCCCACCACACCAGCCGCGCGCCGCGATGCATCCATGCGTAGATGACGCGGATGACCAGATTGACGAACAGCAACGGAATGGCAATGAAGTGGAACAGCGGGAAGTACCGGCGGTGGGTGGCAAAGGTCTGCGTTGCGTCGGCCATGGGACCCTCCTCTTTCGGGGAAAGGATCGCACGCCCGTCAATGGCGCGCGCCGCGACGCCGCGGCGCGACCGGCGGCACGGTCACGCGCGCATCGTCGGAGGGAGCTCCGCAGACGAACGGATACGGCAGCTGCTGATCGGTGGAGTTCTCCAGCAGATGAATCGAATAGCGGTAGCTCCTGCCGGGACGAACGGCGTTGTCGGTGAACGAGCGCGCGGAATCGGGCAGCCGCACGAGAAGCGTCAGCGGTCCCTCCCCTTCCGCGCGCAGAACGTCGGCGAACCCGAACGACGTGCCCGATGCCTGCCACTGCAGCATCACCTTCGCATCGGCAGCCGTTGCGGTTACGACTGGCGCCGCCGCGCGTCCGAATGCGTGCGCGGAGAAACAGGCACCCGGCCCGGCGGGAACGAGTTGCATGCCGAGGCGGCTGCGGCCGAAGTTCAGATCGACAGCGGGAACGCCGAAACAATTTCCCGAGCGCGCCCAGAGCCGGATGCGGTTCGGCGCCGAGGCGCCCCAGTGAATCGGATCGACGTAGAAGAACTTCTGCGATCGCCCCGGCGGCACGGCAAACTCGACAAGCGTGAAATCGGCCGTCGAGCAAGTATTCGAATCGGCGCACATTGCGTTGGGCGTTTCGATCAGCGTGTTGCAGGCGCCGGCGCGCGCATCCTCGTAGATCGCCTCGACGGTCAGCGTGACGACACCGCTGGTATCGCTGCGATTGTCGATCTCGACGTAGCCGTCGCCGAACGCCGTGTAATCGTCGATGAACGTGCCGAACGGCGTGAGCGGCGCCGCCGGCAGCTGCGTATCGATCAGCAGGTCGTACTTGCCGCACGCCGGCGTCCCCCCCAACCCGCCCGTCCCGCCGCTGCCACCCTCGGCGACGATCGGGCAATTGAGCGGCTGATGCTCCGCGCCGAGGGAGCCGGTGGCGGTGACGTCGAGCGAAGGTAGCGGCTTCGACTCAATCGTTGCCGGCCCGGTGGCCGCTTCGACCTGCGCAAGCGTCAGCACGGCCGGCGATGCCGCGCGCGCTTCCAGCCGCACGCTGTGCGCTCCGATCGGAAGAAGATCGCCGAGGTGATCCCAGAGTGCGAGACCACCACCGGGCGGGATGACCACGCTGAATGGCGCCAGCGCCGCGCCATCGACGACGTAGCGGAAATCGACCGCGGCTCCCGGCGGAAGCTCGACGTAACTCTGAAAATAGACATGCGCCGCTTCGGTCAGCGTGAGATCGAGCGAAGGTCCAACCGACGTGAACTCGCTGCCGATGGTTTTGCTTTGCGCATCGATCCGCGAATCAGCCGGAAATCGCGACGAGGGAAAACCCTGTGCGGTGATGAACAGCAGCCGGAAACTGATGTGCCCTTCACCGGTCACGCGTCCCTCGATGGCCACGCGATGTGCGCCCAAGGCGACATGCGGCATGACCGCGTTGATGTCGTCCGCATGCGGAAATCCGGCCTGTCCCACGTGGAATCGAAAGGTCGCACCGGCCGGCACGTCATCGAGCAGCCAGCGATACTCGACGACGACGCCTGGCGTGGTCTGGTCGCTCAGTTGAAGAAAGGCTCGCGCAACAACCGTGACCTCGGTCGAAGCGGTGATGTTGACCCGCCGCATCTGAGGGCAACTTTCGAACACGCGCTTCCACCCCTCCCCGCCCACGACCTCGGTATCCGGAATCAACCGCCGCGTGCGAATGACCTCGAAGTACGGGAACTGCCCCTCCTGCTGGTACTGATCCGAACAGAACTCGCAGCAGGCGTTTCCGCCATGCGCAAGTTGCGGCAGCGCAAGCAGAAGAAACGTGATGAGGATTCGGAGGCGCATTTCGATCGGCAGGTGTTGCGATGAGTATGCCGATGACGGTCGGAGCGCTGGCGTCGCGCCGGCTGGCTCGGCGCGCGTCCTCGCCGCCGTGGTGCTTGGCAAGATCTCGGTGTCTTGC
>Ga0157378_10002113_pt1 | contig 17703 bp, 11 predicted proteins | sample M65metaG_FD_115309 | JGI IMG/M metagenome (GOLD analysis project Ga0157378, IMG submission 115309) | Miscanthus rhizosphere microbial communities from Kellogg Biological Station, Michigan, USA - M6-5 metaG | ecosystem: Host-associated > Plants > Roots > Rhizosphere > Soil | place: USA: Michigan...
GGGCCGCGACGGGGGGCGCCGGCTTGCTCGAGCACGGGGCCGACGGCTGGTCGGAGCCGCCGGAAAAGACCGGAGCGCCGACGCATATCACCTCGGTCGCGCGCACCACGCAACTCGGCGGCGGCGCGCGCCTGTGGGTCGGCGCGATCGGCGCCGGCCTGTGGTATCGCGAGCAGGGCAGCTGGCAACGCTTCGCCGACGAGCGCTTTCATCCGTACGTGATCGAGGACATGCACGTCGCCGGTAGCGGCGAGAACGAAGCGCTGTGGATCACGACCATCGGCGACGGGCTGTGGCGGCTGGATCGCGCCGGGCTGCGCCACTGGAGCGCGAGTGTGGGCGACCTGCCGTCGGACGATCTGTACGATTTCGCGCAGGGTGGCGGCAAATGCGGCGACGAAGCGCTGTGGGTGGCCAGTCGCGCCGGATTGCTGCGCGTGCACGGCGATCAGGTGCAGGTGTTCGACCGGCGCTACGGTTTGCCGTCCAACGCGGTGCGTGAAGTGAGCCTGTGGTGCAGTGCGGACGGCATCGAAGTGTTGTGGCTCGCCACGGAAGCCGGCGTGGCGCGCGCGGTGCTCGGCGGCGGCCGCTGGCAGACCGTGTCGTTGATGGGCGCGTCGGGCACCGGCGTGTTCGGCATCCTGCCCGAAGCCGATGCGCGCGGCGGCGAGCGCTTGTGGATCGGCTCGGCGACCGAAGGCCTCGGCCTGTACGAGAGTGGCGGCTGGCGCTACTTCTCGCACGACAACAACGCATTGCCCAGCAATGACGCGCGCCTGATCAAACGCGTGCCCGCAGCGGACGGCGCATCGACGCTGTGGCTCGGCATGGGCGGCGGCCAACTGCTGCGCGTGCGCGAAGGACCCTGGTTCGACGAACAAGCCACGCCGTGGAAAAAACAACCGAGCGAAGCGGTGATGGATATCATCGCGCGCACGTTCGACGGCCGCATCGAACAGTGGATCGCGACGCGCCAATCCGGCATCTGGCGCTGGCGCGACGGACAATGGAGCGCGTTCCTCGGCTCCGGCGAACGCGGGCCGCCGGTCGAGATCAGCCAACTGCTCGAACAGATCGATCGCAACGGTCGCTCCTGGCTGTGGGCCAGCACCAAGCAGGGCCTGGCGCGCTACGACAACGCACACTGGCAAATCCCGGTGCTGGCGTTGCCGGATCAGGAATTGAGCGGCATCAGCCTGCTGCCGGACGCACAGCAGCGCGCGATCCTGTGGCTCGGCAGCCGCAACGCCGGCATCGAACGCGTCGACGTGAGCGATCCCGAAAAGCCGGTGGCGTTGCCGCAGGATCTGCCGTCGGCGCCGGACCCGACCGTCTACGGCGCGCAGCGCGATTCGCATGGCAACACCTACATCTGCAGCAACGACGGCGTGCAGCTGCTCACGCCGTCGGGCACGGGCTATGCCTCGCGCGTGTTCACGCGTCGCGATGGCCTGTTGCACGACGAGTGCAATTCGAACGCGCAGGTGATCGACGCGCACGACCGCTTCTGGACCGGCACGCTCGGCGGCGCGACCGTGTTCGATCCGTCGAGTCAGGTGCACGACGCGACCCCGAAGCCGCTCAAGCTCAAGGACGTGCGTCTGGATGACGTGGCGCTGAGCGCCGACGACGTGCGCATCCCGCCAGGGCGTCACGAGTTGCGCGTCGACTATTCGCTGTTGTCGTGGAATCGCGAAAGCGAAACCGTGTTCCGCTCGCAATTGATCGGCCTCGATCCGACGCCCACGGCATGGAATGCGCGCACGTTCGTGATCCTCAGCGCGCTGCCGCCGGGCGACTATCGCCTGCGCATCGAAGCGCGCGACTACGCCGGCAACGCGAGCGCGCCGCTGGAACTCGGCATCGAGGCGCAGCCGCTGTGGTGGCAACGGCGGGGCATGCAGGCAGCGCTCGCGCTGGCGCTGTTCGTGCTCGGCTATGGCCTCGTGCTTTGGCGCACGCGCCAGCTGCTGGCGGTGCGCAATCGGCTCGAGCGCACCGTCGCCGACCGCACCGGCGAGTTGCGTGCCGCGAACGAGCGGCTGCAGGCGTTGTCGTACACCGATGCGCTGACCGGCTTGAGCAACCGCCGCTGCCTGCTCGAAAGCCTCGAGGCGATGACATCCGCGTCGGCCAGCGCGGCGACGGCGCTGATCTTCATCGATGTGGATCATTTCAAGGACTACAACGACCGGCACGGCCATCCGGCCGGCGACGAGGCATTGCGCAGCGTGGCGCGCGCAATGCAGGCGGTCGCGCCGGCAGCGGCGACCGTGGCGCGCTACGGCGGCGAGGAATTCGCCTGTCTTCTGGCACAGACCGATCGCGCCACGGCAGCGGCGCTGGCCGAACAGATGCGCGTGCTGGTCGAGAGCAGCGACGTTCCGCTGCCCGGCGTGGACGAGCGCAAGCGCGTGACGATCAGCGCCGGCATCGCCGCGCGCGTGCTCGCGCACGAACGCGACACGCACGACCTGCTGCGCGAGGCCGATCAGGCGCTGTACCAGGCCAAGCGCGACGGGCGCAATTGCGTGCGCGGCTAGGCGTTACCGGGACAGCTTGAACGCGTGCGACGCAACTCATGTGTGCCGCGCCCGGAACGGCGTGGCGATGACGTAACTGTTGGCATGGACAGGCATACACTTGTCGAATGCGAAGGGGGAGACATCGCATGAATCGATTCTTTGCGCTGCTGTTCGGCCTCGGCCTGCTCGCCGCCGCGTTCTACTGCGCCCGGCAGGAGCTCGAGCTGCGACGCCATGGTGTCGTGGCGACCGGCCTCGTGGTCGACGCGCGCGACGTGCACGAAATCACCTACGACACACGCCATGGCATCGACAGCAACACCGAGCACAAGGGCGTGGTCGAGTTCACGCCCGAAGGCGCGTCCAAGCCGCTGCGGTTCAGCGCCTCGCTCTGGTTGCGCCAGACGGTCGGACGCGAGGTCAAGGTGCGCTACGACAGTAGCGATCCGGCGCACGCCGAGGTCGATGGCTGGAGCAACTGGCTGTTGCCGCTGCTGCTCGGGCTGGTCGGCGGCGCGTGCCTGCTGTACGTGTTCGGCATCGTCGACGGCGACGGGATCGAGGACAGCGGCCAGCGCTGGACGTTGTTCCGCTGGTTCGACTGAAATTCTAGCGCGTGCCGCTCTCGCGCGGCGGCAGCGCCTGCAGGAACATCCACACCGCGTCGAGTTCGGTGTCGCTCATCTGCTTGAACGTCGCCCACGGCATGAACGGGTCGATCGCCGTGCCGTCGGGACGCTTGCCCTCGCGCAGCGCAGTATAGAAATCCACTTTTGTCCATTTCCCGATGCCGCTCGGCGTGATGTTTGCCGCGGCGGGGAAGCTCGGCGGCAGCCCGGGAATGCGGCCGCCGGAAAAATGCTCGCCGTGGCAGCCGCTGCAGGTGTGCGCGACATAGGCGCCGAAATCAGCGCTCACGCTGACCGGCATCGCCGGCGCGTGCGCGGCGCGGTGATCGATCATGCGCGCATCGGCCAGCGGCACCTGGTCGAGCAGCATCTGCAGGCGCGGGATTGCGCCGACCGTGACTTCGCCCAGGTCGCGATCCACCGGCGGCAGCTGCTGCAGGTAGGCGACCATGTCGGCGGTGTCGGCATCGGCGAGCGCGGCGAAATCGCGCGACGGCATGATGCGCAGCATGCGCCCGCCGGCGCCGAGGCCATGGCGGATCGCCCGTTCCCAGTCGACCGCGGAGAAATCCGCGCGCAGGCCGCCCTTGCCGCGCGTGATGTTCGGTCCGAAGATGTGGCCGACCGGCAACGCGTCGACCACGATCTTGCCGCCGAAGTCCGTGCCGTGGCACTCCGCGCAGCCGCGCGTCACGGCCAGGTGTTCGCCGCGCGCGATCGCCGCGGCGTCGGCGGGAATCGGCAGCGGCGCTTCATTCACGTCGATGCGTTGCGCCAGCAGCGCGTTGCTGCGCCAGTACACGACGACCAGCGCCACGGCGACGACCAAGACCATCGCCACCACGATGCGTACCACCCAGCGAACGAATCCACGCATGCATTTCCCCCATCGGCCGGCGCGCTGAATAACGCAGCAAACGCGAAGACGCGGTGAAGGCGTCAGCCCTTCCACATCTGCGTGACATCCATGTCCGGACACTTGCGCACGCTCTCGACGTGCTCGCGCCCGACCTGCGGATCGGTCGCGTCGATCTTCCAGCAATCCTTGAGCACCGAGCAGTAGCACGCCTGCACCTGCACCTTGTAGCGCTCGCGGTTGAACTTCTTCCAGACTGCGTCGTTCGCGGATTCTTCCGGCAAGGTCATGATGTCGATCGTCTCGCCGGGGCGGATCACGCGTCCGGCAGCCGGCTCGCTCGAGGTGTGCACGCGCTGCTCCGGCGAACCGCAGCAGTTGGTCAGCATCTCGTCGCTGTTGTGGATCGGCTGATTCGCGTACGTCACGTTGAACACTTCCAGCAGCAGCGGGCCGGTGCCTGAATTGCCGATCGTGAGCTGGATGCTGCGCTTGTCGCCGCGCTGGTTGTCGGTGATGAAGCTCAGATGCGGCCACACGTTCGCCGCCAACATGCGCTCCTGCACGCTGTTCGCGCCGAACGCGATCCAGATCGACACGCCCGAGATCAGCACGGCGAGTATTTCCGGCAGCGCCCGATGCGCGCCCAGCAGGCGCGTGCTGATCGACCGCGCTGGCGCGGTGTTGATATCGCTGTCCGGAGGAGTGGCGTTCACACGCGGATTCTGCGGCACAAGGCGGCGCTCGCTCAAGGTTGGCGGGCAATGTGATGCGGCAACAGCCCCTGGCGTTTAGGCCGGTGCCGCGTTTCAGCACCGATGCTCGCCGCCGCCTCACAGCGCCGACGGTGCGCAGCCCTTGAATCAGTTGTGCCGCAGTGTCAGGCTCGTCCGTCAACGGCCGCTAGGACAAACGGTACCAGCGACAGAAAGACCGAACAGATCAATCGCACCTGCTCAGCAGCATGTCCACCAGGGTATTTCAATCTCGCAAGTTCGTCGTGATGGATAGTGACTGTTCGGGACCTTCCAGCAAGACCGTGCCATCCACCCAGCCGATGGCCAGCACCGCTCCTGCGTCCACGCGCATCCACGCACTCGCGCGTTCCCCTGCGCCGTCGCTCGCAAGCAAACGCACGTAGTCTTCTGCGTTGATCGGGACCCGCTCCACGCGCACTTCGTTGCCACCCTCTCGCAACACCTTGATCACGTCGATGCGATTGCCGCTGCGCTCCGGCAGCATGAACACTTCGCTCGCGTTCGCATTCGCCAATGTCGGCGCATTCGTACCGTTGGCATTGCCTACGTCGAATGTGCTGCGGAAGATCACGAGGGTGTCGACGTCGCTGGCAGCCGTGGCGCCTGTGGCACTCACGTCCAGTTCGACCGTATTGTCGGTGCTGGTCGCCGACACTGGCACGCTGACGATCCAGATGATCGTGCCGTGCGCCGGCAGTGTCGCCGTATCGGTCAGCGCATGGCTGCCACTCGCCGTGCACGTGGCGCCACTCGTGGCGCCGCAAACCCATGTCGCATTTTCCAGATCCAGCCCGGCGGAGGCCGTGCTGCTCACGCTGACTCCCGACGCTGTGGTGGACCCGATATTGCTCAGCGCGATGGTGTAGTTGACCACTTGACCGTAACGCGCGAATGCGCCGCCGTCGTCAACCGTTAGGGTCAACTGCGATGGTGTCGCGGCACAACTTACACTAGGACCGCCATTGGCGCCGGTGATGTTCGTGTCCGTCACGGTGCCACTGGCATCGGTCACGCCGCACGTTTGCCCGCTTGGCTGTTGTGCGATACCTACGATGTAGCTGCTACCGCTCGAGATTGCGTTCGTGAACGTGAAAGTGCTGCCGTTTACCGCAAGATCGTTGCCGCCGTTCAATTGCAGGATCAATCCCGAGCCGGTCAACCCCGTCACGCTGCCGCCGACCTTGTAGGCATTGGTCGCGCAAAGAACGTTGATCGGATTGACGTCCGCACCCGCCAGCGTTCCCGTGCCGGTGCCGCTGACTACAACGCAAGTCTGCGACGCGTCGGTCACCACGCTGCTTGGGTCGACCGTCGCGTTCCACGCCGTGCCATCGACCAGCGGAGGGAAACTGAAACTGGTCGCGCCCTTCGCCGGCATCACGGCGTTGCCGCCATTGATCAGCAGCTTCAAGCCAGAACCATTCAGGCCACTGATCGAACCGCTGACGGCAAACGCGTTGGTCGTACAGTTCACCACAACGCCATTGGCATTGGCACCTGCGAGCGTGCCGCTGCCAGTCCCGCTGGCGACAGCACATGTCTGCGACAGACTCGTCACCGCGCTGCTCGGGTCGACCGTCACGGTCCATGGCGTGCCGTCGGTGAGTGGCGAGAAACTGAAACTAGTCGTCCCCTTCGCTGGAGTGATCGGGTGAGCGGTATCGCCGTTGAGCAGCAGTTTCAGTCCCGAACCGTTCAGGCCGTTGATCGAACCACCAATGGCGAACTGATTCGTCGTGCACGTCACCTGCACGCCGTTCGCATTGCCGGCTGGCATCGTGCCCGAGTGGGGGTCGGCACTCACGGCGCAGTTCTGGCTCAAGTTCGTCGGCTGCTGGGCGAAAGCGATCGCATAAGTCGCGCCTGCGGCGACGGGCGTGGCGAAGGCGAACGCGCCGTTGGAGTTGATCGCCGGCGTGGTTTCGACCGGCGTATTGTTCACGATCAACGTCAGTCGCAAGCCGCTACCGCCAAGCCCATTAACGAGACCGCTCACGATGTTCGGGTCGAACGTTGCCGTGCATGTCGCGTTCACGCCGAAGGTCACATGGCCGCTGCTGTCGCATGCGCCGCCCCAGCCACCGAAGTGATAGTGCACGTCGGGCGTTTCCGACAGCGTCACCTGTGGTGCTGGAGGGTCGATAAAGAATTCAGCGGAACAGGTGCCGCCGCTGTTCGAACAATTCGCGATGTTCGGACCATTCGACGTTCCATTGGTTGCCGACACCGAGCCGCTGCCTGTGACGGTTACCATCAACTGCGCCTGGCGCACTTCGACTGCGCCGCTGTCGCAATGCCCGCCTTGCGGGCGAACGACGCCGCGCTGATCCAGAGCGTTGACGGAACTGGAATCGTTGCACGCGCTGTCGATACCTGCATCGATGGCCGCACTGCCTGGAGCGGGCAACATCGTCAGTGTCGGGCCGCCATTGTTCTGCAACGATCCAAGAAGGATATTGGCGGTATTGCCTCCGCTGGCCAAGAAGCAACTGCCATCGCTTGCGAGATTGCCCCCGTTATCGATGACGGTGCCTCCGTTAGAGGCGCATAAGTTGACAGTCGCCGCACCTTTGTCGAAGACCGTGTTGGCCAGTATCACCTTTGACGGGTAGTCGGCTAAATTCATCGCGCTGCCGCGCCCGAGTCCTGCGACCGTAGTATTTCCCGACAACGTGCTGTTCGTCAGGGTCACAGTGCTGTGACGGTTGTAGAGGCCTCCGCCGCCGTATACGGCACTGTTTCCCGAGATCGTGGTGTTGATCAACGTCATAGGCGCCGCCGGATCGCAATAGAGGCCGCCACCGCTGGCGCTGGCATTGCCCGAGACGGTGCTATCGATCAACGTAGCCTGAGCGTAGGATCGATTGAAGATGGCGCCGCCCTTATCGCTCACGGCTGTCCCAGTGCTGTTGCCGGAGAGCGAGCTGTTGATTACGGTGAGCTTGCCTGAATTGAAAATGGCACCGCCTGCGTGGGGCGCGCGGTTTCCTGACAGCGTGCTGTTGGTCAGCGTCAGAGTGCCACCGTTGTTGAAGATGCCCCCTCCATCGAAGGAGGCCGAGCCATTGACGATTTTCAGGCCGTTGATGGTGCTGATGGAGACACCGTTCGTGGAGAACACGGTCGTTGTGTTACCACCACTCATGGTCACGTTACCGGCGCCGTTGATGACCAAGCCCTTGAAGTTGGTCAGCGCCAGTTGCGACGTCACTGTGATCAGGGTCACTGACGGATTGAAGTTGATCGTGTCGTTGCCGGTCGCTGCGGCGATGGCGTCGCGCAGCGCACAAGGATTCGCGCTGCCAGAAACGCAATTAGCGGCCGTGCCGGTCGCCGGATCGGTGTTCGTGTTCACCGTATATGTGGCGGCGTGCGCCGTGGCGAAGAAGCAAGGCGCCAGCAGCAAGCCGCCCGCGCGAGCGATTCGATCGATGCGTTTCATGACTTTCCCCTGTTTTGTTCTACGCAGCCGTGCTAGCCAGATCGCGGCTGCGTGAATGACCGTCTATTTAGAGGATAACCGACCTTGCCGCAAGGGGTCAGTACGATGCGGCCGTTTGCGCAGGGTTGACAAGTTGAGAAGAACTCGCCGTTCGATTTGGCGCCACTGTTGCCGGTTAGCGGCTGCATGGGCGGCGTACTCGCCGCCAGCGCCTACACGCCAGGACCTGAAGGCTTTCACGATAGTCGCCGGGGCTCGTCCTCGCTGACTGAATTTCGCGTCGAACGCACGTCGGGGCCATGGCCGATCGTGGCGATCGACTACATCGCTGAGCGCGGCCGCCGACAACCGCTTCAGTGTCGCAGCGTGCCAGCGTCCGACCCGCCGATTCCGCCGGGCTCGTCGCTGGCTGGCGTCACCACCAAGTCCAGTAAGTCGATGGATTGATAACGCCGGAACGCATCGCGGATAAGTTCGCGCAACAGATTGTCATCCCAGGGTTTGGTGAGGAACTTGAATACCGCGCCGCGATTGACTGAATCAGTCACGACCTGTAGATCCGTGTAACCCGACAGGATCATACGAATCGTGCTCGGGTACATTTGCTTGACGGTGTCGAGAAACTCCGTCCCGGACATCCCCGGCATGCGCTGATCGGAAACAATCACCTGCACCTTGTTGATGGCGAGCATCTCCAGAGCTTCCGCACCGCTGGCGGCCATCAGTATTCGATAGCCCTCTCGCCGCAGGAGTCGGTTCAACGATGCCCTGACTCCGGGTTCATCATCAACCAACAGGAGAGTTCGTTGCTCGGCCGGCGGGAGTTCGGGCAGTTTCAGGCGCTTGCCACTGCGCAGATCGGATTCAAACCCTTCTTTCGTAACCGGAGGGCTGAAGAAATAGCCTTGCATCTGGTCGCATCCTTGGGTGCGCAGATAGCAAAACTGTCCGAGTGTCTCGACGCCCTCGGCAACCACTTTCAATTGCAGGCTGTGCGCCATGGCGATGATTGCGGTGGCGATGGCGGCATCTTCGGAATTGCGGATGATGTCGGCGACAAAACTGATATCGATCTTGACCGAATCAAACGGAAAGCGCTTCAGGTGCGCCAGCGATGAATAGCCCGTGCCGAAATCATCCAGAGCCAATCCAACGCCCAGTTTGCGCAGCGCATGAAGTATTGCGGCCGCCGAAGCCGAATCGTTCATTACGACGCTCTCGGTCAGCTCAAGGTCGAGCAGATTGCCGTTGATGGCATTGGCAGCCAAAGCATCGCGGATGGTTTGCAGGAGATCGCCTTTCTGGAATTGGACTGAGGAAAGATTTACCGCAATCGGTACCGTGCTGATTCCGGCCTTCGTCCACGTCGCCTGTTGCGCGCAGACCGTTTGGATCACCCAGGAGCCGATAGGCACGATCAGTCCGGTTTCCTCGGCGAGGGTGACGAACTCCGCTGGGTTGAGCAGGCCCTTGTCCGGGTGTTGCCAGCGGATCAGGGCCTCAGCGCCGATCATCTCGCCACTGATCATGTCCACCTTCGGCTGGTAATGCAGGATGAATTGCCGGGTGTCGATCGCGGTGCGCAATTGCTTTTCGAGCGCGAGCTGTTCGACAGCCCGCGCGTTCATCTCGCTCGAATGATACAGATACCGTTCGCCCGAGGATTTCGCGCGCTTCAGCGCCAGATCGGCATTCTTGAATACGGTGGCCCCGTCGATGCCGTCGGCCGGAAACAAGGCGACTCCGGCTTGCATGGAGACGCTGATCTCGTGGTTTTCGATCATGAAAGGATCGTTGAGAGCCTCCTGCAGACGATCACGCAGTTTGGCGGCGGCGATTTCGTCGCTCTGCGGGCTTGCTACGGCGAAGGTATCGGCGCCGATGTGTCCCAGCGCATAAGGTTCCACCAGGAATTCCGCGAAACGCGCGCCGACCTGGCGCAACAACTCATCGCCGATCGCGCGACCCAGGGAATTGTTGATCTGAGTGAAACGCTCCAGGTCGACAACTTCGACACACACCTTGCCGTGATGCTGCTGCGCCGTATTGATGAACTGATCGAGGCAGTCGCGGAACAGTTGGCGATTGGGCAGTCCCGTTACCGGATCGTAGTAGGCGAGATAGTTCAGTTGTTGCGACTTCTGGATATGCTCCAGAGCGAACGACAAATCGGCGGTGAGCCATTGCAGCAACGCAATCTCCTCCGCGTCGAAAAAATCGCGCTCACTGCCGAGCAGCATCAGGACGGCGACCACGCTCGTTTCGACGAACAGGGGAAACGCCGCGATTGATTGGTAGCCGCCACGCAACAGCTCCTCGCGGATCGGTGCCATCTTCGGATCGATCAACAGATCATTGACGACAACGGGACGTGCGGCCAGGAACGCGCGATAGGACGGCCTGTCCCTAATGGGCCACGCGTCGAACTCGTTGAGCTTTTTGATGAGGTCTCCGGACCGAGCGTCCGCGCCATGCCACGTTTTGATGTCGAACTTGCGTGTCTGCGGATCCAAGACGCTTATCCACGCCATCGGAAAGACGCCTTCTGTGGCAGCGACGCGACAGGCCTCCTCGAGCAGTTTGTCCCGATCGCGCAGCCGCAGCATTGCGGAACTGATGCCGCCAATGACGGCGCGGATACGATCCAGACGCGCGATCTTGCGCCTTTGCTCGACGCGTTGGGTGATATCTTCGCCGATGCTGGCGGTACCGATCACCGCGCCACCAGCCGAACGCAGCAAGGTGTTGTTCCAGCGGATCGTGCGGCGCAAGCCGGCGCGGGTGAGAATTTCATGCTCGTGGTGCCATGCTGCAGGCTTGTTGGCGAGCAGATCGAGAAACATCTCGTGCATCTTCGGCTGGATCACGGGTGGCAGAAACCATTCGGACCAGCTCTTGCCGAGCACGTCCTGCTGACTCCAACCGCACAGCGTCAGCAGATATTCATTGCAGTAGGTAATCCGGCCCTGATCGTCGAGCATCAGTGACAGCAACTCGACATTCGACATCATGCTCGACAAGCGCCGCTCGCTCTCGCGGAGCCACGTCTCCGCCAATTTGCGCTCGGCGATTTCCGCGCTCAGCGACAGGTTCGCACTGCGCAGATCTTCGGTTCGTTGCTCAACCTGTCGATCCAGGTCGTCATGCAACAATCTCAGTGCCCCCTTTACACGCCGCAGGCTGCGCAGTGACGCACGTGACTCGAGCAAGCGGCTGAACGCGAACACCAACAACGCCAGCGAAAAGAACAAGGCTGCAACTATCGCTTCGTCCCACTGCGTTTGATCTTGCAAGAGCCAATGCGCGATGGTTTCAGACAAATCGAACCGTGCTCCAAGCCAATAAACCAAGGCCGTTCCGATCGCGAGAATACCCAACTCGATGAAAACCCGTTTTTTCTGTTTCCACGGCCCGTGGGCCGACGATTCTCGAACGAGTTCGCCCGCCCATGTCCGCTCGGTGATGTCCTGACAGGTGCCGACTACGCGGTTTGCCTTGCCCTGCGCGTCAAAAACACAGTGCCAGCGCTCTTCCACATACTTGATACGGGCATTCGACAACAGCAGGCGGTGCTGGATTGTGCAGACGGTTTGCCGGCTGAGGGATTTGTCAAAAGCATCGCGAACATCTGCGCGGTCTTCAGGATGGACAAGATTCAGGAATCGCTCATGAGTAACGGCGAAGGTCGCCGGATCAGTTTCGAAGATGCGGTGGGTTTCGTCGGACCACAGGACCTCCGACGTCGCCAGATCCGCCTCCCAACTGCCGATCCTGGCGATCCGTTGCGCCGCCATCAAACGGCGGTGCTCGACTTCCAGCTGAGCGGCCAGCTCGCGTTGCATTTGCTCGCCGGCCCGCAATGCATCTTCCGAGCGCCTGCGCTCGGTGATGTTCAAGTGCATGACAACAGCACCGCTGGCGCGGTAGCCCGCCATTGGCGTAGCGGACATCAGGAACCAACGTTGTTCCGTTGGAGAATGACACGGATATTCAATCGAGAAACTCCGGGCCTCTTGCGCCAAGACCGAACGAACGCCTTTGGCGACCTGGTGCGCTATGGCTGAGTCGGCCCCTTCTGCTTTGTCGCATACCGTAAGGTAATTGGTGCCGAGCGCATGTCCGGGGCTGTGCAGCGCATTGGCCTCGGCGAACTGCCGCCACGCTTGGTTGACCGAAACGATGAGCCCATTGGCATCCAGCAAGGCAATGTGCGCCGGCAGCGCGTTGAGCACGGCCGCCTTTTTGGCCGCCTCGTTGTGACGCAACTGTTGCTGGGCGTGCTGCAACACGAACGTATTGCCTTCGTGGTCAGCCACCGTATCCACTTCGCGCCGGGTCAGTTCTTCCAGGCGTTGCCCTGTCTCGTACAGCGTCGCGATCAGCGCGGCGACTTCTCCGGTCGCGTCTTCAAACAGGACGGGTTTTTCTGCGCTCACGACTCAAGGGGCTCAAGACCCAGCGCGAGCAACAAGGGGCGCGTCTGGCTGAGTGTGCCGACCATGCGCCGGACCGGCGGCGGAGCAAGCTTGATCAGCGTCGGTGTCATGAAAATACCATCCGACAGCGCACGTTTCGGCGTATCGAAGACGTCGACGACTTCAATCTCATAGCGATTTGGCAAGTAGGACCGGCACAGTGCGCCGAGGTTGGCGACCGCCCGCTCGGAGTTCTGCGCGTTGCTTGCCACATAAAGCCGGAACTTGAACTTGGCGTCTTGAGTCTTCGCGCGTTTCACGTCGCCTCCGAATCGGCCACATCGGCGCCACGAAGTTCACGGATCCGGCTGTCACCCCGCGTCAGTGCGTGTTCGTGACTTGCCGTGGTGCGGGTAAGCAATGCCTTTTCGACCTGCTTGGCGGAAAGCTCCGTCTGCAGGGATCTGATTCGCACCTCGAGCTCGGCCTCCTCAGCATCAAGTCGGACGCGCTTCAATTTTGCGGCGACTTCCGCAACTTCATTGGCTTCGCGCTCGGCACGTTCCTTTTCCCAGCGCAGTGTGCCCATCAACACTTCGCCGCCCGCGGTATAGATGTCGGCCAGTGTCACCCCGTCATTGCTCAGGATCAATTCGCGCACCTGATTGGAGTGCGCGGTACCGCGCGACTTGATGATCGACAAGCCGCGGTTTCGCTCTCCAGCCTGCACCAGATAGTCCAGATGGATCCATGTGTCAGCAAGCGTCGAGATCTGCAGCGAAGTACCGCCGCCTTCCGCCCGCCGCTGCGTCAACTCGTCGAGCAGGCTGGTACACAGCAGGGTGATGCCCTCCGCTTTCGACCAGTCGATCAGCCGTTCCGAAACGCTGTGCGCGCTCAAGCCATCGCCGGACTTGGTCCATGTGGACACCGGGTCGATCACGACGCAGCGCGCCTCGTGCTCTTTGGCGAGCGTCTTTATGCGTACGAGATAGGTTTCCGCACTGCCGATGACGGTGCGTGCCGAGATTATGCGCAAGCATCCGCTTTCCAGGTGGTGATCGAGGCGGATCCCGACTGAGGCCAGATCACGCACAACCTCACTGGAATCCGCATCAAAACTGATGAACAACGTGCGCTCATTGCGCCGACAGGCAGCTTCGGCAAACGCACCGCTCAGCGTCGTCTTTGCCGTGCCTGGGAAGCCCGTGATCAGCACGCAGGCTGCGCGGTAATAGCCGCCGCCAAGCATGGTATCGAGCCGCTCGACGCCGCTGGACAGGCGTTCCTTGCTCACGTTCAGAATCCCGCGCCCGAGCGGGCGCGCTACCGCTATCTCGAATCCGCTTCTACCGATCAGGAACGGCGACTCGTTCTCATCGAAACTGGAGCCGCGGAATTTCTGCACGCGCAGATTGCGTTGCGACACGCCAAGCACTACCGAATGGTTGAGGATGACGGCGCAATCCACCATGAACTGCATGAAGCCGAACGGCTGCTCGCCCACCGAGTTCGTTTCACCTGCGTCCACTTTACCTGTGATGATTCCGGTCAACTCATGCGCCAGCAGCCACTCATGCAGTCGATACACCTCGCGTCGTTTCGACGCCGGATCCGGCAACAACGCCAGGACGATATCCAAGGCATCGAACACGATGCGGCGCGCGCCCATCTGCTCGGTTTGCGCTTCCAGGGCCGCCAACATGCCGCTCAGGTCGAAGGTTCCCGACTGGATCAGGTCCGGTGTCGGCTGAGCATCGATGAAAGCGAGCCGCTTCGGACACAATTCCGCCAGGTTCCAGCCGAAACCATCGGCGTTGGCCATGATGCGTTCGGAGCGCTCCTCGAACGCGACGAAGACGCCCGTCTCGTCGCAAATGCGTGCGCCATGTACCAGGAATTGCAGCGCGAAAATCGTCTTGCCCGAACCTGGGCCACCGACGAGCAACGTCGTTCGGCCATGAGGTAAACCGCCGACGGTGATTTCATCGAGACCCGCAATGCCGGTCGGGGCTTTTTTCTTGGCCCCTCTGTCCTGCGGAGATAGCATGGATTTCATCGCATTTCCTAGCTGCCGTTCGGAAGCAAATGGGCAGTCGGCACACGGCATAATCAGTGCTGATCATATGCCTGCTACCGAAACCACACCGTGCGGCAGCGTACATGCGGCACGGAACATTTCCTCAGCCATGGCGACTCCGCGCTCAGGCCAGCGAATTCCTGCGATCGCACCGTTTGGCGAATACCGAAGTCGATCGCTTGGGCCTTGCGCTTCGTCTCTACACGTCGCTGTGGGGCTTCGGATCGCGATGCACGACCAGACTTCGGGCCGCGAGCGATCATCGACCTGATCGCTCAGGCTCGCGATGTCTTGCGCCCGGAATTGAGAGCCGACACCACCGATTGACGAAGCTCGTCATCGTTCCAGGGTTTGCCGAAATAGCGGGTCAATTGAACTTCGTTGACTGCGGATATGATGACGTCGCGATCCGCGTTGCCGGAGATGATCATTCGTGGCGTATCCGGCAAGTTCTTCATCACTCGCGAAAGAAACTCGACGCCGTGCATCGACGGCATTCGATAGTCGCTGATCACGAGATCAAAATCTTGCTCATCGGTGCGTTCGATCGCCGCCTCCGGTGAGGTGAACGTTTCGAAGTGAAGTGCCTCACCATCGAGCTCGCGGCAGTCGATCGCCGCCAGGCAGCGACGCAGCGCTCTGAGAACGTTGGGCTCGTCGTCGACCATGAGCACTCGAAACATGACGTTCTCCGGAAAGCTTGTTGCCCCGACGTGCCAAGTGTGCGGCCGCGAAAAGCGCACCCGAGATGGCGCCATGCGCGACTCGCGCCGGTGAGGACGACACAACAAGGACGCGCGGCGGCACGTTCGGGGACATTGTGCTCCGCAGGGAAGACTGCGTATGTACGCTGCCGAACGGAGCCGTAGAGATGAGCAGCTTATCGTTCACCCTGGGCCGGAATGCGACCGCCCAGCGGTCGGTCCAACCGGACCTTCTTGCGCCTCGGCCCCGTCGCTTCCCGGTCGCGTCAGGAGTCGCCCCGATTCTCGATGAGAGTAACCCGCCAGCAGCACTCTCACTCATTCCCCACGTTCGGTCCGCAACCGTCTGCGACGCAGCGTCCGCTGTTACGCGGGCTTTAGAAGAAACGCACCCGCAGTCGCCGAGGTGTTGCTCAGAACGGAATCTCGTCGTCCTCGAAATCGCCGCCCGCCGACGGCGCCGCGGCCGGCACGTTGCGCGGCGGTGCGGATTGCGGGCCGCGTGCCGGGCCGCGTTCGCGGCGTTCGCCGCCGCCACCTTCGCCACCGCCCATGCCGCCGCCACCGCTCTTGCTGCCGAGCATCTGCATCTCGTCGGCGATGATGTCGGTGCTGTAGCGCTTCTGGCCGTCTTTTTCGTATTCCTCGGTGCGCAGCTTGCCTTCGACGTAGACCTGGCCGCCTTTCTTCAGGTACTCGCCGGCGATCTCCGCCAGGCGCCCGAAGAACTTGATGCGGTGCCACTCGGTGCGTTCCTGCTGTTCGCCGGTCTGCTTGTCCTTCCACGATTCCGAGGTGGCGATGCGGATCGTCGTGATCGCGGTGCCGCTCGGGGTGTAGCGCGTTTCCGGATCGGCGCCGAGATTGCCCACCAGGATGACCTTGTTGATGCCGCGTGCCATGGTTGTTCCTCGAGATTCAAGCGGTGTTTGCGTGGGCAAATCATACCATCTGGCCGCTGCGCGCTCGCTGTCGCGATTCGCCTCGCCGTTGTGTAGGAAAACGTCCTGGCGCCGTTATAATTGCCCTAACTTCCGGATTCTCCTGCCGATGTCGACCCTGCCCGCGGATCTGCCCCGCACCATCGCCCGCTTCGCCGACGTGCAGGCGCTGGCTGCCGCCGACATGGCTGCGGTGAATGCACTGATCCGCGCCCGGCTCGCCTCGGATGTAGTGCTCATCAACCAGATTGCCGAGCACATCATCGGCGGCGGCGGCAAACGCCTGCGGCCGATGCTGGTGCTGCTCGCCGCGCAGGCGGCCGGCTACACCGGACGCGATCACGTGCTGCTGGCGGCGGTGGTCGAATTCATCCACACCGCCACGCTGTTGCACGACGACGTGGTCGACGAATCCGACCTGCGCCGCGGCCGCCAGACCGCGAACGCGCTATGGGGCAACGCGGCGAGCGTGCTGGTCGGCGATTTCCTCTACTCGCGCTCGTTCCAGATGATGGTCGAGGCCGACGACATGCGCGTGATGCGCCTGCTCGCCGACACCACCAACCGCATTGCCGAAGGCGAGGTGCTGCAGCTGTTGAACATCCATAACCCGGACGTCGACGAGCCGGCCTACTTGCGCGTGATCGAGCGCAAGACCGCGGTGCTGTTCGCCGCCGCGACGCGGCTCGGCGGCCTGCTCGGCAAGCTGCCGGCCGCGCAGGAGGAAGCGCTGGCCGCCTACGGACTGAATCTCGGCTACGCGTTCCAGATTGCCGACGACGTACTCGACTACACCTCCGACGCCGGCACGCTCGGCAAGAACATCGGCGACGACTTGGCCGAGGGCAAGGCGACGCTGCCGCTGATCTATGCGATGCAGCGTGCCGCGCCGGCGCAGGCGGCAAGCTTGCGGCGCGCGATCGAGAGCGGCGGATTGGATTCGCTCGACAACATCGTCGCCGCGATCCGCGATTCCGGCGCGATCGAACGCGCGCTGGATAAGGCGCAGGGTTACGCCGATGCGGCAAAAGCCGCATTGTCCACAATGCCGCATAATGCCGCGCGCGATGCGCTGCTGGTGCTGGCCGATTACGCGCTCAAGCGCAGCCACTGAATGGGCATCGACTCACCATCGAATGCCTGGCTGCCCGCGCTGACCGCGTTGATCCTGCTGACGGCGGCCGTAGCGGCGGACGAACCCGCGCTCGCAGCGCCTCCGGCGAAGATCAACCTGAACGGCGAGGGCGTTCAGACGCAGCGCGTCGATACGACTGCGCTCGCGACGCTGCCGCAGCACACCGCGCGAGCGCAGGCAAGGCAAGTCGGTCGGTTGCAGCCGCCCTGATTTGA
>Ga0157378_10002116_pt1 | contig 17691 bp, 15 predicted proteins | sample M65metaG_FD_115309 | JGI IMG/M metagenome (GOLD analysis project Ga0157378, IMG submission 115309) | Miscanthus rhizosphere microbial communities from Kellogg Biological Station, Michigan, USA - M6-5 metaG | ecosystem: Host-associated > Plants > Roots > Rhizosphere > Soil | place: USA: Michigan...
GAAGTTGAGGAGGATATTTCGCTGCGGTCACTGTCAATGCAGTTTTTGGTAGCAAAGGATTGCCTATTGTATGGTAAAAACCTGCTGAATACTTCCTATACGGATGATAATATGCGCAGTCTGCAAAAAGAGATAGAAAATAAGAAGCTGCTGTTTCTTTGCGAGACGGGCCTCGACCCCGGCATTGATCACATGAGCGCTATGCAACTGATTCACCGCATTCAGGATAATGGCGGCAGCATCAGTAGTTTTCTTTCTCATTGTGGCGGCCTGGTGGCGCCAGAAAGCGACGACAATCCATGGCATTACAAAATAAGCTGGAACCCACGGAATGTAGTCATGGCTGGTAAGGCCGGCGCCCTGTACAAGTTGGATGGCAACGCAAAACAATCGCAGTACCCGGAACTGTTTGATGAATCACGGCTTACAAATATACCGGGTATCGGTTCACTTGCCTGGTACCCTAATCGTGATTCTCTTGAATACATTCATCTGTATAAACTGGATACCGCTGCAACTTTTGTCCGCACAACCCTCCGTAACCCGCAGTTTTGTGCCGGTTGGCGGAAGCTGATTGATTTGAAGCTAACCAATGACGAAGAATATTATGAAACAGATGGAATGAGCCTGGAAGATTTTTTTAAAGTTCATTTCGATAGACAGGCATACAAATATCCTGCTGAAAAAAAATCATCTCCCGATGTTTTTATAAACCAACTGGAATGGCTGGGATTGTATGATAAAGCAACTTTCATCAATAAAGGCCGGTGCAGCGCAATGGATGTGTTACAATTTGCACTGGAAAAGAAACTGGCTTTAGAAACAAAGGACAGGGACATGATTATCATGCTGCATGAGATAGAATATGTACAGCAGGGTAAAAAATATGGAATAAAAAGTCATTTGATAGTAAAAGGAGAAGATAATAGCAGAACCGCCATGGCTAAAACGGTAGGGCTTCCCCTGGGTATTGCGGCCAGGCTGATACTGCAGGGCAAAATAAAGGAAACGGGCTTACATATACCCGTTATACCGGCTATTTACGAACCGGTTTTAAAGGAACTGCAGCAGCATGGAATATCGTTTCACGAAAACACTGCGCTTATACAATAGGCAGTGTGGTATATGGTTCTCCCAATATCTGCTGAACGGCCAGGGCATCCAACCCAAACCAATTGTTTAAAATTGAAGAATACACGGATCTGAAATCCGTTTGCATGGGCACGTTATCATTTACGGTTGCATTGGCAGGAATAACCGGGTTAGTGCCAATGATCCCAGGCTTTATAGCATGTCCAAAATAAAAAACCGGTGCTGCTGCACCATGGTCGGTACCGCCGCTTGCATTGCTTTTTATTCTTCTGCCAAATTCAGAAAAGGTCATGCCCATTACATCGTTCTGCACCTGCAGCAACTGAAGATCATCCATGAATGCGCCAACGGCTTCAGAAACACGCTGCAATAATTTTGCGTGTGCACCTGTGCTGGTATCTGTTTCAGTTTGTTTTGCATGCGTGTCCAAACTACCGGTATTTACCATATACACTTTTGTTTTAAGTCCACCGCCAATTAAGCGGGCCACGATCTTCAACTGATCTGCCAATGGGTTTTTGCCGGAAACGGGGTATTTGGCTGATTGTTGGTTAACTTTCATAGCGGCTGCTTTTATTACACCTGCATACTGATCTGTTTTGCGGCTGATAAGTTCTATATAATCCAGTTGTTCTCCCCAGCGCGTATTACTGTCAACATTTACTTTTCCCTCAATTAAATTGTAAAAACTGGAAGGGTTACTGATAGCCAGGCCCATGGTAAAAGCTGGTCCCTGCAGGGCAGATGATACCACCGAACCAACCTGTATGGCCAGTGGATCAGGCATAGCGGCATTGGGGTAATTCTCGGGAAAGCCTTTATATACATCGTCTAAAAACCTGCCCGCCCAGCCGGTGTTGACTATCTTGTCGCTGTCGGCAGCCGTCATCCATATATCGGTTGCGCGAAAGTGTGAAAAATTAGGTTTTGGATAACTAACGGCCTGCACTATCCCAAGTTTACCGTCATTAAAAAGCTGTTGCATCTCCGGCATAGCCGGGTGAAGCGCAGTTGCATCGTAGCCATTTAATTTCAGCAGCTTTTCCTGCGGCAATGCAATGTTTGTTCTGGCCGCCATATAGGCACTGTATTGATCAAGCGGGATAACCGTATTCAGCCCATCATTACCGCCGGCGAGCTGGATCAGTACCAGCACCCGATCGTCATTCATATAATGTTGCAGCGAGTGTACAAGGGGTGAACCGGCTAGTGCTTTTAATGAAAACCCTCCCATAAAAGAAGGCAGAAGAACACCAGTAACGGTTTGCTGTAAAAATTTTCTTCTTTTCATATTCCGTTATTTTCTTAACACAGTTGGTATTGGGGTAAATTCATCAGGTAACGGTACAGGTTTTTTAATTTATTGAGTACATCCTTTTTATTGGCATTATCATCGGGTCGGGTGATCATTTTGTTCCAGGCATCTGTCCAGTAATGATCACTCATCATTCCCTGAAGACCGGACAATAGTATTCCTTCTTTCATATATTTTTTTTCCTGGTCGGGAAGATCCATTGCATAGAGCAATTGTGCTGATTCAGTAACCAGGGCGCCGGGATCACCCGGGTTTTGTAGAGATTGTGCAAATAGGTATGGATCGATAAATATTTTTTTATCGCCGCGGGAAAAACCATTGTTCAGCATACGGTCAGTAAACTGGTTGCGTTTCGGCAATGTATCGGAATTGATCCATATCTTATCGAACTGCGGCTCCTGGTAATAGGCCGGCCATCCGGCCACGTTGGGCGGATCGCCGATGTTCTGCTGCATCTGTGAAGACGCATTTTGAATATTGGTCCACAGGCTGTACAGGTTCACATAATCTTCATTGGCAGGGAAACTCACATTAAATTCCCGGCATAATCCAACCGTAAAATCTACAGGGCTTTTAATGAATCCGCCCCGGTTGGCCATATCAAAAAAATGGCGGCTGCTGAAGAGCTGTTTCAACACCGGCTTTATTTCATATTTATTCTTCCTGAACGTTTTTGCCAGGGGTTCAATAATATTTTTTTCTGTTGTGTCATCAATATGAGCGTAAACAAAAAAACGATATAGTTTCCGGCAAATGAATTTTGCCAATTCTTCCTGTGCAAAAAGCATGTTGAGCATATCATCCAGTTCGCCCTCTCCTTCTTTTGCCTTACGGCCTGCTATTAAATTGTTACCATAAAATGAAGAAAATTGTTTATCCGTTTCGTCATGCCGGCCCGCATCAAATACGCCGTGAACATCGGGCAATATTTTATTTTCAATCCGGAAACCCGTTAGCACCCTCGCTGCCGCTTTTACGTCCGCTTCAGTGTAATGCGATCCATTCCCTTTTCCAATAGTGAAAAGTTCCTGCAGCTCCCTTCCATAATTTTCATCGGGGGCTTTCTTTGTATTGGCATTGCCGTTCAGGTATTTCAACATTGCAGGATCAAGCGTGACTGCTTTTACCATTTCTTTGAAATTGCCCAATGCATACTGCCGCAACAGGATATTATGTTTATAGCACATAGTGGGATTATCAACTGTATTGGTTTCCGTTGCAAAATGATTGTGCCAGAACAATACCATTTTTTCGAGTACGCTTCGCTGCTGCCTCAGCATTAATCCGGTCCACCATGCTTTCAGCGAGTTTCGCCGGCGTCCGCTGTTCATGCCCGTAACTTTGCTGGCAGTTATCCAGGTTTCGCCCGCTTGAATTTCTTCGTCGGTATATTTATCATCATTGTAATTATTAACGGGCGGTGCAGGAACCAGATCAGCTTCCCCGATTAATTGTTTGATGGCAGCACGCAGAGACCTGGAACTAAAAAAATCAATATCCGCTTTCGGCGCGCCAAACATCGTTCTTTTCAGCAGGTGTTTCACTTCATCACGGCCCCATTTGCCTTTATATTTTTTAAGGTTACTGCTAACCGTTGGTAATTCCATATGTTGCATTTGTGTTTACCCGGGTCTTTACATGCAAAATACCTACCAGCTTCCAGCCTCTATGTAAAGCATATGTTAACTGCCGTTTAGTATTCAGGATTGATGGCTTAAATTAATGGGTGTTGAAGGGCACTGGATAGGTTCGTCAAATAACTGGTCAAAATTTTGCCTCGCCATTAGATATTATTCTTAATTTCCTGCATGGTCAATTCTTCCCGGCCGGGCAATCATATTTTTGGTGCGATCGGCAATACGCCCTTGGTGCGTTTGCAAAACATTGTGCCCGCAGGTTGCGCATCAATTTATATTAAACTTGAATATTACAATCCCACGGGCTCTTATAAAGATCGAATGGCCCTGGCGATTATTGAAGAAGCCGAAAAGCGGGGAACATTAAAAAAAGGCATGACAGTAGTAGAATGTACCGGTGGCAGTACCGGCACTTCCCTGGCTTTTATATGCAGTGTAAAAGGATACCGTTTCAGGGTGGTGTCTTCAGATGCGTTTGCCAGGGAAAAATTGCAGGCCATGCAGCTTTTTGGCGCCGAGCTTGAATTGGTCTTGAGCCAGGAAGGAAAAATTACGCCTGATCTTATTCCGGCCATGATAAAAAGAACCCAGGAAATAAATGCAGAAGGAAACGTTTACCTGACAAACCAGTTTACCAATAAAGACGCCGTAAAAGGGTACCGTGCGCTGGGCAATGAAATCATCGGACAAGTTGGAGGCCAGGTAAGTGTTTTTTGTGGCGCAGTAGGCACAGCAGGTATGATTATGGGTGTGTCCGCCGTATTGAAAGAAAAGGATCCCACTACCAGGATTATTGCATTAGAACCTGCATCGGCACCGCTTCTGTCAGCAGGCGTAAAAGGAACGCATAAGATTGATGGTATTGGTGTAGGTTTTGTTCCGCCGCTTCTTGAAAAGACAGCATATGATGAGATAAGAACAGTTGATGAAGCGGAGGCGCGTGCAATGGTTAAAAGACTGGCTGCGGAAGAAGGTATTTTTGCCGGCACTTCAAGCGGCCTGAATGTAGCAGCGGCCATTAAAATTGCAAAGGAACTAGGCACCGGCCATAATGTTGTTACAGTAGCCTGCGATTCGGGCATGAAATACCTGGCCGGTGGACTATTTGACTAACGCAGATGGTTATGTTATTTATAATCTTCCAATGCAGCAATTAAATCCTGCATGCCGGATGTCGCCGGTTTTTCAATAGCGGTAAGATGGCTGATGGAAGAAGTATACGGGATTGTTTTATCAATAATAAATTTGGGTATTTCAGCAGGAGCAAAGTTTACAAGACCTGCTGCCGGATAAACTACCAATGAAGTACCTACTACCGCAAAAATATCCGCTTGCTGCACAAGCGAAATAGCAGGTTCAATCATAGGTACCGGTTCTTCAAACCAAACAATATGTGGCCGCAATTGCGCTCCATCCGCAGCGGTATCACCCAGTAAAATATCAGTATGTATTTCCATTACCATTCGCTCATTTTGTTCACTGCGCATTTTCAGGATTTCGCCGTGCAGGTGCAGCACTTTTGTTGACCCGCCCCGCTCATGCAGATCATCTATATTTTGCGTGATGATATATACATCGAAATTTTTTTCCAAGGCAGCTAAAGCGGTGTGCGCCGCATTGGGTTGTGCCGCTTTTACATTTTTACGCCGTTCGTTGTAAAAATCCAATACCAGTTGGGGATTTCTTTTCCACGCACGGGGTGTAGCTACGTCTTCAATATTATATCCCTCCCACAATCCATCGCTGTCGCGGAAAGTCCGCAGCCCGCTTTCTGCACTGATGCCGGCACCGGTTAGCACTACCAGTTTCTTTTTGTTCATTCACCAAAAATAGGAAGGATAATTATTCATAGTGCCGATGTGTTCTTTTCCTTACAGCGATTAGGGTTCAAGAGATGGGCTTCGCTTTTTTATTGTCGTTAGCTTTCTTTTACGGACAAAAAGCCAGGCGGCACCTGCTGCTATCAACACCGGCCAGCAAGATGCTATTATCACCAGCAATTCCAGAAACCAATGCCAGCCGGATCGCAGCGACTCCATTATCCTGTAACTGTAAGAAGGATTTATTTCATTTGAACCAGGCTGTGTTAGTACCTGATAAAAACCAATATGGATTGTGCTAAAGGCAGCCGCATGGTCGAGGTAGCCGATCCTGCCCGCCGCTGCTTCAATATTCTCCTGGATGCTGTTTACTTCATTTTGAACCTGCAAAATCTCCTCCATGTTCTTAGCTTGTTTCAGCATATCAAGATACCTGTTCCGTACTCTTTTTTTTGCCTCCATTCTTGATTTCGTATCTACCAACTCGCCCGTTACATCTTCCGCACTAATCTTCTTTTCTATCACTTTTTCGGTTCCCGGTGTTAAGGCTGCGATGGCATCGTCAAATTGTTCTACAGGAACTTTAATTGTTATAATATTTTCAATTTTAAAAGAAGACTGATTCTGCTCTTCCTGCGCTATGTAACCGCCAGACCGCTTAACAGCAGCATGCAATATGGTATTGAAGTTTACATAGTCTTTCACTTCAACTGATAATTCACCCGTTTTAACTATTTTTTTATCCCAATCTTCTTTTGCTTGTGATTTTCCTGTTGCCTGTACCAAATGTTGCGGAGTATTGCCCTGGGGCGATGCAACGGAATCTGCAGACTGCATATCACGGATTAATTCTTCTGCTTTATCCTTTTTGTCAGAGGAGTTGATGTCCATAGATGTTATCTCCTTCTGTTTATTATTGCAGGCAATAAAGATCCATAGCAGCATGGCTGCCAGCAATTGCATTATCCATTTCATGGCTTTGATTTTTTTAGTGTGGATGTATTATTACAGTTAGATGCGCAGAAAAATATTTTACATAAAAGACGTTCAATACATAGGATAAAAAATAAAGCAACCAGATCACTGATGGACAATAAACCCGAATCCGCTTTCATGCGAAATGATCCGCGCTTCGTAAAAAATTTTTAATTGGATCTTATTATAAGAAGTGATGTGCTATTGATTACTTCTAACTGGAAAAAGTAACCCGGGTAAAAGTTAAAATGAAAAATATTTTTTGCAAAGGATGGACGAATACAACGGAAGCTGGAAGATAAAATGAGGATATTTCAGGATCCTGCGCTATAACCGGGGTGGCTATTTGTTTGGAAGAAGTATTTATTTTTCACCGGCCATTTCAAGGATAATATCCCATTCATCGTCTTTGACGGTTTGCACTGATAAACGGCCCAGGCGTACAAGGTCCATATTGGCCAGGCGCTTATCTGCTTTTATCTGGGCCAGGGTTACTGGCTTTTTCAATTTTCGCACTGGTTTGAAATCTACCACTACCCAATTAGCATCGTCCGTTGTTGGGTCCTGGTAAAATTCTTTGGCAACTTTTGCTATTCCTACTATTTCGGTTCCTTCGTTGCTATGGTAAAAAAATACTTCATCGCCTTTTTTCATTCCTCTTCAATTGTTGCGGGCTGCATAATTGCGCACACCATCCCAAAAAGTTTGTTTTTCTTTTTCCAGCTTTTCCCAGCTATAAGTAGACGGTTCCGATTTGATAAGCCAGTGTGCCATATGTTATAATTTATAATTTAAAAATACAGATTTTACGCTAACCCGGCGCTGCAAAAGTCAGTGCTGCCGTCAACGGCATAAAACCGCTCTGGCGTCATTGCGAGCTTGCGAAGCAATCTGCACCTTCAAACTAGACCAGAGTGCTTCGTCGCGCTGAATACTTCTCTTGCATCATCTCCGCTGCGACTCGCAATGACGTTGCAGGCCGGCAGCCATACACTCTGTTCTTTCAGGCAAAAAAATATCTGGCAATCCAACCAGGAATATTTACCGTATCTGATCCGGTTGATTACATGTAACACGCCGAACCTTACCGGTGTAACCGGAAACTTTTATAATCATAAAACAAAAAAATATGAAGCTGATTAAAATCGCAGGATTGTTTTTAAGTGCGGCCTTGTTTGTGAACATTGCGCATGCACAGAATACAATGTCCAATGAGAAAACCGTTCATGTAGGCGGCGCCGCCATGTATCCTTCAAAAAACATTGTAGAAAATGCGGTCAATTCAAAAGACCATACTACGCTGGTAGCGGCTGTAAAAGCAGCCGGTTTGGTCGAAACCCTGGAAGGCAGCGGTCCATTTACCGTATTTGCGCCAACCAATGACGCGTTCGGCAAATTGCCCCAGGGCACTGTTGAAAGCCTGGTAAAACCAGAAAATAAAGCAACCCTTACGAAAATACTTACTTACCATGTGGTTGCCGGAAAATTTGATGCCAATGCTATTGCGGCGTTAATTAAAGCCAGTGGTGGTAAAGCAACATTGAAAACAGTTAGCGGTGGATTATTAACCGCCACGATGAGAGATTCGAAGCTTGTTTTAACCGATGAAACAGGCGGAATGTCTACCGTAACAATAAAAAATGTATATCAAAGCAACGGCGTTATTCATGTAGTGGATACCGTATTGATGCCACAGTAAATCACTGAAAACGGTTGGTGTATAGTGGGATTTTTCACACCAGGACCTGCCTTTTCCAGGGCGGGCCTGTTTTATACAGGAGAAACTATTTCTGAAACATCTTGCAGACGTGGTTTTCCGACCGGGCCTGCAAAATGAAACCTGGTTTGTTTAAACTGTATACCTGGAATCCCAACTAATTCATACATTCGCTTCAAATAAGTGAAATGGACCTGAATGCCCTTTTTATGCAGGCGGTGAGCGAAAGTAAAGAACTGAAAGATCGCCCCAGCAACGATACCCTCCTGCAATTGTATTCTTTTTATAAACAGGCAACCGAAGGCGATGCAAATGGTGAAGCGCCCGGCATGTTCGATTTTGTGGCAAAGGCCAAATACGATGCATGGTCGTCATTGAAAGGAAAAACAAAAGAAGTGGCCATGCAGGACTATATTAACCTGGTTGGAAAGTTGAAAGCCTAAGTAGAATCCCGTAACAGGTTTTGGTATATATCTTCCAACTGTTTTCCTGCCACGGCATAACTAAACTGAGCGCTCGCTTTTTTTGATATCAGGTTTCGATCGTATTGCTGGTCTTTCTCTATCATGAACAACATTGCCTCCAATAGTTCCTTTTCATTTCCAGATTCAACCAGCAAACCATTACTATCATTAATAATTTCAGGTATGCCGCCGGTACGCGTGGCAATAACAGGCAGGCCACAACAGAGCCCTTCCAATATGGCACAAGGAAGATTTTCATACCTGCTGAACATGACCATAGAGGATGCCTGCTGATCTTCCAATGCCACCGCCTCGTAGGCAATTGCACTGGTCCATCTGATCCGGCTTTCTATCTTCAATTGTTCTGCCAATAAAACCAGTTGTGGCGTTGCCGGCCCCACCATCACCAGTTCTGTGTTTGTAATACGACTTATCAATTTGGCAAAAACCCGAAGTATGGCTTCCGGATTCTTCTGGTAATTCAATGCAGAAACATGAATAAACCTGTACACAGGCGGTTGCACTGCCGGCGGGTTAAATGTAAACCGGCTCGTGTCGACCACGTTCGGCACCACCCGGAAAGGAATATTCGCAAAACTGCCGGTGATCAATTTTCCGAGATGATTACTTACAGGCAGGAGCATTTCTGCGTTTTGTAAAACTTTCCTTATGCAGCGCCGGAAAAAAAAATCTCTTGTGTAGACATTGTCCTCCGAACTCTTATCATACCCTGTCCAATGTTCGGTAACCAGGTAGGGAATGCGGTACCTCCGTTTTAACCACAAAGCCGTGATACCCGCCCAAAGTGCAACATGCACATGTGCCAGCGCGGGCTTGCCATTTTCTTTGATATATGTTGTTACAAGTTTTCTGGCAGTTAAACGATACTGCAGAAAGGATATTAATTTATCTACCGGCGCTATATGTGTTTTGAGTGGCCTGTAGTAAGCAATTGTTTCATGTAAATTACCAGTAGCCGTCTGTTCAATATGGACGCGATTAACGCATTTTTCATCTTTAACAATAAAAATTACCTGCACGGGCTGATATGCAGCAACCGCACGCGCGTGCCTTTGTATGAAATCGCCTGCAAAAGGATCGGTTTTATTGGGGTACCAGGAAGGCAGCCAGAGTAATTTCATCGGGCTTGTTTAAAATAATTTATTGAATGCGGAACGAAGATTCTTCCAATCGTCTCCCCGCGGATAAAACAAATGGCCAACCGGTGTTCCCGTTTGCCGGCAATAAACAATAACCGAAAATATGCTGGAAAGCGAGTACCCGAGACTGCTGGCAACTGCAGCTCCCTGCATTCCAAAGCGTGGTATCAGCAGCAGATCTGCCGCCAGTATACTCACGAAACATATTGCGGAGCCGGCCAGGTTAATCCGCAGAAAATTCTTTCCTGCAAAATAAGCGGCAAGGATAGTTGTGTTACAAAACAGTATTACACCGGGCAGCAGGATTCGGAATGGTAAAACGCTCTCGTTATATATGTCCCCAAATATAAAATCAATGACAAATGGTAAAAATAAAAAGGAGAATATTCCCGCAGCAATATTAATGCAAAAAAATATCCGCATAAACAGTAACATCTCTTCGGTGTTGTAGGCTTCCTTTTTTCGCGCTACCTGCGCAAATAAAATACCGGCGAACAATACCGGCAACATCCAGAAAGCCTGGGCAAGCCGGCTTGCAAAAGCATACCAGCCCAGTTCTTTTTCACCACGGAAATATTCTACGAACCAATAGTCCATCCGGTAACAAAGGAACTGTATTAAATTGGTGACCAATGCTATGATCGAAAAAGATAAAAAAATTTTGAGGTCCTGCCGGTTGACCCGGGGAAACTTCCAGCTATTTTTTACACGCCTGTGAAACAGAAACATCAATACAAACGATTGAAAAAGGTAAAGCAGGGCATATAAAAAGATAAGGATAGCTGAATTATATAATGGATGAAATAATAAGAACCCCGAGAGAATGAGGAATATCGCAAAGTTTGTAAAAAATACAATGCGGCCATATAAAACGAACAGGTGATGCCCGTTAAAAAGTGCAGTATATTTTTCTGTTAATGAAATGCCGGATACCAGCAGAAGTCCTATCCACCAGTAAATGCGGGATGCATTTTTGAAAACCAGGTTCTGGCCTGTTATCCAATGATACATTGATTCGGTACCCACCAGGATCAGTAATTGCAGTGCCACGATGATGAATATCAGTGGAACGATTTTCTCCAGTTGCAATTGCGTATTTTTTGCCGAATGATAGGTAATCCCGGCATCGGCACCAAAACCAGAAACAAGATTGAAAAAAGTGGCGTTGACAATCATCAGCGACAATATTCCATATCCTTCAACGCCGGCCTGCCGTGAGAATACGGCTACTATTGCATATACAACCGCTATATTCAGGATACGGTATACAATGTTATGGGCAAATGTGAGCGTTGTATTCATACCATCCTGCATTTCAGCTATTGGCCGGTCGATGCTATGCGTAAGATGCCTTAGCCAGGGGCGGCCGGTGCAGCATCAGGCACACCGCAGCCCGAATCAGTTGGCTAGGGACATACTTATTTCAGTGCCTCGATAATTGCGATAAACTCTTCTGCATTCAAAGATGCACCGCCTACCAGTCCGCCGTCAACATCTTCTGAAGCAAACAATTCTTTTGCATTGGCGGCTTTCACACTACCACCATATAAAATGGAAATATCATTGGCCAGCGGCTTGCCATATTGCTTTGCCAGCACGCTGCGCAGGTATCCATGCATCTCCTGTGCCTGCGCTGTACTGGCCGTTTTTCCCGTACCAATGGCCCAGATGGGTTCATAGGCAATAACTACCTGGGATAGCTGCGCTTCAGACAAATGAAACAAAGATTCGCGTAACTGGATTTCTACATAACTGTTCTGTGTACCCGCTTCGCGGATGCTCAATGGCTCACCACAGCAAAAAACAGGTGTGATGCCAAACTCCAGCAAAATATTTAATTTATCAGCCAGCATTTGATTGGTCTCGTTGAAATATTCCCTGCGTTCGCTGTGGCCAATGATGCAGTATTTAATATTGATAGAGTCCAGCATTTCCGCTGACACTTCGCCTGTATAAGCGCCCGATTTTTTGGCATAACAGTTTTGAGCAGCAATATCGTAGTTGCGTTCGTCGGAGACCTCGCTATTGGCCATAATCAGGTAGGGAAAGGGAACGGCAAACAAAACCTGCTGGTGTAACTGGAGCTGGATACCCGGCTTCAGGATATCATCCAGCAATTTTTCTCCCTGTTGGTATGTACAGTTCATTTTCCAGTTTGCCGCAGCAATTTGTTTTCTCATTTGGTTTGTATTTTTTTGGCATGCAGACAGCGCTTAACCTTTGTTGTTATAAGCGCCTGTAAGCAACATTGAAAGAAATAAGTGTTTTATTTAGCTGTGTAACTTTTTCAAAGGCGGTCAAAAATATGCTGTAGCTGCTGAATTTCCTTTTCTGTAAGCAAATGATTTTTCAGCTTTTTCCAATTGGCAATATCGCTCAATGCTTTTTCGAACTCATAGCGGGCCGGTTTATGTGCTCCCCAACTGAAACTGGGTATGTATTTGGGCAGCAGGCCTTCTCCAAAAATATTGGCGCATACACCTGTTACAGTACCTGTATTAAAGGAGGTATTGATAGAGGAACGTGAATAATCACCCATCAGCAAACCACATTTAATGCCGGCAGACAAATAATGGCCATCAGCTTCGTTCCATACTTTTACATTGCTGGCTGTGTTCTTAATATTGGAATTGGTTGTTCCGGCCCCAAGATTACACCATTCACCAATAACAGCATCGCCCAGGTAGCCATCATGGGCTTTGTTACTATAACCAAAAAGTACACTGTTCTTAATTTCGCCGCCTGCTAAACAATACGGCCCAATAGTAGTAGCGCCATAAATGCGGGTACCCATTTTAACCGCCGCTCCTTCGCACAAAGCAAATGGCCCCCTGATAGAAGCACCTTCCATTATTTCCGTGTTGCGACCGATATAAATGGGACCTGCTTCGGCGTTCAGGATACAATATTGAAGTTTGGCGCCCTCTTCTAAAAAAATATTTTCCGGGCGAATGCAAACTACCGATGAGGGTAGCGGTTGTGTTTGTCTGCCTTCTGTAACGAGCTTGAAGTCTTCGCGAATCGCCCAGTCATTGTATTCAAAAATATGCCAGGGATGTTGCAGCATGCGAACCGAAGACTGTTGCATAAAATCTTCCTGGGTATAATCACCCTTTAACAGTTGCTCTACAAAATCGCGTGTGGGTACAATATTGCCGGCAAATACTACGGGTTGTGTATCGGTTCGCGGCGGCTCCAGGTATTCATCGCCGTTCACCCGCACTTTTATTCCGAGCAATTTTTCCCATTTCTGCCGGATGGTAAGTATGCCGATCCTGATATCCGCAGCCGGCCGGGTTAATGTAAAAGGAAATAAATGCTGCCTGATATTGGTATCGTCCAGGACTAATTGAATCATATTTAAAAATACAATAAAATCACTATGCATAACAGCCAGGCGTAATAAGACAATTGTCGGACAATCTGGCAAAAAAAAATCCCTTCGCCTGTTAGCGAAGGGATTGACAAAAACGATTTGCTTCCTGCAGATGAAAGAATGTTATTTCTTTGCGTATTTCTTGTTGAATTTATCAATACGTCCTGCAGTATCTACCAGCATTTTCTGGCCGGTAAAGAATGGGTGTGACATACTGGAAATTTCAAGTTTGATCAGCGGATATTCATTGCCATCTTCCCATTTCACAGTTTCTTTTGTATTGGCGGTAGAACGGCTGAGGAATGAATGGCCATTACTCATGTCTTTAAAAACAACGAACCGGTAATTTTCCGGATGCAGACCTTTTTTCATAATTATATATTTTAAGGCAGTACGGATTTGGCCGTACTTTTTGTTTACAAGGCCGCAAAAATAGCACCTAATCGCTTAATTGCCAAACTGTTTTTGGTCAGTTCCGCATATTGTCAAACTGGAGGGGCAAACCCAGGTCGGCGGTTTTGCAAAGCTGTATAACCGACTGTAAATCATCTATTTTTTTACTTGTCACCCTTACCATATCATCCATAATCTGGGCCTGCACTTTTAAACCACTGTCTTTTATCAGCTTCACAATTTTTTTGGCGTCTTCCTGTTTCAACCCATTTTTTACCAGCACTTCCTTTTTGACGATTTTACCGCTGGGGTAAGACTCTTTCGACATATCAAATGCTTCCGGCGATATATTCTGTTTATGCGCACGGTTGATCAACACATCCAGCAACTGGCGCATTTTCATATCGTCATCGGTTTCAATATTGAGCTTATATTCTTTTTTATTGAGATCGATTACCACATGTGCATCTTTGAAATCAAATCGGTTTACGATTTCTTTTTTTACCACATTTACGGCATTGTCAAGCGCCTGGCCATCGACTTTGCTCAATATATCAAATGAGGGCATAGAATAGTATTTAGAATTTTAGTACCAAGTATTGAGACTCGCGGATTATAAGGCTGTGGCCCCATAGCCACAAAGTCTGTGTACTAAGTACTATGTACTTAGTACTGCATGCTGATCCCAAATGTAAGACTGTTTCCAATATCAGCATACAAAAGCCTGCTCCTTGATGGAACAGGCTTTTAAAAAAATACTATAATCCTATTGGCCCTTGCTCATAGCTCAAGGCTTTTATTTTATTGTTGCTGCCCTGCTCCTGCCCTGTTCTGTTCTTCGTTGGCGCCACTGGTTCTCCTGCGTGCCTGGGGTACCCCTGATTTACCAAAACGATAGCTGAAGGTAAGGGTAGCGCTGCGGTTGTCCCATTTATTATAAACTTTTAAATCGATATCGCTGTACACGGTCTTGCCCCGGTATACCTGCCATTGAAAAGGATCGCGGATGTTGAGCCGCAGGGTTCCTTTTCCTTTCAAAACTGTTTTTTGGCCACCAACAGTCATGAAATACATGGGGTCGCTGATACTGAGCTGATCAATACCTTTGCCCCTGTAGAAACCGCTCAATTCAGTCGTCCAGCCTTTTTTGAAACTAAAAGTGTTGGACACATTCACCATAAACGATGTGTAGCTGATATCCAGCGGATCGTTGTTGCCGGTGAAGGAATTGTAATAAAACCCGGTATACTTGTTATGGAACACATTCACAAAAGCATTTCCATTCCACCATTTAGCAAATTTAAACGGAGCATTTACGGAAGCACCCATATTCCTGAACCGGGCAACATTGTCTGTTGTCAGGTAGGTAATTCTTTTTTCCGTGTTTTGCTTTAATATCTGCGATATCACATTATCGGTAATAGCGTAGCTCACAGAAGTGGTTATGCCGCCTTTATAGGTATGCCGCAATTCCAGGTTGTTTGAATATTGGGGCAGCAGGTAAGGATTACCCTGGCGGAAGGTAAGAGAATCCAGGAACCATAAAAAAGGATTCAGATCCTGGTAATTGGGCCGTTCAATTCTCCTGCCATACGACAAAGTGAGTGTATTATTTTTATTCAGTTCATAGTTCAGGTACATCGTGGGAAACAAGCTGGTATATTTCCTGGTAAAAGAAGAATCGTTCAGTACCTGTTTGCCTTTGGAGGTGGTATTTTCCAGCCGCAGCCCCGCCTGCGCACTCCATTTTTTCCATTTTTTGTTGATACTTCCGTACACCGCATTAATGTTTTCCTCATAGATAAAATGATTGGAACGATCATCCGGCACCCAGCCATTCCCGTTATCACGATCATACACCACTTTGTTATCACTTTTTACATAGCTGGTTTTAAAACCCGCATCAAAGCGCATATCCTTTTTCATGGGATGCGTGTAATCCGCCTTCAGCGAATAAATATTGATAATACCGGGTATATCACCACGCAGTGTAAGGTTGCCCGTTTTGGACCCGCTATGGCCGTCGAAAACATCGGTAATAAGGGTCGATTTTGATCCGTTGCTGTAGCCCACATAATCAAAGTCGGCAGTCAGCTCCGTACCGCTGGTATCAAATGTGTGTTTGTAATTCAGGTTGCCCGAATAATTAAAAAAAGTAAGCTTGTTGGTGGTAGTTGATTTAAGCACCGACTGAATACTCCCATCGGGCAGATAAATAGTTTGCGTACTGTTGGGTCTCGGTCGGCCAAAAAAACCAAAACCGTTTAGCACTACGCCGAATACATTTTTTTTGTCCGCATAATAATCCATCCCAATTTTAAGGGTATGGTTATTATTACGCATATTCATTTCCGTTGTTGAATTGGAATAAGAATTCAGCGCACCATCTTTTTCAAAAAATTTCCGGTCGATGATCAAATCGGCTTTCCCTTCCCGGTAATTAAAATTATAATTACCAAACAGGTTTAGTTTTCCTTTCCGGTAATTCAGGTTTAGGCTGGTGGTTTGTTTAACGGGGGTAAGCCATGAATCATTTCTTTTATAGAGGCCCATGGAGCCTCCCGCGGTAATACTGCCGTTAAAACCGTCACTACGGCTTTTTTTTGTTTTGATATTGATAATACCGGAATTGCCCGAGGCATCATATTTGGCAGGCGGGTTGGTCATTATTTCTATCTGATCCAGTGCAGCAGCCGGCATATTTTTTAATACGTTCGCCAAATCTGCGGCCGACAAGTAAGTTGGCTTACCATCGAGCATTACAATAACACCCTGTTTTCCTTTCAGGCTGATATTACCGTCATTGTCTACAGATATGCCCGGCGATTTTTCCAGCACTTCCATAGCAGTCGCTCCTGCATTGGTAGGTGCCGCTTCTACATTGATGACCGTGCGATCTATCTTTTGTTCGATCAGCGGTCTTTTTGCGGTAACGGTTACGGCACTCAATTCTTTGGTGGTGGCGGCCAGTTGAAAAGCAGGCGACTGGAAACTCATTTTCTCCGGTGTGAGTTCGATAACAGCCGACAACTTTGTTGTAAATGCAACGGCACTCACAGACAAAATATATTTGCCGGCGGCGATTTTTTCTATTTCGTACAAACCTTCTTTATTACTAAGCACCGCTTTCACAAGGGTTTTGCTATCAGCTTTTAACAGTTGTACGGTAGCGGCCTCAATGGGCTTTTGATTGGCATCAGTGACTGTACCATTAATACGTCCTGTCTTTTCCTGGGCAAAAATGCTCAGCGAAAAAAGAACAAAGGTTAGAAGGGCGGTTACTTTTTTCATTACAGTAGTTTGTATTCTGTGATTGGTCTGTTTTGTAGCGGCGAAGTTGTTAATGAATCATTGATAAAAAAAGACAAAACTGGACAGGGGGCGTATTTCAACCATCAATACACAGGCGGCTGAATTCAGGTACGAAAAGCATCGTTATCTTATCGTGTGAAGCAGTGAATACTTAGATTTTAGTACTAAGTACCCGGACCAGCAATAACCGCCTGATCTTTGTACTTAGTACTTAATGTTTTGATCTTTCTTTCTAGTTATCTCCGCCTGCTTTTACACGATTTTGTTCAGCATCGGCACCGCCTTTTTTGCGGTTATTCTGGAGCCCTTTAAGTGGTTTGCCAAACCGGTAAGAAAATGAGATGCCCGCCACCCTGGAGTCTCTTGTATTTTCAAAATGCGCCTCAGTCTGCTGAAAATTGATTTCTCCCTTTGCACGATTGGTGTAAAA
>Ga0157378_10002117_pt1 | contig 17676 bp, 13 predicted proteins | sample M65metaG_FD_115309 | JGI IMG/M metagenome (GOLD analysis project Ga0157378, IMG submission 115309) | Miscanthus rhizosphere microbial communities from Kellogg Biological Station, Michigan, USA - M6-5 metaG | ecosystem: Host-associated > Plants > Roots > Rhizosphere > Soil | place: USA: Michigan...
AAGGACTCGAGTTTGGGGAGCATTCGTTCTTTGTGCTGGTGCTGCCAGTGCTGCTGGTTGTTCCGGTTCTGCTTGCGTGGTTTGTAATACGAGTTTTATTAGGTTGCGTGCGGAAGAACACTGAAGCGCAGCGCAAACTGCAACCCAATGGTTTTCATCCTGAAAGGATGTAATTGAATAGCCGTGAGCGAGCAGCTCTTGCGCGAAGCCCCCGATAACATGGCCAACAACAACCGGACCCTGCAAGAGTCAGAATGGTCGCGTTTGTTTGACCCTTTCAGGGTCTTTTCAAATTGGTGTCTTACCCCCGGGGACGTTGCGCAAAGCCGCTCTCCCCGGCTATTAACTTTCATCCTTACAGGATGAGAAGTCCATCACTCGAGATTTTCCAGGTCAACCCAACCAGAACTGTGCGATGGCACTGATCTCATTTGACCCGTCGTAAGGCTTGTCGTGTTTATGGCTGGACAATCAATCCCTACAGTCTCGATGAAGTTGTTGAGATTAGCGTCCGCTTCGGCTCGAAATAGGTCTGCCCAAACCTTTAACTCTACTTTGCGTTCACCTGATAACACTTCACGAATAAGTCTGCTCAGCATTTCGACGTCGCCAAAACTGTAGGTAAGCATGCCTCGCGTCTCGCCCACGTTCACGGCGATCACCGGAACACCACACCAGATAGCTTCAACTCGTGAGATACCGTAACTCTCCTGACCAACTGCACGAACAAATAGATCACAGCGAGGAAAGACCTGGTAGATCTCTGGATTGGGAACGTTTGCCAGGACAGTAATCCAATCTCTTCCAGACAAAACGCGATCACGATATTCTGAGTCGTTCGCGAAGGAGCCATCTAGCAGCAACAACCCAATGTCCTGTTTAGTGTCGACGCGCACCATTTCAATGGCCTTTGCCACGTGCTCAAAACCATAGGGTTCGATAAACGTTCCGATTGAGCAAACGCGTTTCTCGTGCTTTCCAAATTGCTCGAGCACAGCTCCAGTCGCCACGGTTAATTTGGTCTCTTTTGCCTCGCGGGGAATGTTAACCAGACACGGAATCACGGTTATGTTCTGAGTAACCTTTACGTCGTTGATGAGCCAGGCACGTAAGTCATCGCTCGCGACAATAAATTCATCAATTGAGGAGATAGCTCTTTTGAAGAGTCTCTTTTGCGCAGGCGAGAAGTTGGCATAGCGCTGCGGAAGCGAGCCGTCGAGAATGTATTTGATCCATTCGAATCCCAACACTGTTTTAGCAAATAGCCAGATTGGCAGTAATATTGCGTTTGGATATTCGAGATGAAAATGAGTGAAGTCTACTATTCGCGCGTTGTGTCCCTGTTTGATAAATGCTTTGATCACACCCAGTCGACGATGATTGAAACGGGTGATTCGTTTATCAGCAGAACGCTTGCCAAAGAATGTCCAAACGAAAACGGGAGCATCTTTTAAATGCCCCCACAAACTGCTGAGCATTACCGATACGCCACCGTACGGCGGAGGAAGCGGACCAAACAAGACAACATGCTTACTCATGCTAAGATGAAGTATAGACCGTGAACTTTTGGAAAGCGTAAAGAACTGAGCAGTACGGAAATCTTAACGGGGTAATACCGAAGTATTTTTTAATGGAAGACCAGCTGTTTTTGAGCGAGCCCTCGGTTTCGGTAGTAGTGCCGTCTTACAACCACGCGCAGTTTGTAGCTTCCTGTCTTCATTCGATCATCAGGCAGACCCAACCACCCGAGAAACTTTTGGTTATCGACGACGGATCGAAAGACGATTCCGTGCGAGTCATTGAGTCGGTGTTGAAGGAATGCGCATTTCCTTCTGAGTTAGTTGCGCGGGAAAACCGAGGTTTGTCAGCCACACTCAACCAGGGTCTGGAGTTAACAAGGGGAGACTATTTCGCATACCTGGGCTCGGACGATGTTTGGCTGGATGACTTTCTTGCCGCAAGAACGAAGCTCCTGCGCAATCGTCCGACCGCGGTTCTTGCCTATGGCAACTCCTATCTTATCGACGAGCAAAATAAGGTAGTTGATTGTACGGCAGACTGGGCACACTACAAAGACGGTGATGTCCGGGAAATGTTATTGCAGGTCACTGCGCCGATGAGCCCCACTGTCCTGTACAAACGCGAATCACTGGAACGTCACGGATGGAATGAAGGCGAGAGACTCGAGGACTACGAACTCTACTTGAAGTTGAGTCTTGACGGTGAGTTTGCCTTTGATCCGCAAGCGTTGTCAGCGTGGCGAGTTCATGAGACGAATACGAGTTGGGACCAGGAGATGATGCTCGATGAACAACTCAGTGCCTTGAGACGCGTTGCTCCGGAGTTAGGAATTGGGGATCGTCAACTGGAAACTCTAACTAATGAAATCAACTTCAATCGTGTTGAGGACTTTCTGCGACTTGGAGACAAGAAGAAAGCCACTCAACTGGCACTTAAAAACCTGAAGGGCATTTCAGTTGCGCGACTGGTCCGAATTCTGGGCCGACTAGCACTTCCCTACTCTGCAGTTTCATGGTGGCGACAGCGAAGACAACACGCAGCGACGCAGCATTATGGAAGACTGGACGTGTGATGGATGCTTAGGTTCGCCGTTCGGACGATACATAACTTAATTTCAACCTCTCGAATAGCTTCACGCCTTTACCTCGAAACCGCATGTTGTGTTCTCAGATTGTTTCCTCATTCGCACTCTAAACAACTTTTCTTGAACTCACTCGCATGGACTAAATGGCCCATTGGAGAACTCGGCCCAAGGACTACGAGAATGGGAAACATCGATATCCGTCTGGTGCCTCATCTGGGGGAATTCGATTTTGATGTTGCGATAAATCGAGATTTCCAATACGAGCCGGAGGTTTATCGTTTTCTGAGCGGAATTATAAAAGACTTCGATTGCGTCATAGAGATCGGAGCAAATGTCGGCGCATTCACCTCATTCTTTGCGAAACACACATCAAGAGTTTTTGCTTTCGAACCATCACGCGAAGCATACCGACGGTTGTTGGGTAACCTTCAGTTGAACGGGCTGACAAATGTTCACACTTTTAACTGTGCCGTTGCCAGTGAAAGCGGTCTGTTAACTTTCTTCGAACCAGAAGGACATCTTACTAATGGCTCGCTTTACTCGCACTTTGCTGGAATTTTTTCTCCATCATTGAAGAGCTATCCAGTGTTCGCTGTAGCAGCTGAGGACCTCGGTTCATTGATTGAGGACGCATCTCGCGTTCTGATTAAGATTGATGCGGAAGGCGCTGAGGCAGTGATTCTCAAGGGATTGTCCGAGGTTATTCAAAGATTTCGGCCGACGTTGATCATCGAAGTTGTCGGAACGTTTGACGCTGAGATTCGCCGTGTTATTCCCAACGGTTATGAACTTCATAACATCACTGATAGTGGACTCAAATCTGTTCAGACTCTTACTTCCAACGCTTTTCGAGATTGGGTGTTAGTACCTGACGGACCCGTTTAGTCAGCATGAAAAGGAATGGCTCAGTTTTCCCTCTCCTTGACGTTCATCTCGTACGCTGGCTAGACTCGACTCATTAAAACTTTTGCCTACTACACTTCGGTAACTTCTTCTCGCATCGCTTGCCAGTGAACACCACAGAAAGTCAGACGAATCTAGCGGCGACTGGTTCTCAACTACAAACAACCTCCACACCGGATGTCTTCGAGGACGCTAAGATCCTCATCGATGCGCGAGATGCTGCCCTCGGACTTCACCTGCGGGAGTTGTGGAACTATCGTGAACTGCTCTACTTCCTGACCTGGCGTGACATAAAGCTTCGCTACAAACAGACGGCGCTGGGTGCGGCCTGGGTGATTATTCAACCACTGTTCACGATGCTCCTGTTCACACTCTTCTTCGGCAAGCTGGCACGCATGCCGTCTGACAATGTTCCGTATCCGCTGTTCGCTTATGCCGGTTTAGTGCCCTGGACTTTCTTTTCCAACGCAATAACAAACAGCGGTCAGAGTTTGGTGGGAAATAGCACTTTGATTAGCAAAGTTTATTTTCCACGAATCTATATTCCGGCAGGCGCAGTCGGAGCCGGGTTGCTTGATTTTGCAATTGCATCAGCCTTGCTTCTGCCAATGCTGGTCTACTACGACATCACAATCACCTGGCGAATCCTCTTGTTACCGGCCTTCGCACTTCTGGCAACGATCCTGGCCCTAGGTGTCGGCATGTGGTTGGCCGCGCTAAACGTAAGGTATCGCGACGTTCGTTACGCCATTCCGTTTCTAGTCCAGCTGTGGCTGTTTGCTTCGCCGGTGATTTATCCAGCCAGCATTGTTCCGCTGAAGTGGCGATGGCTCCTGGCCGCTAACCCGGTGACAGGAGTTATCGAAGGCTTTCGCGCCTCAATTCTTGGTAAAGAGTTCGACGTGTCTACAATCTTGTCGTCAGTGATTGTGTCTTCACTGATTCTCACTTTCTCCTTTTTTGCTTTCCGGCGCGTCGAGGATAGTTTTGCGGACGTAGTTTGATGAAACCAATCATTGCAGTTGAAGGGCTGAGCAAGCGGTACCGCATCGGTGGACGGCAGCTTCATAACAGTTTGCGCGACACCGTCGCAGGACTTGTTCGTGCACCTTTTAACAGATTCAAGAAGAACGGATCAGCCAATACTATCTGGGCGCTCGATGATGTAAGTTTTGAGATAACGCCTGGAGAAGTTGTTGGAATAATCGGACGCAATGGTGCGGGTAAGTCGACGCTTCTCAAGATACTCTCGCAAATCACCAGGCCGACAAAAGGTAGAGTTGCTCTGAACGGTCGTGTCGGTAGTTTGTTGGAAGTGGGAACCGGTTTCCACTCTGAGTTGACTGGAAGGGAAAACGTTTTCTTGAATGGCGCAATTCTCGGCATGAAGAGGGCTGAGATCCAAAGAAAGTTTGACGAGATCGTCGCCTTTGCAGAGACCGAAAAATTTCTCGATACGCCGGTTAAGCATTACTCCTCAGGGATGACAGTTCGACTGGCATTCGCTGTGGCTGCACATCTCGAGCCTGAAATTCTAATCATCGATGAAGTGCTGACCATTGGAGACGCTGAGTTCCAGAAAAAATGTCTCGGTAAGATGAACGAGGTTACTCGCGCCGGCCGCACCGTTCTGTTTGTTAGTCACGATCTCAACGCAATAAATTCAACTTGCGAGCGAGCTCTCCTGTTGCACGAAGGCAAGATAGTTTTGTCAGGCGTGACAGCAGACGTCACGCGCTATTACCTCGACCATACAAACAACATGTACTCGCCGATTACGTGGACGGCGCTCCCGGGTAGCGATGCGACTGAAGTAAAACTTAATTCCATCCGGTTAGTGCAGAACGGCGCTTCAACCTCGGCAATCAATTGCCGCGAAGCATTCGACATTCATATTGATTATCAGATCAACGAAGTAGTCAGAGGCTCACGCTTCTTCCTGATATTTAGAAACGAAAGAGGCGAAGTCATCTTCACGACATCCGATTACGACGTGTTGTCAGCTGAGGCAATGACGAGAAAAACCGGAAGGTTTCTGAGTCGGGTTGAGGTTCCGGGTGGCCTGCTCAAGACTGGCGGCTACTACGGCAGCCTTGGAATGGACATCAAAGATGACCGCGTAATCTTCGCCGCTGATGATGCATTTCACTTCGATGTCTTCGAGCCAGAGGACGATGTCCAGGCAGGTCGTCACAAGAGACCGGGAGCAATCTCACCCCTCTTGAGTTGGGAAATTTCCGAGCTTCACTAATGACTGCGTGGTTAAAAGACAAGATCCCCTTTTCAGTAAAGCTCTTTCTTAAACGGCAGCGCGCAAGGTTCTCTTTCGAGAAGGCGCCAGGCAATCAAAAACAATTCAATACTCTCCGAAAACAGGATGCTTCTGTAATTGTTTTCGACGAAGTACTTCCCACACCCGATCGAGATGCTGGAAGTGCGAGAATGTTTTTGATTCTTCAGATCCTGGCCCGGCAGTATCACACCGTATTCGTCTATAGAACCAAGCTTTCGGATCCACGTTACGAGCAGTCACTGTGGCAAGAAGGAATCGAGACCGTAAACCTCATTTACTACGCAAACGTCCTAAAACAACAAAACTTCAAGACAGCGATTATTAGTCGTCCAGACTTAACACACACATTGTTGCCATCACTGCGCAAGCTTGCACCAAGTACAAAGATCATCTTTGATTCGGTGGATGCACATTACAGACGACTCGAACGGGAGTATGAAGTGTCTGGCGAAGCCGCAGTGAAACGGAAGGCTGACTACTATCGCAAGATTGAACTGGAAGTGGTACGCGATTGCGACATAATCTGGTGCACTTCAACTGAAGATGAAATGTCTCTGACAACTGAGATCAGCGACAAGCCTGTAGCGATCATTCCTACGATTCATCCGCTTCACGACAGAGTAAAAACGTTTGCCGAAAGACAGAACTTGCTGTTCATCGGTAATTTCAATCACACTCCCAATCGTGACGCTGTGGAGTTCTTTGTCGAGAAGATACTGCCGCTGATTCACAAGACGTTACCGAAAGTTAGGCTGGACGTAATTGGAAGTAACGCACCCGATCATTTTCAAGCTTATGCTTCGGAAGGCGTGAATATTCATGGTTATGTGCCGGACATTGAGCCACTGTTTCAATCAAGCCGCGTGTTTGTAGCCCCGCTGCGGTTTGGTGCTGGAGTAAAAGGGAAAATTGGTGATGCGCTCTCGTATGGGGTTCCTGTCGTGACAACCAGTGTTGGGGCGGAAGGGATGCAGTTCGAGCACGATAAAGAGGTTCTGCTCGCCAACACACCCGAAGACTTTGCGAATTACGTGATCCAAGCCTACACGAACCCAGAACTCTGGCAGCGTTTGTCCGATGCCGGTTACGAACACATTGCCAAACACTTTTCACCTGAAGCAGTCGAGCGCACGATACTCGGTTCCTTGGAGTGCGGTGCCCCCGCACCGCTTTGGTAAAGACTCTCGGCTCTTTCGATCCGTCTTTCCGCCGTGGATTTCTTCGCGCAAGCAACCGAGTATTAGGAGAAGTATTCTTACCAAAGCGGTGCCCCCCGCACCGCACTCCAAGGCGACGCATTTGCTTAGCCGGTCACGTTCCCCAGATAATCACCAACCTATGACAAGACGCAAAAACCTTTACCACGAAATAGAACCTTACGACAGCGGATACTTGAGAGTCTCGCCTGTTCATGAACTCTATTTTGAGCAGTGCGGTAATCCCAACGGGAAACCGGCTGTGTTTCTGCACGGTGGGCCAGGCGCTGGATTGACTCCGGATTATCGCCGATTTTTTGATCCGGAAACGTATCGAGTAATCCTCTTCGACCAACGAGGTGCTGGAAAGAGCAAGCCTCACGCGTCGCTTGAAGAAAACACGACGTGGCATCTCGTAGCGGACATTGAGAAACTCCGGGAACATTTTGGTATTGAGAAATGGCTTGTGTTCGGAGGGTCGTGGGGCAGCACGTTATCACTCGCTTACGCAGAGACTCATCCTGATCGCGTGAACGCGCTGGTACTGCGTGGCATTTTTCTTTGTCGTCCAAAAGAGATTCACTGGCTCTATGAGGACATTCTGGGTGCGAGCGCTATCTTCCCTGAGACATGGGAACAATACGTACGCATAATTCCACCGGCCGAGCGCGGAGACATGATCAATGCCTATTATCGCCGACTCACAAGTGATGATACTTCAGTCAAACTCGAGGCAGCGCAGGCCTGGTCAACGTGGGAAGCGAGTGCGCTGACGCTGTTTCCAGATAAAAAGCTTATTGAAGATTTTGGTGCACCTGAGTTGGCCCTTGCCCTGGCGAGAATCGAATGCCATTACTTTGTGAATAACTGCTTTTTCGATACTGACAATTACCTGATGGAAAACTTAAATCGCATTCGACACATTCCAGCAGTTATCGTGCATGGACGTTATGACATTGTCTGCCCAGTCATGAGTGCATGGGACCTTCATAAAGCATGGCCGGAAGCAGAACTCAGGATCATCGCTGATGCCGGACATGCGGCGACAGAACCCGGAATTGCGTCTGCACTGGTTGAATCAACGGATAAGTTTCGGTGAGCACTTAAGCCATCGCATCGAGCTTCAGTATTGAATGCAGCAAAACATTCACGCCATTTGTAATTTCTTCTGCTTTTGAAAACTCGCGCGGGCTGTGACTGATTCCATCCCGGCTGGGAATAAAGACCATGCCGATTGGACACAGCTCGGCAATTTCCTGTGCATCGTGGCCGGCGCCGCTGGGCATTAGTTTCGTCGTAAGCCCCTGGTTCTTAGCTGCCTCGTCTATTGCCCTGCGAAAGCGTTCATCGGTCAGCGCAGGCTGAGATCGATTGACCTGCTTAAACTCGAATCTTGTTCCGGTAGCAGCTTCGATCTGAGCTACTTCTGTTTGAATCTTGTCGAAGAGCAAACCTACCTTTGCGGCGTCCAGGTCTCGAAGTTCCAGAGTGGTGGTGACCTTTCCTGGAATAACATTAAATGCGCCCGGGTTAGCTTGAATCCGTCCGACCGTTCCAACCTGGCGTCCGGGTATTGAAGTAACGATGCGATTTACCGCCTCGATGTATTTTGCAGCCGCAAGCAATGCATCATGACGCTGGTTCATTGGCGTTGTTCCGGCGTGATTTGCAAATCCCTCGATTGTCACATCCCACCAGCCGATGCCAACTATTCCCTCGACAACTCCAATGTCAATCTTCTCGGAGTAAAGTATGCTGCCTTGTTCGATATGCAACTCAAGATAACCAGCAAGGTCACCTTTCTTTCGCACGTAGCTTGCGAGTGCGTCGGGATCACCGCCAATGAATTTGATTCCTTCGCGAATTGTCTTCTTGCTGTTAGTTACGATCGCCAGATCCTTGTCAGTCAGTCCTCTTGAAATCGCGGCGCTCCCGATCGTTCCACCCTCCTCATTCTGAAAGATCACAACTTCCAAAGGGTGTCTCAATTGCACGTTGTTTTCGGAAAGCGTCTGCGCAACTTCAATCGCTCCCATCGAGCCCACCTGTCCGTCATAACTTCCTCCCTGAGGAACAGAATCAATGTGCGATCCGATCATGAACGGTTTTAGACGAGCATCATTTCCTAAGCGACGTCCAACGATGTTTCCAGCAGCATCGATACTGACTTCAAGCGCGGCGCCGCGCATCAACTTCATCACGTAGTGACGCGCTTGCAAATCAAGGTCACCGTACGCAACTCGATTTGTTCCACCTTCCACTGTCTTCCCAAACCGCGCCAGTTCTTCAAGGTGTGCATTCACGCGACGGCCGTCGACGCGAAGTGGAGAAGTTAGTTGCGGCAATCGTAAAGCGACTGCCGGCATAGCAACCAGCAGACCTAGATTGAAATCTCGACGATTCATTATCTGCTTACAGCGAGAGTGGACTTAAACACTCTTCACGGCTCTAAATTATTTCTTGGTTTAGTTAGTTGGGCGAAGACGAGCGTCCTCATCTTATCCTGCGGGATGAGGTCAGTACCACCCGCGGTAGCGGGTGGGTGCATGACTATTTTGTTTTTTGTCGGGACGGGAATGATAGACGGGCCAGGAGTTTGTGGCGAGGTTCACTAGTGAGTTGCGAACCCACCCGCTAATGCAAGGTGGCACTGACAAAGCACTCGCACCTCCATCTACGCCGCTACTGGACGCCGATGAGTTGAAACAATTGGAAAAAATTCCACACCAGGCACAGTCGGGAACACAGAGTCGAGGTGGGTGATTTCCAACACCTGGTGTATTGAGTTGTTAACATTCATGAGTTTCAAGCGGGCGCCTTTTGTTAATGCCTGCTCGCGCAACTGCAACAAGACTCCCAACCCGTGCGCGTCAACCGTCGTTACTCGCGTCAAATCGAGAATGACTTCACGCTTTCCCTCGAGGTAAGGCATACCGTTTCGCAGAGGTTCAGTTTCACCGGTCACAATCCGTCCCTCGAGGTAGAGGACTGCTACAGTCTCCAGATTCTTGGCGTGTACCTTCAACATTACGTTTCCCCTTTGGTAAATTCCGAGTCAGTATCTATAGGAAAGACTACTTACGTTTCACTTTTGTTAACGCTGCGGTTCCATTTTTCTTAACGCCGCAGTCGTTTTTATCTTCCCTGTAGACAAACACCGCCATGAAGAACTTTGACTCATTTTTTTTGGGGACTGGATATCCTAAACAAATCCGCAGATTTCGCCGATTACGGATTTACCTGGATCAGGTTGGGTTAGTAAGTTTTTAAAAAAGAATCTGCGTAATCTGCGAAATCTGTGGATGTTATTCCTGATTAGTTCATGCCATGCAGCTGTGGAATTGGTGACACTGGACCTTCCGGCTGAATAAGGAGTGTCGCCACCGGTACGCCGCTTTTATATTTCTCCAGCAACGCATCGAAATCAACCTCAACGCCGATCGGATTCGCGGCAAACGCATCACTGTGCATAAAGGTGTAAGCTTCAGCTGCGTTTGCACAACAATCAACCTGGAACTCCATTCGATTACCATCCGGATCTCTGTAATAAACTGACAGGGTTACCCCATGGTGTATCTGCCAATAGGGCGTAACACCTGCCTGCTTGAGACGGTCATACGTCTCGAGGAGTTCTGCCGCATCCGCGAAAGTGTATCCAACGTGGTTGACTCCGACCTGGGATTTCGCATCCATCTCGATACCATCGGGTCTAAGGACAGCCATGTTGGCGATTGCAAATCGGTGATGCTCGTCGTCGTAAGTGAGAAAAGCAATCGCAGGGTTTTGGTATTGCACCTTCGCTTCGAAGACTTTTTGGTACCAATCGATCATTTCATCAAAACGACGGGTCATGTATACAACGTGGGCCAATTTAGTCGGCGGCATAGGTTTTAACTCCTTCGAGTTCTGGGCTTGTTATTGTTTGGACGGGTGAGGTCACTTCAGCTTTTCATACTCTTTCTTTGCTGCAACTAGAATCGGAACATCGACATCAGCATCCTTCCACAGTGCGAAGAAGCTCTCATAAACCTTACGCGCCTGAGTTGAGTCTCCCTGCATCTCTAACGCACGCGCATGTGATAAGTGCGCAAGAGGCCACAATAGCGAGAGCGTTGCTTCGCCGCGGTGGTCTAGTATCTTTTGCGCTTCGCGAGCGGCTTCAGCACCCTGTCTCAACCTTAGGTAAGCCATGCCTCTCAGCGTTTGCAACCAGAAAGTGGCGGCAGGCTCATAGCGCGCGGCAAGCTCAAGGAGATCGAGCGCGTTTTTAGCATTTCCCTTACGCAGTTCCAGGGCAGCCTTGATTTCCGGGATCCAAAGTTGGTTCACCTTCGTGTCTTGCGGGTATTTCTGTTCAAGCTCCTGAACCAGCGATTGCGAAGATGTCGCTTCGCCCGCAAGCGCTAGAGCCATTGCCCCGCTTGTGAGTACGGTGCGGCTATGTTCGAGCTTTAGCGCACTCTCAGCCAGGTTCACAGCCTGTGCGGAATGGCCCAACCACGCTGCGCGAACGGCATGCTCTGCGGTGTAGCTGGCAACGACCTCTTTAGCCTCGGCGCGAAGTGCCAGTTCCGTAGCACGGCGCAAATGTTCTTCTGACTTTCGCCACTCTCCTCCATACGACGCCGATTGAGTCTGCCAATTCACCGCTCGATATTCGTCAGGCCTGCCGTTTGCCCACGCGAGTTGATCTTGTAACGCTTGCGAGTCACCAGTGACGAAAGCCGCCGAATAGAGACGTTCGCGAATGCTTGTGCTATCCAGCTTCTGTGCAAGCGCTCGTTGACAAACTTCACGAGCTTCGTCGAAGCGGTTGAGGGCCAACAAAGCTTCTGCCAGGTTTCCAGGCCAGATGGCAGTATTCGGATTCAGTCGTTGGGCCTCACTAGTGAGAGTGACTGCTTTCTCGAATTGACCAGTGATCGCGTACAGGTTTCCGAGGTTGCCAGGTCCGCGAGCTTCCCGAGGATAATTGCGGACATATTCTTCCTGCGCTTCAATCGCCTTATCCAACTCGCCTGTGACGATCTGAGAGTAGAAGTAAGTGATTCGCGCTCGCTCGTCCACGCTTACTCTGTTACTCAGAGCAAATGCCTTGGACAAACATTCCGCAGCCAGGCCTGGCTGACTGGTATTGGAATATTGAATGCCGAGTCCCAACCACGCGACTGCGAAGTTCGGATCTTTCTCGGTCGCTCGCTTGTAAAACTCCATCGCTTTGAAAAACTGCCCTCTGTCCTGTTCGGCTCTGCCCAACGCGTATTCCTTGAGTGCCTCCAGCGAAGACGTGGTGACTTCGAGCTTAGCGTCAAACTTCTGTATCGAACTTAACGATTCGCCGAGCTTCTCGCGCAACTCACTCGCGGCGCGTGATAGCGCTTTGAGCACTTGGTCTTTCCCTTCAGCTTCGACTTGAACCAGTGCGACCTGATCAGCTGTCTGCCCATTCAGCGCCTCGAGTGTGATCGAATAGTTCCGATCAAATTTCACGATCGCCCCGGCGATGTAAGCCTTGAGGCCCTGTCGCTGGCAAATCTCAAGCGCACGATCGCGAGTTACGTGCTCGTCCGGTGAGAGACTCATAAGCTGCAACGTCGCGCGTATACGCTGATCGGGAAAGATGTCGAGAAATGGAGACTGTTGTAACTGCACGGCAAGACCCTGGCGCAGCGTGGCATCAAAGACATCTTCGCCGGTCTTGTTGTCGAATTCAGTTAGCAGAATTGTGTCCTTGTCAGTTAAGAGAGTCGCTCTTCTGTGCTTGACGTACCAAACAGTAGCTAGAACCCCGGCCAGGAGTAGGATTCCGAGTACTGCAATTGTGGCCCGGTTGTGATGCTTAACTTGAGTGACAATGTACTCCGCACTTGAAACGGGAGGAGTGTTGGGAACAGTCGATTTGAATCCGGTTAGTGTTTCAGCTACGTGCTTATCATCAACTGTGATCCGATGGTCAAAGAGCGCTGTTCGATCATGTTCTGCATCAAGTTCCAGCTTACGCTTTAACGTCTGTAAGTCGTTTAGCAAGTCGTTCGCAGTTTGATACCGGTCATCGGGATTTTTTGCCAACGCCTTGCCGACAATTAGCTCCAAACGTTCCGGTACATACTCGACCAGGCTTGATAAAGCCGGATGCGGTTTTTCCTGAATCGCCAGTAGCTGCTGCGACACATTATTTCCATCAAAGGGGACGCGCCCGGTAACCATTTCGTAGAGCACTACACCGAGGCTCCAGATGTCTGTGCGATAGTCGAGACTCTTCTCCGCCCGCGACTGTTCTGGCGACATATAGTTGACAGTGCCCATCACGATACCGGGGTCGGAATGTGCCGCAGCAGAATCATCAACAACTGTAGAACTGAGATCCGGCTGAATCGGTTTCGCCAAACCGAAGTCGAGGATCTTGACTATGTCATCGCGACGGCGAACCATTATGTTGTCTGGCTTAATGTCGCGATGCACCACATGCGCTTCATGCGCCGCATTTAGCGCCGCTGCAATCTGCATCCCAATGTCCAAAACCTCGTGAAGATTCAGCTGCTTTCCGTTTAGGTACTCGCGCAGCGTAACTCCCTCAACGTATTCCATCGCGATGAAACGCGTAGAGTCTTCCTGACCAAATTCATAGATGGTCAGGACATTTGGGTGATTGAGAGCGGAGACTGTTCGTGCTTCCCGGATGAAGCGTCGCAGCCATTTCTGGTCGGCGGCGACTTCAGCAGGCAACAGCTTGATAGCCACAGTTCGGCCCAACTCGCTCGTATCCTGAGCAAGGTAAACCTGGCCCATTCCACCCGCGCTGATCTGCGAGCGAATTTCGTAGCGTCCGAGTTTGGCTCCGGGAGTTATTTCCATTGAGAAATGCGTTGCCCCGTTTTGAAACTAAAGCTCCTCAATAATCCGATAATGAGCCGGAGTAACGAAACATGTTGAATCGATTTCGCCAATCCGTGAGGACTCGTCGCGCAGTGTTCGAGCTTCCACTTCTTGCTGGTTTCGAAAGACGCTGCAACGCAAAAGGGTAGAACGAGCGATAGGTGGCTATCCAAGGTTCAATCGGATGAACAGGCCGGCGAGCGCAATCAGGTTCTAGCGTCCGCACTCCAATTCGGCAGATTTAGCTGGCGAACCACATCGAGAAAACGAGCATCAGTCCGCAGCTTCTCGTATTGAGGCCAACATCGCGCGATCATCACAAACAAAGGATCCCGAGTTTTAAGCGCCTGTTGAGCGAATGCGATTGCCTTTTCTATTTGTCCAGCAGCTCGGGCTGCGGCTGTCAGCATTCCAGGTTGAATGTACTCACGGAGACTTCGAGCTTCCAGTTCAGCGTAGACAGCACTTGCCTTCTCCGGCTTATTCCAGCCGTCGTAGATCGACGCCAGCGTCGTCAGCGCCCAACTGTGACGTCCTGATATCGCGAGTGCCTGCTCGGCAACAAACGCTGCTTCCTGATAATCACCAGACAACTCAAGTGCAACGGCCAGGCTCCATTTCGCGAGATATGAATTCGGATCAAGTTCGACTCCACGTCGACCATGCTGGACGGCTTCGGAAGGTCGCCCACTACTCGTACAGGAAAAGGAAAATATCACGTGTGCGTAACCTGACAATGGGTCGGTGCGGATAGCGTGCAAGAGCTGATCTCGAGCATCTTCGTGACGTCCCGAAACCCATTGAAGGAAAAATAGACCATACCACGCAATAGCCTGTGGGTAGTTTGGGTTTAATTCTAAGGCCTTCTTGAATTCAATTTCGGCTAGTTCATAATTTCTGTCATACAACAACGTCGCACACGCAAATGCGTTGTGGGCCTCAGCCAGGTCCTGATCGAGTGCAAGAGCTCGACGGGCAGCCTCAAGCGCTTGCGGCATTACTTCAATAGGAGTTTTTAAACCCGAATAACCGGATGTTGTGTACCCATCGGCCAAACCGGCCCATGCCTGGGCGTAAGAAGGATCAATAGCTACAGCTTCCTTGAAACATTCGATCGCTTTCGCGATGCTAAGCCCACGCTGGTACAGCAGGGCGCGGCCTTTCAGGTAGAGCTCGTAAGCGGCAATATGACGGGTTGGCGGTTGTACCTGCTCACCGACACTTTCAACATGAAGCGACAATTGAAGCCGTTCAGCAATAGTTGTGGCGATCTCGTCCTGCACACTGAAGATGTCTTCAATCACCCGATCGTATCGTTCGGACCAAAGCTGATAACCGGTGCCCGCGTCGATCAGCTGTGCCGTGATCCTAAGCCGATTTCCAGAACGTCGCAGGGTTCCCTCAAGGATGCTCGCAACACTTAATTTAGCACCCACCTCGCGCAAATCTTCGCTGCGTCCCTTGAAGGAAAACGACGAACTGCGTCCGGCGACTCGAAGCCCGGAGATTTGTGCCAGAGCGTTGATAATCTCTTCCGTGATTCCATCAGCGAAAAATTCCTGCTCCGGATCTCCTGAGAGATTTTTGAAAGGCAAAACCGCAATTGTCTTGAGCATTGAGCCGAGTGAATCTCGGCCGCTGCTAGTGGTTTGTGGCCCACTCGATAAGGAAGTTGATGTTACCGATCCTGACTCTTTGCTGGTTTCCAGATCGCGTCGTAATTCCTTGAGCTCGATCGCAACGTCCTTTATCGACTGATAACGTGAGTCTGGATCTTTCGCCAGGCAGCGTCGGACGATTCGTTGTAGGTCCGCAGGCGCGTCGGGATTCACGTCCTTAACCAAAGGCGCCGGCTCGTAGACAAGTTTGTGCAGTGACTGGATCACCGATGTACCTTCAAATGGTTTGTGTTTGGTTGCTACTTCAAACAGAACACACCCAAAAGAAAAAATATCCGACCGGTGATCTATCTCTGTTGCTTTTCCCTGTGCCTGTTCTGGCGACATGTAACCTACGGTCCCCATGATTAAGCCGGGAGATGTAGCTGAGGGTGAGACTTGGCGACGGCGTGACGTGGCGATCAGTGTGTCATCTTCGCCTCCACTGCTACTGGCTTCTACGTCACCACGACCTTCAACTAACTTCGCCAAACCGAAATCAAGAATTTTCGCATGACCATCGTGAGTAACCATGAGATTGTCAGGTTTGAGATCACGATGAACGATTCCAATAGCGTGCGCTTTTGCCAATCCTTCCGCCGCGTGTTGCAAACAACGCAACAACTTGCCCAAGTCAACTTCTTCCTGGTGGATTTTCTCGCGCAGTGTTAGTCCATCCACAAACTCCATTGCGATGAAATGGGTTCCTTCGAATTCTCCGATTTCATAAATGTGAGCGATGTTTGGATGATTGAGCGCGGCGGCTGATTTTGCCTCGCGAACGAAACGCTCCATTCGATCTGAGTTGGAGGCTAAATCAGCTGAGAGAATCTTGAGTGCTAACTTACGATCGAGCTTTGTGTCCTCTGCCAGATAGACTTCGCCCATTCCACCGGCGCCGAGTTTGGAAACAATGCGATAGTGCGAGATTTGAGAATTCAAAGGAAGTTGCTCGCTCATTCTGGGCAGATGCGAGTCTTTCTCAATTAACCTGTGTTGCACAGGTAAGGAGCGCACGACTAATCAGAACGAAATCGATAAGTGACTTAAAGCGACGGTAAGAAGAGAGCTGCGACTGGGCTCAAACTTGAGCAAATGATGGCGATTAGAACCCTGACATCCAGCTTTCGAGGAGGCATTCTAACCGAGATAAATCAAACGCGCTATCCGGCTTGTTTCTCACGTACTGCTTGTCTGCGGCACGAATTAGAGGGGCCGAGCACTCCCTACTCAGCCCATGTCACAAGGTAGTTTATGTTGTCTTCCCGAGACCCGCTCGCCCCCGTTCCATTTACAAATTGATCAAATCACATTGCGCGGGCGACGTACTTGGGAAACGTAACAGCCTGGTTAAGAATCACGCCGAATTCCGTTCCGGATGGAACTTTTACCTCGCCCCCCTTCTTCACGCGGCCAGTGATTCCACCGGCGAGTGCTCCAATGCCGGCGCCGATTAAGAATCCCTTGCCGCCACCAGCAATCGCACCGATCACAGCACCACCTGCCGCACCACCGCCGATGAATTTGACGTTGCGATTACTTGTCTTCTTCGCGGTGACAGTTCCTTCGTTATCACTGTTACCACCAGAACCTGAGAGGTCAGTTAACGTACCATTGATCCCACGAATATAAGCATTCGGCAGCCTGAGGGACGTAAAGACCACATCCATTGTTCCGGGCTCTCCATTCTTTTGTGCCCGCTTTATTTGCGTTACTTTGCCATTAACGATGCTTCCCTGGGGCACAAGCATTACACCGCTACTTGAATAGAGTGGATCAACGAGAGTCGATGTAAAGTATTCTCCGACGTGAGATGTTTCCGATCCGAGTGCCTTATTCAGACGCACACGCATCGTTTGTCCGGCATGAATCGAATAAAAAACAGGCCTATTCCTTCTGGCAGTTTTTTGAGCAGTCTTTTGAGCGATTCCGTTCACTGCGATTGTGAGTAAAACTGCGACTGTCGCAATTTGTCGCATTTTTCCTGTCATTTAGCATCTCCCTGGCCAGTCGAATCACTCCTCCATCAATAGCTAATCAATTCGAGCTGGTGTGTAGTTTTCAAACAAGACCATACCTTGATCTTATACCGCACTTTCTATGCACCAATGAATGATAAAACTCCAAGCTTGAAGTCGGACCACT
>Ga0157378_10002118_pt1 | contig 17654 bp, 12 predicted proteins | sample M65metaG_FD_115309 | JGI IMG/M metagenome (GOLD analysis project Ga0157378, IMG submission 115309) | Miscanthus rhizosphere microbial communities from Kellogg Biological Station, Michigan, USA - M6-5 metaG | ecosystem: Host-associated > Plants > Roots > Rhizosphere > Soil | place: USA: Michigan...
ACAACAACGTGCCTCGCTCGCCGACCGGCGATTGCCCGGCGACCTTCCCCGTCGAATTCATCGAGCACAATGCGCCTCGATCGGGTGCATGGACGTTCACCTGGACTCCGCCGGCGACCAACCAGGGTCCGGTTCACTTTTATGTGGCGGGAAATGCCGTGAACGGCGACAGGACGAACGGTCCTCAGGATCACGTATATACCGCGAGCTTCGTGTTGCAACCCGCGTCTCCGTGCGGCCAGAGTCTGCCGGTAATCGACCAGGTGATATCCGCCAAGGGGTTCGGCGGATTGAAAACGTTCACCTCGGGTTCCTACCTGGAAATCACCGGTGCGAATCTCGCGGGAACCACCAGCGAGTGGCTCGCAGGAGACTTCGACGGAAATAACGCGCCGACAACTGTGCAGGGCACCTCGGTCTCCATCAATGGCAAGGCGGGTTTCGTTTCCTATGTCAGCCCGACCCAAGTCAACGTCCAGGCGCCCGCCGACACATCCGTTGGTCCGGTCGGCATCACTGTGACGAATTGCTCCGGAACCAGTGCTCCGGCGACCTTCACGCGTTCTGTTCTGGCGCCTGGAATGTTGGCGCCTGGAACGGATCTCTCGCAGTTCTTCAACATCGGCGGCAAGCAGTTCCTGGTGGCGACCTTCGGTGCGCAGGCGCGTTACGTCGGCGACACCTCTATGGTTCCGGGTCTGTCGCAGCCCGCCAAGCCAGGCGACTCGATCTGGCTCTATGGGATCGGATTCGGCGACGTGCAAGGCGGCGCACCCGGAGTGATCGCACCGGGAGGGACGACGCTAAATACTCCTGTGACGATTTCGTTCGGGCAGACGCCCGCCGTCATCACGTACAAAGGATTCTACCCGAGCTTCGTGGGATTGGATTTGTTTATCGTCACAGTCCCCGACGTTCCAGATGGAGACTATCAAATCAATGTGACCGAGAACGGCCAGCGGCTGCAACAGCCTGCGGCATTCCTCACGGTTCACAAATAGCGATGTGGTGGAGCGAGAGCTTCGTTGCCCGCTCCACCTCACACACCCCGCCGATTGCCCCACAGGTCGATGTGCAGGCGCGGGCTGTAGCGGAACCCCTCGCGTTTGCAGATCTCGGTCAGCCACGGCGCGCGCTCGCGGATGGCCTCCGGGGTCGTCCCCTCCGGCATCAGCACCACGCGGCTGCGATCGGCCCCGATCTCCTCAATCATTGTTGCGATCTCTTTCAAATCGTCTGGCGATGCCACCACGAACTTGAGCTGGTAGTCGTACTCCGACATCAGTTGCTTGAGCACATCCGGCTGATAGCGCAGCCGCTCATGCTGTGCCGCCCACTTGCCGCCGTCCCGTTCGTGCGGAGTCGAGTTCTCCAGCTTGGGGCTGATGCTCATCAGGTCGCAGGCCACCGGATGAAACATCGTCCCTGCGGTTTCGATGGTGATGTGCAGGTCCTGTTGCCGGATCCCCTGCGTAAGCTGGACGATGTTAGGCGCGATCATCGGCTCGCCGCCGGTGACCACGGCATGCTGTGCGGGGTATTCTTGAATCGCGGCCAGGATATCGTCGATCGCCATCTCCGAGCCTTCCGGCGACCACGAGGTATAGGGCGTATCGCACCACACGCAGCGCAAATTGCATCCCGATGTGCGCACGAACACGCTGGGAACGCCCGTAAGCATGCCCTCGCCTTGGATCGAATAGAAAATCTCGGAGATCTTCATGGGTAGGGAAGGGGATCGCGCAATCCTGCTTCGATGAAGCCCTTTAATCGCAGCAGGCAGGAATCGCAGTGCCCGCAGGGATGGCCTTCCGCATCGGGATCGTAACAGCTATGTGTCCGTGCGAAATCGACACCCACCTCTGCTCCTAATTTCACGATCCCGGCTTTGTTGAGCGTCGCCAAAGGGGTGTGAATCCGCAGCAGGGTGCGGCCTTCGACACCCGCCTTGGTCGCCAGGTTGGCCATCTTTTCGAATGCGGCGATGAACTCAGGACGGCAGTCGGGATACCCGGAATAATCGATCGCGTTCACGCCGATAAAAATATCCGAGCATTCCAGCACTTCGGCCCACGCCATCGCATACGACAGGAAGATCGTATTGCGGGCCGGCACGTAGGTGATCGGAATACCCTCCGCCAGGCTGTCTTTGGGGACTTCGATATCGTCCGTCAGCGCGCTGCCGCCGAAGGCGCGCAGATCGATCTTCGCCACGCGGTGTTCCGTAACATGAAAATGCCTGGCGATTCGTTCGGCCGCTTTCAGTTCAATGCGATGCCGCTGGCCGTAATCGAACGATAGCGCATAGCACTCGAAGCCATCGCGGCGGGCCACTCCCAGGCACGTGGAGGAATCCAGGCCGCCGCTCAGTAAACATACAGCTTTCATTGTTTCCGGGAACACCTCACAATGATATGATCGCTCGATGGGCACACCTCCCAAGCACGTCCCCTTCGTTCCAGTAACTGCCAGTATGAAGGAGTTTACGTGGCGGGCTCTGCTGCTGGGTCTGGTGATGTGCGTGATCCTGGGCGCCGCCAACGCGTATCTCGGACTCAAGTCGGGGGTGACCATCGCCGCCACCTATCCGGCTGCTGTGATCGGCATGGCTGTGTTGCGCGTCTGGAAGGGCTCGATTCTCGAGGAAAACATCGCCCGAACGGCCGGATCCATTGGCGAATCGGTCGCCGCGGGAGCGATCTTCACCTTGCCGGCATTCCTCATTTCCGGCGCGTGGTCGAGTTTCGATCCCGGGCAGGCGTACTGGAAATCGACCGCGATGATGGTGGTCGGCAGCATTCTAGGGGTGTTGTTCGTTTCTCTGGTCCGCCGTGTGATGGTGGAAGATCCTTCGCTTCCGTTTCCCGAATCGTTGGCTGCGGCCGAGATTCACAAGGCCGGGCGGCGTGGGGCCGAAGCCGCGCGCTACCTGTTCTGGAACATTGGAGTGGGCGCAGTGGTGCAGTTGCTGGGCACGTTCAATCTTTTTGCAGTGGACAAAGATATCCCTGTCCCCATCGGCGAGTTGGGCCGCAGCAGCGTACGCTTAGGTCCTGCGGGCACCACGAATATTGTCCAGACCGGAGCTATTTCGACTTTTGCGGGTCCTACCATCAGCCCCGCCTACATGGGAGTCGGTTACGTGATCGGGCCTACGCTGGGAGCCTTGCAATTTTCCGGCGGATTGCTGGCCTGGGGTCTGCTGGTTCCCCTGTTCATGTTTTTTCTGGGACCGCGCCTGCAGGAATTCATTCCTGCTGCTGCCGGTGAAGACGGGTGGGCGGCGCAGGCTGCCGCCGTGTGGCGATACATCGTGCGCCCCATCGCCGTGGGCGGCATGCTGGTGGGCGCGGCCTATACGTTGTTCAAGATGGGCAGCAAACTTACCTCCAGTCTGGGACGAGCACTGGCGGAAGTGCGGCAGGGCGCTCCGCCGCTCGAATCCGTTTCCCGAACCGAACGCTACATGGGATCGAAAACGGTCCTTTCCATGATCGCCGTAATGTTCTTACTGATGATCGGGTTGTATGTCTACATTTCAGGGAACGTGCTCGCGGGCAGCGTGGCTGCCGTTGTCATGCTCATCGTCGGATTCTTCTTCGCGACGGTTTCCGGAAATCTCGTGGGTATGATCGGATCGTCCAATAACCCCATCTCCGGACTCACGCTTTCCACGCTGATCATCGCCGCACTTCTGATGGTCGCGCTGGGCATTCGCGGACCCAGCGGCGTCGCGGTGGTGCTGGGTGTGGCCGCGGTGGTGTGCGTCTCCTCGGCCGTCGCCGGCGAGCTTTTGCAGGACTTCAAGGTTGGATACATCCTGGGCGGCACGCCGCGCACGATTCAGATCGTAGAGCTGATCGCCGTACTGGTGGCGAGCATCGTCATGTATTTCCCGGTTTACATCCTGTATCAAGGCAATCTCAAGGGCGGCGGTACCGGGTTCGGCGATCCGAAACTGTCGGCGCCGCAAGCCGGATTGATGGCTCTTCTGGCACAGGGCATCGTGGGCGGGGACATGCCCTGGCCTTTGGTCGTCACCGGCGCATTGTTCGGAATCGCGCTCATTCTGTTGCAGGTCCGCAGCCCGATGCTGGTGTCGGTGGGAATGTATCTGCCCTTGCAGACCTCCTTCGCGATCTTCATTGGCGGTTTGTTGCGCTGGGTTTCCGACCGGATTGCCACGCGCAGAGGCTACAACGACGCGCAGAAGTCTCGCATTGAGAGTGTCGGCATCCTGATCGCCAGCGGTCTGATTGCGGGAGAAGCGCTTACCGGCTTGGTGGTGGCCTACTTCAAATTCAGGGATTTGGAGATGCCTGAGTTCTTCAAGTCGCCGTCTTACGTCGCGGGGCTGGTGGTGATGGGCCTGTTGGGGCTGCTGATCGTTCGGCTTCCGCTTTCAAAAGCCGGCCGGCCTGAAGATCCCGCTGCGCCCGCCGCCATCATGTAGGTTTGATCAATGTGAAGCGTCCCGCGATCCTTGCCCTGGCGGCCGTCCTCGCGACCTGGTGTTGGCAGTTCGCCACCGTGCATTTCAATTACGCCGGCAACTGGACCGCTCTCTTCGCGATCGCGCCCGATTGGCCCCGGCCTGCATTCGCCGCATCTGAGGATCTGTACAAGTTTCCGGCAGGCTCCTTAGGCTACGACGGTCAGCAGTATCACCTCATCGCCCACGATCCCTGGATGCGACGCGGCGCCTTCGCCGCCATGGACGATCCGCCGCTGCGCTACCGCCGTATTCTGGTGCCCGCTCTGGCGTGGACGCTGGCGCTGGGCCGCGATTCCGCTGTCCACTTCACCTACATCACTGTTGTTCTCGGATTCGTGTTCCTGGGCGTCTATTGGCTGGCGCGCGCGATGGAACTTCGGGGCCGGCATCCAGCCTGGGGGCTGATGTTCGCGCTCATGCCGGGCGTGCTGGTATCGATGGATCGCATGACGGTGGACGTCGGCCTGGCTGCGCTCACCGCTGGGTTCGTTTTGTATTCCGAGTCCAAGTGGAAAGTGCTTCCGATTCTTATCTGCGCCGCCCTGACGCGCGAGACCGGTTTCCTGCTCACGGCCGGTTACGGCGTGTTTCTCCTGTCCCGTCGCCGCTTTGGCGATTCGATCTGGGCCGCTGCGACCGCTGTGCCGGCGATGATCTGGTATGTGTACGTGCGCAGCCATACGCCGCCCGAACCGCTGAGCGCCTTTGGAAGCTTCATCCCCCTCGGTGGATGGATCGAACGCGTGGCGCACCCGTTCGCGTACAATTTGCCCCATTGGCCAGCTCTCGCCGCGACCGAACTGGATTACGTCGCCCTGATGGGTGTCGCCCTCATGCTGGGACATGCGGCCTGGATGGCCTGGAGCCGTCGCTGGAATGCCCGCGCTGCCGCCATCTATGTTTTCGCCGCCGCGATTATTTTCATCGGCAGCCGCAGCGTGTGGGAGGACGCTTTCGGTTATGGGCGTGTCATTACGCCTTTGATGATCCTGCTGGCTGCCGAAGACTCCCGGCCTCGGCTGGCGTTTGCCCCGATGGCTCTGGTCGACGCGCGCATCGGATTGAATTTCTTGAAACAGATCCATGGCGTCATCCGCGGTTTGGCTGGCTTGCTAATCTAAGTAGTTGCCTCGCGTCGTTTCCTCCCCCAAAGCGGGTTCCGCCAGCGGTGTCCTGTGGACGCAGCTCTACCTGGGCCTGGGTTTCACCACCATGGCGACCCTGATCATGGAGCTGGCACTGACGCGCATCTTCTCCGTCGTCTTCTACTATCACTTTGCATTCCTGGCGATTTCCGTCGCTCTCTTCGGTCTGGGCGCCGGCGGAGTCTTCTCTTACGTGGTCGCCGCCCGCCCCGGCAACATCTATCAGAAACTGGGTTCTCTGGCGCTGTCAGCCAGTCTGTCCGTGGTCCTGGTCCTATGGTTCATCCTTTCGCGCGAAAGTAACGGCGTCTGGACACTGACCGCGGTCTACTTCGCATCCGCAGTGCCGTTCTTCCTGGCGGGTGCCGTCGTTTCCATCGCGATTTCGGAAGCCATCGAACGCGTGCATCGCGCCTACTTCTTCGACTTGGCCGGCGCGGCCGTTGGCTGCCTCATGCTGATTAAGTTTCTGGATATTGCTGGAGGCCCTGGTACGGTGATCGCCGCGGCCGCCGTCTATGCGATCGCTGCCGCGCTCTGGTACAACCAGGCCCGTCAGGACAGTCTGCGTATCGGCGCCGTTCTGGTCGCGCTGCTGATGGTGCTGCTGATGGTGGTGAATGGCAAAGCCCACTGGTTCGATGTCCATTGGGCGAAAGGCTTGCCTATACCGCAGGAGCGTTTCTCGGCGTGGAATAGCTTTTCTCGCGTCGGCGTGGCGTTTGAGAAGAACCCCGACGGCAAGGATGGCAACTGGCTGATCCGCATCGATGCGGACGCTGCCACTGGCATCCCCACCACCTTCGATTGGGAGCATGGTCTCACCGAAGGGCAGCGCGCCAGCCTGCTGCAGCAGGGACCTGGATTCCCCTACGCCATGCGAAGGGGCGCTAAGGCTTTGATTATCGGACCCGGGGGCGGATACGATGTCTCGCGCGCGCTGGCTTCGGGCAGCAAGGATGTGACCGCGGTCGAAATCAATCCCCTGATCGCCAACAAGATCATGCAGGAAGTCATGGTGAAGGATAACCATGGCATCTACTCGCTTCCAGAAGTCCATCTTCACGTTGAGGACGGCCGCTCGTTCGTCCGCAGCAGCGATGAGAAGTATCAGGTATTGCAGGCGACCTTGGTCGATACCTGGGCATCCACGGCCGCGGGAGCGTTCGCGCTCTCTGAGAACAACCTCTATACCTCGGATGCCTTTTTCGACTATCTGTCGCATCTGACCGACGATGGGATGCTGGCGTTCACGCGTTGGGGATTTGAACCTCCCCGCGAATCGCTTCGTCTGGTTTCGCTGGCCATGGATGCGATGGCGCGGCTGGGAGAATCCGATCCGGCCAGCCACGTGATCGCTGTGCGCGACGATGCCACGAAGATCAACGGTTGGGGCGCGCAGGACACCGTGCTCATTTCGCGCAAGCCGTTTTCCGCGGCCGATCTGGAAAACGCCCGCCGGCTCGCCGCCGAATCGCATATGGAATTGGTGTACCTGCCCGGACAGGCTTCGCAGAATGCGTTCGGAGAACTGCTGGCCTCCGCGAATCCGAAGCAATTCTGGAATGCCTATCCTTTCGATGTTTCCCCCGTCGGCGACGACCGTCCGTTCTTTTTCTATACCGTTCAGCCGCGCGATCTTTGGAACTTCGTGAAGAACGCCAATGAAGAGAGCGCGGATTACAAAATCAATCGTGCCGTCCCGCTGCTCTTCGGGTTGATGGGGTTGAGCATCGTCGTCACTGCCCTGATTCTGGTTTTGCCTCGGCTCCTGCTGGGCAGCCGCCTGCCGAAGCAGAAGAACGTGATGACGTTCCTGTGGTACTTCCTATGTCTGGGAGCAGGTTACATCCTGGTGCAGGTGGCCCTGATCCAAAAGTTCGTGCTCCTGTTGGGCCACCCGACCTACGCCCTCACTGTGATCGTATTCTCCATGCTGGTGGCCAGCGGCGTGGGCAGCTACTTCAGCGGAGTAATCGCAGGCGATGACAGCCGGCTGATGCGGGTGCTGGCGGGAGTCGCGGCGTTGGTGGCGATCCTGGCGTTTGCAGCGACGCCGTTGGTCACTGCCGCCGCCGGCTGGTCCTTGCAGGCCAAGATCATCCTGATCACGATAACAGTCGCTCCCGCTGCCTTCCTGATGGGTATGCCTTTCCCCAGCGGTCTGCGCCGCCTGGAGCAGCGCCATGCCGCTTCGGTTCGCTGGGCCTGGTCGTTGAACGCGGCCGCCAGCGTGCTCGGGTCGGCCAGCGCCATCTTCCTGGCCATCTATATCGGTCTGCGTTCCACGCTGCTCGTCGGCGCGGCATTGTATCTCTGTGCTTTGGTGCTGATTCTGGCCACGCGGCAGCGCGACCTGGCCAGACCGGCGTGAGCCGCCGGCGTGTCGCTGTGCGGATCCTAATCCTGACAGCGGCCTTGATGGCCTGCTCATGCGGATCCGCAACGCCTCAGAACGTTCCTGCCGAATACGGATACGAAGTGGTGCACACCTACCCGCACGACACCTCGGCCTTTACCGAGGGACTGTTCTTTCTGGATGGATACCTTTACGAGAGCACCGGCCTCGAACGGGAATCATCCATCCGCAAGGTGCGTCTCGAGACCGGCGAGATCGTTCAGCGATACGACCTTCCGGCGCAATACTTCGGCGAAGGCATCATCCACTGGAAAGACCGGTTGATTCAGCTCACATACCAGACGCATGTCGGATTCGTCTACGATCTCGCGAGTTTTCGCGTCCTACGCCAGTTCGAATATCCGGGGGAGGGTTGGGCGCTCACGCAGGACGGCAAGCGCATCCTCATGAGCGATGGCACTCCCGAGATCCGCTTCTGGGATCCCGATACGCTGCGTGAAACTGGCCGGATCACGGTTACCAAACAGGGCCAGCCGTTGAAGAACGTGAACGAGCTCGAATGGGTGAATGGCGAGATCTATGCAAACATCTGGCTGACCGATCTGATGGTTCGTATCGACCCGTCAAGCGGCGCGGTGGTAGGAGTTGTTGACCTGAGTGGATTGCTCAACCGATCGGATTACAAGGAAGGCCAGACGGACGTGCTGAATGGGATTGCCTACGACGCCAAGGGTGGCCGGTTGTTCGTCACTGGCAAGCGCTGGCCCAAGGTATTCGAGATTCGTTTGGTGAAGCACTAGCGATGCGAATCCCGATTGGCCAAGGCGACCGCGGCATTCCGCAAGATGCCCGGATGCTTCGCCCGCGCAACGGGCGTGTGGCCGAAGCGCACGCGGAACTCCTCCGGCGTTAACTGCGCGAGTGCCTCCAGCGAAATCGTCGTGCCCGCGAAATCCGGATCGGCCGTGAAGGGAGCGCGCGCGTTCCACGGGCACACGTCCTGGCAGATATCGCATCCGAACACGTGCTCACCCATGCCAGCATGCAGTTCTTCCGGAATCGGGCCGCGCAGCTCGATGGTCAGATAGGAGATGCAGAGGCGCGAGTCCACCTGCCAGCCCTCTAACGAGGGCACTATAGCTTGTGTTGGACACGCGTCGATGCAGCGCGTACAGCTTCCGCAGCGATCGGGCGGCGGGGCCGCGGCGTCCAATTGGAGGGACGTCACGATCTCGCCTAAAAAGAACCAGGACCCCAGAGGCTCGTTGATGAGGCACGTGTTTCTGCCGATCCAACCCAGCCCGGCCGCGCGCGCAAAGCTTCGTTCCAGCAGAGGCGCCGTATCGACGCAGATCTTCCACTCGAACGGCTCGATGGCCGTCAGCCGCGCGACCATTTCCTCCAGCGCCCGGCGCATCACGACGTGATAATCCTGGCCGCGTGCGTAGCGCGAGATCTTCGCGTCCCCCGGCTGCTGGGGCGGATCCGGAGTGTTGTACAGCTTGCCGACGCAGATCACCGAGCGCGCACTGGGCAGCAGATTGCGAACATCGCCCCGCACCTCCGCCCGGCGATCCGTCAGATAGCGCATCTCACCGGCCATGCCGTCCGCGACCCACTCGCGGTAGCGCTCGAAGTCCGCGGATGGATGCGCGGAAGCGATACCGGCCAACTCGAAGCCGCATTCGTTCGCAATTTCCCGGATGGTCTCCGCGCGCATAAGCCGAGTATCGGCGAGAATAGTAGGTTATGCAAGAATCCTTCAGGATCGGCCTGGTGCAGATGAGCTGCTCGCTCGATCCGAACGAGAATCTGGCCAAGGCGGAATGGAAAGTCCGGGAAGCTGCCGGCAAGGGCGCGCAGGTGATCTGCCTGCCGGAGCTGTTCCGGTCGCAGTATTTCTGCCGTGAGGAGAAGGCCGAGCTGTTCGCGCTGGCCGAATCCATTCCCGGTCCGTCCACGGAAGCCTTGGGAAAGCTCGCGCGCGAACTGAAGGTTGTGATCGTCGGCTCCCTGTTCGAACGCCGCGCGGCGGGACTCTATCACAACACCGTTGCGGTGCTGGGACCCGATGGAGAAATCACCGGACTGTACCGGAAGATGCACATCCCCGACGATCCGCTGTATTTCGAAAAATTCTACTTCACACCGGGCGATCTGGGCTTCGGCAGCGTGGCGACTCCCTTCGGCAAGTTGGGAGTCCTGATCTGCTGGGACCAGTGGTATCCCGAAGGCGCGCGCATCGCCGCGCTTTCCGGCGCAGACTTGTTGGTATACCCCACCGCGATCGGCTGGCATCCATCTGAAAAGGCCGAGTACGGACCCGCGCAGCTGGACGCATGGCGCACCATCCAGCGTTCGCATGCCATCGCGAACGGTATCTACGTGGCTGCGGTGAACCGCGTCGGTTACGAAGGACCTCCCAGCCATGGCCTGGAGTTTTGGGGTTCTTCTTTCATTGCCGATCCGTTCGGGCAGGTGATCGCGCAAGGTTCCTGCGACCAGGAAGAAATCCTCAGCGCCGAGTGCGATCCGCGCCGCATGGAAGATGTTCGCCGCAATTGGCCGTTCCTGCGCGATCGCCGCATTGATGCCTATGCGCCCATTCTTCAGCGATGGCTCGACAAATAGCCGTCACTGCAAATAAGGGCGCCTGGCGCATGCCGGCCGAATGGGAGCCGCACCAGGCTACCTGGCTGGCTTGGCCGCATGAGAAATCCGACTGGCCCGGCAAGTTCGCGCCGGTCCCGTGGCTATATGGCGAAATCGTCCGGCACCTGGCGCGCGTGGAGCGCGTCCGCATCCTGGTCCAGGACGGCGATGCAGAAGATGCCGCGCGCCGCATCCTGAAAAAGTGCCACGCGGACCTGGAGGCCGTCGAGTTCTTTCATCACCCGACCAATCGCAGCTGGACCCGCGATTACTGCCCGCTGTTTGTGAAGAGCAAGACTGGCGAGATCGCCGCAACGCATTGGCGCTTCAACGGGTGGGCCAAGTACGATAACAGCCGGGACGATGCGAGTACGCCGGCTTTCATCGCGCGCAAATTGAAACTGCCGCGCATCGAAACAGGACTGGTACTGGAAGGCGGCAGCATTGACGTCAACGGAGCGGGGAAGCTGCTCACTACGGAAGAATGTCTCCTCTCCGACGTCCAGGCGCGCAACCCCGGACTCGGCCGCCAGGGAATCGAGAGCGCGTTTCATAAATTCCTGGGCATCCATGAAGTGATCTGGCTCAATCGCGGCATCGCCGGCGACGACACGCATGGCCATATCGACGACCTCGCGCGTTTCACCGCCGCGGATTCCGTGGTGATCGTCGCCGAGCGGGATAAGTCCGACGCGAATCATGAGCCATTGAAAGAAAATCTGGAGCGTCTGCGCGCCCGCAGGGATCTGCGAGTGACCACGCTGCCGATGCCCGAGCCGGTATACTTCGCCGGCCAAAGGCTGCCTGCCAGCTACGCGAACTTCTACATCGCCAACCAGCTCGTCTTAGTACCGACCTTCGGCGACCACAACGACGCCGCTGCCTTACGCACGATCACAACGCTTTTCCGCGATCGGACTGTGGTCGGAATTCCTTGCCGCGACCTGGTTCTAGGGCTCGGCACGCTGCATTGCATGACCCAGCAGCACCCCGCATAGCAAGCCGCTTCGCAAGCCGGCATTAGGCCACATATCGCGCGATGTAGGGCTTAAGACTTAGCTCAAACGGACCATGCCGGGTTTACAATGCCGCATAGGAGACTACGAATGAGACTGGCAATATGGATTCTCTTGGCTGCCGGCTGCGCGGATTCGGCTCAGGCAGTTCTTCTCGAGCGTCTCGGCGGCGCCGCGGTCTATGACACGGACTTGAACGTCACGTGGCTCACCAACGCGAATCTGCCCCAGACCAATTCGTTCAACCTGATCGCCATCGCCCCGAATGGCTCCATGACGTGGAGCACCGCGCAGAATTACATTATTGCGATGAACGCAGCCAACTATTTGGGTTTCTCGACCTGGCGGCTGCCCACCACGCGGCAGCCGGATCCGAATTGCACGGCTCAGGACGTGGCGAATCATCTCTCCTCCGGCCTGGGTTGTACCGGCAGCGAAATGGGTCACCTGTTTTATAGCGAGCTGGGCGGCAGCAACAGCACGGCGATCTCGGGTGCGCACAACGCGAACTATAACTTCTTCCGCAACCTTCAGGATGGAACCTATTGGTCGGATACGACCTACTCAGTCGACACTTCGGCCGCCTGGGTCTTTCAATTCCAAAGCGGCTCGCAATCGACCGGCGCCAAACCGACCAGCGCGTTCTATGTGATGGCTGTGCTCACCGGCGATGTGGCTTCGCCCAAAGTTCTGCCCCAGATCGCATTTGGCGGAGGATGGTATTCGGCGCTCTACTTCACCATGAGCGGCAGCGGCCCGGCATCCTTTCAGGTGAATTTCGTGAATGCCGACGGAACGCCCATGACCGTGCCCTCGTTCGGCGCGCCTTCGACCACGGTGAGCCTGGTGGGGCATGGCACGTCCTTTGTGGAATTGCCCAATACCGGGCCGCTGACGCAGGGCTATGCCACATTCTCGCTGCCTCCCGGCGTGACGGGCTACGCCGTCTTCAGGCAGAGCGTGGACGGCCGGGCCGATCAAGAGGCCGTGGTGCCGCTTTCGAGCGCCCTTGCGACCACCAGTACGCTGGTGTGGGACGATACTAATCTCACTACCGCCGTGGCCATAGTCAATCTGAGTCCGGCCGATAATATCGTAACGGTGACGGCGCGGGACGCTCAGGGCAGATCGCTGGGGAGTCCGGCGCGGGTCTCGATCCCGGCGAACGGAAGAGTGGCGATGGCCTTGCGGGATCTCCCCGGCTTAGGAAACACCGTGGGCAACCGCGGCACGGCCGAATTCACGGTCACGAGCGGAAATGTCGCGGTCCTGGGGTTGAGGTTCCGGCTTACGTCCTTCACGTCGATTCCGACACAGGACAAGTAACGCGGCGCGAGCCTAGAAAATGAAGCTTACGCCGCCGCGCACAGACCGCGGAGCGTTGGTCAGCAGGGCTTGGCGTCCCTGCGCGTGGACCGTCACATAACCCTGCGCGAGCAGGTTGCGCATGTCCGCGGTGATTTCCATGTGCAGGCCGCCGATCGACGGCAGCGGCTGGCGGGCGTAGATATTCCAGCCAATCTTCTGATCGGTCTCTCCGGTTAGAGATACGTGGGTGGGCATCAGAACGCTGAAGTCTGTCCATCCGTAGCTGGTGGCTACGTGGGTTCTGGTGAGGGGCAGCGACGTCTCAGCGCGCGCCGTGAGCCATGAGCGCGGGGCGTTGCGAACTCCCGAGCGAAGATCGTCCCCACTGGCGGGAAGTTCGTCGGGAGATTTTTGCAGCGCAAGACCGTCCGTGCGCCCTGCCGCGATGGAGATCGCCGCGTGGTCGCCCAGCGATTGCGTGACAGAAGCGGAATAGCCCATGCGGCGATAATCGCCCATGTTGAACACGATTCCGCGCGAGCCCAGGTCCGGAAGCAGGTCGCCCGCGTCCACAAAGCCGGACTCACCGGAAAGCAGAAACGCCGCGTCCGACACTTCTTCGGCGTAAACGGATGCTCGATAGGTCCGGGAGCCTTTGACCAGCTTATAGCCGGCCTCAATCGCCTTGGTGCGCTCGACGGCAGCGCGGTTGTTGCGCCGTGAGATAAGCATCACTTGTCCTAAGGCAGCCAGATCGTTGTTCAGATCCTTGTGCAAATCCTGCGTGCCGCGGTCGGCCAGTAGCTCCACCGGTTGTGTGCCCGAGCTCGCGGCCAGTTGCACCGCGCTGTCTTTGCCCAGATCGTAGGTGGCGCGCGCGAAGGGATTCGCGGAATTGATGCGTCCGAACAGGGAAACCGACTCCAGGCTGAATCCGTATTCCAGATGAACCAGGTCCGCGATGTCCATGGTGTCGAACGAAGAAATCGTTGCGGTCCGCAAGACCGGCGTGTCCGAGCCAGGCGCTCCGGATCCCATCAGGCTGGGAAGATAATTCTGGCGGACCGTTAAGGCCAACAGTGGTCCTGATTGTCCGTCCGCATCGCGGCGGTAGGTGGTACGGAAACCGGCCGATGGCAGACCGCTGGCGGCATATCCTACGTTCCCGCTCACGTGCACTCGTGACGACCCGTTCACCGATGTAGCCAGCACGAACGCAGTCCCCAGATCCTGCGTGACGCCGCTCAGCGCGTCGCTATCGCCCGCCGAGAGCTTCAACAGGCCGTTGGTATCGGAGAACAGGGAAGCCACGGCAGGACGCGAAGAACTCGTTTGCGGCGTCAGCCTTAGGACCGGGCGAGTGGCATGAGACGATCGCAATACCCATTTCCATGAGTCGCTCATTAAGGCGCCTTCCGTGGAGGACAGAGGCACCAGCTCCACGCTGCTCAACGCGCTGTTCAGCTGGATCTTCAGCAAGTTCTCCGAGCCGGCCAGCACGGGGATATTGCGCCGCAGCGCTGGAACGAAACTTGCCAGGCTCACGCGAATCGAGTAGACGTCGGGCGAGAGGGTATCGAATACGAACTTCCCATCCTGGTTGCTGAGAGCCCGACGCACCAGTTCGTCGTAGCGGTTGTAGAGGGACACCGCAGCGCCCATCTGCGAAACTCCATTGGAGTTACGAACTTCACCCAGGATCTGTCCGGAGAGGGATATAGATTCGCCGGCGTGTAATGCCGGTGTCAGGCCAACTATGCCTACGATCAGGCCGAACTTAATAGCAAACTTCGGCAAGCTCATGCTTTGGAGCGAAAGCTATCTCTATAATACAGTAAACGTGGCAGTAGGGGTTAAGGTCTCATTCCGGTTCTTGTCCGTCACCTTCATTTTGAGCGTATAGTCCCCCGGGGCGAAATTCTGCAGCGGCAGCATCTTCTCGATCACCATCTGCGACTTCGTCACATCCTCCGTAAAGTCAAAAAGAGGCTCCGTCGAGCCATTCTTGAATACCTGGTACTGGATGTCTCCGGACAGCTTGTGGGTGGTCTCGTCCTGCTCGAAATTGTAGACCTGCAGGTAGATTCCCACCTTCTCATCGCGCCGGAATGTCGTATTCACGCGCGGGCGGACCTTGCTGGCTCCGATCACGAACTGGCCCGTGCCGATGCTCTTGGTTGGCAGCGCCTCGATCAGATCGGCCAGAACCAGGGAGCTCGCGGCCAGGCGGTCGTCTTCGAGGCGTGGAACGTCCAGACGCTGATCATAGGTGGTCGTATTGCCGCCCACGACGTCTCTGGCGACGACGGTCAGGCGATAGGTGCCCGGCGCCAGGGGAATCTGCTTTTGGTAGATCGCCGAGCCTTCCCGGGCCTGCTGCAACAGTTCCGTCGGAATAGGCGGGATGGAAACCACCTCCTCGATCGGCCGGACCACCTGGCGGCGGGTGAGCGTCTCAATCTTCGCGTAGATGTTCACCGCGGCTTCCGAGTAAGTTTCTTTTTGCTTGTACTGCAGATCCTTGCGCTCAAACTGAATGGTGAGATTGGTCAGCACGGTGGATCCCGTAAGCGGGAAATAGTCCATGCGGACCTTCATCGGCAGCAAGTTGTATTTGATGCTCGATTGCACCACCGCTTCCAGGTCCTTGAACTTCACGGCGGGAGCCTTCTGCAAATTGGTGTACTGCGACAGCCGTTCGAACTGGTTCATCTTGGCCGGCAAAGGCTGACCGCCGGTTCCCAGCAGCGTTCCGTCGGTGCGGGTGAAACGATCGGCTTTATTGGCCAAGCCGAGTTGCTCGTACAGCGTCAAGCCGGCGCCGGGCACGCGGGAGAGTGCGTCTTTCTCCGACGGGTCCATGGTGATGTGATACTCGTTGGTCATGGAAGGATCCACGAACTCGATCTCGACGTCCGACCCGCAGCATTCCAGATAGCGGTAGCGCCATTTCTCGTACGGGAAGAATGTGGTGCTGCCGCCGCCTTCTTCGATGGGCCGCTCGCCGGGGCCGCCCGAAGTATGGGAGTCATTCTCATCCGGCGGACCGAACTTGATGTAGATCTGACCGCGATCGGTTTTCCATCCGGGGATGCCCGAGGCGAAGCGGTCGTTGGCCCACGCAATGCGCCGGTAGTGTTCTTCCTTAAACTCGTTTTCTTCGGTGTCGGGCGTAGGATCGCGCCGCAGCCAGAAGTTTTCGATGAAGGCCTGCCGTTCGTCGTCGGTGGTGTAGCGTTTGAAGGCTTGCCGCTCCTCGTCGCTGATGATCCAGCGAACCTCTTCGTCGAGCCACTTCTTGTAGGGCGACTCCAGCTCCTTGCGCAGACGGTCTTCCGCCTGCCGCTTTTGCTTGTCGGTCATCGGCTTGGCGACAGTCTCGCGCTTGGCCTTGTCTTGAGAAGCCTTCTTGGAGTTCTTATCGTCGGCCGCCCGGATCCCCACCACGAGCGCGCAAATCGTACAAAAAGCGAGCAATACCTTGGACCGCATAGGTTTAACCACCTGAGTAAGATTCTACCCCTGTCTGGGGACGTGAGCAACGGGCATTTGGTTTCCGCAACTGCTTCATACTGAAGGAGTCTCGATGGTTGCCGCGGCTATCTTCTTGGGAACATACGTAGTACTCGCTTTCGGAAGAATCCCGGGATTGCGGGTGGACCGAACCGGAGCGGCCATCATTGGCGCCAGCCTGATGGTTGCGGCCAACATTCTGTCCCTGGAAGAAGCCTACCGGGCCATCAACCTGGATACGATCGTGCTGCTGTTCGGCATGATGATCGTAGTCGCCAACCTGCGCGTGTCCGGATTCTTCGGCGCGGTCGCCGAGTGGACGCTGGAGCATGCGCACCATCCGCTGACGCTGTTAGCCGCGACTTCCGTCACAGCCGCCGTCTTGTCCGCGTTCTTCGTCAACGACACGGTGTGTCTGGTGATGGCTCCGTTGGTAGCCGAAATCCTGGGCGCGCTGCGCAGGAACCCGGTGCCGTACCTGCTGGCGGTCGCCATGGGATCGAACATCGGCAGCGTGGCCACGCTCACTGGCAATCCGCAGAACATGCTGATCGGCAGCTATTCAGGGATCGCCTACGGCACGTTCACGCGGGCTCTTGCTCCGGTGGCGCTCGCGGGAGTGGTGGTGCTGATCGCGGTCCTCGCGATGGTCTACCGCAAGGAATTCGCCGGCGGCGAAGGCGTCCGCCTGGCTCCTCAAAAAGTGGGCGTCGATCGCGTGCTGCTGGCCAAGTCGCTGACGGTCAGCTTGGGCATGGTGATCTTTTTCTTCGCGGGCTGGCCCATTGCGAAAGTCGCCATCATCGCCGGTGCTCTGCTCTTGATTACGCGGCGCGTGCATCCTGAACGAATCTACGCACAGGTGGATTGGTCGCTGCTGGTGATGTTCGCGGGATTGTTCATCGTTGTCGCCGGCATCGAGAAAAGTTCGCTGGAGACGAACATGGCGAGTTGGGCCACCCGTGCAGGGCTCGACCATGGTCTGGTTTTGACCGGCGTCGCGGGAGTGCTTTCAAACCTGGTAAGCAATGTTCCCGCGGTACTGGTGTTCAAGCCCTTTATTCCGCATCTGGCCGATCCGACGCTCGGCTGGCTGCGTCTGGCGATGGCCTCGACGCTGGCCGGCAATCTGACGATTCTCGGCTCGGTGGCCAATCTGATCGTGG
>Ga0157378_10002120_pt1 | contig 17648 bp, 14 predicted proteins | sample M65metaG_FD_115309 | JGI IMG/M metagenome (GOLD analysis project Ga0157378, IMG submission 115309) | Miscanthus rhizosphere microbial communities from Kellogg Biological Station, Michigan, USA - M6-5 metaG | ecosystem: Host-associated > Plants > Roots > Rhizosphere > Soil | place: USA: Michigan...
GTCCACGCAGGCGCAATGGGTGGAAGCCGGGGGTCTCTTGTCGTACGCCCCGAGCTTCCCTTATCAGTGGGGGCGCGCTGCGACCTACGTCGACAAGATTCTTAGGGGCGCGAAGCCCGCCGACTTGCCGATCGAGCAACCCTCGAAGTTCGAGCTGGTGGTCAATTTGAAAACGGCGAAGTCCCTTGAACTGGCAATCCCGCAACCAATCCTGGCGCGGGCGGATGAGGTTATTCAGTAAGGACGGCGGATAGGCGAGCTGCAGCCGGCTGCTACTGGGCGCAAGCAGTCATCCGTGACGACTGCTATCGACCCGAAGCGGCCAACATCTTCGCGAATACCGGACGTTCAGCCGAGGCGTTGGTAGCGGCGCAGCAGCATCGTGCGTCTAATCTATAGCAAACGCGCTGCGCAGAATTGATACGGTACAACTCACGCTTCAATCGGGCGCCAAGTTAATTCCCTCGTGGGATTCGGCGGCCGCACGATTCTGCAATGTCTGCAGGGCGCTCGTCTTCAATTTCAATGTCGAGCCCACCTCGGCGTGTTCGGGGCCGAACACGAGCGTGAGGACCTGTGCCGCACGCTCGGCCAGTACGGCCGCCTCGGCGGCATCGCCTCGGGCCAGCCTGATCTTGCTGACACTGATCAACGCAAACGCGATCCATTCATGGTCCGGGCGGAAGTGCCGTTCCCAGATCTCGAGCGCGCGTCGTGCCAGTGGTTCTGCCTCCCCAAGGCGAGCGAGGTTGCGCAGCGCTTCTGCGAGGTGCCACAGTGTGAAGCCGATGTCCGGGTTGTCGGCTGTCAGGTGCTTCTGCTGAACCGCGAGCGCCCGGCGCAGCAGCGGCTCGGCCGCCGCGGGCTCTCCCTTCTTCGCTAATACCTCACCCAGTGTAGTCAGCGCGATGGCTGTCTCCGGCGCTTCGGGACCCAGCGTGCGCTCGCGCACGCACAGCGCGCGACGGCTTAGCACTTCGGCCTCGTCCATGCGGCCCAGCTCGCTGACGACGTGGGCCAGGTGGACCAGCATGCCGAGCGTCAACGGGTGTTCGGGCCCGAGCACGCGCTCGCGCACCTCGAGCGCCCGGCGGAAGCAAGGTTCGGCCGCCGCGTCGTCGCCGCGGCCTTGGAAGCAACCTCCAAGCACCGCCAGTGTGCGTGCCGTATCGGGATGGTGAGCACCCAGGACCTGTTCTTGAATCGCCAGCGCGCGCTGCAGTGCCGGCTCGGCCGTCTCGGTCTCGCCCCGCTGCACCGCGGCGCGAGCCAGGTTGGTCAGGGCGCGCGCGGTCTCGACATGGTTGGGACCTAGGTGCCGCTCGCACATTTCTACCGTCGACTGCACGAGCGGTCGCAACGTCTGGATCGCGTACGCGTTGTAGTAATTGCTGAATTGGGCGTCAAACCAGGATGCGAAAGCCGCTGGGTCGGCCAGGCGGCGATGGGCGTGCGCCTCGGCCAGCGCGCGGCACGCAACAGCGTTGACTTCCTGGGGGCTGGCCACTTCGGCGCGGGCGCTCCAGAACGCACCGACCTTCTCGTGCCCGTGTCGACGCGCTTCCTTCAGCATCGTGTCGTAAATAATTTGGTGCAACAGGTGATGCTGGAAGGCGTATTCGTGCGTGTCATCGAAGGTTGCGCTGTCGTGACGCACGACAAACTGCTTGCGCAGGAGCGCCGGCAGTGCATCCACGGCACTGGGGTCGATGGCCGCCAATGCCTGATCCCAGAAAATATGTCCGACCACCGCGGCCTGCCGCAACGCATTGCGTTCACGGGAACCCAGCGCATCAAGACGGGCTTGCAGCACGCCGGTCAGCGTGGGCGGTACACGCGCCACAAGCAGCTTGTCGGGCATTACGCGCCAGCCATCGGCCTCGGCTACGATCACGCCGTCGTCGATGAGCATCTTCACCAGTTCTTCCATGTAAAACGGGTTGCCCTCGGCACCGTCGGTGATCAATGCGCGCAGTGCTGCCGGAACCTCAGCGACGCGTTGCAGCAGCGTGTCGGCGAGTTCACGGCTGCACACCTTGTCGAGCGGCATCAAATCCAGGCGAGTGTGCAAACTGCCGCGTTCAATCCAGTCAGCGTTTTGCTCGAAAAGACTCGGGCGCGTCAGCATCACGCTCAGCAAAGGCACGTCGCTGTTGCGTCGCAAGGCGAATCGGACAAATTCCAGCGAACCGTCGTCTGCCCAGTGCAGATCGTCCAGCATCATCACGACGGGTCGGCTGTTGGTCAGGCGGCGCAAGTACAGCGCGCCGGCATCGAAGGCGACTGCCTTGAACTGCCGCTCGTTGCGGAGCAATTCCTCCACGTGCGGACTGGTCGCGAAATTCAGTCCGATCAGCTGGCCCAGAATATGAATTGGCGCTTCGCCTTCTTCGACGAAGAGCGGCCCAAGCCCCGCGACTAACTTGCGCTCAGCCAATGCCGCCGCGTCCCATTCGCCGATCCGAAGATGCCTCGTCACAATGTCGCGCAACAGGCCATAGGAATGCAGCGCGCTGCGCGGGTGCGCACGGCCCGCCAGCAGCCAGCAGGACCGTAGATCCAACGATTGACGGAATTCGGCGAGTAGCCGACTCTTCCCCAGGCCGGCCTCGCCTACCACGGTGACGGCGCGACCGCGGCGCTCGGCGATGGTCGCACCGAAGGCCGCTTGGAGCACCTTGAGCTCCGATTCGCGGCCGACCATGCGCGCCTGCATGCCTTCGATGCCGCGCGTGGTCGCGCGCAGGGCCTCGGGCGTCGCGCGCTCGACTAGATAGGTGCGCAGCGGCTGCGCCACGCCTTTCACACTGATCGGCGCTTGTTCGACGACATCGAACAGGCCGCGCACGTGGCTGTAGCTATCGTGGGTGATACGTAGGCGGCCGGGTGGTGCGCTCTGTTCCATGCGCGCAGCGACGTTCACCGTGTCGCCGCGTATGCTGCTTTCGGTGTCCACGCCGCCCCCGAGCAAAGCCATACCGGTGTGGACGCCGGCGCGAACTTCGAATTTCGGCAGGTCATACTTCTGACGTACGTGAGACGCCTGGAGCAGCGCTTCTTCGATGATGCCGAGGCCAGCACGTATCGCGCTCTCGACATCGTCTTCACTCGCCACCTGGGAGCCGAATACGGCAAGCATGCCGTCGCCGGTGTACTTCAGGACGCGACCATGGTGCGTCTGCACGATCAGGGTGAACCGCTCGAGCGCACCGTCCATTACTGCGTGAATCTCTTCAGGATCGAGACGCTGGCCCATGGCGGTGGACTCGACCACATCCACGAACAGCACAGACACCTGCTTCAGCTCCTGGTGCGTTGTCGATTCGGCAGCCCGTGCCGCTGCCAACTCCCGACGCATCGGGGCGAGCGCCGTGTCGACCACCGCGTCGCCGAGCAACGCCCGTTGCGCTTCCAACGCGGCGATGGCGGCTTCGAGTTGTTTCCCTCCCTCGGACACGCCGAATAGGATACCAATTCAACGCGGCCATTGGTCAACACCCATTGCACGATCCAGCCTGGAGTGAAGGGCTGCTTGGCTTCTGTTCCCGAGAGGTAGGATTGCGGACCAGGGATCCAACAACGACCCCATGCCAAGTCGAAAAAGCCGGTTTATGCCTTCTACGCGATGCGTACGTAGGGCGCGGCCGGGCACGAGCCGACGCGATTTCATAATCATCGGGCCGGACGTGACTCCTTTCGGCGACCCGACCCGACGACCTCTCATTGCCGCGAGTTGCCGTCGCCCGCAGTCCACCATTTGCGGACGTAGCACGCGGACGCCGTTGGCGCTACGCCTGACGGAGGCGTCAATACGCGGATCCGCAGGCGTGACTTGGGCGGCGTTCATGTTGGCAGGAATTCCAGACCATACGTGGCCGCGATCGCTTTGGCTTCATCTGACGCTATTCGTCCCGGGCTTCCCGTGTCAAGCATGGTCACTTCAGCGATCATTGAGTCGAAGATACCCCCGGGCGAGCTGATGATGATCTGACGACCCTCTCGGGGCCGGTGCTGACAAAGCCATGTGGCGTGCCGCGTGGAACGAAGACAACGTCGCCAGAGCCGAGCTTCAACAACTCTTCGCCGAGGCGGAAGTCGTAGTGTCCGTCGCAGATAATGAACGTCTCGTCATAGCTCGGGTGACGGTGAAAGCCTGCGCCCGATTCGGGTGGCTCGATGGCCTCGCAGACGGTATAGGCATTCCAATGGTCGGAAGCAGTTGTCTTGAAGGTCAAGCTCATCCGACCGATCTTGAACGTCTTGCCTTCGCCCGGGTGAAAGTGCTTTGGCTGCATTGCGGTGGTCCAGTAGTTGTCCTTTGCGGCGCGACGAGACACTTGGATAAAACTTCCACTTGAAAACCAATCAGCGACGCGAGAGGCCGACAACAACCTGCCAGCGATGCAGCAGCGACGAGTGATTAATCATAGGACACCCCGTCTTATGTATGCAACTATTGCCGTAAGGCCTACGGGTACTCAATCAACATGTGCAACAGCATATAAAGTGCGATATCCGTACACCTGTTTCGCAGCTATGTGGGTGACTCATCGCGCCGCGGCATAAATCTGTTCCCAATTTGCACGAACGGAACGACCGCTATGAGGAGATCCGCGCGCCACGCGGATGCGACTGCTTGTTTCCGATCCCAGTCCCGCTGTATTTCGCATGGGGGAGCGCGGTCATCCGATTACCTCGTCGGCCAGGGTGTGAGCCGGAGGCGAGATGACGAGGTCCAGCGAGTTGGCTGCGAGGTACACGACCTGTAACTTGGTCGAGTTCTAACTAACCTGGCCGATGGGCGAACGGCTCAGAACGAGCGATACTGATGGCACCTGTTGCAAGCCGGAGAAGAATCTGATGACCGTGTCAGCCGTCTCGCACTATCGTGGCGGAACCATCGACGAAGTGGCGCCGGTAGCCGCGAAGTTGAAAGCCGCCTATCTCAAACACGGAGTTGCCTACCGGCTGAGCCGCTTTCAAAGCGGGCCCAATGTCGGGGACTGGTTCGTCGTAGTGCAATATGCCGACCAGACCGCCTATGAGAAAGCGCAAGCGGCTATTTCGCAAGACCCCGAATGCCAACAGGCCTTCGCCGCGATTGCGAAGTTCGCGACTAGGATCAGCCGAGAATTGGTCACCGATCTCGAGCTTTGACACAGCCGGCTTCGCCGCGCGTTGGCCTCCTCAGGCGGTCGCGGTCGTATGCCTCCCGCAGTGGCTATTGCGGGTCATTGGGGACGCCACTAAGAGTGATTTCGCTTGCAGACGTTGGGGAGCGCGTGGGAACGGGGGAAATTCGCGACGTTGCGCAACTTTCCGCGTGCAACGCGACGCGCGGGCCGACGGAGGCGAGCGCCTAGGCAAAATGGGGCATCCTGACATCACCGGTACGACGGTCACGCGCGGCGCGACTGAAGCCGTCGCGCAGGGTCGTGACGTGGATTGGTTCTACGTAGGCTCAGCGCTGGCACTGCTCGTGATCGTCGCGGTCGGATTCGCCCCTTCCTTTTACTTCCGGTACTCCCGCAGCCTCGCAGGAGCAACAACGCATTCGTTGCCGCTATATCTAACCCTTCACGGCATCGTTCTTTCCTCGTGGTATCTCATCTACCTCGCTCAGACCTGCCTGATCGCAACCAGGCGCGTCGAGATTCATCGGGTTGTAGGGGTCGCGGGTGCCGCGGTCGCGATTCTGCTCGTGTCCATTTCGCTGAATGTTGTCCTGAAAGCACCCGCACGAAACGTCGCTGCCGGGGCCTCGATTGCGCAAATATCGCTAATGGTCATCGGCGATATAGCCATTCTGCTTTTGTTCGCAGGGCTGGTGTCGTTCGGCTTTGCGCTACGCAGGCGGACGGAATTTCACAAGCGGCTTATGACTCTCGCGTCCATAAGCATCGTCGCACCGGCGATTGCGCGATGGCCGGGCGCGGAGGCAGCGCTGCCGCTATCCGTCGTGGTGCCCCAACTAGCGTTCTGCGCTGCGCTCGTCGTGCACGACGCGTTGACAATGCGGCGCGTTCATTCCGCGACGATTTGGGGAGTAGCGGCATACCTCTTCGCGGTAGGCGCCAGCGTACCGCTAGCCTTGAGCGAGTTTGGACGTCGTTTGGTCAGCGCTCTGGTGTGACTTGGATACGATGGCACCGGCAAATTCATGGCGGCATTCGTATGCCAACTCTGCGCTCACGACTTTCGCGGTACGGCAATAGTCCCGTTGGACCAGCGGCGGGACGGCGGATAGGCGAGCTACAACCGGCTACTTCTGGCCGCAAGCAGTCAGCCGTTGACGACTGCTAACGACCCGAAGCGGCCATAGTTGCCTCCGGCAAGCGGACGTTGAAACCGCTACTGGACGACCTCGTCCGCGCGTAGCAGTAGGCCCTGCGGGATGGTCAGGCTGAGTGCCTTCGCGGTCTTCGCATTCACCACTAGCTCGAATCTCGTTGGCTGCTCCACTGACAGGTCTGACGGCTTTGCGCCTTTGAGAATCTTGTCGACGTAGCCTGCGGCCATCACGTAATGCTCGGACAGCAACGGCCCATAAGCTACTAATCCGCCCGCCCTAGCGATGCTTGGCTGATCGTAAATGGCTGGTAGGCGAGCACTTGCCACAAAGTCGAACACCTCAGCCAGGTGATCACCGATGAATGGATCGGCCATCACCAGAAGCGCGTCCGGCCGCATGTCGTGAATCATGGAAAATGCGTTTGGAAAATCCTCAACGCGGGCGACCTCGATGACCGCAATGTCGGCCTTAAGTTTGCGGCCCGCTTCCATTGCCTCCGTAACGTATCGGCGCCCGCCCGCATTAGACGGATTCAGAAGGATTGCGATCTTGACGGCTCGTGGCAAAAGTTCACGCATCAGTTGTAGTTGCTTGCCAGAGTACGACAAATTCGTAGTTCCGGTGACATTGCCACCGGGCCGGTCAAGGCTTGCAATCAGCCCGGCGCCGACAGGATCGCCAGCATGTACCATAACAATTGGAATCGTGCTGGTCGCCTGTCGCGCGGCACGACTAGCGGTTACCGCCGGTGTAACGATGACGTCCACCTGACTCGCCGCGAACTCGCGGGCGAGCCCGGTCAAGCGTTCCGCATTTCCCTCTGCTGAACGCTCCTCAATCACAATGCTCTTGCCTTCGACGTAGCCAAGCGCCGCCAGGCGCTGCCGAAACACGACGCGATTCCGCGAGGCCGCCGCCGTGTCCATTGAGCCAAAGAAGAGGATTCCAATGCGCGGTATCTTGGACTTGGGTTGTGCATAGCTCTGCCGCGAAACGAGTAAGCCAAAGCTCCCTGCCAATAGCACGGTGCGGCGCGTTGTCACGGATCGCCTCGACGACGGGAGAAATGCCAGTATCGTACGCCTAGGGCGCGAAGCGAAAGCCGCCAGCGAAGACGCTAGTGGCCGGAAGCAGACAAGCGGCGACTAAGGTCGCTTGGAAGGGCCGGTCGCTGGTAGCGGTCTACGGCGATCACCGACGCAGGCAGGGAGCAACTTTACGAAGCGGACGACACTATGACTGCTAACGAGTTTTGGGACCTGGCTAAAGCCGCTGCAATAGGATGGGTCGCCGACTACGCTCAGAGCATGGGTGCGGCGCTCGCCTATTACACGATGTTCTCGATCGCGCCGCTGCTGCTGATCGTGATTTCGATCGCAGGACTCGTCTTCGGCGACGAGGCGGCGCGCGGCGAAATCTTTAGCCAGCTGGAAGGCATGCTCGGTGCCCCTGGGGCGCTCGCGGTACAGGGCCTTCTTGAAAGCGTTCGCAAGCCCGCCGAAAGTGCGACGGCCACGGCTTTCGGCGTCGTGCTGCTCCTGGTCGGCGCGACCTCTGTGTTTGGCGAGTTGCAGGATGCTCTCGACCGCATTTGGCGAGCGCCGGGACGGGCCGGGCAATCCGGCGTTTGGGGAGTGATACGGTCACGCTTGCTGTCGTTCGGTCTGATTCTCGGAATTGGGTTCCTGCTGATGGTATCGCTGGTGGCGAGCGCCGCGTTGGCCGCGCTGCGGAAATGGTGGGGCCCGGTGCTGGGTGATTGGGCTGTGGCGGCGAGCGTCATCGAGCTCGGCTCGAGCTTCGTGGTGATCACTGTGGTATTCGCTACGATCTACAAGACAATGCCCCGCGTACGCGTCGATTGGAACGATGTATGGATTGGCGCGGCCGCGACTTCGCTGCTGTTCACGGTAGGCAAGTTCCTGATCGGCCTTTACATCGGGAGGAGCGGCATTGCTTCGGGCTTTGGTGCCGCCGCGTCTCTGGTCGTAGTGCTGGTTTGGGTCTATTACTCGGCCCAGATCTTCCTGCTCGGCGCCGAGTTCACCTGGGCGTACGCGCACAAATTCGGTTCGCGCAAGGACCTCAAATCGGAGCCTTTGAATCCGCGCAACTAGGTCTGATACTTCAGGCGCACCAGTCTCCTACTGGCACATCCGGGTCGCGCCGCAGAGCGGCAATCGCGCGCTGCTCGACTACGGCGGGAATGCCTAGCGGAAGCCGAGAGTTTCCTGACGCGATTGGCCATACAACTTCGGCTATGGCAGTCCGCCCCAAGGCTTACTGGGTGAGTGGGTTTACGTTTACGACCGTCCTTATCACATTCGCCGAAAAATACCATTTTACTTCCCTTGAAACTGGCAGGAAGCCAGACCGGGACGTCCAAAGACAAATCATTGGCATACGACAGTTCAAAGACTGCCGATTGCGAGCTGCAGACCAGCGGGACATACAGTGGTCCGGTGATCTGTGCTGACACTGATACTGCAGGCAACTTTTCGCAAGGTTTTCGCTACACTTTGGCGTCGACGACATTTAGCCGGACGTATGTGGCAAAAGAGCTCCAACGAATACGCTATGAAAGGCTTCCGGATTCCGGGAACAAGCGGAAATCGAGAGGCCGATGACCTCGCAAGATCGGGCCGATCTTCAGAATATGAAGGCGGCACAGGAACTGATGCTTCCTGCACCGCAAGCCAAGGCTTCTGAAGAACTGATTGAGGCGCTGCAACGTTTGGCGTGCCGGGATTCTCGAGGTCCGCGCGCGACAGTCACTTTCGCAAAGCGTTTCGACTATTTGCCAAGAGCCTCTTGGCGGGCTCGAACGTCGCATCGATCGCAAGAGCCTGCTCGAACTTCTCGATGGCCTTATCGTGGCGTCCTTGCGACGCCAGATATGCGCCGGAACTCGTCGCCATCGTTACGTAAACCGGAATCACCTTCTTCGTTACCACATCTTCGTCGTCAAATGAATTGCTCGCAAGTCCACGAATCAGAATTACGGGATCTTCGGACTCCGTGGTATCCGACTCTCTTGTCACTCGAAAGACCAAGCCTTTCGGCGCCAACCTATATTTGGAGACAAGTGCGCGTGTCAACTCAACATCTTGACCGCCATGTTTGAGCGCAATTTCCGCCGTTACGTAAACAGGCGCCTCTTCCAGATTTCTGGCTACCAGGGCAAGAATCATTTCGTAGAATCGCGAGTTGATTCGATGCTGCAGCGAGACGTTAGTGACGTAAGTATCGGGATAGCGTTCCCAAGCTCGCAGGTCCTCCAAGAACGCATCTACCTCGCTTCGCGACTTGGCCATCACCTCAGGGTAAGACTGATTTAGATAATCGTAATACCACGATCGCCGCAATTGGTTGATGTTGATTACCACGGCGTCTCTTCTCTGATTCTCAATCTCTCTGATGTAAAGCGAAGGGGAATGCACTTGCCAATCCGTAGTCAATAGCATTCCATGCGGGCCGATGGATTTCAGAATGTTGTCGACATAGTCATGAGCGATGAAGAATTGAGCGCGATTATTTGAGCCAAAGTTGCCAATCAACGCGACCAGGGGGACCGTGAATAGTAGCGTTGCCGCCCAGATGGGTGCAACAGCGTCTCGGGTTTTCGTCTGCCAAATGACGAGTAACCATCGAGCACCGAATCCCGCGGCGACCGTCAGTGCGGTGAACGCAGGCAGGTAGTAAGCATCCTGATCTTCGGCGATTTCATACGCGAGGCAAAATCCAATATCGAAAGCGATGACAAGCAGCAGGAAGGACAGCGTCACCCGGTTTGTGCGAAAAAGACTGACAAAACCGGCTACGGCAAGTGCAAGCGCCACTGGCAACCACACCACGCCGAACTCGCGAGAAGTGAACTTCAGGAGTCTGGCAATTTGCGAAGGCGAAAAGGCAAAGTAGGTCTGATATTGTTTACCAGTTATATGCCACCAGAAGCGTTCTAAGGTGCGCGGGTCGCCCCAGTTCATTAATGGCGAGTGCGATGCGGCGAGGGGCAGATAGGCGTAGACACTCAGACCCGCCAATGCAAACAATGCCGCGTAGAGCAGTCGTTTGCTGCGAAGAAAGCCTGTGCCGACTGTCCAAAGTGCTAGCATCGCCAAAGCGGGCAACATCAATGCGACGGTAACGTGGTGCACGCCAAGAGCGAGCCCGAACGTAAGCGCGGCCATGTTGAGTTTGCGATACCTCACTGCGACCTGATTGGTGCGAGCCTCCATCGCCTCGCGCCGCCACGCGAACATCAACCAGAAGATCACGACAATGAGCAGAGTGTTCAGTGTGTAGACCTCGGCGATGGTTGCGTACGCCCATAGAGTTCTCGAAACGGCGAAGAGTAGGCCAGACAGTATTGCGGGCAGGACGATGAAAGACGGAATCGCCGTCGAATCCATTGCCGTTTCTCGGGCGAACCGGGTGCTGCCGTTCGGCGTTTGAAGACGTCCTTGGGATACTCCTCGCTGCATCGGATCGCTCAGCATGGCGTCGATGACAAGCAGGGTCATTGCTGCGGACGCAAGTGCACCGAAGAGCGCGGAGGCTAGATGAATGCGGACCGCAATGTTTCCAACGGGCAAGAGCGATGCAGCGTGGGCTAGCAAGACATAAAGCGGGAAGCCCGGCGGATGCGCTACACCGAACGTGTACGCGGCCAGTATCAATTCGCCGCTATCGACCAGCGTAACCGTCGGGGCAAGTGTCCAACAGTACAGCGCGAATGAAGTCGCGAAAACAAGAGCGGCGCCGACAAGGCGGCCGTGCTTGAGTTCGGGTTGTCGAGCCGATGGAATCGGCTGAGGGTCGCTTTCGAACTTGTCTATCGATACGCCAGCAGTCACCCGACTAGTCTAGACGGAAGTCGGCATGGTGTAATTGAATTCCCGTCAGTTGCGAGACATCGCTGGCGTGGCGGTCTAGATCCCGGCAACGTTGTCATCGCTTGCTACTTGTGCATGGCCACAATTAGCGGATTGCCGAGATGTGGCGGCGTCTCTGGCGACAACCGGCTCGCTCCGAAGCGTTCCCGCGTTCCACACTATGGGAACATCACTCGTACAAAGCCGGCTCGAAGCGATGTCCGCAGGTACATTTGATACCTGCCGCCGCCATCCGTACCGAACTATCAGCCGGTCGGCCCGCTGGCTTGAATGACAAGGCTCGCTAGCCAGAAAGTGCGGCGTCTGATCGGATGCTCGCCATCGTCAGGAAGATGGTCGGCGCGAAGCGGCGATTCCAATGATCCCCAAGGCGATCAGCAGGAGCGTGTTTGGCTCGGGAACTGTCTGGCCCGTTGCGACCGCGACGGCGTACAGATCGAAGGAAGACGCACCGATCGGGGCGCCCCAAGTGGCACCGCCATCGGTCGTCCGGACCGTAGTGCCGCTCGCGCCTATGGCAAGCCCCAGGCCCCCGATGAACTCCAAATCAAACAAAGCGCCCGGCACAACCGTCGCCGGAGCGCTGAACGTAACTCCTCCATCTGTTGAGCGGCTAACCTGCCCCGTCGCTCCGGTTACCAAAAATTGGTTGGAGAGCAGTGACTGGCCGTCGAACAGATCGCCGAAAGCGGGATTCACGAAAATCGTCGACCAGGTCACACCCCCGTCGGTTGTTCTGGTCACGGTCCCACCGGCGCCAACTGCAAGTAGCGTCGAGCTACCAGCGACGGGTTCCGCGTCAAACAAATTGTTTGTAGATGCGGGCAACGCATCGACCGGAGCGGACCATGTAGCCCCGAAATCGGTGGTACGCACCGTTATGCCCCCTGCACCCACGGCGATAGCAGACGAAGCCCCTGTAGCTTCGATGTCGTAGAGCGTGGCCGTCGTCGACGAGCCCGCGGAAATCCAGGTAAATCCGCCGTCGGTGGTTCTGATGCGAACGCCGTCGGCCCCGACCGCTACACCTCTCAACGGGTCGAAGAATGTTACGGCATTCAGATTCAGGGATGTGCCGGTGGAGGTCGTTGCCCACGTCAGTCCGCCGTCGGTGGTATGGACCGACACTCCCCCATTCCCCACCGCCACGCCCGAGACCGAACTTACGAACTGGACGCCGTTGAGGTTCGCCGACACGCCACTACTCTCTGTAACCCAGGTGCTCCCGCCGTCGGATGTGTTGACGATCGTCCCGTTCGCCCCGACTGCCCAACCAGCCAATGCTGCATGCCCAGGACTCGCCGCGCCGAGGATGATCGAAATGGCGCCGCCCAAAAAAAACCTTGTACAAGTTGGACGATTCATCGCTCCCCCGGAACGTTTGTAGCCCCGTTAGACACAAGCAATATATAGACCATTGCGTTAACGACTTGATTGTTTATGAAATATAACGCTACGACCTCCTACGCGCCCAATGGCTGTAAGCTTGCTCGACATCGATAATGTCCTTCGCCGAATGAAAAGCGCGGGCCGACCGTCCAGGAGGTCTACGGCGAGGTCGGGGTCGCCAACGTCGCGCATTCCCAGAAACTCGCCGCCAAGGTGTCGGAGCAGGAACTCGACAAGGACTATCGCAGCGAGAAGGTGCTGACCATGGCTCTGATGGGGCTGCTCGCGGCGGACATGCTGATCGGCCGTTTTCTTGGCTCTACAGCTCCTCTTCGAGCCGAACAGTCCTGCTGACTCCGCCGATCAGGAGTAGCGCCTCCATGTCCGCGACCATTGCGCGCCGCTGCGACTCCGTCGGGCTTTCGAGTTTGCGGACCCACGCTTCGTACGCGCTCCGCAGTTGGCGCGCGCGGCGTTACTACCGTTCCGCGTAGTACGCCCAGACTCCGCCGCGGCGCCTACAGAGAGAACAGTTGCACTTGGTCGCCTTCTCGGTGCTGACGTCAGCGTGAGGCGAACTGCACCGCAGTGACATGAACCTCGTAGAAGATGTTCATCGGTCACTGTCATCGCTCATTTCTGCCGCGCCTTGCGCGCGGCGTATTTGGCGTCGCGCGCGGCCTTCTGATTCTGTTTGAGCGCGGCCTCGGCCTCCACTTGCGCAACGCGCTCGGCATCCTTGCGCGCCTTTTCTTCCGTGACAGCATGTGCTTGCCTGGCTTTCTCAGCCGCGCGTTGTGCGTCCCTCAGTTCGGCGGTGACCCGGTTCGAGTGTTTGCGTTCGGCCGTGCGAATTTTGCGCGCTTCAACCGTTTCGACCCGTGTGGCCTGCCGCTGTGCGGACTTTCCCTCGTTAGCGAGCACCGTTGTCGCTCTCTTTTCCAACTGGGCTTGCTTCGCCTTCGCCGCCGTCTGCAGGCGTTCGGCGTAACCTGGTTCTTTACGAGACATGTCTTTTAGTTGCTCTCTTCAAAGCATTCGCTTAGGCAGTTGAGATTGCCCGCACGTTTGCCAGCCGTCAGGAAGGTGAACCCGCTCTTTTCATAACTTATGGCGCTGCCGGTGTGAGTGTAGGTCGCGCGAATACATGCCAACTAGCTGACACTTCGAAATACACGCGACGCTCAATCGAGCAGCAGTTTACGCGCCGCAGCACCGGTCGTGCCGACGAGTTCTAGCTTCTCGGCAGCAGTCAGTCTTTTGATCGCCGCCTCCAGCCTGCCGGCAACCGATTGATTCGGGCAGACGAACTTGGTGAGCAGCCGACGTGGGGGATTCGCGCGCGTGTATCGCGCCCCAGTGCCCGCAAGATGCTGTGCGTAACGCGCCGACACATCAAGCGCGATCCCGGTGTAGATCGCGTTGCCGCGGCACAGAATCAGGTACACATGCCAGCGCTTGGCTGCCCGCTGTCGGGCCACGCGCGACCGGGGCGCCGGGTTCGGCATGACGGATTATAGGGCCGTTTACGCAGGACCGTCGCCCACGATCTCGGGTGCGTGTCAGTTATCGGCAAACGGCCCCAACGGCCCTTCGTGGCCCAAAACAGACAAGACTGTGATCGCCCGGAAGGGGGGCGGGTTCCTGGAAGCGCTGGCCCGATGCCTTGTGGAAGCAGAGCGCTTCCTGCCGCGAGTAACTCGGCGTTTTGACCCTGACCCAAGTCGGCTGCACGCCGCGCTTATTCGGCCGACAGGTCCTTGCCGACGATCCCCTCCAGGTCCATCTGGCAGGCTTGAGCGAAGAGCGCTTCAGTTGCCACATTTTTCGTGATGAGCACCTTCGGGCTCGACAGCGCGGGAGGGTTCAGTGCGCAATCGGGAATTTTCTGTCGATCGTGCAGCGCCGGTCCGCTTGTTCGAGGGCGGCACGGCGATCATGGCTACCAGATCGACCAGACAGATCAGGCGGCGGCGACGCTCCCTGGGGAGCATCGCCACACCCGCGCGGCGATGTCTACCGCAGCACCGCGCCGTTCGCAATCCAGCGGCCCGCGCCGGTGCGGATCAAGAAGGCGATGTCCGGCTCGCTCGAACACACCGACGGCAAGGCGCCCAAATTACCGTTGAAGCGAGCATCGCCTTGATCGTCGAGCTCGACAAGCGGGGTATCCACGAGCACCGAACTGCCGCCGGACGCGCTGCCGTCGGTATCGCAGACGAGGGTTCCCTTCACCTGTCGAACCGCGCCTGTCCCGCCGATCGCGTTTCCGCCCGCGAAGACAAGCCCACTGACCCCGAAATCGACGTGTCCGGTGATCGGATCGACCTTCACGTGGCCGCCAAGCGCGGACCACGGCCCTGGCCCGCCGGTCACCGCCCCGGTGCCCGTACCGACGACGTTGTTCCCTTGGATGATGCCGACCACAGTCTGCCAACGAACGATGTCGCTGGCATCTGCGTTGGCGCCTTGACCAATTGCCATCGCGCCTAGCGCGAGCCCCGACACGACTAGCGACCTAAGTAACCGCGTTTCCATGAATCTCTCCAAATAGAATGAAAGGAAATGCTGCGAATTTCGTGTGACCGTTCGAAAGAACGAGCCCCTTTGCTATCACTTCGCGTCGCTGGTATTCGACGGACCTCCACGATGCAGAAAGTTGGCGATGCGGTCGTGAAGTGTCACCTTCGCTGCGTCGCCCGCGACGCTCACCGGGTCCGTCGCCGCGATCGACGACATGTCGACGGTCCGAGGCAGAGCGAACTCGTCCGAGTTCGAGGCGTACGCCTGATACTGCGAGAACGAGAGCCCGTGAGGGTGCGTCTGCGCAAACGTCGGGCCACGATCGACTTCGATCTTGCCCCGACCGATTTCCCATACCGGCGAATCGGACGACAGCGCCTGCATCTCACGGATCGAAAGCCCCACGCTTCGCTCTCTCGGGGCCTTGCTGAAGGTCGGCGTTTCTCGCTGCCAGTTGGAGGAATTCGACGACAGCGACTGCATGTCCGCGAACGCATTGGCGAAAGCATCCTTCGGTGAGTGGGCATAGGCGAACGAGGCCGCGCCCCCAATGAGCACGGCGAGAGCGACGTTGAGCGATTTGGTCATGATGCGACTCCTTTTGGAATGGGTCGGGTTCGAATTGCGATACATGGATGGCTCCTTGGCTGCTGAAACTCTTGAGAGATCGCTCGCCTGGACCACGAAAGGCGTCCGGTTTTTCCGACGAACAGCGATCGCGCGTCGCAGAGACGGCATGCCGGAGTCCCTAGTCAGGGTTCCAATCGCCATCGTTGACGTCGCTCGCATACCTGTCAGACGCTGGCGACGTGCTGGTTATGCCCGTAGGAATAAAACGGAGGCGCGCTAGAACGTGTACTTCGCGGACGCTTGAAGGCGGTTCAGATGCCCCTTACGCCTTTACGATGTGCCGGCCACAAACATTCAGACCCCCAGATGCGCTCCGGCCAGCCCTTCGCGGACGGTGGTCGATGCAGCAGGCGCTGCTTGCTAGGACGTGTGTATCGCGTCGAACATGCCGTTATTCCGGCGGGAACCCCGCGGGAATAAGGTTGACCGGAACGCGGTACGTGATCCGCTCACGCGCACCACACGCACTGGAGGAACACCGATCTAGGAAAGGGCCGTTGCTCGGGGGCCGCGTGACCTAACCGGGCGCCAAGACGTCGTGAAGGCTTACGCGCTGAAGATGGGCACGACAACGACGTGTTGGTCAGGACGCAACACGCAAGCCTCACATCGGGTGAGGCACGCACGCGTTGCAGGGTAGTTCGATAAGCGGTCGAGCTTGTTTTCGAAGCCCAGCCGGCGCGGTTGAACGGCCGCCGCACAGCGTGGCGTGCATCCGGTCTTCGTGGCCAATGAAAGGGGGTCACGACCGAGAAATAGCAGCGCTAGTGCTCGATCAACTGTCGCCGTTCCGGCCCGGTGTGTACGTATCCTCTGACAACCGCGTGACGTGCATTCTCCGTTGACGCCCCGGATTACTCCGGCCCAATATGTGTGTGCATGTTTTTCTTGCCCACCGCGCGGTTCGGAGGAGGGAGCGATGATAAGGAGGAAGAAGGCCGGAGTTGAGACCGACGGGCGACAGATGGTTGCGGTGAGTTTCAACCACCTTGAGCCCGGCGACTACTTCGCCTTCCACGAGAGCGGCCACGTGATATATCGCAAGAACGGGCGTGACAGCGCGGACAGGGGCATCACGACCGTTCACGTCCCCTCGGAGATGCGGGTCCTCGCGTTGGTGGACGCGATCAGCATCAAGAACAACAGTTGACCGACGTTCAACAAGAATCCTTGCCTGCTGATTACCGCGGATCACTCCCTCGACGTCGATCTCGCCGCATTCGGATTTCCGCACCGCAACTAGTAGTCACGACGCGGCAACACCGTACAGCCCGTGGTCGAGCCACGAGCGCACACGCGCCTCGCAGCCGCAACGGCGAGCGCACGCCGCGGGGACATTGCGGGTGCAAGTGCACTTGCGTTGCTGCGCCGGGCGGCGTCAATTTCGGATCGCCGGGCAAGGGAAGTCCGGCTCACCTGCTCACGGCGGCCGTCCTTCGGCAATTGCATGTAGACGGAACGCGCGTGCCATATGTCGGCGAGGCCGCGCATCACACGCCGGGCGACTTCAGCGACGGCGACACCGCGAGAAGTCGAGGTCGTCCTGCCGCTCGCCCGGACGCACGTCCTCGAAATGGCCCGCGCGCGGATTCCAGCACTCTCGCGCCACATCGCGGTTGCTGGCGCGGTAGTCGCCCACCGGTCGGCAACGCGAGAAGTCCAGGTCGTTCTGGGTTTCGCCGGGGCGGACCCCCTCGAAATGGCCCGCGCGCGGATTCCAGCACTCTTGGGCGCGATCGTACTGCGCATAGGCGGGTGCCGTTGCGCAAGCCAATAGAGCAATGATCATCGAGAACTTCAACATAGCTTTTCCTTCTGGTAATCAGAACCCATCACATAACGATGACAATGAAGGCATCCGGTCCGCGCCGCTGCTCCGGGGTAACGCTTAACATCTCCGCCCAGGCACTACTCTCAAC
>Ga0157378_10002124_pt1 | contig 17635 bp, 16 predicted proteins | sample M65metaG_FD_115309 | JGI IMG/M metagenome (GOLD analysis project Ga0157378, IMG submission 115309) | Miscanthus rhizosphere microbial communities from Kellogg Biological Station, Michigan, USA - M6-5 metaG | ecosystem: Host-associated > Plants > Roots > Rhizosphere > Soil | place: USA: Michigan...
TGGCCGCAGAGGTCAGCGATGCGGGTCTGCAAACAAACCGCGGCGCCGTCGTCCATGACCGTAATCGTACATATGTTCGATCATGAAATCAAGTCAAAAATCAAATCAAGACAGGGGTCAGGTCCGCAGGTGCCTTCGATTCGGATCGCAATCGGTCCTCTGGCGACGGATCGCATGGGACGAGGTGTCGGGCGCCCGGGGCCGTCAGTCGCTACCGCCGGTGATCTCGCCGATGAGTACGTCGGGCTGCACGTTTGTGTGTCGGCAGGCAGCCTCAATCCACCGAGTCACGGCCGGGTGCCCCCACGCCCTTGCACAAACTCGACCGTGAGGGCAATATGCGTGCGCCTGATCGCATCTACGCGTCGGCGGAGGGGAGCGGGGATGGAAGTCGTTCGGTTCGATCCGTTCGACGGTGCACTGGGACTGTCACTTGCGACACGCGTGGGGTCGCTCGTCTACACGTCAGGCATGGTCGGAGTTGACGCAACGACCCTTGCAGCGCCAGAGGACCTGGAAGCTGAGATTCGTCTTGCCTTCAGCAACCTGTCGGGCATTCTCGAAAGTATGGGAACGTCCTTTGATCATGTACTGGAACAGACCAACTTCCTGGTTGGGGATCCGGAGGTGGTGTATCCAGTGTTTCAGAAGGTCAGGACCGAGGTCTTCGCTGGACGTCTGCCTGCGAGCACGAGTGTGTTCGTACAAGCACTGGTGTCACCGGAGTTCCACTGCGAAGTGAAGCTCGTAGCAGCTGTACCGGACTGAGTAGCGTCGTCGCGCTGACGTGCGACGCGATGGTCAGGCCTTCTTCTTGGCTTCCTTGGCCGGCTTCAGCACACCCTTGGCGAGCGCTTCGTCGAGGTACTTCTCGGCGTCTTCCGCGCTGACCTTCAACGCCGGGGCGATCTCGCTGATGAGGTTGATGCGGGCACGGTCGTACATCGTGCGCTCGGCCGCCGACAGCGACGCGTCACGATTGCGAGCGGCGAGGTTCCGGACGACTTCGGCGACCTGGTACACGTCGCCGCTCTTCAACTTCTCCTGGTGGTTCTTGAACCGCCGGCTCCAGTTGGAGGGCACGCGGGGATCCGGCTTCGACAGCACCGACACCAGATCTTCCAGTTCGTCGGCGTTGACCGGCGGACGCACACCGACCTCGTCGGTCTTCAACGTCGGGACCGAGAGGGTCATCTCGTTGATCACCGTGCGCAGGATCAAGTACTCCTGCGTGGAGCCGAACGCTTCCATCTTCTTGGTGCCCTGCACGATGCACGCGCCGTGCTGGGGATAAATGACGGTGTCGCCCTTTTTGAACTTCACACACGACCTCGAACGCTCGAAATGCAGACTTGTTCAGGGTAGGGCGTGATCGGCCGAATCCCTACCCGCCGGCCACCTCGTAGAGCTGAAGTCGCGGCGGATTCAGCGGCGACAGTTCGAGGTCGAACAGCCGCTCGGTGCCGTCGGCGTGACGGAGTGTGGCGCGGCCGCGCATCGGGGTGATTGCCGCGATCGATTCGACTGCGACACTGCCGTGACTCCGGCTGAGCTCGACAGCTTGGCGGGCACGTCGCGCCAACGACTCGTCGAGCGCGACGTTGTCGGCGAAGAGATCGTTGGCCGCCGCGTCGGTCCAGTCGGACAACAGCACCGCCAGCCGTTGGGCGGCATCGAGCAGCGCGGTACTGGCATGGACGGTCGCGGTGGGCACGAGACCGTGCTCGTCGAGCAGCTCGAGCATCCTCCGGGCCATCATCGACATGGGTACGTAGGTCGCGTTGCCGAGCGCGATCACGCCGACACAGCTGTCCGGCAACCAGCGCATGTTCGATCCGTAGCCCGGCAGGCCTCCCGAATGGGCGACGAAGTGACCGAACCGGGTGTCGTGGGTGACGAACAACCCGAAGCCGTACCCGCCACCGTCGATGCGGACCGGCGTGGCTTCGTCACCCTCTCCGCGAGCCAGCGTGTGCGTCGTCGGAAACGACCGCTGCACCTGCTGCATCTCGCGGCGCGACGCTCGGCACAACGGACCCTCGTCGACATCGTCACGTGGTGGGAACGCGTCCGCGAACCAGGCCACCCAGCGGGCGAGATCGGCGACGCACGACCACAGCCCGCCCATCGGCGCGATCGCCCCGTCAGCGAGCGGCGCGAGGTCCGGCACACGCGTCTCGTCGACGACGTCGTACGGCCGCGCCCAGTCGTCGTGTCCCGGCTGCACCCACGTAGTGCGAGTCATGCCCAACGGCCGGAGAAGGTTCTCGGTGATGAACTCCTGGGCACTCGAACCGGATGCGTGCCGGATGATCCGGCCCAACATCGCAAAGCCCATGTTCGAGTACTCGCCGTTCGTTTGCGGCGCCCACGCGAACGTCAGACCGCTCGACACGATCGAGTCGAGTTCGTCGTCGCTGAAGTCGAGATGACGATCCGCCCACGCGTCGTCAGTCGCCATTCCCCCTGCCATCGACAGCAGATGGCGGATCGTGATCCGTGGCGAGTCGCGTGTCGGCGGCACGAGGTTGGCGAACTCCGGAGCGACGTCGGCGACGGCGTCGTCGAGGTGTAGCAGCCCGCGATCGCGAAGAATCAGGATCGACGCCGCGGTGAAGCTCTTGGTCATCGACGCGATGCGGAACACCGTCTGCTCGGTGGGAAGCGGGTCGGGCTCGGCGGCGTGCGCGCCCGCCAGCACGAGGTCGCCGTCGGCCACCACACCCCACGAAATCGAACACTGCCGTTGCGTCGATCGCAGCGCAACGAGGCGTTCGATATCGGTGCGCGCGACGGCAAACGAGTCAGCGTCCATTGCGATCGCAACGTAGCCGACCGTCGTGTATCCGTGGGCCGTCTTGTGGGTCTGGTGAGTGTGATCACTGCACTCGGATGGCTCGGGGCCCTGTTGGCGCTCGCCGCGTACGCGCAGACGGGCACCGCACGGTTTCGTCAGATCGCGCTGCTGTCGAGCGTGGCGCTGCTGACGTTCAACGTGCTGCTCGGAATCTGGTCGAACGTCGCGCTCGAAGCCACGCTTGGCGCGGTCAACGTCGTGCGGCTGGTGCAACTGCGCTCGCGACCGACGCCGCCGACGGCGATGGCGCCCCCGGAGAGAATCGAACTCCCAACCTACGGGGTAGAAACCCGCTGCTCTATCCGTTGAGCTACGGGGGCGTAGCGGGAAGCCTATTCGGCGGCAACCAGATGGCGGCGGAGGTAATCGAGGGCCGTGATCACGCTCATCTGGCGCATCTGCTCGCGCTGACCGGGCAGCCGAAAGACATGGGTGGCCACCGTCGTCCCGTCGTCGACGCCGACGCACAGCGTGCCGACCGGCATGCCATCCTGCTCGGCCGGCCCGGCCACTCCGGTCAATGCCAGACCCACATCGGCTCCCAACACGCGCCGAGCGCCACTGGCCATCGCCGCTGCCGCGGATTCGCTGACCACCGGCCCCTCGGGAACGTCCAGGAGATCGAACTTCACGTCGCTCGCGTACGAGACGATGCATCCGCGCAGCACGTCGCTGGCCCCCGGCACAGCGGTGAGGCGACCGGCGACCAGGCCGCCGGTGACCGATTCGGCCAGACCGAGCGTGAGCCGGCGCGCTCGCATCAAGGCCAGCACCGCGGACTCCATGGTCTCGTCGTCGACGGCGAAGACGTGCTCGCCGACGACGAGGCGCACCTCGGCATCCCACTTGTCGAGCAGCGCCTCGGCGGCTTCGCGCGTTGGTGCCTTCGCCGTCAACCGCACCTTCAAACCCTCCCAACCACTGGCGAGGAATGCCAACGTCGGGTTGCCAGCTTCGTCGAGCCTGGCGATCAATGGGTCGAGTCGCTCGTTGAGCCCGCTCTCGCTCTCCCCCCACGTTCGCAGAGTGCGGCTGGCGATCACCCCGGTGTCGCCCGACCGCCGGCGGAGATCGGGCAACACCGCGCGCTCGACCATCTCCTTCATCTCGTGCGGCACACCGGGAACGGCGTACATCACCTTCTCCACACCGTCGACGACCACGGGGCAGATCAACCCAGGAGCGGTGCCACGTGTCTGTGGGATCACTTCGGCCCCGACCGGCACCATGGCTTGGCGGAGGTTGTTGGCGGCCATGTACCGGCCACGCGATTCGAACATCCCGGTGATCACCGCGGCCACATCGTCGTCGAGCACGAGTTGCACGCCCATCACCTCGGCGATGGCTTCACGTGTCAGGTCGTCGTGAGTCGGCCCGAGACCTCCGCACACGATCACCGCGTCGGCGGCCGCCAACGTGCTGCGAAGCGACGCCACGACGCGGCCGAGGTTGTCGCCGACCTTCACCTGCAACAGGGAATCGATTCCGTTGGCAGCGAGGTGCTCACCGAGCCACGCGCTGTTGGTGTCGACGATCTGCCCGAGCAGCAGTTCGGTACCGACCGCGACGACGTCACATCGCATTGGCGGTGACCCTCGGTCGACGAGCACGCCACATGTACTGACCACCGCTGATGAGCGCCAGCGCGACGGACACCCACAACAAGCTGTTCCACAGCCACTTGGCGTCGAGCGCGGTCAGCGGGGCGAGCGCGAAGCCCACCGACAGTTGTTGCGTCAGGGTCTTGATCTTGGCGATCCTGCTGGCGGGAACGCTGACACCCTTGGCGCCGACGAACGTGCGGTACAGGCTGATCGCCAACTCGCGGGCGGCGATGATCACGACCGGCACGACCGAGAAGACGCCGCTGCTGACGAGGAAGATCATCGCTCCGAGGATCAGCACCTTGTCGGCCAGCGGGTCGAGAAAAGCGCCGACATTCGTCGACGCGCCATGGCGGCGGGCGAGGTAGCCGTCGATCCCGTCCGTGCAGCACAAGAGGAACCACAAGGCGAATGCCGGCCACGCCCCACCCGGCTCGTCGGGGATCAGTACGAACATGAACGGAGCGATCAACAGCCGCGCCACCGTGACCAGATTTGCCCAGGTCTTGACGGCGGAGGGATCGACCGGCATCAGATCGATTGTGCCACGAGGTCGGGGCCCATCGCGTCCACGATCTCCACCGTGTGGAAGGCCCCGACATCGAGATCTCCGTGCACCTCGATGATCCCGTCGATCTCGGGAGCCTCCCGCGTGCTGCGGGCCACACCGGGCTCGTCGACGAGCACGGTCACCCTCTCGCCGATCAACGCGTCGCGCTTGCGGGCGGTGATCTCGTCCTGCAGTTCGCGCAACTCCGCGAGCCGTTCGTCCATCAAGCCGCCGTCGACGACACCGTCGAGTGCCGCGGCGTACGTGCCCTCTTCGGCGCTGTACCGGAAGAACCCGCACCAGTCCAACTGGGCCTGCTCGACGAAGCGCAGAAGTTGGTCGTGGTCCTCCTCGGTCTCCCCCGGATAGCCGACGATGAAGTTGCTGCGGAACGCGGCATCGGCCTGGCGGGCCCGGATGTCGTCGATGCGCCGCAGGAACCGGTCACCGTCACCCCACCGACGCATGCGACGCAGCAGCGGCTTGCTGACGTGCTGCAGCGAGAGGTCGAAGTAGGCCACGCCGGTCGACAGGATCGCGTCGATCAACTCGTCGGAGAGGTCGCTCGGATAGAGGTACAGCAGGCGGGTCCACGGTGCCACCGCGCTGACCGCCTTGACCAGCGGCACGATGGAACCGGCGCCCATCTCGTCGGGACGGTCCTTGCCGTAGCTCGCCAGGTCCTGAGCGACCAGCACGATCTCCTGAGCCTCGAGTTGTTCGACCTCGTCGAGGATCGACGAGACGTCGCGGCTGCGCTGCGGACCTCGGAACGACGGGATCGCGCAGAATCCGCAACTGCGATCGCAGCCTTCGGCGATCTTGATGTACGCCCACGGGCTCGCCGACTTCGGCCGCGGCAGGTTCAACAGGTCGAGCATCGGGATCGGCGTGGTGCTGACCTCCAAGGGCTTGCGGCCGAGGCTGATCGGCACTCCGAATCCGGCGACCTGATCGACCTCGGGCAGGGCGGTGGCCAGTTCGTCGCCGTAGCGCTCGGCCATGCATCCGGTGACGACGAGGCGGGCACCGCTCTTGCGCTGATCCTCCAACGTCAGGATCGTGTCGATCGACTCCTTGCGAGCCTCGTCGATGAAGGCGCAGGTGTTGACGACGACGAGATCGGCAAGGGCGACGTCATCGGTGGGCGTCATCCCGTCGGCCAGCAGTGTGCCGATCAGCTTGTCGCTGTCGACCTGGTTCTTCGGACAGCCCAACGTCTCGACGTAAAACCGCTGTGCCACGACCGATCAGGCTACCGACCCATCCTGAAGTGCAGTCAGAGGTAGTTGAGGCGCAGGCCACGGTTCGGCCAACGCGTGTGCAACAGCTTCCCGGTCGCCGAGGCGGTGATGTACGCGTCGCGATACTCGCCGGTGCCATCGGAGTCGCCGAAGCAGATGTTCGTCGTCAGCAGATCGCCGGTCGGGATGTGGCTGAGGGACGAGCCGTCGGCCGAAATCACCGTGATTCCACCGTTGACCAACGTGGCGACACAGACGTTGCCGTCGCCGTCGACACCCAACGAGTCCAGCAACTGATAACCGGGCAGCCCGGCCAGGCACACCGACGGGTCGAGCGGAATCGCCGGCGCGAGTTGACCGGGCGAGGCGATGGTGCGCTGGAACACGCGACCGTTGAAGGTCTCCGCCCAGTACAGCTTCGAGCCGTCGGGCGACAGGCCGATGCCGTTCGGAGCTTCCGTCGGATGGACCTGTTCGCTGATGTGGCTGCCGTCGGCCTTGGCGTAGTAGATGCTGGTGAGATCGCTGGTGCGAGCCGCGCCGTCGCGGATCCCGTGGTCGGTGAACCAGAACCCGCCGTCGGAGTCGAAGACGAGGTCGTTGGGTGCCCGCAGCGGGCGGCCGTCGCACTCCGTGTACAGGTCAGTGACCGCGCCGCTCGACAGGTCGACCTTCTGGATCCGCCCGCCGATGTACTGGCCCGGATCGAACGGACCCGGCAATAGCCACTCGCCGAGTTCGAGCGGCGTGAAGCACCCGCCGTTGTTGCACAGGTACACCGCTCCGTCCGGGCCGATCGCCGCGCCGTTGGGCCCGCCGGCGATCTCGGCGATCGTCTCCTTCGAGCCGTCGGGCTGCACCCGCGTCAGCCGTTTGCCCAACATCTCGACGAGGATGACCGAGCCGTCCGGCATGGCGACGGGACCTTCCGGGAAGCGCAGGCCGGTGGTGATCTCTCTGATGTCGGGCACCGGTGGATTGTGTCAGGTGCCGCACCGGCCGCAACGAGCCGAGTTACGCCTCGCGTTTGCGGTAGGCGTCTTGCAACAACTCGTACTCCTCGACGGTCATCAACACCGCGCGTGCCTTGGAACCCTCGCTCGGGCCGACGACGCCGGCCTGCTCGAGCAGGTCCATGATTCGACCGGCGCGGGCGAACCCGACCTTCAACTTGCGTTGCAGCATCGACGTCGAGCCGAGTTGGTTGCGCACCACCAACTCCATCGCCTGACGCAACAGCGTCTCGTCCTCGTCGTCGTCGCCGCCGGCGGGGCTGAACATGCCTCCCCCACCGCCGCCGTCTTCCTCACCTTCCACGCCGCTGACGTACACGACCTCGGGTGCCTGGCGCCGCCAGTGGGCGACCACCTTGCGCACCTCTTCCTCGCTGACGAACGAGCCCTGGATTCGCTGCGACACGTTGGAGTTGCCGGGCAGCAACAACATGTCGCCCTTGCCGACCAACTTCTCGGCGCCTGGTTGATCGAGGATGACGCGGCTGTCGGTGAGGCTGTTGACGGCATATGCGGCGCGGGCCGGGATGTTGGCCTTGATGACGCCGGTGATGACGTTGACCGACGGCCGCTGTGTGGCCACGATGAGGTGCACGCCGACCGCGCGGGCCTTCTGGGCGATACGAGTGATGCTCTCCTCGACGTCGCGCGCCGCGACCATCATCAAGTCGTTGAGCTCGTCGACGATGATGACGATGTAGGGCAATCGCTCGAACTGCCGATCGGAACCCGGGTCGGGACGCAACTCGCCACGGTCGAACGCGGCGTTGTACCCGGTGATGTCGCGGAAGCCGACCTCGAACAGCAGGTCGTACCGGCGTTCCATCTCCTTCACCGCCCATCCGAGCGCGTTGGCAGCCTTCTTGGGGTTGGTGACCGGTTGGGTGAGCAGATGCGGCAGCCGGTTGTACTGCCCCATCTCCACCTGCTTCGGATCTATGAGGATGAGCCGCACCTGATCGGGCGTGCTGCGCATGAGGATGGAGGTGAGGATGCAGTTCAACCCGCTCGACTTGCCCGCGCCCGTGGTGCCGGCGATCAGCAGGTGCGGGGTCGTGGCCAGGTTGAGGAACACCGATCGACCGGCGATGTCCTTTCCGATCGCGACGTCGAGTGGATGCGTCGCCGTCTTGGCCTCGGGCGACGCCATGATGTCGCCGAGGCTGACCAGTTGGCGGGTGTGATTCGGGACCTCGACGCCGATCGCCGTACGACCGGGGATCGGAGCGAGGATGCGCACGTCGGTTGCCGCCATCGCATAGGCGATGTCGCGGTTGAGGCTGGTGACCCTGGCGACCTTGACGCCTGACCCGAGCTCGAGCTCGTATCTGGTGACCGTCGGCCCGACCGTCTGACCGAGCAACTTCGTCTCGACACCGTGCGACGTCAGCGCGTCGACGAGCGTTCGACCGCGCGCCTCGACCTCGGTCTTGTTGACGGCGTGCTGCGCCGACCGGTTGAGATAGTTGGCAGGCGGCAGCGTCCACTGACCGCGCTCGGCGCCGGGCCCGAGATCGAGCTCGGACTGCTCGACGAGACCCGGGTCGGGCGGTGGAAGAGGCCGGGGCGAACGCGGCTTTCGAGCTTTCGGGCTGTCGTCCCAGTCGTCGTCGAGCGCGGCGTCGTACAGCACCGGCGCCGGCAGCTCGCCGGAACCCTCGCGATCGCTCTTCAACGTCGAGATGTTGCCGAACGCCGTTCGCGCCCTGCGCCCGATGGGCACCGCCACCGCGCCGACACCCTTGCCGGTGTTCGACAGCAGGTTGCGAAGAGATGCGCCGGTCAGCAACAGGGCGCCGCCCACACAGCACGCGACCAGCACGACGATGGCCCCACCGGAGGCGATGAGGCTGCGCAATGGCTCGCCGACCAACGCACCGACCCACCCGCCGGCACTTCCCAGCGTGTCGAAGTCGGCCATGATCTTGTCGGGGCCGCGCACGACGTGCAGCAGGCCCAACAAGGCGAGGCTCAACAAGCCCCACCCGATCGCCAGTCGGAAGCGATGGAGGCTCTGCCCCTTGTGCACCAGGGCGATGCCGATGGAGATCAGCGCGATCGGCACGAGGAACCGGCCGAGCCCGGTGAACCAGCCGACCAGCGTTTCGACACCGCGGCCGACCGGACCGGCCAGGTCGAGGTAGATCGCCATGCCGAGCAGGACGCCGGAGACGATGAAACCGATGCCCGCGAACTCGTGCTCGCGACCCTCGATGGCCTGGCGCAGCTCGCTCGACGCCTGGCCGCGGCGTGACGACGGGGAGGCGGCCGCGGCAGCCGGCTTGGCCGGCGGTCGCTTGGCAGTGGTCGTCGCCTTCGACCGTTTCTTGGGCTGGCCCCAGGTCGTCATAGAGATTCCCACGGTACCAAGGGGGTGTTACCGAAGCGGGGCAAGTCGATCCGCACCGGTCAGTTCGGGTTGACCGACTGCACCGCACCGTCGGGCCCGACGACCACCACGAGCTGGCCGCCCTGGGGCGAGGTGGCGGCCACGCTGTACTGGACGATGCCGCCTTCTCCGCCTTCGATGAAGAACAGATCGAGGCTCGCCTGCGGGAGTCGGGTCTCGACCTGCGACAGGACCTTGTCGGGATCGAAGTCGAGGGCCCCGGCGACGAACGTGTGACCATCCGCCGGCGCACCCTCGGCCGACGACAGTTGGCCGTCGAGGTAGACCCACGGCTGGGCGACCTTGCCGTCGTTGAGGGCGACGATCAGGTTGACCAGTTTCGAGGTGGCGTTGATCTCGAAGAACTCCTGGGGCGCTCCCAACTTCGTCTCGAGTGCCGCGACGGCGTCATCGATCTCGCCGACGAGTGGCAGGGCGCGGTCGGCCGGGTCGACCGTGGTCGACGGAGCGGCGACGGAGGTGGCCGCAGGACTCGCGTCACCGGAACAGGCGGACAAGATCAGGACAGCGGCTGCGACACATCGTCGGGTGGCCGAGGCCACGTGTCAGGCCTCCATGACAACGGGCACGATCATCGGCCGTCGTTTGGTGCGCTCGTTGACGAACCGGCCGGCGGCGCGGCGCACTTCGCGCTCCAACGCATCGACGTCGCGCACGCCTGCGGCAAGCGTCGTCTCGACCGCGTCCGACACGGCGTCGCACGCCTCGTCGAGCAGGTCCTCGGCTTCCGGTGCGTACACCCACCCCCGGGTGATGATCTCCGGGCCCACCAACACCTTGCCGGTCTCGATGTCGACGGTGACGACGACCACGACCACACCCTCTTCGGCGAGCACCTTGCGGTCGCGCAACACGCCCTGGCCGACGTCGCCGACGATCCCGTCGACGTAGAGGTAACCGGCGGGGACGCGACCGGTGGCGCTGAGGCCGTCGTCGTCGAGCGTGAGGACGTCTCCGTCCTCGCACACCAGCACGTGATCGCGAGGTACACCCATCGCGTAGCCGAGCTTGGCGTTGGCGACCATGTGCCGGTACTCGCCGTGGATCGGAACGAAGAAGTCGGGGCGCGTCAGCGACAGGTAGGTCTTGAGTTCGTCGGCCTGAGCGTGACCCGTGGCATGCACGTCGGCCACACCGGAGTGGATGACTTGTGCACCCGCGCGCAACAACCCGTCGATCACCCGGTTGACGTTGCTCTCGTTGCCGGGGATGGCATGGCTCGACAGGATCACGGTGTCGGTCTCGCCGATCTTGACCCACTTGTTCTCGCCGCGACCGAGCAACGCCAGCGCCGACATCGCCTCGCCCTGGGAGCCGGTCGAGATGACGCACACCTTGCCCGGCGGGTAGTCGTCGATGTCTTCGATGTCGACGAGCGACTGGTCGGGGATGTGCACCACACCGAGGTCGCGGCCCATCCGCAGGTTCTTCTTCATGCTGAGGCCGAGCGTCGCCACGACTCGCCCCTCGGCGATCGCCGCATCGGCGATCTGCTGGATCCGGTGAAGGTGACTGGCGAAGCTGGCAGTGATGATGCGCTGCCCGCGCTGTTCGGCGAACAGGCCGCGCAGCACCGCGCCGACCCTGGTCTCCGACGGTGCATGCCCTTGTTCTTCGGCATTGGTCGAGTCCGCCAGCAGCAAGCGAATTCCCTCGTTGGACGCGATCGCTCCGATGCGGGCCAGGTCGGTGCGCCGGCCATCGACCGGAGTGAGGTCGATCTTGAAATCGCCGGAGTGCAGGATCACACCCTGTGGCGTGTGGATGGCGATCGCATGCGCGTGGGGCACGGAGTGCGTGACGGGGATGAACTCGACGTCGAACGGACCGATCCGACGACGCTCGCCGTCGGCTACGACGACGAGCTCGGTCTTGCCCAGCAGTCCGGCCTCTTCGATGCGATTGCGGGCCAGGCCGAGGGTGACGGCCGATCCGAAGATGGGAAAGCTCAACTCGCGCAGCAGGTAGTGCAGCGCACCGACGTGGTCCTCGTGGCCATGCGTGGCGACGACGCCTTCGATCCTGTCGGCGTTCTCGCGCAGCCACGTGAAATCGGGCAGCACGAGATCGATGCCGTGCATGTCGGGATCGGGGAACATCAGCCCGCAGTCGATCAGCAGCACCCTGCCCTGCTGCTCGATCGCCATGCAGTTGCGGCCGATCTCGCCGAGGCCGCCGAGGAAGACGACGCGGACCGGTTCAGCCATCAGCGAGCTCGGCGATCACAGCGGACGGTCGGGAAAGGCATCTCGCCATCGTTGCAGGTTGGCCCAGACCTGCGGGGCACGCGAGTCGACGAACTCGGGCGCGTCGCCCATGGGAAGGCGGGCCTGGCCGACCGGAATGCCCAGGTACCGCATCATGGCCTTCGTCGGAATCGGGTTCGGCGCGTCGTCGCCGGTCTCGAACGCGAAGCTCTCCAGCATGCGGCTGTTGACCAGGCGGGCACCCTCAGTGTCGCCCTTCTCCCAGTGATCGAACATCTCCTGGTGGTCTTCGCCGGTCCAGTGGGTGGCAACGCCGACGGTGCCGACGATTCCACTGGCCAACAGCGGCAGCGTCATCAGATCGTCGCCGCTGTACGCCTCGCACCCGGCAGGCAACGAACTGATCAGTGCCGCGGTCTCGCCGGGGTTGGCTGCGGCATCTTTCAACGCGACGATGTTGTCGACCTCGCGGAACATCCCGAGCAACGTCGCGGTGGTGATCTTGCGGCCGCTGCGGATCGGTATGTCGTAGACCATCACCGGCAGTCGAGTGGCCGCGGCAATGGCACGCATGTGACCGTCGATGCCGGCCTGCGACGGACGGTTGTAATAGGGGCACACCGCGAGCACGCCGGCCGCGCCGAGCGCCTCGGCTTCCTTGGTGAGGTGGACGGAATGTCGGGTGTCGTTGGTACCGGTGCCGGCGATGACCGGGATGGTGACCGCGCCGATCACCGCGGCGAACAGCGACAGCCGCTCGTCGTCGTTCAACGTCGGCGCTTCGCCCGTGGTGCCGGCCACGACGAGGCCGTCGTTGCCGTGCTCTTGGAGGTACTTGGCGAGGACCACCGCAGCATCGAGGTCGAGTGCTCCGTCGCTGTCGAAGGGGGTGACCATCGCGCTGAGCACACGTCCGAATCGAGCCATACCGGCAATCGTAGATGACACGACTCGCGGGGATACGGTCGGTTCATGAAGCTGTGGGCTCTCCGTTGCGGCAACCTCTACACCGATGTCGGCGGTCTGGTGACCGGCCAGCCGGCGGGCACCATGGGCGAGGTGCCCGTGATGTGTTTTGCGGTGGACACAGGTGACGGTGTCCTGGTGTTCGACACGGGATTGCACGAGGCGTGCTGTGGGCCCGATCCCGCGGCGCACTTCGGGGCAATGCTCGACCTGTTCGAGATCCGCTGTCCGCGCCACGCGTTGGTGGACGAGCGCCTGCGACAGGCCGGATACTCCGTCGACGAGGTCCGCTGGGTCGTCAACTCGCACCTCCACTTCGACCACGCCGGACGCAACGCCGCGTTCCCGGTCGCCACGCAGTACGTCCGCGCTCGCGAGCTCTCATGGGCGTGGGAGGTGTCGGCGAAGCCGCGCGGTGTACTCGCCGGCGACCTCGACGACATCTCCGCGCCGGACTGGGACTACGAGGACGAGTTCGAGTTGACGCCGAACCTCACGTTGATCTCGACCCCCGGCCACACGCCCGGTCATCAAGCGTTGCTCGTCTCGTTCGAGGACGGTGCGCGATTCGCGTGCGTCGGCGACGCGGCGTACACGTTGCAGGCGGTGATCGAGCACCGTCCGACGGGCCGCCCGACCGACGAGTACCGGGCGGTGATCAGCTTGCAGCGCCTGACCGATCTCGACGCGCAACTGCTGACCGCCCACGACATCGACCAGTGGCGCGACGTCAGCGACGCATCGTTGATCCACAGTGCATGATGCTCACACGAGTTGGGTCACGCCTTCGGCGATCCGGGGGTAGGCGTCGTACATCAACGGATCGTGCCCGGGGAAGATGATGTCGGGCGACGACGCTGCCGCCCGCAACTTCTCGTAGGTGCGCAGGCACAGATCGAATGCTCGGGTGTCGGTGGCGTCACGCCGTCATTCTGGAAGACGGGCCCACATCAGGATGCGGCGGAACGGGAAGAAGAACGGCTCGTGCTCACCGAGCACCGCCAACAGTTCCCGTTCGTAGTCGTCGACGAACGACGCGAACGTGGCGGCGTCGAGACGTTTCTCGAATCTCGTCAGCGTCGTGCCACGAACCCACTCGACGACGTGACGACTGCTCGGCAGCACGTGCGGATACACCTGCAGCCGGACGAGCTGTCGTTCGAAGCCGAGGTCGTAGAGGATCTGGGCGTACTCCTCGGGCTCCAGCACGTACTCGCGGACCGGGTCCAATGGCGGGCCGTCCGGGCCGAACAGCGACAGGTACGGCTCGCGTCCGGCCACTTCGCCGGCAACCACGTGGGAAGGCTGCTCGGAGTTCGCCGGCACCTGGATCGCGATCTGACCTCCAGACCGCAAGGCCGCGGCCCACTGCCCGATGACACGGGCGTGATCCGGCACCCAATGAAGGCTCGCCGCGGCAAGGACCAGGTCGAAATCTGCTGTCGACTTCCACTCGCCGATGTCGCCGAACTCGAAACGGACATTCGCCGAAACGTGCTCGGCTGCCTTGTCGAGCATCGCCGGCGAGTTGTCGATCCCGATCATCTCGCCGACATCGAGCTGTGCGGCCGCTGCCGCCGTCAGTTCACCGGGCCCACAACCGAGGTCGACGGCACGGTCGAGCTGTGCGGGTTCGATCATCTCGAGCAGGTCGTAGAAGGCCTGTCCCCGCTCCTTGGCGAATTGTCGGTACTGCTCCGGGTTCCAGTCAGCCACAACTTGTATTGTACTTGTATTCAAGGTGCCGCTGTCAAGCTCGCCGAGGCGCCGCTGCGTTCGACAATGGAATATGGTCTGACAACCAGACCAGGTGCGCAGGAGGCCAGATGGCGACGAACACCCAATTCGCACCGGTCACTCGGCGCACGATCTCGTCGGAGATCCGCGCCCAGTTGCTCGAGGCCATTCGCACGGGCGAGCTGCAGCCGGGCAGCCCGGTGCCCGCCGAGCGGCAGTTGTGCGAGCAGTTCGGCGTCGCCCGCACATCGGTGCGCGAGGCAATCCAGGGCCTCACCGCGTCCGGGTACCTCGAGCGCCGCGGCAACCGCCCCGTGGTCGCCGAACGCATGCCGGAGATCCGCCTCACGGGCGACTCGACGACAGTCGACGAACGCAAGGCACTGGTGCGTCAACTGTTCGAGGTTCGACGCACGATCGAGCCCGCCATGTCGGAGCTCGCCGCCCGTCGGGCCACCGACGAGGAACGCGCCGATATCGCCGCGCTGGCCGCCAGGTCGACGGATCAGCTCGACGAGTTCCGCACGATCGACCGGGCCTTCCACACGTCGATCTCGCGCGCCTGTGGTAATCCGTTGCTGCAGGAGGTCTACGGCAAGACGCTCGGTGCGCTCTTCGCGTCGAGCGAGCTCGCCTCACTGCTGTACGCCGAGATCAACCAGCGCGAGGTCGCCAACATCATCGCTTCGTCGACGGCCGCCCACCGCGCCATTGCCGACGCCGTCGTCGCGGCGCGACGCAAGGCCACGATCGCCGCGGTGCAGGCCCACCTCGACGATGTCGAACGCCGCATGATCGATCAGCTGATGTGATGAGAGGCCGCCGATGGACTTGAGCAACCACTACTGCCACTTCTATGACGACACCGCGTTCAACGACACCGACCGCGAGGGCTTCCGCCGCCGTGTCATCACCGGTGATCTGCTGCAGCTGTGCTTCTGGCGCATCGCCGGCGGGTCGACGGGATCGTTCCTGCACCACCACACCGATCACGAACAGCTCGGCATCGTCGTGCGCGGCAAGCTCGACTTCCGCATCGGCGAACCCGATGATCAGTCGCGCATCGAACTCGGCCCCGGCGAGGTGTACCTCGCTCCCCGATCCGTCTGGCACGGCGACAGCATCTTCGTCGGCGACGACGAGATGAACGAGGTGTGGATCCTCGACGTCTTCGCCCCGCCGCGAGAGGACCTCCGCAATGGCTGACGCGTCCACCACATCCGACTGGCGACTGGCGGTCGACATCGGCGGCACCTTCACCGACGTCGTGCTGATCAACGCCCTCGACGGTCGCGTCATCGTCGACAAGACGCTCACCACGCCTGCCGCTCCCCTCGACGGCGTTCGCACGGGCGTGCGTCAACTGCTGAGCAAGGCCGGCGTGCAGCCGTCGGAGATCACAGCCCCGATCGTGCATGCCACGACGTTGATCACCAACTCGTTGATCGAAGGCAAGATCGGTCGTGCCGGCATCGTCACCACCGCGGGGTTCGGCGACACGATGCTGATCCGCGACGAGCACCGTTACGACATGTACGACCTGCAGATCGAGTTCCCAACTCCACCGGTGCCTCGGGACCGGGTCGTCGAGATCGCCGAGCGGGTCAACCCGATGGGAGAGGTTGTCGAGAGCCCGTCGGTCGCGGACCTCGAAGCTGTCACCACGGCTCTGCGCGAGGCACGCGTGGAGGCGGTCGGGGTGTGCCTCATCAACGCCTACGCAAATCCCGCGAACGAGCGGTTGATCGCCGATCATCTGCGCCGCGAGCTCGGTGTGGCCGTGTGCGTCTCCGCCGAGATATCCCCGCAGATCCGCGAGTACCCGCGGATGATCACCACCGCGTGCAACGCGGCCACCATGCCGGTCATCGGGCCCTACCTCGACGAGCTGCAGAAGTGGCTGGCCGCCGAGGGCTTCGGTGGCGCCGTGCTGATGATGCTGTCGAACGGCGGCGTGGTCTCCGCCGACGATGCCGCGCGGGCGCCGATCCGGCTCGTCGAGAGCGGCCCGGCCGCGGGTGCCCTCGCCGGCGGCTGGTTCGCCCGGCGACTCGGCGAGGATCGCCTGTTGTGCTTCGACATGGGCGGCACCACCGCCAAGTCGTGCTTGATCGTCGGAGGCGAGCCCGAGGTCACCAACACGTTCGAGGTCGCCCGCATCTACCGCTTCAAGAAGGGATCCGGCTTCCCAGTCTCCGTGCCATCGGTCGATCTCGTCGAGATCGGCGCCGGCGGCGGCAGCCTGGCGCGCATCGACGAGCTCGGACTGTTGAAGGTCGGTCCGGAATCAGCCGGCGCCGATCCCGGACCCGCGTGCTACGGGCGTGGGGGCAGCGGCGCGGCGGTCACCGATGCCGATCTGGCGATGGGCATGCTCGACGCCGGCTACTTCCTCGGCGGCGACATGCCGCTCGACCTGTCCGCGAACGCCGACGCGTTGAGCTCGATCGCCACCGGCCTCGGACTACCTCAGAGCGACACCGCCGCCGGCATCCACGAGCTCGTCAACCAGAACATGGCTGCCGCAGCGCGCATGCACGCGGTCGATCAAGGCGAGGATCTCCGGGGCGTCACGTTGCTGGCCTTCGGCGGGGCCGGCCCGATCCACGCATGTGGTGTTGCCGAACTGCTCGACTCGCCGCGCGTGATCTTTCCCGTCAACGCCAGCGTGCTCAGCGCGTTCGGCACGCTCGTCTCGCCCGTCAGGATCGACCTGGCCCGCTCGATGGTCCGTTCGTTCGAAGCGATCGACCATGCGGAACGCGACCACCTGCTCGATGAGTTGCGCGAGGAGGGCCGGCGTGTACTGGCTGCCGCCGGCGTGCCGAGTGATCGCATCCGCTTTCGGTACGGCCTCGACGCTCGTTACCTCGGCCAGGGCAACGAGCTGACCATCTGGGTCGGCGACGGCGAGCAGTGGCCGGCGAGCGACGCCGAGGTCGTCGAGCACTTCGAACGCGACTACCGCCGCGTCTACGGCCTCACCATTCCCGACGTCACGGTCGAAGCGGTCACATGGCGCTTGTCCGCCTACGCCAACCCCGACA
>Ga0157378_10002126_pt1 | contig 17628 bp, 14 predicted proteins | sample M65metaG_FD_115309 | JGI IMG/M metagenome (GOLD analysis project Ga0157378, IMG submission 115309) | Miscanthus rhizosphere microbial communities from Kellogg Biological Station, Michigan, USA - M6-5 metaG | ecosystem: Host-associated > Plants > Roots > Rhizosphere > Soil | place: USA: Michigan...
GATCGGCCCGGGCCTCTCAAAACTGGATTTATCCGTGTTCAAAAACAATTACATCCGGCGGATCTCGGAAAGTTTCAACGCGCAGTTCCGCGCGGAGATTTTTAACATTTTCAATCGCGCGAATTTCGGCTCACCCACCGACAACCTTACAGTCTTCGACCAGAACGGCCAGCCCATCCAGAGCGCGGGACTTCTGGACTCCACGCAGACGACGTCGCGCCAGATCCAATTTGCGCTCAAATTGATCTGGTAAGCAGTTTTAAGGTGATTTTCAGGTTGTCCCACTAGGCTGCTGCCAGAGATATCCCCGTTCAAAAACGGTTTCCGAGTGGGTACAGATGGAGTAGTGAATTTGTCGGTCCAGGCGCATTAGATCGAAAAAACAAGGTTTTCCAGGTGAGGTGCGGGATGAAACGGTATGTCGCCTTGCTTTTGATTTTGCTGCCAGGATTTGGGAGCCGGGCGCACGCTCAAACCACCGCTCCCCTGAAACTGCTCCAGAAAATTCCCATGCCGAACGTGAAAGGCCGGCTGGACCACTCTACCCTGGACCTGAAGAAGAAGCGGCTTTTCGTTGCCGCTCTCGGCGACAATCAAAACACGGTAGAAGTGGTTGACCTAAAGTCCGGCAAGCGCGTGGCGAGCATCCCGGGTCAAAGCAAGCCACAAGGCATATTCTACTCTCCCGATTTCCAGAAATTGTTTGTTGCAAATGGGACGGACGGCACCTGTAAGATTTTTCGCGGGGATAACTTCAAGCTCATTGACAGTCTGCAGCTGGGAATCAACGCCGATCACGCGAGCTACGACCCGGCCACGAAATATCTCTATGTCGGAATCGGCGATGCGAAAGCCGGATCGCTGTCCATCGTCGATACGCGGACCAATAAACATGTGGCGGATATCAAGACGGATGCTCGCCCGGGCGGAATCAAATTCGAAAAAGCCAAGGGGCAAATATTTGTAACCCTTTCCGGGGCTGACCATCTTGGCGTGGTTGACTCGAAGAAGCGCGAACAGGTCTCCGCCTTGCCAACCGGAGTTGCAGGAAATGTTGCGTTGGCGTTCGATGAAGGCCATCACCGGCTTTTTGACGGCGTCCGAGAACCTGCAACGCTCATCGTTCTGGACACCGAATCAGGGAAAGAAGTTTCGCGCCTCGAGGGCGTCGGAGGAATCGACGACCTCTGGTATGATGCTGCCCATCAGCGTATCTACGCCTCAGGCGGCCGAGGGTCTGAGGTGGGTTTCGTCTACGTGTATCAGCAAAAAGACGCGGATCACTACGAGCTGCTGGCGAAGGTTCCCACCGCGGCCAGCGCGGGCACTTCGCTCTGGGTGCCGGAATTGAACCGCCTATTTGTAGCAGCTCCGGCCAGTGACAAAGAAGATGCGGCAGTTTGGGTGTTCGAACCTCAAAAGTGACGGTTTCCTGGGGGCGACATTTGGGAAACGCGGGACCATGCATTGCGATTTCCGCATTTCGGTTTGGGAAGTTGCCTTGGGGGAGGAGAATCCAATGAAGGCGCTCTTTTCGATTGGACTGATCGCTTCGACCTTCGTGATGGCACCCGGCATTCGGGCCACGCCTCCGCAGGACAAGGAGCCGCTTCGCCTCGTTCAAAAAATTGTCCTGCCGAACGTCAAGGGGCGCATCGACCACATCGATGTGGATGTGAAGGGCAAGCGCCTGTTTGTCGCCGGCCTCGAAAACGGCACCCTGGAAGTGGTGGATCTGAAAGACGGAAAATGGATGCGCAGCATTCCCGGATTCAAAGCGCCGCAAGGCATCGCCTACATCCCGTCCGTCAACAAAGTCTTCGTGGCCAGCAATGACGATGGGGTGGTCCGGGTCTTTCGCGGAGATAGTTTCGAGCTGCTCGACACGATCAAACTGGATCTCGGCCCGAACCGCGTCACTTATGATCCGCACACCGGACTGCTGTACGTCGGCTACGGCGGAAAGGTCGCAAATAAAGACAAGGGAGAAGTTGGAATCATCGATGTGAAGACTAACAAGCACGTTGGCGACATCGATGTGGGCCTGCGCGCGGCTGAGATTCTGATGACCAAGTCCGGCGACATGTTGTTTGTGTTTGACAATATTGCCAGCAAGATTCAAGTGATTGACACGAAAAAGCGCGCGATGGTTTCGGCCTGGCAAGTAAGCAGCCAGCGCCCGGGAGACGGAGCTTTCGATGAAGCCAATCACCGCCTGCTGATCGGAACGCGCATGCCGCCGACCATGACCGTCATGGATTCCACGACGGGCAAGGAAGTGATGAGCTTGCCGACCGTCGAAGGAATGGACGGAGTCTACTACGATGCGGTGCACAAGCGAGTGTACGTATCGGGCGGCCGGGATTCGGACGTGGGCTACGTCTACGTCTACCAGCAGCAGGATGCCGACCACTATACGCAGACCGCAAAAATTGCCACGAGATCATTCGCCGGCACCTCCTTTTGGTGTCCGGAGCTGAACCGCTACTACGTTGCCGCAGCAGCCGGTGACAAGGAAGAGGCCGCTATTCTGGTGTTCGAGCCGCAGCCGTAGGGACTTGGAAAACCGGGAAATTCGCGGAAGCCTGGAAGTGCGAACTTATCTTTATCCTGGAGGAAATATGAAGAAAGCGTTGGTAGTTTCTCTGGCTGTATTCCTTGCTTGCGGAGTCCTGGCGACTTGGACCTTCGCGCAGCAGGCTTCGAAGGCTCCGGCTCCCGCAAAAGCGCCTGCCCGCGAGATTTTGTCATTGCAACTGCAGCAGGAAATCCCGGTGCCCAATGTCATGGGCCGCCTGGATCACATGTCGTCAGATTCGAAACGCAGGCTGTTGTTTGTGTCGGCTCTCGGCAACAACTCGGCGGAAGTGATCGACACGTTCGCGGGCAGAGTGGTCCACACCATCACTGAGGGTCTTTCTCAGCCCCAGGGAATCTTGTACGTTCCCGACGTCAATAAGATCGTCATCGCCAACGCCGAAAACGGCAAAGTAAACATTTACGATGGAACTACGTATCAACTGCGCAAGTCTCTCGATTTCGGTCCCGACCCGGATAACCTGCGCTATGACGCCGCTTCCAAGCTCGTGGTGGTCGGCTACGGTGAAGATGACGGCGGCATTGCGTTTATTGACCCGGTAAAAGAGGAGCAGGTTGGAAAAGTCCTGAAGACGGGCGGCCATCCGGAATCCTTTCAGGTGGAACAGACCGGAGGGCACATTTACGTAAACTGCCCCGATGTGGGGGGAAACAGCGTCCTTTCCATCGAGCGCAAGACCGGCAAGGTCACGAAGTGGTCTCTTAAGGGCCTGCGCGGCAACTTTCCGATGCAGCTCAATGAAAAAGATCACCGGCTATTCACCGTTACTCGTAAACCGCCCATGCTGGTGGTGCTGGACACCGAAACCGGTAACGAAGTGGCGCGGATGCGCACGTCGGGTGACTCTGATGATCTCTTCTATGACGCTTCGCGTAATCGAATTTACGTGGTCGGAGGACAAGCTTCGATCAGCATCTATGATATCCATGACCCCGACCACTACAGTCTGCTCGAAAGAATACCCACCACCATCGGCGCTCGCACAGCTTACTTTTTCACCAGCCGTGACCAGCTCTATGTGGGCATCCCGGCTAAGGAAGGACAGCCGTCGCAGATCTGGGCCTACGGACCGCAGGAGTAACGCTGTCTTCGATTAACCTGACGTGCGCATATCAGTAGAGCAGGTTTCAGTTTCGTGGATTGGTCCTCCCAAGGACAAAAACCCACAGGCTGAAGCCTGTGGCAATACTCAAAACGCTGTCATTCTGAGCGAAGCGAAGAATCTCTCTTTGTTTTTTCTCTTCTACTTAAATCTCAAAGAGAGATTCTTCGCTCCGCTCAGAATGACAGAACAAGTCATTTTTTCCGCAGGTTGTGAAGCCTGTGCGCTACTGTTCCTTCTGAATCTGTTTTTGCTCACGAAACTTTCCGGCTTGAAATCCGCATGCTTCCTTGTTCCCGGCTATAATTAGCGTCGAAAGTCCGATTCCGGGGACGCATTCATGCAAGACTGGTTTCCAAGATCGATTTCCTGTCTAAAAGAATACAGCTGGCAGAAATTTGCCGCTGACGTCCTGGCGGGAGTTACTGTCGGGCTGGTGGCGTTGCCGCTGGCGATGGCTTTCGCGATTGCTTCTGGCGTTGCGCCGCAGGCCGGATTGTATTGCGCGATTGTCGCCGGGTTTCTGATTTCCGCGCTGGGCGGATCGACCACGCAAATAGGCGGCCCCACGGGCGCGTTCGTGGTGGTCGTCTACGGAATCGTGGCGCGGTACGGGCTGGACGGCTTGTTCATGTGCACGCTGATGGCGGGCGTGCTCCTGGTCATATTGGGGATCACTGGACTAGGGACCGCGGTGAAGTATATTCCGCGACCGGTGGTGGTGGGATTCACGAACGGCATCGCGGTGATTATCGCCAGCACGCAGATCAAGGATTTCTTTGGCCTCAAAGTAGAAAAGGTCCCGGGAGAATTTCTAGCGCGCTTGGAAACTCTGGCGCGAAATTTTTATACGCTCTCTCCGTTGGAAACCGGCCTGGGCATATCCGCGCTGATTGTGATTCTGATCTTCATGCGCTATGTGAAGCGCGTGCCGGGATACATCGTCGCGCTGTTCGCGGGCACGGCGCTGGTGGTTTTGCTGAAGCTGCCGGTGGAAACGATCGGTACGCGCTTCGGCGGCATTCCCTCCGGCTTTCCAGGAATCAAAATTCCGCAGTTTCGATTTGATCTGCTGCGGCCCCTGATTTCCCCCGCGATCACGGTGGCCATGCTCGGCGCGATTGAATCGCTGATGTCCGCCGTGGTTTCCGACCGCATGAGCGGCACGAAACACAATCCCAACGTGGAACTTGTCGGCCAGGGCATCGCCAACATCATGTCTCCTCTTTTCGGCGGCCTGCCCGCCACGGGCGCCATCGCTCGGACCGCAACCAACATTCGTTCCGGAGCCAAATCTCCGGTAGCGGGGATGATGCACGCGGTGACGCTGTTGGCAATCGTGTTATTCGCCGCGCCGCTGGCGCGATTCATTCCGCTCTCGGTACTCGCGGCGATCCTGTTGGTCGTCTCCTACAACATGGGGGAATGGAGAGAAATTCCGGAACTGTTGAAACTTTCGCCTCTCGACATAGGCACCTGGCTTGTCACGTTCGCTCTCACGGTGTTCGCGGATTTGACGGTGGCGGTCGAGGCGGGAATGATCCTTGCGGCACTCGTCTACATCCGCAAAGTCACCGCGACGACGACGGTCGCACAGGTCACCGACGAATATCTCCGCGAAGGCCATGTGCACATCCTGCAGCACAAGGAAATTCCCCCGTACGTGACCATTTTCCGCATTCACGGCCCGTTTCTTTTTGGAGCCACGGACAAAATCGACGAAGTGATCCAGCAGATTCCGAAATTGCCTCCGGTCATCGTCCTTCGTCTGCGGAACATGACCGCGATCGACGCCACGGGCCTGCAAGCTATCGAGAGTCTGGCCGACGCAGTGCACAAGAGCGGCCGCGGTCTGATCCTGTGCGGCGCGCGCGAACAGCCTGCCCGCCTGATGCATCAAGCCGAATTTGAGGAGCATGTCGGCGCGGGAAACATCAGTCCAAGTATTTCAGTGGCACTGGAGCGGGCGAAGGTCCTCAATCGGGAGATCGAGCAGCGAAATCTTCAGTCTGTGGGCCCAGGCGCCCACCTGACTTAATTTCTAAACGTTCCGCGGAGCGAATGTTTCAAGCAAAGATATGTATCGTGATCCCAGGTGCAGGGTCTTCCTTTCCTGCGTGAGAAAGTGGTGTGGGTCAGAGGACGTCTTGACTGCATAGCGCAGGTACGACAGCCGCATGAGGTCTTTCGCGTGGGCGATGTCAGCTTCGTCGCGAATCTTGAAAGTAGTCCAACCGGAATCAGGAACCCAGCGGTGTCCTACGGCCTGACCTTCGTTTATCAGTAAGTCGCGAACCGCCCTCGGAAATGGGATATCAACGGTGCCGTCTCTGTGCAAGTGCCCAATCTCGGCTTTGCCGAATCTGAATTCTTTGCCTCCGAATCGGTGAGCGTGAACGGAAACGTCAGTCCAGGACGCAATTTCGCCTTCCAGCCGGTCTAGATAGCTCATCCTTGTTTCTCCTACTGGTATTTGATGAAGCCACCCAGGATTTTGGATCATCCACGGGCGCGGGCCCTTTATCTAGTTCCACTTGAAACTCATCCTCGAGCCGTCTATGGTGAATTTGACAATAGAATACCAATCCTGTCATCTATAAAGAGAATCGTATCGAGGAGGAAAGCAGCATGTCGGCAGTGAGACTGGAAGACGCCCGGCGAATCATCAGCGCGGCGGAAAAGAAAGCGCAAGAAATTGGACAACCTATGAACATCGCGGTTGCGGACGAAGGCGGTAACATCGTTGCGCACGTGCGCATGGACGGCGCGTGGATCGGCAGCATCGATATTTCCATGAAGAAGGCCTACACGTCGCGCGCCTTTGACATCGCCACAAAGGATCTGGCTACGCACTCCCAATCCGGCGGACAGTTTTTCGGAATTCACGCCTCCAACGACGGGAAAATAATGATCTTCGCCGGAGGCATTCCCTTGAAGAAAGACGGCAAAGTGGTAGGAGCCATCGGCGTGAGCGGCGGTTCCGGCGATCAGGACCACGCGGTTGCCGAAGCAGGCGCTAAGGCCTTTTAGCAGCACAGCCACTCTTGGCTGTGCGGGGTTCGCAGGCTTAACAAAGGAGCACAGCCAAGAGTTGCTGCGCTAACCGACCTCGCTCAGCCCGTGGATGTTGCGAAGCGCTGAATTTACCCTCGGTTGACACCTGCACGACTCGATCTGTTCAACAATTTAGTTCCCGCGCCCACTGTCCCTCTTCTGGCCCTTCGAGCAGTTGTCCGTTTCGCTCCCCACTTTTAATCTTCTTGGCAACGTCTTGAGAGTTGCCTGCGGCGCGGTGTGGCGTTTGGCGGGCTTACTGAACCAACCCAGTGGAGGATGTAAACATGATCCAAGTCGAGGCATTTCAGGAATTTCGCGCGGGCCTCGCGTTTCTGCGTGGAGGCGATGCGAACAAGGCCGTGCCCCATCTCAAGTGCGCCCTCGAAGAAGAACCTGACAATCCTTTTTACATTTCCTACATGGGCGTGGCCATAGCCGCGACACAACAGAAGTGGGCCGAAGCGGAAGAACTCTGTCGTTCCGCCATCCGCATGAGCCGCCGTCAGGCGCAACTGTATCTGAATCTCGCCGAAGTCTACGTGGCTGCGGACCGCAAACAGGACGCCGCGGATACGCTGGTACGCGGACTGCGCTATGCCCCGCATGACCTGCGATTGAAGATTGGTCTCGATCGTCTCGCGACGCGGCGTTCTCCGGTGCTGCCATTCCTGCCGCGGACGCATCTGGTGAATCGCAATCTTGGGAAACTGCGGCATCACGCGATGCAGGTATTGGCATCTCTATGAGTCAGTTTTCGTGCCTCGTTAGTTAACTATAAATGCGCCGCGGGGTTGCGCCCGGATTCGCGGGCAGCTATCATGCGAGCCCAATGAAACGAGTCTTTGGGCTATTTGTGTACACCGAGGAGAGAAATTGCCCTCTGTGTGGAAGTGACCACGTTCATCGCACCAAGCGTGGACGGCTTCTGGAATTCTGGGTCTTGCTAGTCCTGCCTTATCGTCCCTACCGTTGCGGAAAGTGCCGTCAGCGTTTCTACGGTCCGAAGAGCCTGCCCAGGCGAGAACCGCTGGACGAGTACGAAGCCCAGTAAGCGCCCGAATGTATTAAGCGGTAGTTCTTTGTGCTTTACCGACGATGGGTCAGCCCGCGTGGTTTTGGCGCGTGGGAGGCCCAAAACCCCGCAGACTGAAGTCCGCGCCACCAGCGCCCCTGTATAATGAACTGCAATGGACTTCGATTTCAGAGCGATTCCCGAACGCCTCTTCGGTCCTGATTTCACGCCTTCCGGTTATCTGACCGCCCGCTGGCTTTTTCTGAGGGCGCTTGGCGCGATCTTTTTTTCTGCATTTTATTCGCTGGCATTCCAGATTCGCGGGCTGATTGGGCCGAATGGAATACTTCCCGCGCAGGACTATTTGGTTCAGGTCGCGCGTGTGCTCGGCAGATCACGCTTCTGGTATGCGCCGACCGTTTTTTGGTGGTCGGCGAGTGACAGATTTTTGATGGCCGTTGTCGTCATCGGGCTGGTGGCGTCCGTTCTCCTGATCATAAACGTGGCGCCGCGCGGCATGCTGATAATCTGCATCGCCGCATTTCTGTCTTTTATTGCCGCGGCGCAGGACTTTGCCAGCTACCAATCCGATGGAATGCTGCTGGAGGCCGGCTTCATCAGCCTGTTTCTCGCACCCACCGGATGGCGCCCGGACTGGGGAGCATCGGAGCCACCTTCGCGCGCCAGCCGATTTCTTCTGGTCTGGCTGATGTTCCGAATTTACTTTGAATCGGGCGTCGCGAAAGTGCTGGGAGGCGATCCGGAATGGCGCAACTTCACGGCCATGGACCAGTATTATCAGAATGGCCCGCTGCCCACTTGGATTGCATGGTATGCGCACCAACTGCCGCACGCATTTCACGCCGCTTCGGCCATGCTCACCATGGTCCTGGAGTTGCTGCTGATTTTCGCTGTGTTTTTTCCGCGGCGTTGGCGGATCATTTTGTTCTTCGTGATTACGCCCTGGCAGATCGGCATCATTCTGACCAGTAATTACGCTTTCCTTAATTACCTGGTTCTGGCGCTAGGATTTCTGCTGCTGGATGATAAGTTCCTGGCCCCGTTCTTGCCAAAAAATTGGAAACTCCCTCCCAGTTTGCCACAGGACATTTCGCTCTCGGCTCAGAATGGAATTCGACGCTGGTCCGCACACATCCGTCTGGGTATCCAGGCGATATTCCTGACCTGGATTTTCTATGCGACCTCGGCGCTTCTTATCTTCATGATGTTTGCAGACGCGCCGCTGCCCGGTGCCCCCGTCCGTGCGCTCGAACCGTTTCGCATCGCCAATGAGTTCGGACTTTTCGCGGTCATGACACGCGCGCGGTACGAGATTGAATTTCAGGGGTCTCACGATGGAGAAACCTGGACCGCCTATCCGTTTCGATATAAACCGCAGGACGTTCATTCGCCCCCACGCATTTACGCCCCGTACCAGCCGCGCTTTGATTGGAATTTGTGGTTCGCTTCGCTGGGAAACTGGCGGCAATATCCCTTCGTTGTAAATGTCGAACGGCGGTTGCTGGCGGGTGAGCCGGATGTACTTGCTCTGTTTGCTTCGAACCCGTTTCCGGGGCGTCCGCCCGAGCAGATCCGTGCCATCGTGTCACAGTATTGGTTCACCAATCGTACGGAGAAGCGCGACCAAGCATTGTGGTGGCGGCGCGAGGAACTAAGCCTCTACGCTCCGACTTTGGAACGCACGGGAGACGGAAAAATCGGGATCGTCGAATTTCCTGATGCGGAGCGAACCACGCAGTAAAATTTCCACGGCACAAGGACATGAATCACTGTAAAACACTGTAACGACAGACTTTCCAGCATCCATACAAGCCCTTGGATTGCGTTCCATTTTGGTCCAGAAAACACCTTAGAACTAAGGTTCTAGTGTATGCCTAAACTCTGGTTCCACCCTCTTTGAACCTTCCGAGCCATAGGTTGGGCCGACTCCGGATTCTATCCTTAGCCTACGTTGCAGGCCGCCACCAGCCAGGCACCCGCAGCGTACTGAGGAAACGAAAATGCTTCTCGCAATGGCCGTCCTTCTGATTCATCCGCAGATTGCACCCGCAGCCCCTTTAACTGCAAACAACACCGCGGTGGATGATTCTGCATCGATCATCGATACGCCGCGCGATATGAACGATGAAAATTCTTTGACGACTGTGGCGTCTTTGCCGTCATTGAGCGCTTCTTCGGAAGGCGCGACAACGTCCGCCGTTGAAACGAGCGCCGCTCTACCGGATGCTCCGGCTCCGATGCTGGCAGCCGTGAAGTCATCGGCGCCCATGGCATTCATCAAGCCTGGAAAATCGATGACCGTTTCGGTGGAGCAACTGCGAGCGGAGAACCGCCGGCGAGAACTCATGTGGACAGGCTTGACGATCGCAGCCAGTGGTGCCGCCACATTCGATGCCGTTACCACGCGGCGAGCTATTTCGAATAGCGGAGCCGTGGAATTAAATCCCCTGCTGAGGCCCTTCGCGGGGAATGCGTCCTTGTATGCAGCCATTCAGGTTGGTCCGGCCCTGCTGGATTTCGCCGGCAAGAAAATGATGTACAGCAGGCATTCGTGGGTGCGACGCATGTGGTGGGCTCCGCAAAGTGCCAGCTTCGTGACGTCACTTTTCTGCGGAGCGCATAATCTGGCCTATCACTGAGAAATCGGCGAGAATGCGGCGACGGCCGCGCCCAGGTTGCATTCAACTTAATTTCGTCCAACGGCAATTGATACTCACAAGAGTTTCTCCCCTCTAGCAGCAGGCGTGGCCGGGATCCCCTCTCCCGGCCACTTCCTTTTGGAAAGTCTGCCCGCCAAGCGGGCGTTCATCTTAAAATTTCTCAGTCAGATTGACCGCTTTCGATTTCACCGCGCCGTTGCGGCATTCCGTCGCCTGCTGTAATATCCCGCCCATTGGAGGAGTCGGACCATCGCCACGGCGGAATCCATTGCGGCACCCGCCCCGAGCATTCCCAGGGCCGCTGATTCCTTGCGCCCCGGGCGCATGGTTTCACTCGATGTTTTTCGCGGCGCGACCATCGCGGCGATGATTCTGGTGAACGATCCAGGCTCCTGGGGCCACATCTATCCACCGCTCGAGCACGCCGAATGGAATGGATGGACGCCGACCGACCTGATTTTTCCTTTTTTCCTCTTCATTGTGGGCGTTTCCATGACGCTGTCGTTTGCTTCGCGCATCGCTCGGGGGATCACGCGCCGTGCGCTGGCGATTCACGTGGTGCGCCGGGCCGCGCTGATTTTCGCGATCGGTTTATTTCTGAACGGTTTCCCGTCCTTCGATTTCAGTTCCATCCGGATCATGGGAGTGCTGCAGCGGATCGCGTTGTGCTATTTCGTTGCGGGACTGCTCTACCTGATGACGTTTAAACAGGATCTGTCGGCAGACGGGCACGCGCAGGTTCGCCCAAATACGCGCTCAATGTTGACCGTTGCCATCGCACTGCTCGTTGGCTACTGGGCGCTGATGACATTTGTACCGGTGCCGGGCTACGGAGCAGGACACCTCGGCAAGGAAGACAACCTGGGGGCGTACATTGACCGATCGCTGATGAGTGGGCACTTGTGGTCCGAGTCCGTGACCTGGGATCCCGAAGGATTTCTTTCCACCCTTCCGGCCATTGCCTCGCTGCTGACCGGAATTCTGGCGGGGGAATGGTTGCGTTCGAATCGCAGCGCGGGGCGCAAAACGCTGGGTCTGGCGGCTGCGGGTCTTGTGCTTCTGATTGTCGGGCGCATGCTCCATCCCTACTTTCTGATCAATAAAAATCTGTGGACCAGTACGTTTGCGCTGTTTACAGGTGGATTCGCGATACTGATGCTGGCCGCGTGTTATTGGATCGTGGATGTTCGCGAGTGGCGGGCGTGGACCAGGCCGTTCTTGGTTTTCGGAATGAATGCGATCCTGGCCTATGCCCTGGCCGCGCTCGTGTCGGAGATCAGCACGGATTTTGAATTCACGGGCTCACATGGGCGTGAAACGACGCTGCATGGCTGGCTCTACCAACGATTTTTCGTACCGCACGCCAGCCCGGTAAACGCATCGCTGGCGTATGCCATCTTCTTCGTCATAGTGATTTTTGTGATACTGTGGCCTTTCTACCGCTGGAAAGTGTTCTTACGCTTTTAAGTGGCGCGGGCTTCAGCCTGCGGGTTTTAGCCCTCGTAACCCTAACCCCCGCATCCTGTAAAAGCTTCAAGTCTTTTTTTAACCCTCCCGTAACATAGCCTTCCTACGCGCCTATGTAATATAGTGCGTTTGTTACCGGGGCGAGCCTACCCACAGCAAAGCAGGGAAGCGTGTCGATGAAACGAGTTCTGTTGATCGAAGACGACCGGGACATTGTCGAACTGGTTCGCTACAACCTCGAGCGCGAAGGATTTCAGGTTGCCGCGGCAACCGATGGCGCAAGCGGCCTCGCGCAAATCCGCAAGACGCCGCCGGACATACTGCTTCTCGACCTGATGCTGCCGAAACTTTCGGGCCTGGACATCTGCAAGGAAATTCGCCGCGACACATCGCTGAATCGCCTGCCGATTTTGATGCTCACGGCGCGCGGCGAAGAGGCCGACCGCGTGGTGGGACTGGAAATGGGCGCGGATGATTATGTGACCAAGCCGTTCAGCCCGCGGGAGCTGGGAGCGCGCGTTAAAGCCCTGCTGCGTCGCACCGAACCCGCCAACGAACCGCGGCGAGTAATCGAGACGCGCGGTCTATCAATCGATCCTTCATCCTACCGCGTGGCGCGGGACGGCAAGCCCGTAACCCTCTCGACCCTGGAGTTCCGGCTGCTCTATTTCCTGGCAACACGTCCCAACCGCGTGTTCACGCGTGACCAGTTGCTGGACGCAGTTTGGGGCACGGAGCGCTTCGTGACTCCACGCAGCGTGGATGTTTATATTCGCCGCCTCCGTGAAAAGGTGGAAGCTGACGCCGATCATCCCGCCTTCCTGAAAACCGTTCGCGGCGCGGGTTATATGTTCGAAAACGACGGCCAATCCGAAAAACAGGAGTGAATCTGTTGCGCGTGAGCGTTCTCTGGCGGCCGGTATTGATTTGCCTGGCGCTGGTCCTTGCGATTCTGCTTGCCGTGCAATGGCAATCTCCGCAAGCTCTTTCGGAAATCTGGGGCGCGCTGCTCATTTTCCTGTTGGCCGCCGGAATTGCGCTTTTCATTTCCTTCCGCTCATTCCAAAGTCGCATAAACCGCATGAAGGAAATCGCGGACCTCGCGGCAGCCGGCGATTTCAGCCCGCGAGGGCGCGACCACGGAGACGACGAACTCGCGGATCTGGCGAACACCCTGGGCCGCACCCTGGCGGGCCTTGGGCAAACCATTCGAACCCTCACCGATGAACGCAATCGCTCGTCGGCGATTCTTGGAAGCATGGTGGAGGGCGTCGCCGTAGTCTCGGGAGATGAGCGCATTCTCTATTGCAACTGGGCCTTTGAGCAGATCCTCGAACTTCCTCCGGGCAGTTCACAGGGCAGAACCCTTGTGGAAGCACTGCGGCAGGCTGATCTCGTGGCGCTCGTTAGGAAGGCTCTCTCAGGAGTGGAAGAATTGACTGGCGAGGTCGAAGTGGGAACGGTGCGCCGCAGAAATTTCAGCGTCACCGCCGCACCGGTGCGTTCCGCCAATGCGAATGGCGCGGTGCTGGTGCTGCATGACATAACGGAATTGCGGCGACTGGAGCGGGTGCGGCGGGATTTCGTGGCCAACGTTTCGCATGAATTCAAGACGCCGCTGACCGCGATTCAAGGTTTTGCCGAAACTTTACTGAGCGGCGCGTTGGACGACAAAGCCAACCGGGCGCATTTTGTTGAAATCATACGCGATCATGCGCGGCGGCTGGCCCGGCTTACCGACGATTTATTAAAACTGGCGCGCATCGAAGCGGGACGCCTGGATTTGGAAATTCGCCCGGTGCGCGTGGATGCCCTTGTTAACGGATGCGTCGAGACGGCAAGGGTCAGCGCCAAGGCTAGAGGGGTCCAGATCCATGTCGATTTGCAGGAGAACGCGCCGCCGCTTCGCGGCGACGGTGCGCAACTCGGTGAAGTCCTGCAGAATCTGATCGACAATGCCGTGCAATATACGCCCTCCGGCGGAGAGATCGTGGTGAAGACGCGTTCGAACGGCCGCAACGTCGTTTTTACCGTCACGGACACAGGTATTGGCATTCCCGAATCCGATCTGGAACGCATTTTCGAAAGGTTTTATCGCGTCGATGACGCTCGATCCCGTGAAGCGGGCGGCACCGGGCTGGGACTCTCAATCGCCCGGCATATCGTGGACGCACACGGCGGACGCATCTGGGTGGAAAGCGCGGTGGGTCAGGGTTCGCGCTTTCACTTCAGCGTACCCAGCGTCCCTGGGCCGTAACGCCAGGACCGGTAGACGAACTGAATGTTTCTGGAAATTCAGTCGTGGGGAGCGCGAGTCGCTGGTCGTGCAGTCGCAGAATTGGCCGAGCTTTGGTTGGTAGCCGCTCTGCAAAGCGTCGCGTTGCGACATGTACGCTCCGGGGCGTATTGATTTGTAGTAGGGTTCGTCAGTGCAGTAATAATAGCCTGAAGTTTTGGACGTCCAGACCTGCACATCAAAATGCCCTTCGTCGAGGGCCACAGCGGGCCTCGTTCCCACTCGACTGGATCCACTGAATAATGTGTCGATGAAAGTCGCAATCATGCCGTCGGAAGCGTCAGACGGAGGCGGTACAATTACGCGTGGTGGCGCTGGTATAGAAGCATTGCGAACAGGCCTGGCGCTAATGCTCGCAGGCGCAGCGGATTGGGGCTTCGACCCTTCCGCCGCGGAGCCGTCTACAAAACTATTCACGGCGAAAATCAGAATCAGCAAAAAACTCAACAAACAAACGGCCGCGGTGCCAGCAAACGCGAATCTGTGGCGGCGGCTTGCTTTTTTCCACATTTCAATCAGAGCCGGCGGAATCCATTTTTCCCACGCCGCGGATTTGACGAAGCGCTTCCACGCTTCGACATAGCGATTTTCTGATGTAGGAACAATAGATTCTGCCTTCTTGGAGATCTCGACCGTTGCTGGTACCGGAGCGGTGGCAGGGGGCGGGTCTGTCCTCTGCGCAGCTACCGGTTTTTCGGAAATCACATGCGCGGGTGAGGTTCCTGAAGCAGTCGATGCCGCATTTTCTGCGGAAAGAATTTCTGAAACCGACACGCCGGGCAAAATTGGATCCGGCTTTGATTGTTCCGGGGGAGCAATTGAGCCAGCGATCTGAGCGTTCGATTTCGTCACGTCCACGGCACTTGCCAGGACGGCGGTATTTCGAACCGGCGGATCGCTTTCGAGCGGCACTGCGGCCGACGATGTTTTGACCGCAGGGATAATCGATTCGGAAACGGATTCTTTCGCAGGAGGATCGGCCGGTGCAGAAATCGCCTCGGCTGTTGCTTTGGACATCGCCAGCGCGGCCGAAAGCGGATGGAGAGAAGATTTCTTTTCAGAGCTGGGGACCGCTGGCAGGTCCGAAATCGCGTTCGACCGGGAAACGGATTCTGTCACAGAACTATCGACGGGCGCCGAAGAGGCCGAGGTCGTTGCCCCGGACAAGGCCGGCGCAGGCGGTAGCGGACGGCGTGGTGATTTCATCCCAGTGCTGGACATACCCGGCAGGGTGGGGATCACTTTCGATCGTGAGCGTCCGTCTCCCGCCGAGTGACCGCCAACCTGAAATTCGCGCGCAATCCAGTCTTCAATGCTTTGTCGAACTTCGCTCGAAACTTCCTTGAAGCTGATCCCGACTTCCTTCTGGGTCGCTCCCAACCAGACCAGCCTGCCTTCCACCTCGGTGTTTAGGCCGGAACCGCGCAGGCGAATGCGCAGCGTTGCGTTTTTGGGGCACGTGACTTTATTCGCGGCCTGGCACGCCATTCCGTCCGTACCAAGATTGACGACAATTCCGCCGTTTCCCGAACCGAACTCGACATACATGATGGAAGGCACTTTATGCCTGGGATGGTGGCGGCGTTCATCCGGGCGTGATGAACTTTGAGAGGTAGCGACAGTAGGCACAAATACCTTGCGACCCAATTTAGGCGATAACTTGGGAAGCTTGCGCAGGATTCTAACTCCGTGCGCCTTGCTGGACAAGAGCTATCCAGAGAGTCTACGGGACTGGCAGTTCGTAGCTCGCGCACGGTAGTTACCGAATCGATATGTCCTAACAAGTCCTCACTTTTTGCTGTATATTCACCCTGGCTTCATGCCTGCGTCACATAGTCTCCCTAGGCTCGTCCGTAGCGCGATCAGGAGAGTGGGCGATGGCGACGAGTGAGGTTTCCAAGGTCCAAACGATTTACCAGGATGTTCTGGCCAACTACCTCATTTCCATGGCACGGACTGTGGAAAACAGCGTCAGCAGCGCCTTGGACGCACTGATGCGCCCAAATCTGGATGCAGCTGCCGAGCTTTCAAGCAAAGTGTTCCTGGTGGAACCGCGGGTAAACGAAATGGAGATTCTGATCGACGATCATGCCGTCCGGATGCTGCGAACCGGGCTGCTCGATGACGAGGAAATCCGCCGGGTGGTGGCCTCCCAGAAGATCGCTAATGACCTCGAACGCATCGGCGACCTGGCCGTCAACATTTCCGAGCGGGTGATCTCGCTGGCGGGCATGAACGTAACGGAGACACCCCGAGACCTCGAACCGATGGCCGGAGCCGTCCGCGGAATGCTTGGCCGCAGCCTTGGCGCCCTGATTTTCCGGAATGTGGTGCTGGCTGGGGAAGTTCTGGAGTCTGACGATGTCGTGGACCGCTATCGTGACCAGATCTTCGAACATCTGCTCAACCGCATGACAGAGGATGGCCGTCAGGCTGCTCCACAGCTTCAGTTTATCCTGGCGACACGCTATCTCGAGCGAATCGCAGATCATTCCACAAATATTGCAGAGGACATCATTTTCTGGGTTCGTGGGCTCGACGTGCGGCATGGGCGCACGCGCATGGTTCTGGAAGAATCCAATTATCCGGAAAGGAAAAGCTGAACCGGGCTGCCTAAATTTGGTGCAGGACGGTGATCTTCGTGTTGCAACCCCACCCCGGGCCGGCGCTCCCCTGGCGTCGGCCCATCTTCCCTTGCTTCGTAACGTACAGAAGACACATTACTTACATAGAGAAGCCGATTTTATGCCGGCATCATTCACTTGTAACATCGCTGTAACAATTGAGGGCCAGAATCCACAAAGACATGTCAGGAGAGAAAATGCGAAATCTAAAAGTGCTTAGCGTACTGGCCATCCTGCTTGCCATTGCTACAGGCGCCACGTTTGCCACGGCCGCGGGACAAGTACTACTGAATGCCGCGGGAGCGACATTCCCTTATCCGATTTACTCCAAGTGGTTTGATCTGTATCACACCTCGCATTCGAACGTTCAGATCAACTACCAATCCATCGGTTCCGGCGGTGGAATTCGGCAGCTTCTGGATAAGACCGTGGACTTTGGGGCTTCTGACGGGCCGATGAACGACGATCAGCTCAAACAGGCCAATGTGCCGATCTTGCACTTTCCTACGGTTCTTGGCGCCGCCATTCCTGCCTACAACCTCCCGGGCGCGCCGGGCGACCTGAATTTCACTCCGGAAGCGCTCTCCGGTATATTCCTGGGTAAAGTAACGAAATGGAATGATCCCGCGATCACTTCGGCGAACCCGGGAGTAAAGCTGCCAGGCGACGATATCGTCGTCGTGCATCGCTCGGACGGCAGTGGCACTTCCTACATTTGGACCGATTATCTGGCCAAGGTCAGTCCTGAATGGCAATCCAAGGTGGGAAAAGGAACTTCCGTGAATTGGCC
>Ga0157378_10002127_pt1 | contig 17625 bp, 11 predicted proteins | sample M65metaG_FD_115309 | JGI IMG/M metagenome (GOLD analysis project Ga0157378, IMG submission 115309) | Miscanthus rhizosphere microbial communities from Kellogg Biological Station, Michigan, USA - M6-5 metaG | ecosystem: Host-associated > Plants > Roots > Rhizosphere > Soil | place: USA: Michigan...
CGGCCACGAGCTTCTTGATGTCGCGATGCGTGGCGGCGATGAGCCGGACGTCGACGCGATGGCTCTTCTCCGATCCGAGCGGCGTGACGATTCCGTCCTGCAGGAAGCGCAGCAGCTTGACCTGAAAGGCCGGCGAGATGTCGCCGATCTCGTCGAGAAAAAGCGTTCCGCCGTCGGCGCGTGACAGCGCGCCGCGGCGATCCTGCCGTGAGTCGGTGAATGCGCCGCGCGTCGAGCCGAAGAGCTCATTCTCGAGCAGCGTGTCCGGAATAGCGCCACAGTTGATGGCGATGAAGGGGCCGGAAACGCGATCACCGAGGTCGTGAATCGACTGCGCGACCAACTCCTTGCCGCTGCCGCTCTCGCCGAGAATCACCACCGGCACGTTGAGCGAGGCCACGCGGGCGATCGCTTTGTACATGGCGATCATCGATGGATGCGATCCGACGATGCGCGATGCCGGTCCCGCTTCGATCTCGACTTCATCGGCCACGCGATCGCCGAGCGCGGCGCGGACGCGGGCGATCAGCTCGCCGAGGTCGAAGGGCTTGGCCAGATAGTCGAAGGCGCCGACGCGCTGCGCGAGCGCGGTAGTCTCGATCGTGCCGCGTGCGGTCATCAGAATCACGCGCGGCGGATCGCGGCGCTCGGCGATCGCCTGCAGCAGCGTCAGGCCGGTCTCGCCGGGCATGTAGATGTCGCTGAGGACGACGTCGACGCGATGGTTGCGGAGCATCTGCAGCGCCGAGGTGACGTCGCCGGCCTGCAGCGTTTTCAGCCCGACTTTCTCCAGCGCCATGGCCGCGCTCTCGCGGATTCCGGCATCGTCATCGACCACGAGCACCGTCGCCATTTACATCGCTCCTGCGTTGGCCGCTTCCGCGACCAGCGGTAGTGTGATCGAGAATCGCGAGCCGCCGCCGGGCGCTGATTCGACCGCGGCGGCGCCGCCGTGCCATCGGGCGATTTCGGCGACCAGCGAAAGGCCCAGTCCCAAGCCGTTCGTTCCAGCCGCCGTCGATCCGCGGACGAACCGCTGAAAGATCCGCTCGCGCTCTGCTTCAGCGATGCCCGGTCCCCGATCTTCGACCACCATGACCGCATCGTATCCGCTGCGCATCACGCGGACGGTCACCGGCGACGGCGCCACGGTGTATTTCAGTGCGTTCCCCACGAGGTTGTCGACGATGCGCTCGATCAGCGAGGCGTCGGCGCGCACGAGGAGGTGCGGATCGGCCGATACGAACAATGCGCGGTCGGTGCTAGCGCGCAGAAAATCGATGCGCGCCGACACGAGCGATCCGAGATCGATCACGGAGGAGAACGTGGCGAAGTTGCGAAGCGGCAGTCGCTCGAGATCGAGCAGCGTGCCCACCATCGTCTCCAGCTTTCCCGCTTCCTGCTCGAGCAGCAGCGAGACGCGTTTGCGCTCGGCGTCGCTCAGGTCGAAGAGCGCCAGGAGCTGGGTGAGGCTGCGCATCGACGCCAGCGGCGTCTTCAGCTCGTGCGCCAAAACGCGCTTCGACTCGGCATCTCGCTCGCGGTGATCGATGTAGCGCTCCTCACTGCTGCGCAGGTCGGCAATGATGATTCTGGTCTCGATTCCGGCCACGGCCAGTGATGCCGAGGCGATCATGGTCACGAAGGGGATGGCGACGCCGTTGGCCAGCAGCAGGAATCCGCCGCCGATGGTGATGATGATGACCGACGCCGCGGCGATCCGGCGGCGGCGAACGAGGACGATCGCGCCGACAGCAACGGCGGCGAACAGACCGGCGGCGATCGGCGGCAGCTCGCGAATCACATCGCCGCGAATGATCGATTCCGTTGCCGCGGCATGAACGGTGACGCCGGGATCGGGACGGTGGCGGGCGGTGGTCGGCGTCAGAACGCGATCGCCGAGGGCGTAAGCGGTTGGGCCGATGAAAACGAGCTTGCCGCGAAGTTGGGACGCCAGCTTCGCGTCACGAAGAAGATCGGCGGCACTGATCGTCGGAATCGAGCGTGCGCGGGTCCGGAATGCCGGCGCGATCGAGACGCCGACCGGTGTCGGCGCGCCGGTGATCAGCGATGCCGCCTCGATCGACAGCGCGGTCAGCGCCTGGTCGCCGCTCTGTTTCGTCGCCGAGAGTCGGCGGAGGATGCCGTCATGATCGAGCTCGAAGTTGCCGTGCGCCGCGGTCATTGCCTGCGCCAGCGGCGGCCCGGGCACGAGCCAGCGGCCATGTTCATCGACGACGGCCACCGCGAGCGTGGGCAGACGATGCGCCGCCACCGCGAGCTTCTCATCGCCCGGTCTCCCCTCGGCGAGAAGAATGTCGAGGATGACCCCGCGCGCACCGGCATCCGCCGCACGATTCACGATCGCCGCGAGTGTGGCGCGGTCCCACGGCCACGGGCCGATCGTTCGCAGCGACTGTTCGTCGATGGCCACGATCGCCGTTGCCGCCGCCGGGCGCGGCGGGAGAAGGCGCAGCGCCAGATCGCGCGCCGGCAGCTCCAGCGCATCGACGACGTCGAACGCAAGCAACAGCATGACGGCGAGGCCGGCCGCCGCCGCAATCCAGAGCGCGGTGCGCCTGTGGAGCATGAGTTATGGTCGCACAGCACAACGTTCGATCAACTCCGCACGCAGCAGCTTCCCCAGCGGGGATCGCGGAATCGCATCCACGCGGTGAACCGCACGGATTCGCTCGAACGGATGAACGCGCGCATTGAATTCGTCGGCGAACGCAGGCTCGATCGTCGTTGCCAGATGGATCACGTGGCCGAGTCGTTCGTCGGGCATCGCGATGATTGCGGCAGCGTGGCCGGCGAGATCGTGAAGGATGCGATCGAGGCGTTTGAGGTCGACCGACTCGCCGCCGATTTTGACGAAATCGCCGGCGCGGCCTTCGATCCGCAGCGTTCGTCCGTCGACATCGCCGAGGTCCTCGGAAAGGAACCAGCCGCCGACCTTCGGATCGAACAGGCCGTCCTCAGTGGCGTAACCGGTGAAGAGCGATGAGCCGCGGAAGGCCAGGTGGCCATCTGTTTCGCGACGGGCTTCGAGGTGCGGAAGGAGAGTTTCTTCGATCGAAATCGTCGATGCGCATTCGCTCATGCCGTAGCTGGCAAGAACCGGCCAGCCGGGCGCGTCGACACGATCGAAGGCGCCGCCGCCGACGAGGATGGCGCGGAGCGTTGGCGGTGGACGGAGGCCGATCAGATCGCGCACTTGCGCCGGCACGAGCGAGGCGATCGTGGCCTCGGATTCGACGAACGTTTTCGGATCCCACGGCATCGGCAACGCGCGCGCGCCGGCGAGGTGGCATCGCGCATAGACGCCGAGGCCGCCGACGTGGAAGGTGGGCAGCACCGCCGCCCAGACATCGCGTGAGGTCACCTCGAGTCGCTCGTTCACTGCGGCGGCGGAGGCGAGGATGGCCTGCTTCGATAACGCGACGAGTTTGATCGCCCCGGTCGAGCCGGAGGTGGCGACGAAGACGTGGGCATCGATCTTCGGGACCATGCGCTCCAGCCGTTCGCGCTCCTCGGCCGGCATGCGCGGATTGAGGAGGAGGTGGGAGGCGGCGGATTCGAAGTCGATCATGTTGATGCGGACGCATCGTAGCGCCGTCGGCCCGACGGCTGGACCGCCGCCGGCTCGGCGGCGGTTGGTATCGCGAGAATCAAAACCGCCAGCGAGCCGCTGGCGGTCCAGCCGCCGAGCCGGCGGCGCTACGCCTGGCGGTGTTACGCTTCGAGGCGACGCCACGGCAAACTTGCCAGCAGGTCATCGAATCCCCATCCCGTGCCGCCCGGCGGAACGAGTCGCGTGCCTTCGATTCGCATCCGTTCGATGAATGGATCGTTTTCGTAGAGGACATGCGTGATCAAACCGCAGGTGGTGGTGATGCTGGCTCTCGCGGCGGCGTAGGCGGCGCAGAGCTGGCCGATGGGGTGGTCCATGTACGAAGTTACGACGACCTCGGCCTCGGTATTCGGGATCGGCTGGAGGGCAGGTTTGATGATCAGGACGTCGACTCCTTCTTTGGCAACCGCTCTATCCAAAGCCAATCGCAATCCTGTGCGAGCACGAAGGTCGAGCCAAGTCGAAGCATCGTACGGACATGGATCCTCGATGAAATCGATCCGCTCGCTGGGAAGCGTGGCGGCGGCGCGCACGAATTCGTCCGGCGTGAGCGTGGCGTTGAAGTCGATGCGCAGGCGGACGTGATCGGGCATTCGATCGATGCTTTTCAGCTTGACGATATTGAATCCAGCCGGCGGATCGGGGCCGGGCCAGTGATTTGGCGGGATGGTGAGATCGTCGAAGAGATTGCGCCCTTCGCGGCGGGCAACGGCATCGAGACGTGCGAATTGGAGCGATGCGTGTGTGAGCGGCGTGGTCTCGCCGCGGGCGAGCATCGCCAGCTGTTCGTCGAGCGGCGCGTCGCCGAGCTCGGGCCAGGGATGGATGTCGGCGACGCCGCCGTCGACGCGGATCAGCGCACCGTGCCGCGGGCCGTCGAAGGCGACGGCGCTGAGGCGGCGCTTCGGCCTCAGCTCGTAGCGCCAGTAGTCAACCAAGAGCGGCTCCGACGACGCAGAGGATTCCGAAGATCCACTCCAGCGCGCCGGCGAGGGCCAGGCAGCGATTGAGCTCCGCGCCGCGGCTGCGGGCGACGCGAACGAGCAACGCGATAGCGAGGATGATCGCGAGCATTGGGACGGCCAGCATCAAACGCTGGCGCAGATATGCGATGGCGATGACGCAGACGAACGGCAGCATGGCGAAGAAAATGATCTCGGCGCGGGCGAAGGTCTCGCCGAATCTTGCGGCGAGCGTTCGCTTGTTGCTGGCGCGATCGTTCTCGATATCGCGCAGGTTGTTGATGGCCAGGATCACCACCGCCAGCGAGCCGACGGCGAGGCCGCCGATCCAGGCGGTGGCGTCGAGCGTCAGCCGTTGCAGGTAGAACGATCCGCAGACGGCGACGAGGCCGAAGAAGATCATGACGAAGACTTCGCCGAGGCCGTGGTACGCCAGCGGATACGGCCCGCCGGTGTAGGCGTAGGCGGCGATGATCGAGGCGATGCCTATCGCCGCGATCGGCCAGCCGCCGCGAAGGATGAGCGGGATTCCGCAGAGCGCGGCCAGGAAGAAGCAGACATAGGCGCCGCGCAGAACGGCATCGGCGTCGAGCAGGCCGGCCTGGGTTACTCGCAGCGGCCCGAGGCGGGTGTGGGTGTCGGCGCCTTTCTTGAAGTCGAGGGCGTCGTTGACGTAGTTCGTGCCGACCTGGATGAAGACGGAGCCGAGGAGAGCGAAGACGAAAGATGGCCAGTGCATCGTGCCGTGAAACGCCAGCGCGGTGCCGACAAGCACCGGCGTGACCGCGGCAGCGAGCGTTTTCGGGCGGGCGGCGAGAAGCCAGGGAGTCATTGAATCACCCTGCTCGTCGGCTCAGCTGCGGAATTTTGCAAAAGCACAGACAAGAGTGTCTGTGCCACATTGATCCTCTGTATTTGCACCGGCATTGCGATAGGGCGCAGAGCCAGTGTGGCACAGACACTCTTGTCTGTGCTGGTGAGGCTCGGGGGAGCTGAGCGATTCACGGAAATCTCGGGAACTTCTTGAAATCCGGTTTCCGCTTCTCGACATACGCGTTGCGCCCTTCCTGCGCTTCCTCGGAGAGGTAGTAGAGCAGCGTGGCGTCGCCGCCGAAGTCGAGCAGGCCTAGCTGGCCGTCGCAGTCGGCGTTCATCGCGGCTTTGAGGAAACGCAATGCCATCGGCGAGAGGGCCAGCATCTCGCGGCACCATTTCAGAGTCTCTTCTTCGAGTTGCGCCAGCGGCACGACCGTGTTGACCAATCCCATATCCAGCGCCTGCTGCGCGTCGTACTGGCGGCAGAGGAACCAGATCTCGCGCGCTTTTTTCTGGCCGACGATGCGGGCCAGATATGACGAGCCGAGTCCGGCGTCGAAGGAGCCGACGCGCGGGCCGGTCTGGCCGAAACGGGCGTTGTCGGCGGCGATGGTCAGATCGCAGACGACGTGCAGCACGTGGCCGCCGCCGATGGCGTAGCCGGCCACCATGGCCACCACCGGTTTGGGCATGCTGCGAATCTGTTTCTGCACGTCGAGGATGTTCAGGCGCGGGATCTTTTCATTCGGATCGATGTAGCCGCCCTTGCCGCGGACGCGCTGATCGCCGCCCGAACAGAAGGCCTCCGTTCCCTCGCCGGTGAGAACGATGACGCCGATCTCGCCGTCGTCGCGGGCCATGTCCAGCGCCTGCTTGATCTCGCTCACCGTCAGCGGCCGGAATGCGTTGCGCACCTCGGGACGATTGATGGTGATCTTGGCGATGCCGTCGCCGGTGCGCTCGTACTTGATGTCCTGAAAGTCGTGAAGCTTGATCCAGTCTTCCATCGGCCGAGGCTATCAAGCGCGGCGGACTACATCAACGGCACGCTCGTGTGCTGACCGGCGGCGATGCCCTTTTTGAAGACGGTGACGTCGAGCGCGGCTGTGCCGCCGGCGTTGTCGAGCTGGAGCACGACCTTTGTGACGCCATTGGCTTCGGTCGCGCCGAGGACCTTCGTCCTCGGCCTGGTTTCGAACGTCAGATCGCTCCGATGCGCGCCGAAGATGAAGAGGGCAACCTTGCGCGGGCCGTTGGTCATGTCGACCGTGGCTGTGGGCAGGAAGGTGCGGCCGCCGTATTCGAAGGGATAGTCGCCGTCCACGTGACGGCTGCCGCGAAGCGTGAGCCACTTGCCGTCTTCATCGATCGGAATCGGCGGGAGGATGGCGATCTGCCCTTCGCCGGGAACGGTGATGTTGCTGCGCGCGTAGCCGCGCTTCTCGGCCGCTTCGGCGCGGGGGCGATCGGGATCGCCGGTTCGAACGAACGTTTTGATGGCGTAGTTGCCCGGAGGAAGCATGAGGGTGCCGTAGTAGCGAATGCCGGTGGTGCGCACTTTCTCGCCGGATTTGGCGATCTCCACGGTGAGCGAGTCGAAGAGCCGGTCGCGCACGACGCCGTTGTTGTCGAAGGCGTAGACGAAGACGTCCGCGCCGCCGATCGTGGCGCTGGTCTCGCGAATCAGATCGGAGCCGTTGATGTCGACGATGACCGGCACCTGGGCGAGCTTGCCGGACGCGGACGGGGGGAAGGCCGCGGCCAGAACGTTCAGGCGAAGGTCGCGCTGGGGAACGTCGTTGATGATGATCTGGGCGTTGTTGAGCGCGCGCTCGATCGGCGTTTCCCGCCCGCGCTCGAAGTAGCCGGTGCCCTGCACGACGCGCGCGCCTTCGGGCGCGTTCACCAGGCGGACGCTGACGTTGTGAAACATGCCCGGTGAATACTCCACGGCCTGAAAGCCGAGGACGTAGACCACTTCCTGCTGGCGCAGGGCGCGGACGAAGTCGGTGCGCAGCTCGTTCGAGATCGTGAAGACCTCGCCGCCGGCCGGGCGCGCCAGCAGGAAAAGGCTGGCGTTGGCATTGACAGCCGCGCCCTCGGCGACTTTGTCCTGCACATCGATGGCGTGAAGTACGACGTTGGCGGCGCGGAAGTTGTCCGCCATCCGGTCGATGGCCTGCTCTTTCGCCGCCTTCGGATCGGTGGTGTTCTGCAGCAGAGGGGCGTCGAAGCCTTGCGAAAGAAAGATGACCTGCTTGCGGCCGGGCTGCATGCGCAGCGAGCCGGCCAGGTTGCCGATGGAGTCGATCTCGCGCTCGATGCGCTGACGCAGCTCGCCGGCGATGGATGACACAAGCCCTTCGGCGGCCTTCGGAGAACCGGGTGTTTCCGGGGCAGCGGCCTCGCCGCCGAGGCGCAGCGGGTCATAGCTTCGGAACGCGGCAGGGTTGTTGATCGCCGCGGCGACGAGCTGGCGATCGGTGGTCAATGCCGTGACGAAGCGGAAGCCGCGATCGGGATGGACGGTGGCGACGGCGATGAGGTCGCGCGGGCCGGCGATCTCGTTCACGAACCGGCGCGCGGCATCCTGCGCACGCGCGAGCGAGCGCGGCGAGTTGAAGCCGAGGTCGAAGAGGAGGACGAAGGAGCGCCGCGCGGCGGGATTCATCGGCGCCGTGGTCCCGGCCGCGGCGCCCGAGGTGTAGTCGACGGCGTCGAACGAGGTGATGGCCTGCTTCTTCTTCTCGTCGTAAACGGAGAAGTTCGCGGCGGTCAATCCGCGCACGGGACTGCCCGCGGCGGTGACGACCGAGACCGGGAAGCTGATCGTCGTGCCAGGCTGCGCGTGCGCGCTGGCGGCGAACAGAGCTGCGGCGAAGATCATGAGATTGCGGTTCATAGTCCGGTTCATTACTCCCTGGCCACGGCAACACTCGTCGTTTGCGCTTCGGCCATGCCCTTCTTGTGCACGGTGAGCTGCAGCGATGAGATCGGAGAAGGATCTTCGAGTTGGAGAACGAACTTCGTTCCGCCAGCCATCGGAATCGACCCGAGCATCTTCGTCTTCGGCGTGGTCTCCCAGGTCAGGTCGTTCGGGTTTGCGCCGAAGATGACCACCGCCACTTTGCTGGATGCCGTGGCGCCGGGAATGAAGTTCTGGCCATTGAGCTCGAATGGATAGGCGCTGTGGTCGCCGCGGTCAGCGCCTTTGACCAGAATCCACTTCGGTTGCTCGTCGATCGGAATTGGCGGGAGGACGGAGACGTCGCCGGCCGTGGGCACGGTCACATCGACCCGCTTGAAGCCGCGCTTTTCGGCGACGTTGGAGTTCTTCTTTTCGCCTTCGCCGGCCATGACCAGCGTCTTGATGGCGTACTTTCCGGGTGGCAGAACGAGCGTGCCGTAGTAGCGGACGCCGCTGGCTTTCAATCGATCGCCGACTTTGCTCAGGTCGAGCGAGAGGCGCTGGTAGAGTCGGTCGCGCACCAGCCCCTCGGAGTCGAAAGCGTAGACGAAGATCTCGGCGCCCGCGACGTTTCCCCGGGCGTGTTTGGCGAGGTCGGCACCGTTGAGATCGAGGATCACCGGCACCTGCGACCATCCCTTTGCCCCCGGGAACGGCGCGGCGAAGGCAGACAGATGCACGTCGTCCTGCGGGATGTCGTTGACGATGACTTCGGCGGTGGTGAGGACGCGCTCGGCGGACGACTCGCCGCCGTTTTCGTAGTAGCCCATCCGGTAGGAAACGCGGCCGGGCGAGTTGACCAGCTTGACTTTGAGGTCGTGGAACTTCCCGGGATTGGCGGTAGGGGATTGGAAGCTGAGGATGTAGACCACTTCCTGGGCGTGCAGCATGCGGTCGAAGTTGCCCTTCAGATCATTCGAATTCTGGAAGACTTCGCCGCCGGTGGGACGGGAAAGGACGTGCAATCCGGCGTTGGAGTTGAGGTTCGCGCTGGCGGCGTCGGCGGTATCACTGGTGCCGGTGGAGCCGAATCCGGAGAGGTTCTGAACGCGCACGCCCTGAATGTCGATGGCGTCGAGCACGACGTCCGAGGAGCGGAAGGCGCGCACCATGCGATCGAGCTTCGATTGCGTGGAGGCGCTTCCGTACTGCTGGTCGCTTTCGATGTTCCAGACCTCGCCGTGGGTGGCCGCCTCGAAGTCGCGGTTGCTGGCCTGGGCATCGCGGGCGTCGCGCCCCTGCAGGTATTTCGCATCGATGCCTTCGGAGAGGAGGATGACCTGCTTACGGCCGGGAACGGCGCGAAGAGTCTTGGCCAGATCAGCAAGGTAGTCGACCTGTTTTTCAACACGCGCTGCGATGGCCTGCTCGTTGCTGCGCGTAAAACGCGCCTGCAACTCGGCCATGTCCGCCGCCCCCTCGGCTGCCATGTTGACTCCACTGCCAGGTCCCTTTACGGCGCTGCTATCAATCAGCTCTTTCTGACCAGCTTCCAGGGTCATATCGCCGACGAATGCGCGGTTCCCGATCTGCAGCGGGTCGCTGCCGCGGAAGTTGCGCGGATCGCTGATGGCCGCGGCGACGAGATCGTGATCGGTGGTGAAGGCGGTGAGCAGCCGGAAGCTGTGCTCGACGTCGATGGTGCCGACGCCAACGAGGTCACGGGGCTGGACGGCGGTGGTGACGAAACGGCGGGCCGCTTCCTGCGCGCGCACGAGCGATCGCGGCGAGGAGTAGCCGAGGTCGAAGAGGAGCAGGAACGAGCGGCGTGCGGCCGGGTTCAAGGGTGAGATCGCGTTTACGACCTCCTGCGATCCGAAGTCCACTTTGTCGAACGAGGTTATGACCTGCTTTTTCCCGCCGTCATACACCTCGAAGTTTGCCGCTGTGAGCCCGCGAATAGGATTGCCGCCCGAGTCGACAACGGAGACGGGCACTTCGACGATGCGGACGTTGACAGTCTCATGCATCTGCGCGAATGCCGATGCGGCGATGAAAAGGATGGTCGCTGCGACGCGAAGGTTCATGATCGTTACTCCCGCACCACGGCAACACTCGTCGTTTGCGCTTCGGCCACGCCCTTTTTGTGCACCGTGATCTGCAGCGACGGGATCTGGGCCGGGTCGTCGAGCTGGAGTACCAGCTTCGTTCCGCCGGTCATTGGGACCATCCCGAGCAGCTTGGTTTTCGGCGTGGTCTCCCACGTCAGCTCGTTCGCGCTCGCGCCGAAGATCACGATCGCCACTTTGCTCGATGCCGTGGCGCTGGGGATGAAGTTCTGGCCATTCAGCTCGAACGGATAGGCGCTGTGGTCCCCTCGGTCGGCGCTCTTGACCAGGAGCCACTTCGGCTGTTCATCGATCGGAATCGGCGGGAGGACGGAGACGTCGCCCTGCGCGGGCACGGTCACATCAACCCGTTTGAAGCCGCGTTTTTCCGCGACGTTGGGACTCTTCTCGCCAGCCATGACCAGCGCCTTGATGGCGTATTTGCCGGGCGGCAGGAGCAGCGTGCCGTAGTAACGGACGCCGCTGGCTTTCAGCCGGTCGCCGACTTTGCTCAGGTCGAGCGAGAGGCGCTGGTAAAGCCGATCGCGCACCAAGCCCTCGGTGTCGAAGGCGTAGATGAAGACTTCGGCGCCGGCGGCGTTTCCCTTCGCTTGTTTGGCGATATCGGCACCATTGAGATCGAGGATCACCGGCACCTGCGACCATCCCTTTGCCGCCGGGAATGGCGCGGCGAAGGCGGCCAGATGCACATCGTCCTGCGGGATGTCGTTGATGATGACTTCGGCGGTGGTGAGAGCACGCTCGGCGGACGACTCGCCGCCGTTTTCGTAGTAACCCATCCTGTAAGAGACGCGCCCCGGAGTATTGACCAGCTTCACCTTGAGATCGTGAAACTTCCCGGAGTTGGCGGACGGCGGTTGGAAGCCGAGAACGTAGACCACTTCCTGCGCGTGCAGCATGCGATCGAAGTTGCCCTTCAGATCGTTCGAGTTCTGGAAGACCGCGCCGCCGGTGGGGCGGGAGAGGACGTGCAGTCCGGCATTGGAGTTGAGGTTCGCGCTGGCGGCGTCGGCAACGTCGGTGGTGCTGGTGACGCCCACGCCGGCGAGGTTCTGAACGCGCACGCCCTGAATGTCGATGGCGTTGAGGACGACGTCCGAGGAGCGGAAGGCGCGCACCATCCGATCGAGTATCGACTGCGTGGAGGCGCTTCCGTACTGCTGATCGCTCTCAACGTTCCAGATCTCGCCGTGCGTGGCCGCGTCGAAATCGCGGGCGCTGGCTTTGGCATCGCGGGCGTCGCGTCCCTGCAGGAACTTCGCGTCGAAGCCTTCGGAAAGGAGGATGACCTGCTTGCGGCCGTGGACGGAGCGAAGGGTCTTTGCCAGGTCGGCGAGGAAGTCGACCTGCTTTTCGACACGGGCACTGACTTGCTGCTCGTTGCTGCGAGTGAAGCGCGCCTGAACGTCGGCCATCTCCTCGGGGCCCGAGGCGGCGAGGCGATGCGCTTTGTCGATGATTTCGCTGCCGTCGTCATTGACGATGCCATTGCCTACGTCTTTCTGAGGCCCTTCCAGCGTGAAGTCGCCGATAAAGGCCCGGCTCCCGATCTGCAGCGGATCGCTGCCGCGAAAGTTGCGCGGATCGTTGATGGCCGCGGCCACGAGCTCGTGGTCGGTGGTGAAGGCGGTCAGCGCCCGGAAGCCGCGCTCGACGTCGATGGTGCCGACGCCGACGAGGTCGCGCGGCTGGACGGCGGTAGTAACGAAGCGGCGGGCCGCCTCCTGTGCGCGCACCAGCGAGCGCGGCGAGGAGTAGCCGAGGTCGAAGAGGAGCAGGAACGAGCGTCGCGCGGCGGGGTTGAGAGGGGAGATCGCGCTTACGACCTCCTTCGTTCCGAAGTCGACCTTGTCGAACGAGGTGATGGTCTGCTTCTTCCCGCTGTCGTACAACTCGAAGTTCGCCGTCGTCAGTCCGCGAATGGGGTTGCCGGCAGAGTCGACAACGGAGACCGGCACTTCGACGATGCGGACGTTGACGGTTTCATGCATCTGCGCGAAGGCGGATGCGGCGAGGAACAGAACCGCTATGGATACGCGGACGCTCATGGGCTCTCTCTCCCTGCGCTTGCGCGCGTTGTCGGTGGCTGGTGCTCGGTGCTCGCACCGTCAACCGATCACCGACAACCGATTTACCGAACGACCATCGACACGCTCGACTTGCGCGCGTCGACCGAACCTTTTTTGTGCACGGTTACATCGAATGAGGCAGGACCGCTCTGGAGATCGGTGGGAGCGTAGTCGAAAACGAGCTTCATCACATCATGGCCCATCAGCCGCTTGACCAGAGACGGCGACCCGCTGTGCGAGCCGGCGGTATCGGTGACGGCCGTGTCCCAGGTCAGCTCGTCCGGCTCGACGTTGAACACGAAGAGAGCCACGCGGCGGGGACGGCCGTTGGACACCTGCGCGCTGGCGCTGGGCATGAACGGTTCGCCGTTGATGTGGAAGGGATAGGGTGACTGATCGTGCGAGGAGCCGCGCACGACCACCCACGCGGCGGGATCGTCGAGAAACATCGGCGGCAGGAGCGAGACGTCGTAGGACGCGGGAACGTCGATGTCGGTCCGGACGTAACCCTTGCGATCCGTTCCGGCGACGCGCACGAGCGTTTTGAGCGCGTATTTTCCGGGAGCGAGACTGAGCGTCGGGAAGTACTTGATGCCGTTATGACCCGCCAGCTTGCTGCTGTCGATGGTGAGCTGCTGGAAGGAGCGGTCGCGGACGATGCCCTGGTCGTCGAAGGCATACACATAAACCTCGGCGACGATGTCTTTTTTCTTGGCATCGCCGATGAGTCCCTGGGCGGCGATGTCGATCACCATCGGCACCTGGGCGTTACCAACCTTCGCCGGGAACGGCGCCGCCAGCGAGGAAACCAGGATGTCGCTCTGGTTGATGTCGTTGAGCACGATCTCGGCGTTCGTGAGCGAGCGCTCCAGCGCGGTTTCCTTGCCGGACGCGTAGTAGCCGGCGCGATGGAAAACGTGCGCGCCGGGAACGTTGTTCAGGCGCACTTTCAGCTCGCGGAACTTCCCATCGTTCGACGCCGGAGCGCGGAAGCCGAGGACGTAGACCACTTCCTGCGAACGGAGCATCTTCGCCAGATCGGCGTTGACGTCGTTGGAGTTCTTGAAGACCTGGCCGCCGGTGGGAAGCGACAGCAGGAAGAGCGCATCGTTCGAATTGATGCGCGAGCCGTTCTGATCGGTCTGCACGCGAACGCCCTGAATGTCGACGGCGTTCAGCACGACGTCGGAATCGCGAAGGGCTTTGGCCATCTCCTGGAGCAGCGTCTGCGACATCGAGCTGCCGTAGCGGGCGACGCTGTCGATGCGCCAGATGTTGCCCTGAATGGATTGCTGCAGGTCCTCCTGCTCCTCGGCGGTGGCGCGCACGTCGCGCCCGCGAACGAGCCGCGGATCAAAGCCCTCGGAAAAGAGGATGACCTGCTTGCGGCCGGGAAGGACGCGCAGGGTCTTGCCCAGATCGGTCAGGAGCCGCAGCTGCCGCTCGATCCGGGCCCGGTTGTATTCATCGTTCTGAACCTTGTCCACGCGGGCGATGTCGTTGGCAGGATTGGCGTCGGGATCGGCTGCCTGCGCCTGGATCGTGGCCTCGTTCGCCGTCGATTCGGCGGCGGTGGTGCTGGCGATGCGCAGCGGATCGGCGGAGACGAAGTTGCGCGGATTGGCGATGGCCGATGCCAGCAGGTTCCGGTCGGTGGTCAGCGAGGTGAGAATGCGGAAGCCGCGGTCAACGTCGATGGTGGCCACGGCGGCGAGATCGCGCCGCCCCATGCCCTTGGCGATGAAGTTGCGGGCGGCGTCCTGCGCTTTGTTGCGCCCGATCGGCGAGGAGAAGGAGAGGTCGAAGAGAAGGATCCAGTTGCGCCGGGCCACCGGGTTTAGTGGCGAGATGGTCCTGGCGCTTTCGGAAGCGAGATCGATGGCGTCGAAGTTCGAGATGGTCTGCTTCGCTCCTCGGTCGAGGAGCTCGAAGTTCGCGGCGGTCAGACCGCGAACGGGATTGCCGAGGCGGTCGACGACCGTGACCGGCACCTCGACCAGGTGCACGTCGATCGTTTCCTTGACTTGAGCGTAAGCAGCGCTGGTGACGAGAAGAAAGAGGAAGGCAACGCGGCCAAGGCGGCGCATGAGGTGATTTTCTCCCAGGTACTGAGGGGACAGAATGCCCGAAAACAGTCAACCATTCCGTTACGGGTCGGTGGCGGTTTCAGCGGGACGGTTTGGCGCCGTTCCTCAGCATCCCGTTCCGAAGGATGCGCGAGATCTCGCCGACGACCTCGTCCGTGTTCTTTCCGAAGTGGTCTTTGACTCCGAAGAGGATCTCGATGGAGAAGTAGTTGTAGAAAATCCGCGTGGCCAGCATCACCGCCGAGATCGGCGAAAGGCCGTCCTGAAGCCGTCCGGCCAGTTCCTCTTCCATCCCGTGCTTTTTCATGAAGGTGTCGAAGCGGCGGGACATGTCGGAGTAGAACTTGCGGATGTGCGTGCCGTCGAACTCGACGACGTCGACGTAGATCAGGGCCACGTATTCGCGGTAATCCTTCACCGTGGCCCGCGCGGCCCGGCCGAGCTCCTCGAGATTCTCCGGGAAGGTGCCGGTGGCCAGGGCGCGATTGAACGGAAAGTCGGGGCTGGACATGGCCTGGAAGTATTGATCGAGCAAGGCCCGGAAGATGGTTTCCTTGTCGGAGAAGTGGTGATAGACGTTCCCCTTCGAAACGCCGGCCTCTTCGGCGATGTCGCGCACGCTGGTGGCGCCGTAGCCGCGATGCGAGAAGAGCTTCAGCGCCGATTCGAGAATCTGCGTCCTGCTGCGCTCGGATCGTTCTTCCTGGTTCATCGGGGAGTCACTTTATCGTGCAAACTGTCATCCTGAGCCGCCGGAGCTGTGTAGCCGGAGGCGGAGCAGCGGAGGACGGTCGAAGGACCCCCCGCGTGCTCGCCTCGCGAAACGCCGCCGCCCTTCCCGGTTAGCAGGTTGGGGGTCCTTCGACCGTCCTGCGCCGTTCCGCGCTTCGCGCTACACGGCTCCGGCGGCTCAGGATGACAATGTGTTCGCAAGCTTCACCTTCTCCACTTTCCCATACGGCGTACGCGGCAACGCATCGACGAAAAGGTACCGCTTCGGCAGCTTGAACTTCGCGATGCGCGAGGCCAGATACGCGCTCAACTCGTCCTCGGAAACGTCGCCGACGATGAAGGCTACGGCCACTTCTCCCCACGTCTCATCGGCGATCGGAATCACCGCAGCATCGGCGACGCGCGGGTGCGAGACCAGCTCCGCCTCGATCTCGGCGGGGTAGACGTTGACGCCGCCGCTGATGAACATCTCTTTCCGGCGGCCGGCGATGTAGAAGAAGCCTTCGTCGTCGCGGCGCGCCAGGTCGCCGGTGTGCAGCCAGCCGCCGTCGTCGAAGGCCGCGCGCGTGGCCTGCGGGTCGTTCCAGTAGCCGAGGGAGACGTGCGGGCCGCGAATCCACATCTCGCCGACTTCGCCAATCGCGACATCGTTGCCGTCGTCATCGACGACGCGAACCTCGGTGAACATCATCGGCCTGCCGATGGAGCCGGCCTTTCGCCGTGCGTCCTCGACGGTCATCGAGAAGCAGTTCACGCCGGCCTCGGTCATGCCGTAGCCCTGCTTCATCTCGACGCCGCGTTGCTGGTACGCCTCGATGATGTAGTGCGGCAGCGGCGCGCCGCCGGAGATGAACCAGCGGACGTGACTGAGATCGGTGGTGGCGAACTCCGGCGCGTCCATCAGCATCTTCAAGGTTGTGGGAACGCCGAGGATGACAGTGCAGCGTTCGTGCTCGATCGTGTGCAGGACCTCGGCGGGATCGAAGCCGCGATGCAAAACGATCGTGCCGCCGACGGTGAAGATCGGGATCAGAAACGCGGCCACGCCGCCGGCGTGATACAGCGGCGTGTAGATCGGGCTGACGTCGTCCTCGCGCAGCCCCCAGTTCACGGCGGTGTTGTAGCCGTTCCAGTAGAGCTGGCGCTTGGGGATCATCACGCCTTTGGGTTTGCCGGTGGTGCCGGAGGTGTAGAGGAGGCAGTAGGGGGATTCTGGGTTGCCAGGTTGCCGGGTTGCCGGGTTGCCAACGTCTGTTTCCGGCAACCTGGCAACTCGGCAACTCGGCAACCCTTTTTCGGGCAACTCGGCAACCTGGCAACTCGGCAACTCCGCAAACCCGGGTCCATGAAACAGCACGCGCATCGAGCAATCGGCAATCACCTGATCCAGCTCATGCACCGTCGCCCGCGTCGACAGCGGCACCACGATCGCGCCGCATTTCGCGGCGGCGAAGAAGAGGGCGAGAAAGTCGACGCAGTTGTGGAAGAGGATTCCGTATCGGTCGCCGCGTTCGACTCCGGCGGCAATGACCGCTTCGGCGGCGCGCTCGGCGCGGGCGTTCAGTTCGAAATAGCTGATCCGCTCGCCGGTCTCGATGGCGACGATGGCGATTTTGTCGGGAGTGAGACGCGCCCGTTCGGCGAGCAGGTCTCCGTCGAAGATCACGGAAGGGCCTCGCGCAGCAGGCGGGTGAACTCCGCCGGCGTCTGCCGGTGCGGGATGTGCGCGGCTTTGTCGATGACGTGCAGCGTCGATCCCGGCAGTTTTTTCTGCAGCGCCTCGGCATACGCAATCGGCAGGAGACCGTCGTTCGCGCCCCAGATCATCGTCACCGGCATGGTGAGCTCGTGCAGCCGGGCGTCGACGACGGCGAAGACCGCGCCGGCCTGCAGCACGCGCGCCTGCGGCATCGTGGCTGCATCTTTCAATATGGCATCGACGAGATAGTCGGCGATCGGCGTGTCGGGACCATGTACGAGGCGCAGCAGTTTCAGCGCCTCTTCGCGATTCTTTGGAAAGAGCGGGACGTGACTGAGATCCCACGACATGCCGCTGGCATCTTCGAGCACCAGACGCGAGATGCGCGCCGGATGATCAGCGGCGTAGAGCATGCTCACCCAGCCGCCCATCGAGTTGCCGACGAGAACGACCGGCTTCTCCGGCGATTCGTGATCGATGACGGCCGCCAGCGCCCTGGCCAGCATCACCATCGGCAGCGGGCCGGTGTCGGGAGCGCTTTCGCCGTGTCCCGGCAGATCGATGGCGATGACGCGCGAGTCTTTCATCA
>Ga0157378_10002129_pt1 | contig 17610 bp, 22 predicted proteins | sample M65metaG_FD_115309 | JGI IMG/M metagenome (GOLD analysis project Ga0157378, IMG submission 115309) | Miscanthus rhizosphere microbial communities from Kellogg Biological Station, Michigan, USA - M6-5 metaG | ecosystem: Host-associated > Plants > Roots > Rhizosphere > Soil | place: USA: Michigan...
CCAAGTATCTGCGGTAGGAGCCGCATGCGGTAATGCCGCACGTGCGGATCTGTGCGGGGGGCGCTGGGTCACCGGCGTCCCTACCGCGACCGGACTGAAACCGACCGCTAGATTACGAACGAACCGTGCTTGTCGAGGCCGATCAGAAAGACAGCCGAGGAAGGGGAAGGAAAAACTCTTCTAAGTGAAGGGAGAAGTGTGCTCAGAAGTTGTTTGACTGGGCCGACATCGTTAGAGATGTCCGGTTACGCGTTTATCGGGACTTCAGAAAGATTGTTTCGGTTAGACTACTGGGCCAGGTCGGAGGCTACGATGCACCCAGAAACACTATTCAATGCATCCGGCAAACTGGCTATGGTCGGCTTTGGTTCCGATTGCCACTTGTCTCGGTACGGCGTCTGTCAGGACTTACCGAATCGATTCGTTTGGTTGGCTGCGCCGCATTGCGCTCGACTTACTGCAGAGCCGAATCCGCCGGGCCAGCTGCACCGCCGGTCTTGTAATGGATCATATTGGATTCGTCGCTGAAGAAATAACGCGTACCGCTGGAAGCGGTGAGCGGGTCAGCATTGATGGTATACGCAGTCCGCGGCGTAGCGCCCGCAGAAGCCAGCGTAAACGCATAACCGCTCTTGCTAAGGGTAACCAGCGGGGAGTCAAGCAAACCAGAGGCACCCGGGCAGGTAGCCGCACCGGTCGCGAAGTCAGCAATCGTGCCAGTGAAGCCCTGGCCCGGGCAGGCGGACGCAAACGCAATTTCCGACGTATTGATCGTACGGATCGAGCCAACCGCCGAAGCTTCGTTGGCGGCCATCTTCGACTTCATGAAGTTCGGGATGGCAATCGCATCAATAATCAGAATAATCGCCACAACGATCAACAGCTCGATCAAACGGAGGCCGTGGAAGCTGTGCGGATACACCATCACAATCTGAATCTACTTGCACTTGATAGTGCAAGATTTTCATTCCGTAACGTTCCAATAGAGGAGAGCACCATGGAGAATCAATTCCATAGATGGCTTTTGGCATTGCTGGCTTGGTCGCTGTTGCCGCTCTGTGGCATGGCGTGCGATTGCCCATATTACGGCGCGCCGTGCAAGGCATTTGCGAATACGCCGACTGTATTCGCGGGCCGTGTGGTGAAGATTTCCAGCATAGATCGGAAAACCGCTTCCGGAGTTGAGTACAAGGATCGCCTTGTCTTTTTCGACGTGGAGCGGAGTTATCGCGGTTGGACGGCCAAAACCGCCGAAGTGGTGACGGGTTGGGGTGGAGGCGACTGTGGTTACAAATTCCAAGAAGGCGTCGGATATCTCGTTTACGCATATCCACACTCGGAAACGGGAACGTTGTACACGGGAATCTGCCAACGCACGCGGCCGCTAACGGAAGCAAAAGAGGACTTGGAATACTTAAGCAAGAGGAACGACCCTGCCCACGGAGCGGGCATCGAGGGAATGATCGAAGAGCTGGATTCCAAAACTCGAAGCCAAGTCGTCGGCTACCTGGGAGGAGTAGAAGTCTTGGTTGAAGGCCCATCCGGCCGTCAGACAATCGTGTCGCAGAAGGACGGCCGGTTTCAATTGTGGGGACTTTCGCCAGGCAGCTATCGGGTTACACCCGTTCTTCCGAAATCGTTCTTGCCGGATAGACAAATCGTGAAACTAGAGCGAAATTCCTGCGCTGAGCTTCGCTTCTTAGCAACGCCACCTCCACATCGAGGCAGAATGGCCAGTTCGGCCTCAGTTGGTGCTGCACGCAAGACGGGCGTATAGGAAGTATTCGATGAGCGTCCTCGGCAGGCATTCTGCACAACGACTCATCGGGGTTTTGGCGCCATGAGAGTTATGAGATAGTGGCCGTCCTTGAATCCCACCGGGTAATAGTTGGTGTTGGAGGCCCCTCTTGTTAGTGGCTCAAGCTCTACAACCAGTTCTGATTTGGCAGGAAGGTTAAATGCGTAGGTAATGCCATCCTTTGTGAATTCATTCACGCGTCCTGCAGGATGTTCGCTGGTCATCTTGATGCTGACGATTTTCTCTTCAAATGCATAGCTGTGTCGTTCTGCCGACTCTCGAACCTGGGGAGTGACTCCATCCCAACAAAAGAGTTTGCGCATCGCTTCTGCATCATGCCTATCGTGGGCTCGGCGGAATGCCTCAATGAAGTCCGACTGCGGAGTATGAGTGCTGTTTTGCTCTGATAAGGTAGAGTCCGAGCAAATCACAAGCGCCGACATAGCCGCAAGAGACCAACAGATCAACTGAAAGCATTTCATCACAGGCTCCAATCACGAGAGTTTCAGGTCAATTAAATCATTCGGGCCAGGAGGTTTTGATGAGGGCGGTGTAGATGCGTCGTAGTCTGCGGGAAGGGTCTTTAAGAATTGCAGTCGGCGCTCCGTGATGACGAGAAATGTCAAAAAAAAGATCATCCATCCGGACATTCCAATGATTTCTCTCCACGGGTAGACGAGGGTAACCGGTTCGCCGACAATCTTGACGCCCGGTCCATTCGGATCGTGCAAAACTCCGACGGCAGGATTGAAACGATGGCGCTCGCCCCAAGTGTTTGCAAGCGCCTCGGAATCTGTGGTGCGCGTGCGCGTGATTCCCTCACATAGTGGGGGCTCCCGATCAATGACGAAAGTTGTGCCGGTGAGACATTGCTCAGCGGGCACGGCAAACCGGACTTCATATTCTACGAAATAGTGGGAAACATGGTCTCTTGAGGAAGGACCGGTGTAGGACTTAACCTTCACGGCGGTCACATGACCTTGAGCAACGGGCCAGCTATGCCGGGCGTGAAATTCCGAGGATATCCTAACAGCTATAACAATCCATGCGAGCGCGCCACAACCCAAAAACAACAGAATGGCGCAGCGCAGAAACCTAGTCCTCCCTTGATTCGGCATTAGGGCCGTAAAAAAATTGCTGTCGTTTACCGGCTGGGATGAGGAGAGGCTAGAAGTAGACATAAATCCACCGCTGTTTATTCTATGCGATTCACTCGGCGCGAGGGATGTTATGTCGTGAAAGAAATACGCCGGCCAGCGCATGTGTCGCAGGCCCGGAAGTGCCAACTGAGCGGATGGTCGGCTACTCGGGGGTTTATCCAGGAACGGCATTCTGGGTCTATCCAGGGTCTCGGATTGAGTTGGTCGAATCTCCAAGCTAATTAGTCAAGCTCAGACTGAAGCGGCGAATACGGGAAGAACTCTCCAAAACGCCCGCTCGCTTTGGAAGCCGAGGCGAGAGAGCGAGGTTCTGCTACACACCCTTCGCTTCAGAAGTTCGGTTGCCGAAGACGTAGCGGCCTAACCTGAAAAGCGTGATCCCGGAGATCATGCCGGTCATAGCAGCCAGCGGTCCGCCCATGAGAATTCCGAGCATAAGAGTGAAGAGGAACAGACTTCCCACCCTTCCAAAAGACCATTGCCCTTCCAACATGGGAAGCTCACACGCATAGAGCATGGCAAATATTGCGTACGCTCCAGCGCTAACCCCAAGGCCTCTCAGTACAGACTGACCGTACGTCTTGACACGGCATGAGTCCAGAATGGCCCCACCCCAGATATACCCAGCAATTCCGGCAGCCAACGAAGGCAAAATGATGTACAGGATGACGGCGTGAGAGGCCATGGACAGGCGCAGAAAAAACAGGACAGTGAAGAGAAGTGCAAAGGCCGCAAACCAGATTGCGGCTATAGGTCGTCGCGCGGCTGGTGGCAGAGTGCGTATAGCCAATCAGATGTCTCCTATAAACCCAATTTATTCGCGGCGAAGGGGGTTTCCGCTTGGCCGCGCGAGACGATCTTGGAGCGGACCGGCAACCCTTAAGAGCGCAGATACCCGCGGCGTTTCCCGAACCGGAGATAAACCGCTCTACTCATTCGGTTTCTAAGATACAACGACTGAGTCCCAATCTAGCGTCACAAATCCCCCTATTCCAAGAACTGGTCTGCAAAGGATCACCCAGGGGTTAGCAGACTTTAGGTTGCTAACAAGGTATTTCCTGCGATTTAGCGTTTGAATGCAAAGGGGATAACCGGTGGATTTTGGTGGGGTTTTCTAACAAACGGCCTGCGGGGCCTTTGCCGGACTTTCGGACCTTTCCCCTATGGCCCCTGTACCCTTGCGATTTGGCGCCCCATAAAACGCCCTATGAGAACTAATTACGAGATCGCGAAGTTGAACTCCAGGTTCAGAATCACGTTTTGAGGACACCGCTGTGAAACAGTCTTCAACTTCTGGCGACTCTCAGCACCGAATTTCGGTTTTATTACTTTCTCAGAACCGCCCGGGTGGGCCGGCAGCAACGAGTATGTTCCGTTGAGCAGTTATGTCGGTGGATTTTGTTCTCTTTGCGATGGCCAGAGGCAGTGCGTTGGCTGCGGCGTTACCCCACTCCTCCAGGGGCTACCACTAGTCCATCTTTAGCGGTTCTTGAACAACTAGGTGCGTCGTGTCCAAATTTGGAGAAATGGCAAAAGGAAGTTGGTTTGGAGTTGCGACTCAAACTTGACCAGACCCCATGGCTGTTGGATGAAAGTCTTTTGAAGTTTTTTAAGAAAGAAGCTTCTTCTGTCCGAGATGAACGCCTCTCCGCATGTTGCGGCACCGGCCTATGGTAAAGACTATCGGGACAAATACCTAACATGGAAGCGACCAACCCTGGAAGCAGGGACAGCTGGTATGCCAAAGTAAACCAAAAGAAACCACAGGGAGGGTTACCACCATCTCCAGGTAGCAAGATCCTGCGAACGCCCGACGGGACCTTACACGCTCACCACTACGTCGAGGAAGCCCCTTCCCTTGCTCCGCCCTATTAGCGCCTAAAGGCGCTTTTAGGGGGTACCTCATTGTGTGTCCCGGGCCGTTTTTGCGGTGATCTCAGACTCCCTGATTGGATCACCTCGATGGCTACAAATTGCGTCGTCGCACAGATACAATTAAACACCAGCATTCCTTGAAGAATTATCTGGGTAGTGGGTGCTGGAATGGACTGGGCAAGCCCTCAGGACTGCAGAACTGCTGGAACTGCGCCGCATCCAGCGTTCCGAAGGTGTCGGTTCGCACTGTGTCTCTATCTCCGACATCCTGGGCGGGAAGCTGAATGACCTGCGGTTCAGCCGCCGAATCTGGGAATCGTCGTTGATGGCCAACTCGGGCTTCTACACCAATCGCCTTCGATACAGGGAACTCTTGCGACTCTTCCGAGTGGCTGGTTTTGATCCGATACTGCGATGCGTCGCGCGCTGGCAGAAGTTACCGACCCCGCGGCGAAGAATGGCTCAGGAATTTGCGGTGCTCCCCGAAGAAGGATTGCGAGTCTCTGGCTTTGGTGTGTTACTCCGCTGAAGATGCCGTATGGAATCAACTGTCCGGCCGTAAGTTGAAATCGAAGAGCAGATTCCTCGACTGCCACGTTGAGCCATCGCAAGGTCGACGCGCCGGACGGGGTTGACTTGCTTCATTCCCGCGGCCCCGGTGTCAGAGGGGTGACGCATTCAGTCGCAGTCCACTCTAGGTGAACGACAACCATGAACCGCGCCAAACTCCGAGAAAAACTACTGGAAAGACTCCTTGAGCTCCTAGCAGATCACCAGCATTCTGCCCTAGGTGAAGACGGAAAATACGACCCGCGTCGTCGTAAACGTATAGAACGCGTTGGCTTTCTTATCGTGAAGTTGCAGGCCGGACAGGGAAAGAGGACCTGATTACATCTCTCGGTCGTCGTCTCCAGCTTTGACTTCAGATATCAAGTATCAGCGACCGTGATACGGGACCTATTTTCCGGTCCTTCAACGACGCATCCAGAACAGAGGAAATTGTAGATTCTTCGAGCTCACCCGCTGAGTTGTAGACTGCCTTCCCCGCTGCATCGAGACCTGTCACGTGCGGGATGTATCCCCGATAATACGATTTTACAAACCCCTGCTGTTGCTCTGTCTACTTAATGTCCAGATCGATGACGACGAACTGTACAGGACACTTGTACTTCCGACAGAGGTCGTATTCGGAATGAAGCTTCCGGCTCCGACTCGGCGTCGGAACCGGAAGCGGGATGGGATTACGATGGGATAGCTGAGTCAGTCCAAGCGCTGAGCAATCGGGCAGTTGATGGAGAAGCCGGAACTCCCAAATGGTTTTCCGCCCGGCCCCGTAATCAGGCCGTCTTGCACGAAGGTAAGAATTTGAAACTCTTCGCGCACCTGACCGCGGAAACCGTTCTCGATTGCATCCTTCGTCCATTCAAACAACTGGGCGTCCCAAGCCGGGCTGTAATCCAGCGCGATCGTCGGGATTCCCCCGAGGACGTTGTTGGGGCGGTGACCATCGGCCAGATCCGCCGACAAACCTTGCCGCAAAGGATTGTTGCACCCGCCTGATTCGGGGCCGTTCGTGCCAATGAAGATTCGCTCGATGGGGCTAGAGAAGCTGTCATCGGTGCCCAGATGAAGCTGCGCCATCAGAGGAGCGAAGGTGTTGTGTTCGATGGCCGCGCCGAGCGGAATGCTCGTGTCCATCGAGAGGTACCAAACGGGCCGGCCAAAGCTGAACCCATTGATAAGATTTATGGTCACCGTCTGATTGATCGGATCGATGGCCACGACTTCGTCGTGCACCTTGGTATAGTCCACATTGCCATCGGGGAAGCTGATTTGGCTCGCATCAACGTTGAAAGCCACGATGGGCGCGTTGTATATCACGCCACCGGCGTTTGTAACCTGCACAAACGGACTGTAGTCCGCATCCCCCACCGCTCCGGGTTGAGCAGAGATCGGAGGAAATTCGGCTCCTGCTGGCCCGGGAACGATGTTGCGGACTGGCGAGAAATCCACGGTGCCTTTATCAAACACGAGCGTCCCATCCGCCGCAAGGGTTGCCGTTCTTGCCGCGTTGGAGGCGAAGGTAAGTTTCGCGGAGAAGTTGAGGCCCAATTCGGCGGCCACGTTTGGATCGTCGACGTCCGTCAGGATGTACCAGACGTTCTTCTTGCTGCCCTTCATGTGGCCTAAATAAAGCGGCAAAGTAATGGTCCCCTTCGCTGCGTCAACGGTCCCGGACTTCAGTAATTGAACGGGCCCGACCAGGCTGGGATTGGTCTCCGAAGGCGACGGCCCGAAGTATGTCAGCGGAACTGTGGCACCAACGGACGGCGGCGCCGGTAACAAGTTGCACCCGGGTCCCGGACCGATCGGTCCCGGGCCAGGGCCTTGGTCAGAGTTGAATGTGTTTGAATTGCCTGATTCGCTCGCCGAAGAACTGCCAGAGCTTGTCACGCCCTTAGAGTTCGAAGCGGCTCCCAAAGAAGTGGGCTGAACAACCCCGCCAGCATTTGAAGGAACAGAGGCGGTGGGAAGAAATAATCCGCCAGCGAAGGCCGCTGGAGAAGAATTCGGAGCTGCCGCCTGATTGTTGTCGGGAGTGCTCGTTGGAGCAGGCTCAGAAGGGTTGTCCCGGCTGCTTTCTTGAGAGCTCTTCACGCTGTTGATTCCGACGGGATTCGACGGGGCAAGGGTATTCCCACCTACCAGGACAGAAGAACTGGGAGAGGCGGCAGCCACAGGAGCCGTTTGCGAAGCGAGGCTGGCTTGCTGAGTCTGCTTTGACTGCTTCAGAGCTGCCTTCTCTTTGGCAATGAGGCTGAGGGCATACGCATCGAAGTCGCCCGTGGGGTTGAAGGTGGCGAACCGGCTCGATAGTTGGAGAACACTTTCGATCTTTGCGTCCGCGGTCCCTCTCTGCAGAAGTTGGCGCACATAGGCTTGATCACGCTGCACGCTCTGCTCCTGCGGAGACAGTTGGGATTTGTTGTCCGCAGCCGTGAATCTGCCGGGAGCCTGGCCATATAGCGCCGTAAATGATGCCGCGAACAGGAGAACCGCGGTGCCTGCCCGGATCAGGCGGATGGCTTTTTTGCGAGAACTGCCGAGTGGAGCGTTTTCTTCTCTCTGCGTTGATTCAATCAATTTAATTCCCCTTTCGAGTTGTTCACCCTTAGCAAACCGGTCCCTGGTTCGGAGCGTTCCTTCTGGCCCGCTGTCCGTTTACGCGGAGCGTTGAAGGACAGGCCTGCCGTATAACGCCAAATGAGAGTCACGAGTGATGAGAAAGTTTCCGAGAAATTAAATTTGTTTATTCGGTAGAAGAAAAGGCTGGGATGGAGAAGGCAGCTGCGTTGCGCTGTCCGGACAGTGGCCAAGCACAGCAAAAATCGATCTGAAGGGTTAGCTTCATGGCCCGGGCGCGGCGATTAACTGATCGCGAGCAGCCATCAAGGCACGAAGGAGGGGGGAATTTTGCCAGACCTCGAAACAACCGTGCGGGTCAAGGACTAGCACGAAATAAAATCCTCAAATGCGCACTATCCGTCCTTCGCGTGGGCTTTCAGTTTATCGGCTTGGAAGCGTTAGCCATTCTTTTTCGGCTGCAGCTTCCCGATGCAGTAGACGCAGGGGGTATAGCCTTTACGAATCGCCTCCTCTACTCGGAGGAACTTCGGGTTGCCATGCAGACGCGAACAACCCGCTACGTGATACAACTTGTCATCTTGATCCTGAGATATTGCGACCGTCTCCGGAACTTGGTGCGCATCAGGTCCGCTCGCGGGTCTCTGCCGGTCACGCCCTGGCACTATTAATCTCGCGGCAGAGAACAACGCCAGTCCCACGGGTACCGCCGCCGCAGCAGTTAGCGTCCAAACTAAAAAAGAACGACGCGAATGGTTACGTTTTTCTCCGAGTCTCTGATACAGCCGCTCATGAAAATCAGCGGGCGGAGCCAGCACACGCTCATCGCGGTAAAGAGTAATCACATTGCGCATTCCATCAAGAAGCGCGGTGCAATGGCGACACTCTGCAAAATGCTGATCGAGCGCTAGTCGTTGAACGGGATCGAGTTCTTCATCGATATAATCGGAGATATCCCTCCACACTTCTTGGCAGCTTATTCCCATGGTTTACTCACTTCTTGCGAAGCCCATCCCAAACGGCCATCGCGTCCAAGTCCTGGAGCCAGTATGTCTCTTAGCATCAAACGAGCCCGCCGAAGCCTGGTTTTCACCGCTCCAGGTGATATTCCCAAAATAGAGGATGTCTCGGAAATGCTTAGCTCGTGTATATCGCGCAGCACGAATGCCTCCCGGTAGTGCTGCGCTAGAGAGGCCAGGGCTTTAACCAAAGCTTCGCGCGTCTCCAAGCGCTCTAAGGCTGTCGAGGGAATCTCACGCCAATCTTCGAAATCTTTGGGAATGTACGCTTTCGCATCATCTTTGTCGTCGGTCAACGACAGCATCGGTATGCGCCACTGTTTTCGATTTCTCATTCGCGCCTCATTGATTGCTATCTGAATCAGCCAGGTACCGAAGCTTGACTCTTTGCGGAACTGATTCAAACGGCCGAGCGCCTTTACCAACGCATCTTGCGCGACGTCCTCAGCGTCCTGCTTATTCGCGAGCAAAGCAAAGACCGTCGCATATACCGTCCTTTGGTGGGGGCGGATGAGATCCAAGAACAGCTCTTGGTGTCCAGACAGGATCCGCTCGATCACAGCCCCTTCCGCGGCTTGAGCCGAACCCTCCTGCACAGCGGAGGCCAAGCCCTTCTCCAAAGCATCTTCTCGAGGCGGGGTTCGTAACCCGTCGCCTCCTCCTGCGGAAACGTAGGACCCTTCTCTGATGGTTGTCCCCATTGGCTACGGTTCACTAGGCGTCTCGGCCTGACAATCCGATTCCCGACTTGCCAAAGAGTTTCAGCCTGATCACACGCCAGCATCGGCTGACTTGGGGAAATGAGAAGGACCAAGAGCAAGGGTCTCAATCCGGAATCTACCGGCAGACCTCAGAAACGCAGAACGATGCCACCGCTCGCCACGACGTTGTGCTGCGTACTCGAACTCAGTGGGACGTTCAGGTTCGGATTGCCAGAGAAGAAATCACGTACCCCTCCGCGCAGACCAAGGAAGCGGAATAGACGGTAATCCAACCCGCCGCCGTAATCGAAGACGCCGCGATTTAAGAATTTATTCGTCGTGTTTTGGCCATCAGAAAGCTGCGCGGACTGCTGATACAGGGCATAGCCACCCCAATGGCGGCCCATGGAGAAAGCCGCGAATTGGAAAAGAACTTCAATCGCAATCCCGGGGTGAGGTAGAGCGACGCATAATTCTGTGGCACCGTGGCGGTTGCTGCAGTCAGGGCTCGATTAGGAATGGCTACAAATTCAATCTCGCCGTAAAGAGCGGCGACCTTTGTCCCGAGGAAACGATGGCCGTAGTTAATTCCAAAGCTGCGATCCGCAGAGATTCGCGCCCCTCCGGCCGAGCCTTGAAAACTACGCGTCTGATCCGGAGTGCCGCCGAGCGAAAAGGTAAGCTCGTGCTTTTGGTCTGGCTCCTGATTCCGGGCTCGAGCGGACCATGCGGTGATTGCGGCCAGCAAAAGCAGTCCGGACCAGCGAATACGCCCAACCCCTAACGGTAAAGGTCTCATGAACGATGTTCTCCAAATTGAATTGATGATGCCCAGGCATGACTACCTACCGTGCAACGTACAGTTCTCAGAGAGAGAAGGACTTAGTTGGACGCGGAAGTCGAATCCTCGCGATTTGTGATTCCTAGTTCCTTCAACAATCATCCTGAAGATACGCACGAACAATGAGATCGGCTTCTTCCAGGAAAGTTTCCGAATTTGGCGCAAGGGAACAATCGCAGACGCGATGGGGAGTAGCTGTCAGCTCTGGAATGAGAGACGTCGATATTCTGAACCGGCGTGAAACTTTTGGGATGCCGGGGAATCGGATTGGATTGCCACTCTTCGGGGTCGACTAGGTGAAAGGCCTACGATCTCCCCACGAGTGGTCGGGTGCCGCAACACAGTTGGGTTTGTTATAAATCTTGTTTTGCTAGGAGCATCGAATGGCAGAGGTGAAGCTGGTGGTCATATACCCCCGTCCCAAGGACGTTGACGCTTTCGAGAAGGTCTATCAGGACGAGCATGTACCGTTAGCCGTCGCTAAACTGGGAGGTAAAACCAAGATTGTCGCAACCAAGATACTCGGCTCACCGCAGGGCAGCCCTCCTTTCTACCGCGTTGCCGAAGTTTATTTCCCGTCGATGCAAGCTTTGGAGGCATGCGCGGCATCGGAAGGTGGCCAAGAGGCGCTAGCACACGCCGTGAAGATTTCTTCGGGTGGGGCACCGATTTTCCTGGTCGCCGAAGAAGAAACTATCACGTTCGCCAGAACAGTAAACGCTTAAAGGAAGACCGATGCGTTTCAGACTCTCACTCACAGCGCTGGTCGCTATTTCGTCCAGGAAGCGGTTGCGGGAAGGGTGTGGGGAGCAGGATTCGCTCGACTTTCGAATTAGCCTCGTTACACGGTTGTGCGCGCCGGTAAGCAACGAAACCGAAATTGGAGTCCAAATGAAATTCGCGGTTGCCATTCTTTTCTTTTTCGGAATCCTTGGTTTTTCCAGTGAGCAACAAAACCCACCCACCAATCAGACGGTTCCTGCGTCTGTTGGCTTGGAGATCGGTCAACCAGCTCCGGCATTTGCTCTAATCGATCAGTTCGGCCATCAACAGTCCAACGAGACCCTTAAAGGGTCGAAGGGCACTATCGTTCTCTTTTTCCGCTCGGCCGATTGGTGACCGTTCTGCAAAGCGCAGCTCGTGCAGCTGCAAAACGCAAAACAAAGACTTGAGGCGCAACGACTAAAACTGGTCGCGATCAGCTACGATAGGAAGGCAATCCTGAAGAATTTCGCCGAGCGGTACAAAATCGAGTTTCCCCTATTGGCTGACCCCAACTCCGAAATCATTCGCAGCTTCCAGGTGCTCAACATCGAAGCGAAAGGAATGACCAAAGGGATGGCCTACCCCGGTTTCTTCTATGTCGACGCAAGCGGGACTATTCGCGAAAAGTATTTCACACCGAAATACACGGATCGCCTAACGGCCAATAATGTCACTTCAAAACTGTTCCCTGAATTGAGCGCGGAGGTGACTCAAGACATCAAAGCTCCTCATCTCCAGCTTACCCTTGCACAATCCGATCGCAGTGTCATACCAGGTGGCAGGGTCAGTCTGATTGCCAAAATCAAGCTTCCTCCGGATGTACACGTCTATTCTCCCGGAGTGCAAGGTTACAAGCCCATTCAACTCACTTTGCACGAGTCCACAGGAATCGAACTCCAGCCTGTCGTTTACCCGAACTCCAAAATACTCTACCTGGAAGCCATCCAGGAACATGTCCCGGTCTTCGAGGGAAAGTTTCGCGTTACCCAGGATCTCGCGGTCACGCCGTCTCGCACTTCCGATGCTCTTCGCTCGGTCTTGTCGAAAGAGAGGACTATTTCCATCACCGGCGACTTGAAATATCAGGCCTGTGACCAGAGGATTTGCTATCCGCCCACCTCAGTGGCTGTAAGATGGCAATTGCAGATTCTCCCGCTTGACCTCAAACGATCTCCGAAGGCTATTCAGCATAAATAGCTTTTCGAGCTTTGCAGCACATTCGATTGTGCAGTTCTGAAAGGAGAAGACGATGAGCAATGTCGTCTATACCTCGAAGTCGCGGATTGAACGCCGGCAGGGACCTCTTCGCATCGCACATTTACCAGGCGAAGCCCAGCCGGTGATCTACAGTGTCCATGGAGCCATCGCTGAGCACTACAAAGTTGATCCGGCAACCTTGAAGGAATCGCATTCCTCGACGATCGACTATGTCATTTCGGCGACCGCTGGTTGAATGATGGGCACTTTTGGAGGTGCGCTGGAAGCGCGCCAAATCGATGCCAGCAACGGAAGGTTGACCGCCGAAGTAACCGGAGAGGTGGAGACCGAAGAGGGTGTCCTGGTCATCCGCCACATTCACGTGGCGATGCGCCTGGTGGCGCCTGAGGCGGCGAGGGAAACGGTCGAACGCACGCACGACATTTATGCAATGCGCTGCCCGCTCTACCGGACCTTGCACAAGACGATCCAACTCACTTCGTCTTTCAATTTGGTGAGCCCTGCAAGCGCGCCTTGAGTTCGGTGAGGCAAAAAAAAAGGAAATGCCTAGGTCGCGCTAGAAAAAAACGACTCCTATGTGAAGGAGAAGAAAGGATATCATTGACCAGGTTCGGCGGGAGTACCTGCGATGACTGTCGAACTCGCAAGTCCCTTCCTGAAACTTTTTGACCACCTGGGAATCAGAGACTTCTTGGGTTCGAGGGACTTCGTTTAGTCCGGTTTCCTCGGCACAACATCTGACCCTAATCTGTTGGCAACGATGAGCATGACAGAATCGCAATTGCGAAATAATGAGGCGGAACTCATAAAGAGCGTCTGCGCAGGAGAGCGCGAGGCTTTCTACGAGTTGGTACGTCCGTATGAGCGAATGATTTACGCCACAGCCATTTCCGTTGTGAAGAACCCCGCCGACGCCGAGGAAGTGGCTCAGGAGGCTGTTTTGAAGGCGTTCTCACATATTTCCGCTTTCCGCGCGGAATCAAAGTTCAGCACCTGGCTGGTACAAATCACCTACAACGAAGCAAGAATGAAATTGAGGAAGGTCCGTCCGCACCTCTACGAATCGATTGACGACCAACAGCGAGACGAGGAGGGAGAGTTTTGGCCAAGAGACTATGCCGACTGGAGGCCGATTCCTTCCGAATTGCTTGAAGAAAACGAGATTCGACAGGCGGTGCAGGATGCAATCAATTCACTCAGTCCCGGTTACCGCGAGGTGCTAATCCTTAGGGACGTTCAGCGCTTGAGCATTAAAGAGACGACGACAATTCTCGGAATTTCCGAAGCAAGTGTAAAGACTCGGCTTCATCGAGCAAGGTTGCTGTTGAGAGACAATCTCGCTCCTGGAATCGACGGTTCCTGGGTCAAAGGACAACCGTATCGGAAAGTTAGACCGTGGTGAAAAAAGAAGGGCGCAATGGCGACCATTGAAATCAGTTGCGTCGAAGTATGGCGGGAAATCTCCAATTACCTTGACGATGAGATTTCTGCCGCGATGCGCGAGAGGATGGAAGCGCACTTCAGGTCTTGTGCACACTGCACAGCCGTGCTGGACGGGACGCAAAACGTCGTAGGGTTGGTCGGTGACGGCAGGTTGTTTCCGACGCCCGAGGGGTTCAACAAGCGGCTCTATAAAAAGATTCAAAAGCTCCCTTGATCTCTTGCGCTGAACGACTAAGTCTGGTCGGGCCGGAATGGATCCGCAACATCTTGGTTATCCATGTACATCAACAGTTTCCAGTTTCCTTCTTTGTTTCTGCGCCAGATATCCACATAGCGATCCCGACGACGGACCGGTTGACCCCCGTCCTTAGGCGTCAGCGTTAAGTCATGCCACCCATAATCATAGGCAACGTCTCCATGAAGACGAATCTCGATGACAATCACCACCAGCTTTGCGGTAAAGCGTTCAAATAGATTCACAAGTCGAGTCTTCAGGGCAACCAGTCCACTCTCGCCCAATTCACTTGGTTGCCTGTCGGAGAAATTAACGAGGTCGGGATCAGCAATGGCCAGCATCAGGGACGGATCTCCAAGGTTGAAACACTCCCGAAATTTGGTCTTGGCCGCATTGATTGCATACAGATCGTCCATTGCCACGTCTCCATCGATGGGGTCAAATTAGGCGGTCTTTATCCTTGGCCTATTGTATCGTTAGTAGGATTGTGGCGACCATGTCCAGTCTCTGCTTTTGCACGTGCAGCCCTTTGTAAACGGAATGATTGAAACTTCATAGCCGACCCTAAATCGGATGGACCCGTGACGGGAATGAAATTACCTGAGCGCACTTTCGATGAAGGGCCAACGCCAATAATAAGAGCTCATTCGCAGAAATCGGCAAGAAACGGCTGGTGGAGGTGATACGCGTTCCCCCGCCTCCCGTACTGAAAGCAATGAGGAGCGTATCGGGGGAGCAGGCTGGACGCAACGCTGAGTCACGTCGATCTCGACAGACAAGGCGTAGCGTGATTCGAAAATCCGAAAAGGTACTCCGAAAGACTTTCCTGGTACTTCGTTGGCTTATGGTGCTTTGTTTCAAGCGAGTAATCGCAGGTTCAAAAGTCTTCCGGAGTGGCGTGTGGAGCAATGCATGAGGTTTGTTAGAGCCCTGAACAGTACCGCATTCGAATTCCTGCGTGCGCATCGCGAAGGCAGAGCTGGCGCAATCGCTTGGTCAGCGCGGAATTTTTTGGAACTCTCCATTTGGATCGATTATTGCTGTGTTTCTGAGGGAAACGCCAAGCGGTTCAGAGAAGACAGCGTCCGCGACATGTATGGGCTAGTCGCGTCGGTTCTAAAGGACGATATGACAGCAGACGTGCGTAGCGACTTGGAGAGCCTTTTGGGAGACATGCGAAAGGTTTTCGATGGTCCTACCAGGAAAATAAGCGAAGGATATAAGAGGGTGGCCAAGGCTGCAGCAGAAGTAGGGCGGGAGCGAGAGTTTGCAAGCTTTAATCGACTGTTCTCGAAGATGGCTCACCCTACGGCATTCCTGGTTAATCTGGATATAGAGAAGCCTTTTGATCGAGGTTTCTGTAGCTCTCTGTTCGTAGAAGGTGGAGCGCTGGCAATGAAGTCCCGCAATACTGAACCAACGCGTACGTACGTGCAAAGTATGGCGCCACACATTCGCTACGCGTTTAACGGCTGCCGGTGTGCCTGAGATCACGATTGCGCGTATGCTGGGCCATGCCACGACTAAGATTGTGCCACGCTACGCCCAGGTTCTGGACCAAAATCGGCTGGATGCCGTCCGGAAATTGGAGGCTTTGCGACGATCTGCCGTTCGGTCCCGGCAGGGAAACATCTTTCCCGCTGAGGGGTCTGCAGGGCGCGCTCAACTGCAAAGTGAATAGCGGGCTTCAAGGTATGGATGTTCGGACTGAAGTACTACAGTTTTACTACAATCAGGTCGTTTGGCCGACTTCGATTCTTCCCCGCCGTTTAAAAAACAATATAAAATCAATGGGTTAGCTACGGTGGGCCCATAGCTCAATCGGTTAGAGCGTCGGACTCATAATCCGCCGGTTCCTGGTTCGAGTCCAGGTGGGCCCACCATTTGTTTTCAGCGAGTTGGATGCATCCTGCTCGCTTTCACTTTCAGGCCTGTGCCCAATATTGTGCCCTATCGCTTTTAAAACAGGCGCTCCGGCCTGTTCTTCGAGGCAACGAATCGCGGCCAGTTTCGCCTGTGAGCGAATATGGCTGTAGTGTTCGAGCGATTGTTGCCTATCTGACTAGTTGTGATGACGCGCAGACGCGAGTTCAAATCGAAACACACGTAGAGGGCAAAACGAAGCACAAGCGTACGGCGCTTAAAGCCTTGTGCGCAGCCGGACGGGTTTCTGAATCCGGGGCTGGAGCTAAGGGTGACCCCTCCGATACAAGCTAAACCAGTGGGCTACCGCCAATGGGGAGAATGAGTCAGAAAAATGCGTGGGTTCTTGTTCCCACATATATGCGGGAACAAGGGAACAACAATGTGAGAGCGGGGTCGAACCCTCCTCAGACATTGGCAACATTCTGTTCCCATTGTTTCCGGTGATCAGCTGTGCAAGGGGATTTCGGGGAACAAACATTCTTGGAGGGAGATCTGTGAGAGGGGTTGCGGAAGTCGTGTCTAGGATTGAAGCGCTGGGCGGCTGCGTGGTCCTGAAGGAGGATGGAAGTATCCGCTATCGAGTTCCAAGGGACAACCCGGAATCGAAAGCATTGCTCGATGCAGTTAAAGCCGAGAAACAGCAACTTATCGCCCATCTTCGGGCTCGGGCGGTAGTTCCTATGATGCCGCACGGCGTTTCCCTTGTGGAATGGAGGCTCAAAGAGCCACCCGTTGCGATCGAAATGTCTGCGGTGGTGATCAATTCGGACTTATTCGCTCACACGACTCTTGAACAATTACGGATTGCGCTTGCGGAGCCTAGGCGGTGGGTGGGCTGGAGCGTGCCGCAGCTGATAGACCGGCTCGCCCAGGTTGGCGTGCGCGTAGCAGTTGATCGCAAACCGAATAAGGAAATTTTCCAATTCTTAGAAAAGTGGGTGACAGGTGCGAGGACGAAAGACGAAAAACGAATCCCGGTTGGCAGAGTTCCGCCAGCGGCTCTTGATTTGGAGGCAGACCCCCGAATCGGTGCGGCCATCACTCCGAGCGCTGGCCCGCGAACTCGGCACATCGCATCAGTTGCTGCAGCATTACTTGGACGGAGTGGGGATATGGGCAGCGCAACAGAGCCGGCCAAGAGTTGAGCAGGAATACGCACGGAAGTCTGAGGAAATACGAATGCGTGCGAATGCAGAGGGCCGGTCTCCCTGGGACAGCCACGACCTGCAGAAGGCAACAAGGACCTTTGCCATTGGGTACGCGTATTATGCGTTGCTCGAGTCTTTGGAGACCTTCAAAGAAGCCGCCAAAAGCGGACCACTAAATCGCTAGCAATTCACGGTTCTCAAAGTCTTGGCCAAGAAGAGGTTCCCGGGAGCTCAAGAACTCCTACGGTCGTGCACGCCGCCGCCTACACGGAAGAAAAAGCGTTTCGCCAGCATAGTGAAAGGCACCCCGCGGCTCAAAGACGAAACGGATAGTGAA